>Ga0116231_10015164_pt1 | contig 10049 bp, 7 predicted proteins | sample S1TSphgellanicum_2_FD_89695 | JGI IMG/M metagenome (GOLD analysis project Ga0116231, IMG submission 89695) | Host-associated microbial communities from peat moss isolated from Minnesota, USA - S1T2_Fd - Sphagnum magellanicum MG | ecosystem: Host-associated > Plants > Peat moss > Unclassified... | reverse complement strand
TCGCGATGCTTTCCGACGTGATGCCACGCCGTGCCAGATACTCGCGGGCCTGCGCTCCCTCGGCCGAGGCCAGGCGTTTCATGTAATAGGCACCGGCGGCTTCGAGCACGGCTTGCAGATCCAGCCGCTTGCGTTCGACTGCGTCCGCGCTGGGTTCGGGCCGGGGCATCTCCAGCCCGGCCTCGGCGGCCAGCGCCTGCACGGCATCCATAAAACTGGCGCCGCGCGTGGCCATGACGAAGCCGATGGCATCGCCATGCGCGCCGCAGCCAAAACAATGGTAGCCGTCCTCATAGACATAAAAGCTGGGGGTTTTTTCGGCGTGGAACGGGCAGCAGCCTTTCCACTGCCGGCCCGAGCGCGCGAGTTTGACCGTCCGCCCGATCAGCGCGCCGAGCGGCGTTCTGGCGCGGATTTCTTCGAGAAATGAATCGGGGAGTTTCACGTCAACAGCGCGCCGTAGGGCGGAAAAGCGAAGCGCCTTCCGCCGTTCCCACCCCTCTACAAAGCGATCGTCGCCGAGCTTGCGAAAAGACCGTATTGGCGGAAGGCGCTTCGCTTTTCCGCCCTACGGCCCTATGGCTACGCAAGCCGCGCCCGCACGATCGCCCCCGCCGCCGCCATGTCCAAAGCCGCGCCATACTTCGTCTTCAGCAGCGCCATCACCTTGCCCGTGTCCTTCACGCTGGCCGCCCCGCTCTCGGCGATGGCGTCGGCCACGGCGGCGGCGAGCGCATCGCCGTCCATCTGGGCAGGCAGGAACGCCTGGATGACGTCGATCTCCGCCTCCTCCTTCTCCGCCAGCTCCGGCCGGTTGCCCTGGCGATACAGCTCCACCGCCTCGCGCCGCGATTTCACCATGCCGCGCAGAGCGGCCAGGATTTCGTCGTCCGGCACGGCGGTGACGCCCTTGGGGCGGGCGGCAATGTCGATATCTTTCACCTTCGCCATGATCATGCGGAGCGTCGAAGTGCGCGCCGCATCGCCCGCCTGCATGGAGGTTTTGAGCGACGCCAGAAAATGTTCGCGTAGGGTCATGTGGGCAGCCTTTCCGCCGTGCAAAACGCCTCTCTAGCGCAGAGAAGTGCAGGCCGGGTAGATGCGGCCAGGCATGAGGACGAATCGATGTTGCAGACGACTCCCGCGCGGGCGATACGCCGCCTGGCCCGCGATATCGACGGTTTCGAGGCGCATGGCGTCGCCCCCGACGGCACACAGTTGCGCCGCGCGCCCAGCCATACTTATGGCGAGCTGACGCCGACGGGCGTCAGCCAGCTCATTGCCACCACGCGCCTCTCGGCCGGTGACCGATTCGTCGATCTCGGCTCGGGCACCGGCAAGGTGGTGGTGCAGGTCGCCATGCAGGTGCCAGGCGTGCGCTGCACCGGCATCGAGCTGGACAGCGAACGCCACAAGGGTGCGCGCAAACTGCTGCGCGCGGCGCTGGCCGAAGGTTTGGTGGCCAGGCGCCAGGTGACGCTGCGCCACGACAGTATTTTGACGGCAGAACTGACCGGGGCCACCGTGCTGTTCGCCAACTCCACCTGCTTTCCCGCCCCGCTGCTGGCCAAGCTGGCGGAACGGGTCGCAGCACTGGGCGGGCCGCTGATTTTCGTCAGCCTGCAGGCCCTCGGCCGCAAACAGGCGCGCCTGTTCGACACCGCCAAAACCCGGCGTTGCGCCACCTCCTGGGACCCGGCGAACGAGATGCACATCTATCGGCTCACCGATGTTGCCATCTAGCGCAATATCGCTTGAGGTTGACGCCAACCGAGCGATAACAATCCTTGTTCTTGCAAAGACCTAGAGCGTGATCGACACGCTCTGTCAGGTCAACCTCAAAGGATCACGCTCTGGGGCAGGTCCCGGGTGGTGGGCAGGCGCCTGGGCGTTTTGCGCGTCGCTCGTCGCCCTCTGCCATGGGCCGGTGCTCCAGGGCTATTTCCAAGCCGACGATTTTGTCTGGCTGCGGCATTCGAACTGGGCCGAGGTGCGTCCGACGCTCACCGGACCCTGGGGTGCGGGTATCGCCTACCGGCCGCTGATCCGCATCAGCTACGCGCTTGACGCCACCCTGCATGGGCGCGACGCCGGCTGGTGGCACGCCAGCAACCTGATGCTGCACGCCGCCTGCGGGGTGGTTCTGGCATCGCTGGGCCTGCGGCTCGGCGCCGGCCGGGCAGGCGCGCTGGCCATGGCCGCGGTGTTCCTGACCTTCCCCATCGACTGGGAGAATGTGGACTGGATTTCCGGCCGCACCGGAGTAATTGCCCTGCTCTTCTGCCTGCTCGCCATGCGGTCCTGGGTCCGGCTGGCGCTGGGGCAGCCCGGCGCCGGGCTGCTCCTCGCCGAAGTCATGGCGTTTCAGACATTGGCACTCATGTCCTACGAGGCATCGATTGCCCTGCCTTTTGTGTTCGCCGCCTTCAGCCCGCTGCTCTACCGCCGGTATGCGGCGAGGGCGAAAAATCTGGCGCTGGGCGTCGCCGCGCCGATGGCGGCGGCGGCGCTGTTCTGGCTGGTGCGCGCGCAATTTCTGGGCACGGCCTCAGGCACGGTGGATGGCGGGGTGGCGCCGCATCTGGCGGCGGTCCTCGCCGGCCATGTGCCGACCATCGCGCACTATCTTTGGGAGGGGCTGACCCCTGCCGGATGCGTGGCCGCGGGCGCGCTGCTGGTCGCCGGGATCGCCGGCCGGACGACGCGCCCGGCCACCTTCACCCTGCTCGGCGCGTCCCTGCTGGCCTATCTGCCATTCGCGCCGATCGACGGATTTTCGAACCGCTTCCTCTATCTGGCCACCGCACCGCTGGCCGCTGCCCTGGTGGCTGGTTGCCGACAAATACCAGACGCGCGCCTGCGCGCCGCCCTGCTGAGCGGCCTCGTGCTGCTGTTCGGCATTACGAGCCATACCGACGCGGTGTCTGCGCGGGAGTGCGGCCGCATCGTCCGGAGCATACTCGGCAGCGCCAGCCGGCTGGCGGCCGGCGGTGGCAACCTCGTCTTCGACGCAGTGCCTTACTACGACCGCGGCCAGTATCTCCTGATGGGCAGTTTCGAGGAAGCCTTGGCTGGGCAACCGCCCGGGCGGCGCATTCTGGCGCAGTCGAACACAATCCTGGCCAATCCGGGACTGCTGCGCACCGTGCTCGCCGGCCCTTCAACGTTCTATTCGTACGATGCGGCTGGCCGCGGGTTTGTGGCGATCACACGCGAGGAATGGGAACGGCGGCACGGGCTGCCTTTCGCCAAACCCTGAGTTAAGCAAGAAAGCACTTTTTTGAAACAAAGACGCAAAAGCCTTTTGCAGATCAGAATGTGATCGTCACCAGGCGGCCGACGCGGCGGCGGATATAAAATGCCGCCACAGTAACGATCACGCTCGCCGTGCTCAGCGCAAGCTGCATGCCCTGCCCAGGCGTGAACGCCATGCTCGCCAGCACCAGCGCAATGCCGGCAATTACCGCATAGCTGAGCCACGGGAACAGCCACATGCGAAGCTGCAAAACCTCGCCGCGCGCTTCCAGGCGCTGGCGCAGGCGGATTTCGCCGCAGGCGACCAGCATATAGATGAACAGGATGATCGCACCCGACGTGTTGATCAAGAACAGAAACACCAGATTCGGCGAAACGATGGAGGCCAAGGCGGCCAGAAACCCCGCGGCGGTGCCCACCAAAATGCCCAGCCGCGGCACGCGGCTGGCCGAGGTCGCGGCGAACGCCGCCGGCGCATCGCCGCGGCAAGCCAGCTCGAACAGCATGCGCGACGTCACATAAAGCCCCGAATTCAGGCACGAGAGCACTGCCGTCACCGCCACGATGGACATCACCGTCGCCGCCCCCGGAATATGCATCGCCTGCAAGCTTTTAGTGAACGGCGAGGAGCCGGGGACGATGCTGTCCCAGGGCAGCACGCTGACGATCACAGCCATCGAGGCAACATAGAACACCAGGATGCGCAGCGACACGGAGCGGCCGGCGCGTGCCACATTTTCGGCCGGGTTCGCCGTCTCGGCCGCGGCAATGGTCGCCACCTCGCTGCCCATCATGGAAAATATCACCACCGGGATGGCGGCGAAGGCAGCGCTCAGGCCTTTGGGAAACAGGCCGCCATGCGAGGTGAGTACGGCGGCCGCGGCCGCCGGTCCCGGACCAAACCCGAAAATGTAGGCCAGGCCGATCACAATGAATACGACGATGGCGCTGACTTTGAGCGACGCGAACCAGAACTCGAACTCCGCGTAGGCGCGCACGGAAACCAGGTTCGTCAGCGTCATGATGACGATGAGCACAAAGCCGATCAGCCAGGCGGGGGCGGCCACCCATTGCTGGAGCAGCCCGGCACCGGCAATCGTCTCCACGCCGACGGTGATCACCCAGAAATACCAGTAGAGCCAGCCGGTGACGAATCCGGCCCAGTGCCCCAGGCTCAGCGCCGCATATTCCGCGAACGATCCGACGCCGGGCCGCGCCACGGCCATTTCGCCCAGCATGCGCATGATCAGAAACACAAGGATGCCCGAGAGCGCATAGCTGATGAGCACGCACGGGCCGGCCATGCTGATCGCCGCCGAACTGCCCACGAACAGGCCGGCGCCGATGATGCCGCCGAGCGATATCATGGCGACATGCCGCGGCAGCAGCGTATGCGCCAACCCTTCCGTCTGAGCCGTCAATCGCGTGCCCTCCCCTGCCCGCCAGCATCCAGCCTGACGGCGGTTCGGGCAAGACCATATTCAGGTGTCAGTTTTCAGTTGTCAGAAGGGCCGGCCCGGGGCGGATAAGAAATCCGCCCTAGGAGGGGGTGGGAACCACTTTGCGCCGGGACTGGTCCTGAGCGGCGGCGTGCAGGCGCCTGATATGCTCCTGCGAGTCGTCCAGCGCGGTGAGCAGGGCGGCGATGAGCGGAGGGGCTTCGGCAGGGTTGGCGGTGAGGGCGCGTTCGAGCAGGCGGCACAGGCCGGCGGCGCGCGCAAACCCCAGCAGGCCGGCGCTGGAGGCGAGCGCGTGCGCCTGCTCGGCCAGCGCCGCACCTTCGATGGCCTGATCGCGCAGTGCTTGCGCCAGCGCCCCGGCGCTCGATGCAATCGCCTGCAGATAGGACGCCACCTTGTCGCTGGCGAGGAATTCCGCCGTGCGGTCGAAACTCTTGGCGTCGAACACCGGGAACTCGGAGCCCGGCGGCGGCGGCGGCGGCGGGGCGATCATCGGCGACGGGGGCGGCGCCTCGGCCTCGCCGTCGGCGGCCGCGCGCACCACGGCGGCGAGCAAAGCGTCTGCATCAAAAGGTTTGACCAGATGGCCGTTCATGCCGGCGGCGCGGCACTCGGCAATCTGTTCGGTAAAAGCCTGGGCCGTCAGCGCCAGGATCGGCACCCGGCCGCGCGGCCCGGCCATTTCGCGGATGCGCCGCGTCGCCTCCAGCCCGTCCATCTCCGGCATGCGGACGTCCATCAGCACGACGTCGAAATCCTTCGTCGCCACCGCGGCCACCGCCTCGGCGCCCCCCTCCACGCAGGTCACCTCATGCCCGGCCGCGGCGAGGATGGAGCCGGCGATGTCGCGGTTCATCAGAATATCGTCCACCACGAGGACCACCAGAGGCCCGCCCCGGCGGCCCGCCGCCCTGCTGCGTCTTGGTTCCGGCGGTGCCAGCGCCGCCGGCGCCGCCGCAGTCAGCCGGCCGGCCGGGAGTTCCAGCCAGAAAATGCTGCCGCCCCCCGGCGCTTCGCTGTACCCCAGGCGCCCGCCCATGAACGATGCCAGCCTGGCCGAGAGCGACAGGCCAAGCCCTGCCCCCTCGGCGGCCCTCGTCGCCTCGGTATCGAGCCGTTCGAAATCCTGGAACAGCCGCTCGCGCTGCCCCTGCGGAATGCCCGGGCCGGTGTCGGCCACCTCGATCCGCAGCCCGGCTCCGCCGGCGGCGAGCATCACGCGCAATTCCACCCCGCCGCGCGCGGTGAATTTCACCGCATTGCCCAGCAGGTTGATCAGGATTTGCTGCAGCCGCATGGAATCGGCGGCCAGCGCCCGGGGTGCGCCGGGGGCAAAACTGCTGGTGAGCGCCAGCCCCTTCTGATCGGCGCCCGGGCGTATCAGATCCAGGCACGAGACCACCAGTTCCGGCAGGTCGATCGCTTCCGTTTGCAAGGCTATCCGCTCCGCCTCGATTTCCGACAGATCGAGCACGCGCGAGACCATATGCAGCAGGTGCTTGCCGGCGCTGAGCATGGCATCCACGCGCATCGCCTGCGTCTCGCTCAGCCCGCCCTCCATGCGCAGCAGCCTGGCGTAGCCCAGGATGCCGTTGAGCGGCGTGCGCAGCTCGTGACTCATGCCGGCCAGGAAATGCGTCTTGGCGCGGTTCGATCGCTCGGCATTGTCGCGGGCGCGGACCAGATGGCGGGTCAGGCGTTCGAGCTGGGCGTTGAGCGCGCTCAGCTCGCCCACATAACGACGGTCACGCGTACGGGCTGCCTGAAGGACGAGCGCCAGCGCAAGGCTGGCGGCGCCGATCAGGGCGAAGCAGCCCAGTGCCGCCCAGACCCGCAGCCCGGCATCATAGACGGCCCGGCGGCGGCGGGCGAGCAATTGCCGCTCCTGGGCCTTCAGTGCCTCCGACCCGGCACTAATCTGCATCACCAGCGTCCAGGTACGCTGCTGCTCCGCCGCATCGAGCAGGCGTTCGGCCGCCTCGCCGGCCTGTAGCCGGCTGATGGTGCTGCGCAGCAAAGTCATGCGGGTTTTGACCGACCGCTCGATGGCGTTGAGGATCGCCTGCTGGCCCTTGTTGTCGGCCGTCAGGGTGCGCAACCGGGCAATGTCGGCCGGCACCTTTAAGCCCAGCCGGTCCACCGCGTCGATCCGGTCCCAGCCGTGAAAGATAGCGACGCTGCGCGCCTCGCGGACGAACAATGTCAGATCATGATCGAACTCATCGACGGCGCTCAGCACCTCGAGCGTATGGTCCACCCAGAGGGCTGCATCGACCTGCTGGTTCCACAACGCGCGCAGGCAGAATAGCAGGACCAGGGTGGCGGCCAGGCCGACACATGACATGATGGCGACGATCCGCCGCCCGCGCTTGGGGGCGGTGGGGCCAGGCCGCTCGGCCTCCGGGGATGTGGACTCCTCCATAATGCGGCGCTAGCTGCCCACCGGCGAAGCCAATGTCATCCCCAACGCCGCCCCCTCTGACTTGCATTTCGCGTCAGGATTAGGCGCTGAACTCTACCAACAAAGTGTTATCGTGCGGGTACAATTGTCAGCATGTGCAGCCATTCAGGTACGTGTCAAAAAATGGTTTCGGCGACGTGCCAGAGCACGCCGGCGGGGTCGAAAAGAAACCCGACCTTCATGCCCCATGGCTGCATGGACGGCGGACGCGGTGGCGTGACGCCGAAATCCGTAACCAGCCTGTCGGTATCGACGCGCTGCCACCACTCATCGACGTTTCTGACGAGAAGCTGCATCATGAAATTCTCCGCCAAATTCTTGGCATAGAATTTTTTCAGGATAAAACTGAAACTTTCGAGTTTCAGAATGGCGATGCTGTCGTACTGGAGCGTCTTGACGAAGCCGAGCGCCTGGTAGAAGGCGATGGATTGTTCAAAATCCTTGGATGGCACGAATGGGCGCAGGGCGACGACGCATTCCATGATGGCTCCCCTGGTGGCAGGCGTAACGTTGGGTTAAACGCACGTCTTCGGAAGGTTCCGGCGTGTCCGTAGGTTAAAGCCCACGCTACTTGCCGGTGAGCACCGGAGGATGGGTGTTGACCCATCACCTCGGCCCGGCACCAGAAGTTCGCGCGCGAAATGATGGGTCAAGACCCATCCTACGACAACATCATTTGCCGGTGAGGATGCGTTCGACGAGCTGTTTCACTGACGGGACAAAATTGTTGGAATAAAACGGGTCGCTGCCAAAACGGAAAGCATTATGGCCGGCGAACATCAGGTTGTTGTCCAGGCCCGCAGGCTCGTCGCGTTCGTGGGCGATATTTTGCAGGGTTTTCTGGATGCAGAAGCTGCGCGGGTCGGCCTTCTTGCCGTTGCTGAACTCCGGCTCCTCCTGCGCCCAGTTGGAGAACCGGCAGGTGCTCAGGCAGCCCATGCAGGCGATCTGGTCGGCGGTGATCTCCTGCGCGCGCTCGGGGGTGACGAAGATCAGCGTGGTGTCGGGCGTGCGCAGGGCCTCGGTGAAACCCGCCTCGATCCATTGCTGCACGCGGACGCGGTCGCCGTGGGTGAGATAGACCAGGCGCTTGCGGGGGCCGACGCCGAATTCCGCCACATGTTCGCCCACCGGTTCGGTGGTGTAGGCGACCTGGCGCTCGGAGCGCTCGCGCAATTCGCGAATGAAATCGTTGTTCACCGCGCTGGAATAGAAGCCGGTGGGGGAGAAGCGGTTGAGGAAGACGTCGCCGGCCTTCAGCGTCATCAGCCGCTGCTTCCAGCCGTCGCTGATCGGGCTTTCCTTTGTCAGCAGCGGGCGGGTGCCGAACTGGAAGGCGATGGGGCCGAGCTCGGGGTTGTCGATCCAGTCCTGCCATTCCTCCAGCCACCAGACGCCGCCGGCCATGATGATGGGCGTCTGATCGAGCCCGAAGGTGCGCATGAGCTTGCGCAGGGCGAGCACGCGGGGGAACGGGTCTTCGGGTTTTTCCGGGTGCTCGCCATTCGAAAGACCGTTGTGGCCGCCGGCGAGCCAGGGGTCTTCATACACCACGCCGCCAAGCAGGTTGGACGCCTTGCTGTAGGCGCGCTTCCATAGCGCATTGAAAGCGCGGGCGGAGCTGACGATGGGGTAGTAGTACACGCCGAATCTGGCGGCAATGTCGGACAGGCGATAGGGCATGCCGGCGCCGCAGGTAATGCCGTGGATCAGGCCTTTGGCGCCTTCCAGAACCCCTGTGATCACCCGCTCCGCACCGCCCATTTCCCACAGGATGTTGGCGTGGATGCGGCCGCGGCCGCCGGCCTCCTCATGCGCGCGGCGCGCCTGGGTGATGCCGCCGGAAATGGCGTAGGCCACCAGCTCCTCGTGCCGCTCGCGGCGCGTGGAGCCGTGATAGGTCTGCGGAATCGGGTTCCCGTCGGCGTCGAAACTATCGGCATTGACGGCGCTGAACGTGCCGGCCCCGCCCTCGCCCGCCCAGCTTCCGGCGGAGAGGCCGTTGGAAATCGCCACACCCTTGCCGCCTTCCACCAGCGGCAGGATGTCAACGCCCCCCATCCTGATTGCGTTCAGCGCCTTCATCTTAGCCCTCTGTTCTTTTTTGAAAAAAGAACCAAAAAACTTTTGATTGTTTGGGGGGAGCTTAGCCTGCGAGCGACGCGCCCGTCATCAGTATCCTATATGGTGGGCTGAAGCCCACCCTACGGTTGGAGAGTCAGGCCACTTCCTCGCGGCGGCTGCCGCCCTTGGGGCCAACTTTGTCAGAAATGTCCTCTCCGGTCGCCTGATCAACCACCCGCATAGACAATTTCACCTTGCCGCGGTCGTCAAACCCCAAAACCTTCACTTTGACGGAATCGCCCTGAGCCACCACGTCGGTCGTCTTGTTCACCCGGCCCTGGGTGAGCTCGCTGATATGCACCAGCCCGTCGCGTGAGCCGAGGAAATTCACGAAGGCGCCGAACTCGGCCGTCTTCACCACCTTGCCGGTATAGATCACGCCGATTTCCGGCTCGGCAACGATGCCGCGTATCCAGTCGATCGCCTTCTGCGCCTTCTCCTCCGAGGTGGAGGAGATTTTGACCGTGCCATCGTCGTCGATATCGACCTTGGCGCCGGTGACTTCGACGATTTCGCGTATCACCTTGCCGCCGGTGCCGATGATGTCGCGGATTTTTTCCTTGGGCACGTTCAGCACGGTAATGCGCGGCGCGGTGGCGGCGACATCGTGGCGGGCGCCGGTGAGCGCCTTGGACATTTCGCCCAGAATGTGAAGTCGGCCATCACGCGCCTGGTCGAGCGCGATACGCATGATTTCGGGCGTGATGGAGGTGATTTTGATGTCCATCTGCAGGCTGGTGATGCCGTGC
>Ga0116231_10015161_pt1 | contig 10051 bp, 11 predicted proteins | sample S1TSphgellanicum_2_FD_89695 | JGI IMG/M metagenome (GOLD analysis project Ga0116231, IMG submission 89695) | Host-associated microbial communities from peat moss isolated from Minnesota, USA - S1T2_Fd - Sphagnum magellanicum MG | ecosystem: Host-associated > Plants > Peat moss > Unclassified... | reverse complement strand
CGCATCATCGACGCTGAATTTCAGATCGTGACCCCAGCCCTAGAGGCATGGGAGGACCCGCCGACCGTGGGTCCGAATTACAAGCCGCCCCATGCCGAGCGGACGCCCATAGAGAGCCTGCGCTTCCTGATCTTTGGAGGGCAGTTTCTGTTTATCGGAGCCCTTGTCGTTGGCTCTGTTGTCCTCTGGCTGATAGGGCTGGCAAAGTCGTAACCGGGGCGTTGGCCCTGATCCGGCTAAGCCAGTCCCGGCGGAACGCTGTGATGTGCGAGGCGAGGTCGGGGTGTTCGAGGGCGTAGGCTCCAAGCCTGGAGCTCATAGCCGCCTGAGAGGCGGCATCGGCCGCCTTGGTGGCTCCCAAAGCCAAGCGAGCGAAACCAGGGCTTGCTAGGAGCTTGGACGCTCCCCAGCCCAGGGCGGCGAGGGCGCCGATGGCGGGCACATCTTCAAACTTTCCAGAGAAGGCCGCTCTAACCGGTTCCTCCAGCATCAGGGCCGTGATCAGGTGATTTCCGGACTGGCTGGCGTTGTAGAACTTCGACGCCGCCTGCGTCTTGGCGGCGACGTTCATCAGGGCGCTGAGCTGCTCATCGTTCCCCATGTACCGCCCGCCGCCGAAGAGGGCTTTGCGACCGGATATGGATAGCTTGCTCCAGTTGGTCGCCAACTTCGCCAGGCTGAACGCCCCATTTTCGCCCTTGCCCATGTTTCGCAAGACGCCGGCCGCGACGTCCCCCCAAGCTTCGGGCGGGATGGATTTTCGGATGGTCTCCAACTGTCGAATGTCAGCCCTAGCGGTTGACCCCGCCATCGCTTGGACCCGTTCGAAAGCCTGTTCAGGGCTATTGGCCTTGAGCACTGTGTCGAGGCTGTCCGCCACGCGAGTCCGAAGGGCTGCGTAATAGGCATCTCCCCGAACCGCCGCCGTTCTGGCCTTTGCGCCGCCAAGGGTCTCTGCGGCGTTGTAATAGTCCTGCGTCATCGCCCCGTAGACCCGCTTCAGGTTGGCCTGATCGACGGGGTTGATCGTATGATCCTCCAGCATGGAGCCAAGGTCGCTGCGGAGCGCCTTCATTTCGGAGAAGGTAATTCGGGGCGTTGCGCCGGTGCTGGCGAGCGTGTCCTGAAGCTCCGCCAGCTTAGGGGCGTTTTGCCGAAACCAGGATTTTACGCCGGGCGTCGTGTAGCGGGAGAACACGTCGTTCAGGGTGGTCGCCGTGTTGGACGCCGGAACGGTCGCCGTAGATCGATCCAGGGCGTTCAGCGGCGCATAGATTTTGGTCGCGGTGCCTCGCATGTTGTTGACACCGGCCTGTGCGCCGCGCTGGAGCGCGCCGCCGGCCTCAAACGGTGTTGAGGCTATGCCGTAGGTCCCGGCTATCCGCTCCGCCGCGTCTTGGCCCTGCTGAAGCGTTCGCGCTGCGGCTTGGCGAAGGGGCGCGCCCATCATGGGGTTGCCGGCCAGCATTTGGCTGAGTTGCTGCGTCCCCTTGCCGCCTGAGACAGCAAGGAGAGGCTTGGACGCTCATGCCGCCTCTCCGTCGCTATTTAGGGCGGCGCAGGCGGCGCACCAGTAGCCGCCGACGTCCGGGTCGGGCGTGGCGGGCTCGGCGCCGCAGCCAGAGCACTGCGGCTCATCCGTGAGGTGAGGTGTCGCCTCGCGCGGGTAAAGGTAGATGATGGAGGCGCTCATCTGGCGTCTCCATCAATCTCGAAGCAGCTCAGTTCGTCGGCACTGCAGAGGGTGCAGAGCGCTATCCAGGACGCGCCGTCTTTCGGGGCGACCGCCATCGGGACCGTGGAGCGCCGCCGCACATGCCGCTTGAAGCAGCGGTCGGCGTGGCGCAACTCCTGAGCGATTGCGTGCGCGCGGATGGCTTCGTCGAAGCCGATGGCCGTAAACCGCCGGTCCAACTCGGCTTGGATATTTTCCATCGTGAACAGGCCGCCGCCCGCCAGAAGCAGCGGCGGCGTCTCAACGAAGAAGGCCGCAACCGCGGCGGCTCTGTCTTGGGTCTTAGCCATTGGCCGCGCCCCCGAACTTTTCGGCCTCGACAGCCTCGCGGGCGAGATGCAGCGCAACCTCTTCCGGCGTGGAGAGGCGCCAGACGATCGTTTGGCCGCCCATGCCCGTCGCCGCGCGCTTGCCGGTGTCCTGGATTTTTCCTTGCGCCCGCAGTTCGCTCATCCGCGGGCGGGTCAGGTACCAATGTCGTCCGGTGCGCTCGGCAATCTGCTCGGCGCTCGCCTCGCCCAATTCCCAGAGGGCCTCCAGCGCCTCCGCTTGGCGCGTGGCGCACTTGGAAGTGAACATCCTGGCGCCGTCGCGGCCGGTCTCGGCATCGCCCTTGAAGCCGGGGCTGAACGGATAAGCCCCGGCGCAGTCATCGGCTTTCGGTTGAAGTTTGGGGTGGTGCGGGTTATGTTCACGTTGATCGCCGCCAAGCAGATCATTAGGAAGCCCGCCGCGCCCGCGCTCGGCGGGCTTTTTCGCGGTATGCATGACTAAGCGGCGACCTCCATTTTCGAGGCCAGCCACGCCTTCACGGCAGTTTCAGACCAAGCGATGCGGCCGGGGCTGATCTGGATCGGAGGTGGAAACTCGCCGCGACGCACCAGGCGCCACAAAGTCGTGCGGGACAGGCTCGTTCTGTCGCTAACCACCGGGGGCGAGAGAAGACGTCCGGGTTCGGACACCTGTAGATACATGATCGGCTCCTGTTTCAGTGTGCGGCTTGTGCCGTCTGAAACAGTTGTGATCGAAGCCCTCTACTCGCGACACTGAGATACATTCCCGCCCCAGGTGGGAAAAAGCCCCACCCCTAAGTTGTCTCCCTCAGCAATTTCACGTTCTTCCGAATAGTATCCTGTGAGAATTTAACGCTGCACTCACGAGCCATTAACGTCAAAACACCAGGGATAGAGGCCTTTCCCGTTCCCCCATCGCGAAGCCGCCGCACAGCTTCCTGCGAAACCTCCGGGCGCGCCATCCATGCCTTACATGTTTCGCCGGCCTGCACCCGCCATGCGTCCGCATCAAAGTTTTGACCGGGCACGATGGACGAAACCAAATCGGGCGCCACAGGCGGAAACGCTGCAATGACACTCTCACGCTTGAACAAAATATCGGTCCACACCTGGATCGGCTCTACATTTTCCAAGTTCCGGCTAGTTGGGCTGTGGGTGCGCCCTCTGGGAAGCGCCAACACGCTTTTTCCAAAAGCCTGATGGCCGCCTATTTCTAGGTGTTGCCAAAGGTCAGAGGTTAAAGTGCAACTGTCGTTAAGCCGACCGCGCTTTCCGGTTGCAATTACTTCCCCGTTTCGCAACGCCTTATGAAGCAATTCCGAAGCGTTTATGTTGTCTAACCCCTGTCGGACAGCCCGCATCTGAGCCAAAGCTATTATCATGTCCCCACGATCTTCTACCGGCAATCGCGCCACGCATCGCTCTTCGTCGCGATAGTAAATCCACTCCAGTGTCGCGGCTAAATTCCAATCAGTGTGTGACGTCACTAGCTCTGGCTCCGCATTTGTATGATGTTTGCAGGCCGCGCCTTCTCTCCCACGATCTCCAGCAAGAGGCCTTCCCAAGCCTCAAGAGCGCGGCGTTTTTCGGCCGCGTATAGGTTGATGTTGTAGTGGCGTCGGGTCGTGGCCGATCCGCCGCCAGCATCGGTGATGTGGTTGAGCACCTGCGACACGATGAATGGCGAAACCCCCACGCGCTCGCTGGAAAGCGCCGTTGCGCCAGTCCGACGTAGGTCATGTGGACCGGCGAGGGCGAGCTTTAGGGCCTTCATGACGGCGCCCATTGAGCGCGTTAAGGCGTCTGGGTGGATCGACGCCGCACCCTCCCGACGCGGTGAAGGGAACACATAGGGTGAGGCGGCCTGGTTTCTGACCTCAATAGCATCCTTGATAAGCTGAAGAGCAGCCGGGGGCAGGGGGACCGCATGAGGCCTCCCGTTCTTGGCCCTATCGCCAGGGATCGTCCACACGCCTAGAGCTAGATCAACATCTTCAACCCGCATGGTGGCGATTTCGCCTCGCCGCTGGAGGAGAAGCGCCGTCAGCCTAATGGCGATGCCTACGCCCTCGCTGATCTGCGGAGAGACCTCGTTATCGTCTTTGACCGAGCTGGGGTCCTTGAAGGCGCTCCACACAGCCTTCAACTCCTCGTCGGACAATACTCGCTCTCGCGCCTTCTTGGGTGCGGGCGATGCTAGTCCCATCGCGGGATTGATGGCGACTAGCTCCTCCTCCACGGCATAACTAAAGGCCTGACGGATCAACGCGTGCGCGTGATTGGATTGGGTGGTTATGCCGGACGCCAGCATCCGGCGTGTTAGAGCCTTGACTTGGGTCCGGCCGATCTCGCCCAGCGAGAGGCGCGCCAAGTCCGCCTTTATGTGACGATCGTACAGTTCCCGCTCCGATTTGATCGTCCTGTCCCGCTTGCGCTTCCCCTTTGGCGTCCAAGTTCCGTTTTCGCAGGCCGTGAAATAGGCTTGGATCAGGTCGTCGAATGTCTTGATCTTCTGAGCGCGCGCGTCGGCTTCGGCTTTGCGCTCCAGCTCGGCAGGGTCCTTGCCGGACTCCACCACCTTTCGCGCCTCCCGCGCCCGTGCGCGTGCGTCTGCAATACTGGTTGCTGGATATGTGCCGACCTTAAGCCGCGGCTGTCGCCCATCCGGAAGCCGATAGCGATAGAACCAGGTGCGGCGCCCAGCGTCAGATACGCGAAGGACCAGCCCAGGTTCTTGAGGGTCAAACACCTCGACCCGCTTACCCTTGGCGGCCTTGGCGGCAAGAACCTGTTTGTCTGTGAGCCTGGCGGCCATATTGGACATCACCGTGAAGCTGCGCCCCAGCTTGTGCCCCTTTCTGATTCTGGGGCACGCATGGGGCACAAAAGGACGAAACTAGGTGATGATCGCTGAAACTCGCTGAAAGGCAACGGCCTTGAATTATAAGCCTTTGATCGACGGCCAGCCGTTTCAGGAAAGTTCAGGATTTTGCAACATATGAGGTTTCATAACCCACAGGTCGGCGGTTCGATCCCGCCTCCAGCTACCACCCGGTCGCCTCCCGATAGGGCAGCGTGGAGGTGGTCCCTGCCTGCTCAGGGTCAAATCTGCCGCCCGCGAAAGTTGAACGTCGATCCCGTTGAAAGTCTCTCGTTCAGGAAGGCGGATGGACGGATATACAGCGTGTTGAAATCTCGTCTGTTATAGCTTGCCATGGGCGTCAGCGTGCGCGTGCGGGCATCGTAGTTATGGGGTAAAAACCGATGTCGGCGAAGTTCGGCGTCGACTGAATCGTCTGTGAGCCCGTAGCGGTCGCCGCTGCTGTTCAGCTCTACGATGACGGCATGGAGCGCCGGGTCGGCGAAGCAGCGCTCGCCGCCCATCAGAATGTTGTATTCAAAGCCTTCGGCATCCATTTTGATCAAGTTGAGTGGCCGCCCTTCCATCAGGGTATCGAGCGTGACGACGGGCGCATCGACCGTTGCGCCGGCGAAGTCGTCGGTCGCGATATGGTTCATGCCCCCAAGTTCCGCCGTCATCCGCAGCGTCCCTGGCGCGGCGCCCAGCGCGCAGCGTTCAGCGTGAACAAGACCGGAAATATCGTTCAGGCGGACATTGGCGAGTAACTCATCATAGGTGAACGGTACGGGTTCGACCGCAATGGCCTCGGCTCCGCAGCATCTTGCGGCGAGGATCGTGTAGCCGCCGACATTGGCGCCCAAGTCGCCGAAGCGGTCCCCTGGCCGCAGAAAGTGCAGCAGGAACATCATATCGGCAAAATCCCAAAGCTGATTGACGTAGGCCAAGGTTGCGTAGTTCTGCCGATGCGACAAGATGATACGCGCATCGTCTACTAGAGGCAGTATGTGAGGAATGTCTCGCAGCGTGCGCCGGCCAAAATTCCAGCGGAAGTAGTCGCTGACAGCGCGTAGGCGGGCGCCCTCGTTCGCCGGATGCTCCATGAGTTGGCGCAGCGTTTCCAATCGTGTCGAAAGTCCCATGTCATCCCGCGTGCGGCCAAAACACGTCGAGCACCCTTACCGTTTACTTAAAATTAAGAAAGCTGATTTTCGCCAGAGTCGTGTATTCGTCAGAGTCGTTTATTCGTCGGAGCCCGGTTTGGCGTACTGCAAAGCTTTCGCCGGCGAAAGCTTTGCAGAAGTTTGCAGAAGCTCTGAATTCATTGAGTTTTCTATAACGTCCGAATCAAGGGCCTGGCAGGTGATCGTAAGGGGGTTTTGCTGTATGGGTGCGCGGCTGTGGTTTGCTCCAGCTACCGTCCACTCGCCCATCGGCTATCGGGGGACCTCGACATAATGTCGGACATGGGATCGGCGCCGTCGCGAACGGCGTCCTGTTCGTGCGGTCAGCTTAGCATCGAAGTCTTAGGCGAGCCGCGCCGCGTCGGGGTGTGCCACTGCCTGGCCTGCCAGCGCCGAACGGGCGGCGTGTTCGCCGCGCTGGCGTCCTTTGCACCGCCCTATGTGGTCACCGGCGACGCTGCCGAGTACGTCCGGGTCGGGGATCGGGGCGCGCGTTTTCGGTTTCGCTTCTGCCCCGTTTGCGGCTCCAACCTGTTTCATACGGAGGAGGGGTTCGAGGACCGCGCCGTGAGCGTAGCGGTCGGGGGCTTTGCAGACCCCGCCTTCCCGCCGCCCGGGGCGTCTGTCTACGACAGCCGCCGCCATGGTTGGGTCCAGCTGCCGCCGGGCGTGAAGGTCTACGCCGCCGATCCGCCTTAGGCTGTGGCGCTCAGCCGTCAGCGCCAGCCGTAGTTGAAGCTGATCGAGATCCGCTCGGTCTTGGCGGCGTTGGCGGGCACCTCGTGGCGGAGCCAGCTTTCCCACATCAGAACCGTTCCGGGTTCGGGCGTCAGATAGACGAAGCTTTGCAAGGGTTCGTCGGCCTCGCGGCGCCGCGGTGGGGCGGCCATCATCAAAGGCAGGCGGGGATCTTCCAGCTTCAAGGCGCTCGCGCCCGGCGGGGTGGCGACATAGACCGTGCCGGAGAGCACGCTATGGGGGTGGATGTGGCCGCTATGGGCCGCGCCGGGCTTCAACACGTTGACCCAGAGGCTGTCGAGCTTCAGCTTGCGCCGCCCGAGGTCGAACGCCAGGGCCTCCGCGAACATCGCGGCATGGCGATCCAGCTTCGTCTTCAGCGTCTCGAACACGGTGGCGCGCTTGGGCAGATCGTCCAGCGAAGCGTAGGAGGTGTAGCCGCCATAACCTTGCGCCTTGCACCAGGCGCGTCCCGCCCGATCCTCGGCCGCCAACATGCGCACGGCCTGCTCCAGCTCGGCATTGAAGGCGTCGAAGCCCGGCGTCGTGGCCAGGCTGGCTTCGTAGATCGGGGTGGCGAACAGGGTGCGAAGGGTCGTCATGCCGCTTCGCCTTACCCCTTTGGGCAGTCGTGCTCCAGCATCGCGGCGAGATCGTAACCGCCGTAGAATTGTCCGATGCGATAGATGGAGCCCCGATCGGGGCTGCGGCGGTCTGAGCTGCGACGTTTGAGGCGCCGAGCGTGACAGCGGCCAGCGCCAGGCCCGTGATCTGAAACAGGCGACGCATCGGCGACTCGCTGGGTTGGAAACTCACGCTTTCAGTTCGCCACGCCGATCTTGGTCTTTCAAGCCGCCATGTCTTTCGCCACCGTCTTGGCCGCCAGGGCGTAATGCAGCGCCGCCCAGAGATAGACGAGCGTACAGGTGACGATGGCCCAGCGGACGCCGAATGCTGAGGCGCTTGGGCAGGCGGCGCGCAATGCCGCGCTGGCCGCTGGCCCAGCCCGGCCGCCGGGGCACAGGTGGGCGAAGGCGCCTAAGCCGGGTAGCGCGCTGGTGAAGTGGTGTGCGGCGTAGAGATCGCTCGCCACGCCGACGAGGGTCGGGCCAAAGCCCAGGCCGATCAGGTTGATGGCCAGGAACAGCAGAGCGGTCGAGGTCGCCCGCATCCGCGGCGAGACCATGTTGTGCATCACGCCAAAGCTCGGTCCCAGATACAGGTATTGGAAAATCGGCGGGAAGATCAGGATAGCGACCGCGAGCGGCCAGCTCGGCGTCAGATAGCCCAGCGCGTACAAAGGCATGGCGATCAGCTGGCCCAGCGCTGGTATCCACATATACCAGCGCGCATCGTGCTTGGCCGCCCAGTCGGTCGCTACGCCGCCGCTCAGCGTGCCGACCGCCGCGGCGACCCCGTTAATTAGCGCCAGCACCAGCCCTGTTTGCTGGAGACTGAAGTGAAAGGTGCGGATGAAGTAGGGGCCGGAAAAGGCGCCGATGCCATAGCTGGCGAAGGCGGCTAGGCTGGCGCCGGCGGCCAGATGCAGGAAGGCCGGCTTCCCGCCCAGCCGGCGCAGCACCGCCATGAAGCTCGGCGTGGGGTCGCTCAGCGCCGCCTGCCCCAAATCGGCCGCCTCCGATCCGCCGCGGCGGGGTTCACGTAGGGTGAACTGGGTCAGGGCCGCCAGGATCAGGCCTGGAACGCCGACAATGACGAAGGCAGGTCGCCAGCCATACCGCTGAGCGATCACGCCGCCTAGAAGGGCCCCGAATAGGATGCCGAGCGGAATGCCCAGCGAATAGATCGACAGCGCCGTCGCGCGGAGATGCCGCGGAAAATAGTCGGCGATCAGCGAATGAGCCGGCGGGCTGGCGCCAGCCTCGCCCACGCCGACGCCGACGCGCAGCGCGAACAGGGCCGGATAGCTGGTCGCCCCGCCGCAGAGCGCGGTCATCGCCGACCAGATCACCAGGCTGATGGTGATGATCCCCCGCCGGCTGCGTCGCTCGGCCAGGCGCGCAATCGGCACGCCGAGTGTGGCGTAGAAAGCGGCGAAGGCGAAACCGCCCAGGAGTCCGAGCTGGGCGTCCGACAGCTTCAGCTCTTCCTTGATCGGCTGCTGCAGCACCGCCAGGATCGTGCGGTCGATGAAGTTGGACGTGTAGACCGCGACTAGGAGCGCGAGAGCCCAGGCGAGATAGGCCTTGGAATAGGGGCGATCGGACTCCGCACGCACGGACGTGGGCGACGCTTGCAACACGACAGTATCCTCCCGGCGCACGATCTTCGCCGTGTCGCGCTGGGGAGGAGCGTAACTGAGGTTTCCCCAATAGGCGATGCGTTTGATGGGGGCGGGGGCGCGGGTCGGGTCTAATCCACGATGGCCGCATAGACCATGTTGCGGACCTGCGCCCGGATCGCATAGGTGGACGAGGGCAGGAGCTGGGTCAGGAAGATCGCGATGAGGTCTTCCGCCGGATCGACCCAAAAGACGGTCGAGGCGGCGCCGCCCCAATAGTAGTCGTCTTGGCCGAGCGTGCCGGAGACCAGCTGGTCCAGCGTCATCGCAAACCCCAAGCCAAAGCCCACACCGGCGTTGCCAGTTTCCGAAAAGCCATCCAGCGCCAGGTCGCTCAAGCTTTTTCCGCCAGGCAGATGGTTGCGGTGCATCAGCGCCAGGGTGCGAGGGCCGATCAGCCTGGCCCCGTCCAGTTCGCCGCCGCGGCGCAGACACTCGCAAAAGCGGTGATAGTCGCTGAGCGTGCCCACAAGGCCGCCGCCGCCGGAGCTAAAGGCGGGGGGCTTGAGGTAGGGGCTCGTCGCCGGATCGTCTTGCAGGGCGGCCAGGGTTTGGGGCGTGCGCTGGTAGCAGGCGGCGAAACGCTCGACCTTTTCGGGCGGAACATAGAAGCCCGTATCGCTCATGCCGAGCGGCTCGAAAATCTCTTCCCGGAGGAACACATCGAACGGCTTGCCCGACAGCCGCTGCACCAGCGCGCCGCAGACATCGGTGGCCAACGAATACATCCAGGCCGCGCCGGGCTGATAACGCAAGGGCGTGCGGCCCAGGCGCCCGATGAAGTCGTCGAGGGTCTCGGCGGCATCCTGGCGCACGCCGGCGGCGATATAGGCCTTATCGACCGGGCTCAGCGGGAAGGGGATGCCGAGCGTCTGCAAGACGCCGCCGTAGCTCAGGCCCGATGTGTGGCGCAGCAGGTCGCGGATCGTGATCGGCCGG
>Ga0116231_10015160_pt1 | contig 10051 bp, 11 predicted proteins | sample S1TSphgellanicum_2_FD_89695 | JGI IMG/M metagenome (GOLD analysis project Ga0116231, IMG submission 89695) | Host-associated microbial communities from peat moss isolated from Minnesota, USA - S1T2_Fd - Sphagnum magellanicum MG | ecosystem: Host-associated > Plants > Peat moss > Unclassified... | reverse complement strand
TGAGGAGACCTATTAGGGGGCATCCATTCCAGCTACACACTGATTGGAGTATGTTGGGACTTGGAGCGGTGTTGACACAGTGTGATGATGAAGGGAAGGAGTTTGTGGTGGCCTATGCGAGTCGTTCGAACAATGCAACGAAGTCACATTATAGTTCTTATGAGGGAAAGTGTTTGGCAGCAGTGTGGGCTGTCGCACACTTCAGGTGTTACTTGTTTGGCACATAGTTTACCCTTATCACTGACCACCAGCCGCTCAAGTGGTTGATGGAGTCCGATAAACTTACAGGAAAGCTTGCACGGTGGGCTCTCATCTTACAGGAGTATGACTTCTAGGTGGTGCATAAACTTGGAATTACAAACCTTGATGCCGATGGGTTGAGTCAGAACCCATGCACTAGCTAAGAAGATAATATTAGAGCTAGATGGCATGGCGAGGTTGATGAGGAGATGGTGCTAGGTTGGCATGCATTGGCCTTTTTGTGCTTGTTGGGTGTGGACTCTAGTATGGAGGGCCACGTGACATCTTACTCTAATCAAAGGGTAGATGGCCAGTCTTCAAATCCTGAAGTTGGAGATGGTGGCATCGGTCACCATGATGTTCATGATGATACATTAGTGTTGGAGTTTTTATGAACCAGTATGGTGTCAGGCATGGTGAGTGCTAAGGAGAGAGACCATGTTCTCCAACGAACTAAGAGGTATCGGTTGGAAGAGACACATATACTCCGAGTGTGGGAGGATGGTAAGGTACGGATTGTACCACATCTAGACCAAAGAAGGCGTATTGTGCAGCATGCCCATGAGGAGTTGGGGCATTTTGGAGTAAAATGGACATATAGCTTATTCCTAGGTCAATATTGGTGGCGTGGTATGCACACCGATGTGCAACGATTAATGTCACATTGCATGGTTTGTGATAGGGTGAGGGCATCGTTCAATGCCCTTACACCACAGTTGCACCCCTTGCCTATTATGGGGTTGGGTTATCGTTGGAGTGTGGACTTTGCGGGACCATTACCATTGATAGTACGGCACAACAAATATGTGTTGGTGATGGTGGAGCACTTTTCCAAGTGGATTGAGTTGGTGCCATCCCCTAACAAATCTAGTGAAGGAGTAGCGTATGCATTCCTTGATAGGGTGTTTAATCATTTTGGTGCACCAGTTGAAGTGTTGACCAATCAACGTACGAAATTTCAAGGTGAGTTTCAGGTCTTGTGTGACAAGGCGTTGATTGATCACCGAACCACGTTTCGAAATCATCTAGAGGCAGATGGTTTAGTTGAGTGTGTGGTACAAACGGGGAAAAGGGCATTGCGCAAATATGGCTTGCAGAAAGGCCACCTAGGGGATTGGGATATTCAATCACCATGGTTGGCCATGGGATATCGATTCAGTTGTCAGGCATCTTTGGCTTCCTTCTCACTTTATTTTCTATTGTACGGCCGAGATCCAAACTTGCCAACAACAATTCGTCGTGAGTCTAGTGAGGTGGTGAACCTTGATGACTCGGAGATGTGGTTGAGGGTGTGTTCTTAACGTGCAGAACTTTTTCAAAGAATTATGCCAGCAACGTTTGAAAACCTTGCCATTGCTCAACATAGGGATACATTGCAATATGCGATTATCTAGGGTGGAGGTTATCGACCATCGATTCGTAGGTTCCATGTGTGGGACTATGTCTATTTGCAATAGATTGCACCAACGACATTGGATGTAACGGCAAGCCGCATTATTTTACGAATGTGAGAGGTGTTAGCTTCTGGAGTTTTCATGTTGGAGGGTCGTGATGGTGTTGTTTGGAAGGACCATGTGCGTAATTATGCGCCATGTCACCTCCCAAATGTGGATGGTACAGTTGACCCAAGTTTGGCAGTGGTACGGGCCGGCTTGAAGTGTATGCTATGTGGGTCTAAAGGTAGAGCAGCCCATATGTTGGTGTGTGATAGATGTTCTGGGGGTTGGCACATGGCGTGCATGACTCCACCTATGGACGTTGTTCCCATTGGATGGTGGGTTTGTCCTCATTGTACTTTGGAGGGGTAGATGACTTGATTTTCACATGGTATGGATTGCAGATGGGCGACTAACGATGGGGTAACATAGCACCCGGCCTTTTGATTTGTGCACCTGCAAAGGTGTATAGCATGTAGAAGATGTATAGGGCTACCTGGAAGTTAGAAGGACCTAACCACCAACTAGGGGGGCGAGTTGTGATTCACATGTATTTGTGTATGCTCTCATCCATGTTATGTGTTTGTGTGTGTATGTGAGTATGGTATGTTAGCAATGTATGTTGTATGACGATATGTATTCGCACGACAATTGTCATGACCATATGTGTGTTAGCTATAACCTATAGTGTGCTATGGTAGCGAGTAGTGCCTATTTAAGGTTTCTAGGTTTAGGGTTAGAGGAGAGTGGCTCTTTTGGTAGGACCCACCCTCATGTTGTGAATGGGGGTATAAAGTGTGAGAGAGGGCTCAAAGAACATAGTTCTTTAAGTTGAGCCTAGAACGTTGGGAGTAGTTCGAGTTAGTGGAGCTTCGAGCTATGGTGTCCCGTTAGCATCGGCTAGTTAGATTCTCTGAATGGAGTGGGCTTGGCTTGATTGTATGTGTTTGCATCATGCGTTTTATGATAGTAGATCTTTCTCGTGTCATTTTCTTGTGTTATGATAGTACCGAGTTGTGGTACACATGTATTTGTGTATGCTCTCGTCCATGTTATGTGTTTGTGTGTGTATGTGAGTATGGTATGTCAGCGATGTCTGTTGTATGACAATATGTATTCACACAACATCTCCCTTGTGAGGAGGTCATAGGAATATGGTACATAAAACTTCAGACAAAGTTAGTAGAATCATAGGAGACGTCCTTAGATATGTAAAGAACATGGCTGAAAAACAAACATAATGCAAGGATAATTTTCACAAACAACGGTCGTCCCTGACTTGTCTACCATGATGGTGAGGTTTGAACATCCAGTAGCATGAAATGTTGCCATGTTATAAAGGGCAAAGGAGTATTAATGAAAGAGGTTAGACAAATTTGAATCAACAAAAACAGAATCAAACACTAGAGTAAATTAGAGGAATAGGGAAAATACAATCTAGGCAAAGAGTGAATGGAATATGAAATAGGACAAAGAACAACAACAATGAAACCAACAACAAGAAAGTCAATCAATGTAGTAACAAGCATCAAAATAAAATTGTATAACTTTTGTGCTTGTAACCAAACATAGTCTCTTTAAATGGAATATGGCGTAGAGACTCAAATTTGAAATAAAGTGATCACTTTGAAAGTCGTTTAAGTGGAGAACCAACCTAACATTTTTAGAGCCTCCAATTCATTATGTGAATTACTTATATGTGGTGTAGGCTTGGAAATAAAAGAAAAGAGAGGGAGATTATAGAAAGGTGTTAGAAAACAAAAATATGTGTCATTTAAGTAAAATCTATTTTTGGAAGGACAAAGTGACAAGAAAAAGGAATGCGTAGAAACCAAATTTTTTTGACAAATGTGTGGTAACAAGACATTAAAACTATAGGAATATCATATTGGAATTAGCATTTAGATTATCTTTAACAGGGTTGCGATTTGTGCAATGTGGAGAAACCCAAAAAAAAGGTGCAAAAAGATTGGGTGGAAGATAACATAGTGTGATAGGGTTATAGCCACCTGCAAATATGTGGAGGATTACAATTACAACCTAGGTCAATAGAAGACTCAAACATGGGATTAAGTGTCAAATCAATGATAAGATATGTAGTCCATATTCTACATTACTTAAGTCATGTGAAAGACATTCGTGACAAGATATTAATAGGAAAAATGAAAACCATATCGAATAATTATAATGCACAGTTGGAACATGTTGGAACAAGGATCTAATTAATGTTAGTAAAAAAAAATTCATTTAGCATTAAAGATTACAAGAAGTATTTTCAAGAAAAAAAACTACAATATGTTGAAGTCACGACATTCCCAACAACTTTCTTATTTCAAATAAATCAACAACATAACATACATAAGAATTCATCAATATGCATGTGAATGTTTTAATTAGGAAAAATTAACATAGATTTAAAGAAAAGGGGGAAAAACACTAGTATTTAAAATGTCATTTTCAAGTTGGTGGATAAGAAAAAAATTTAAAATAGATTGGAGATATATATCATAGACTGGAAGTTGTTATAAGGAAGGAACTGAAATATTTGCTATAGAAATTGAGTATCTTTTATCACAAATATTTATGGGCCATGATGAAAACCCTTGAAATGCGATACATGATAGGTGCCTGATTTTATTTTTAACGAAGAGGTAAAATTAATTTACTAGCATTATGAAAAAAAATTTGGACTTAGTTACAAGTTATTAATAAGATCTTGAAATGATGGAAATGTTGTGTTTGAAATATCAAAAAATCAATCTAACTAATATTGGGAGGGAAATTAAAAATGATTGGGCCATTGTGACAATGTGTATAAATATGTTAATGTGAGTTTTTTGGAAATCATATATTCACCCTAAGACGATACAAGATTCAACACAAAACTTCATTAACATCACATTTTGTAAAACATTAAAAAAAATTAGAGACAATAGTGCAATGTCAGTGGAGTTCAATATCACAATGAACAATTATAATTATAATTAGTCCTCAAAGTTATAGATCGTAAAGATAGTGACATGCAAGTTCAGTGAGATCCATTATAATAAAAAGGCTAATATTGATAAATGAAATAAGCCCCAAAAATTCTGAAATTCATTATCAAAACACTGAAAATTCTAAAAACCCATAATAAATAGGATTAAACAACCTTTCAAAAATAGATTTCATCTAATGACTCAAAATATAAAAATATTTGGAATAATAATAATTGTAATAGAGAGATGTAAATTCAATATATTTTAAAAATAGCTTATTAAAAGAATAAATATCTAATTCTGAATATTTGGTTCTATATACAATTTATATCAATTAATCAAACCCTAATTACCTTTTCCAATATATATATATATATATATATATATATATATCTTTCATTATAAAGATGTGTGTAAGAGTCTACAAAAGAAAACTATAGATGCCATTTTTTGCAACAGGTGTTGAAGTTTATAGAAAGGGGAAAGCTTGGTGTTTGTTAAGCTATATTGTTGAAAAATAGAAATTAAAGTTTCATATGTAGGAAGAGGGTGTTCCTTAAAAGAACTCTAGAACTCCAAGACGAAAAAAGCGAAAGCAAAGTTTCCAATGGACAAACCCAAAGTAGCAAAGGCGAAACATTAAGATGTTGGGCAAGAAGAAACTGTAATTGATAGAAGATATGCAATGCAACCTCTTTTCCATGAGGGTTGATCTAGTTGAAGAGGTAAGAACAAAATTTTTAAAGTGCAATTTGCATTATAGTTAATATAAAAGTGCAATTTTCCTAATTTAAGTATGAAAATGCATAGATCTTTTGTTTAAGAGGCCCAAATGAAGCGCATTTTGTCCTCTATTACAAAATATAACATCCTAGAACAACTTGAAAGGATTCGAGTTATCTCCATTCGGCCCTACAAAAAATTTAAGTAAAAAATGTGTCTTGAGAGAAGGGGAGACAAAATTGTGTTTTAAATTGCGCTTCCAAGCTTGCTTGTTTGAAAAAGGCGTGTTGGAAACCCTAATATCTTGATTGAAAACCTATAGATTTTTCTGTTCTTGTTTTTATAGGAGGTGGAAGACACATAAACACAACAAAAACTTGAGGTATGTTTCTAAGCTTTTCCATTTGCTCTTTCAAGTTTTTTTCATTTCTATCTATAGTTTTTTAGTTTTTTTTAGAGTTTTGTTGAGGGAAGAGAAATTGTTTTGGCCTCTTTTTAAGCTCGAAAGTTGAAGAAAGGCCAAGGCAAAAAAATTTGTGTTCGGCCTCCAACTTTCGGCGCTGAAAGTTAAAGGTTGAACGAAAACATTTGCTTCAACCCATCAAGGAGGTGCTAATGGAAGAATGAAAACATTCGGCCTCCAACTTTCAACACCAAAAGTTGGAGATCGAATGTTATTTGTTTGTATTCAGCAAATGAAAGGGTTTTTGAGCTCTAAGCTTGGAAGCTTGTAGAGGGATGGAATGCAACTTTATTGCGTTCGGTTCCTCATGAAGCTTCCTAGGATTGAGCTTGGAAGCTCAAGAAGGGCTAAATGTAAATTCTTTTACACTTGGTCACAAATTTTTAATGCCAAAAGTTCATGGTTGAGTGCAATTTTTTTTGCATTTGGAATGTGTGAAGTTTTCAAAATTTGAGCTTGAAAGCTCCAAAAGGCGCCGAACACAAATGTTTTTGTGTTCGGCTCCAAATTTTTGATATCAAAAGTTTTCCATGGAGCGCAAAAAAATCTACGTTTGGCATATGGTGGAGCTTCTAAGCTCGAAGCTCTGAAGCTCCACCACAGGCCAATTGCCACCAACTTTTGGTGTTGAAAGTTGATGGTCAAGTGTAAAAAAACTTACATTTAACATGTTATTAAACATCTAAGCTTAAAGTTCAAAAGCTCAAACGGGGGCCAAATGGAAATTTTTTTGCACTTGGCCTCTTTTGAGTTTGTGTGGACCATCTTCCTACCTTATTTATTCTTACGAATTGCTTCAAAGGTAACTTAATTCAACCATGACATTGTCTACTCAAGAAGTTGGCTTGACCACTAGGCTTTCTTTGCAATTGGAAGAAATGAAAACAATTGGAGACAAGGAAGTCCTTTAGGTCCAAATGGAGCACAAGGTCAAGATAGTTGATGTCCTAAAGAGGCACAAGATTCATCCCAAGGCCAAGGCTTGGATGAACATTCTCCTTTGCAGCATGATTTCCATGCTTGTTATGAGGCCAGCCCTCAAGATCAATGTGCTCAAGATGGAACAAGCATTCCAAATGGGCTATCAAGAAGGCAACAAAGTTTTCTATGTCTTTCCCATAAACTGGCAAGGTGAGGAGGCATTTGTTGCAGATCACATCCATGAATGGGACAACCACTAGAAGTTTGTGAATGTAGCATTTGAGGAGGCGTTGAACTCGGACGAGGATCTCCATAGGTTTAGTGGGAGAATGTTTTATGTGTGGGATGACAACCATCGGCTACAAGCTTGGATGCCTTATATCTCTAAAGTTCACCCATGTGACTTCTCTTGGCACATTATAATGGACTCCATCATGCTGGATATGAGAAAGGGCCTCATGCACCTCCTCATTGTAATGACAGACATGAATAAGTAAGATTCAAACTTTAAAATGTGAATTTCAAAGCTCCTTTCATTTGCTTCTATTTATATGTTTCTTTGTGTTCATTGCTTTGTGCATTGAAGTTGAAATTATCTGTGAATTTTTTTTCAACCCTCTAGGTTCGTTGAATTTGCTCACGTGAAGCCTACTTTGGTGCATGATTTCTTTCACATCCAAAGCATTGGCATGATTCCATTGGTCCAATTTAAGGATGTCATCAGTCCCGATGTCTACAAGAGATGTGAGAACAAGCCAAGGAAAACTTGGTACTCTCTGACACAATTTTTATTTATTTATTATATGTACAAAATTTACTTTCTTCCTAGTCATTCAAATTCAATCTATTAGGTTTTTTGGTTGAGACATGTGATTTCCATAAATCATTTCTTCTTAGTGCAGTGTGAACTTTTGGTTGCAACGAACATGGCCATGAAACTTTATTATGAAGAAGTTCCAAATGAGAAATTGAGGTCACCATCCAAATTACATGCACTTATGGATAAGGTGATGGATTAGGTCCGAAAGGATCATACTTTTGCCTTCATGAAGCATTTGCCAGTTTGCGACCCAATTTTTGGTTTTGAGTTCTTGAAACATATTCAGGTCAATTATGATATGAATTCGAAGCCTGAAATGTTCATTAAGAAGCTACATATGCTAGCTTTTGCACAAGTTTCGAATGAGCAAAAGGTGTCATGATTGAAATTTTGGAACCAATCTAAAGTGTTGAAGGAAGCGGCAAAATTCCCAAAGCAAGGATTCTCAAATGGAACTTTTGATAAGTGGCTTCACAAGGCCATTTTTTGGTCTTAGGTAAATCCTTTCCCAGTTCAAGAGATTAAAGTTTTTGTATTTAAAGCAATTGAAAACTAACATTCACCTTTTTGCAGTTGGAAGTGGAGGCGCAAAAACTATTTTCTTCCATAGTTAATGATCTTTCCATTCAACTTTTCAAGTCTGAAGATCTACAACCATTATTAGACTACATTTAAGAATGGAGACTTTATTTATGGGAAACATGTTTCTTTAGAGAGTTCAGGTCCAAAGATGCGATTCGGAAGAATAAAATGTGGGAACAACAGGTTGGTGGGACCAAGGCCCTTAAACAGGTGGTTTACAAGTATGTTTAATCCAACTATTCCACATTTGTTTATTCCATTTTGGATTGCATTTTTATTTTCCAATGGCATCTGGTTTTCATTAACACTAATTTTGAATTATTTTCTGACCACTAAAGGTATTTCAATTTTGTGTTTTTTTTAAGGGGTGCCATTTTTAAGATTCCACAACTCCTCGAAATATGGAGAGATCCATAGACAGACAACATAATGTACATGAAGGATGTGCTGAGAGATTGGAGTTCTCCACATCTCTTGGATTATGGTTGGTATCTTAATTGTTTGAATGTGAACACCCCTCCATCAAAGTTTGAGATTTGGGAAAAATATGAACCTACATTTCTTCAGGGTCTTGGTGCCTTAGAGAAGGGGACACCCACCAAGAAGAAAATGGAGGGGGGCATGAGGAAGGGAAAGAGACAAATGCTGGAATCCACATCAGAGATGTAAGACAAAAGAAATGTCCCAACTCAATCCGAAAAGAGAGGCAGATTGTGGCTTGGGTGTTTCATCTTTTCAAGAAGTTATAGCAACTTCTATTTGAACCATCCCAATCAAGGAAGAGGACGCGACTCTAGACCTCTTGGAGTTTTGATCTCTTCAACAAGAGTGCTGGAGAAGACGATAGGAGCAGACCACCCTTGGGGCAAGAACGTCAAGTATAAGGAAGCAAATTCCATTCCTGATTCCCTTGTTGATTCCTAATTTTGCTCACTACCATCCCATTGTGAGATTGATGAATGTCTCTTGGGCTTCAATTCTTGCATCTCATATCTAGATCCAAGAATGGCTAGTTAAACATTCAAGAATTATAGTCTACTTGAAGGAGGTAATTTTATTCCCTGCTCAATATGTTGAGTTTTCATTAATGTTTTTAAAGCAGCTTCTTAGGACATCATTTTATATTCATAAATTTTTTCTTCTATAGAAAAGTCCCAAGTTTTAACTTTCAGCATCAAAACTTGAGGGCCAAGAGTACATGATTTTAGGTCTCCAACCTTCGCCTTTAAAAGTTGAAATCTAAAAGTTTTAAAGGTTAGTCTCCAACTTTCGACATCGAAAATTGGGGACCTAAAATCAAAACATCTCGAGTCGAAACATCTCGGTCTTCAACTTTCAACACCGAAAGTTGAAGACCCAAAGCTGAAAGCTTTTAGTATTCAACTTTCAACATTGAAACTTGGTCCAATAACATAATTTTTTGGGAATTTAGGAGCATATAACTTTCGATGAAATTTGAATGCCCATAGCTTCCTTCAATTGTTTATATTTTATTTCTTTCTTGATGTTAATTAGATTGGTCTTCACTTTTTTTGAATTAAAAATTTTAATCATTCTATTGAATTATATATATATATATATATATATATATATATATATAGGTTTCTTTTAAGAACAAGGTCAACTTTTTTACTGTAAATGTTCCATCCAATCTCCCAATTCTACACGTCTCTGAGCCCCTCTCCCTCATTCCTTTTCAAAACAAGCAAAAGTGTCGCAACCCTAGCCTTGGCTCGCGACCAAGGCAAGGGGGTTGAAAGGTTGTGGGCCTATAAGTAGACCCGGGAGTCATATCCCATGCTCCCGGGAGTGCAAAGAGTGTGAGGGAGTGAACCCTCACACTCCCAAGTGAACTCCCATGTTGGGAGTTGGTGAGAGTTGGAGTCCC
>Ga0116231_10015159_pt1 | contig 10053 bp, 10 predicted proteins | sample S1TSphgellanicum_2_FD_89695 | JGI IMG/M metagenome (GOLD analysis project Ga0116231, IMG submission 89695) | Host-associated microbial communities from peat moss isolated from Minnesota, USA - S1T2_Fd - Sphagnum magellanicum MG | ecosystem: Host-associated > Plants > Peat moss > Unclassified... | reverse complement strand
TCAGGCCCGAGGCTGAGAGGTGTTCCGTCCGCGTCATCACGGCCTCATATTCGATCAGCATGGGCGTCGAGACCAGCAGGGTGAACCTGCGCTCCAAGGCCGCCATCAGCAGACGGTTGGAGGCGCCAAGGTTGCTGCGGATAGCGGCGACCATGGCGGCGGTGTCGAGAACCCATCGCATAAACACTTATCAAATATCGCTGGCGATATTGCAATGGATTTGGCGCTAGAGTTTAGCGGTTCTCAATCAACGGGCCACGCTGGCATGTGGTCGTCAGTGGCTGCGCTGGCAACCCGAACGGCCAGTTCAGTTTTAACCCGACACCCTTGTCGTTCCCGAAACCTAATCACGCCGCCTCAAGGCGGGTATGCGCCCATATCGGACATCGTGATCGCTCCAGAAACGCGACCATTGAAATTTGGACGAAGGCTAATTGGCACGCCTCGGTGGCGAATTTTTAAGCAGTACACGCATGTTAGCTGGCGCTGCTCTCGGGTATAGCAGCCTTATGTTCCGCATAAATCTCGCGACGCCGCGCATCCGAAGCGGTCGCAATATTCGATATTAGGCCAGGCAATGCTTTGTGATTATCTGCCGGGTCATAGATTAGGGAAATTAGCTTCCGCAAACGCTTGTTGATCTCAACGATATTCTCGGGGATGGTGCCGGGCGCAAAAATATAATGCGGTCGCGCCTTCGGATATCTTAGCGAGTACATTTCCATCAGCGACATAATTGCAGGATCGTCCATCGAAAATCCCACAAATAGAAATGTGTAATTCAGCAACAGATTTTCAAGGAATCCCGAATAATAGGAATTTCCAAAAGCAAGTCGAATATATTCTGATCTAGATAGAACGCGAGAAGATGGGTCATCAACTGTTCCGTGAATCTTGATAATATACCTTCTTGAATGGTCCTTTAATGCTCGGAATACGTCATCTTCTATTTTTGAAATGACGGTAGGATAGTGGGTTGCGCCCACGTCCATTTGCTCCAATGCTGCCTCAAGCAACTTGTCGAAATTTGTGGTAAGAATGATCCGCTGACCGAGAGAAATGAGCGCTCCGTGCAAAGCTGAAGGTGTCGCCTTCTGCCCAAATTGCTCAACAATCTGGCCTTCCCATGATTCCCCGAGCGCGTTCTGGAGGATTTCTCCAGCTAAAAGGTAATCTTTTGCCAAAATCAGAGCTTTGACTTGGCTCGCCGTAGGTTCCCCTACCTCTGCACATAGGCTTGCCAAAAACCCGTTCCAATCGGCAATTTTTCCGCCAGTCGCCGTTTTTGCGCTAGCAGAGACGCCAGCACCGAGAAACAGCACGACCTTTTCACGGGCAAGATCGTCGAGCAAATCGGCGTTCAGCACGATTTATTGCCTCAAGAGAGCGCGAGATTGCGGGCAAATTTCAGCGCGATATCGCGGTAAATTTCTCGGGCTTCCTTTCGTGATTGAACGAATCTCCCCGTTCCCCGAACCGAGATCATGGGCGTATGCTGGCTTTGCGATTTGGGGGCGATGCTCCCCATATGCTTAACCGTTCCAAGATTGGGTTCGACATTTGGGGCCAGGAATGCACCGAGGCTTTCTGAGATTTGCTGGGGAAACGCTTCACTGATGTCCTGATACGCTTGGACCATTCGCTTCTTTCGACCCTCTTCCGCTTCAGCGTCCTCAGGGTCAGAGGCATCGTCTGCCGTGCGCTCGCGATGCTGCTGGGTCACGTAACCAAGGAAACGTAGCAGCTTGCTTTGATGGGCGCTTGGAATTTCCTCAGGATCTTCGGCCAAGCCAATTCCGGTCCGAAGTTCTTTCTGCCAAGTCGATACGGCAGTGCCTATATTTTTGATCGCCCATGCCGAGAAGATATCAATGGACATTGGTACAACGAAGTAATCCATCGCAAGTAAGATCGATCTATTGATGGCCCCTAGCGAAGGACCCATATCAAAAAATACCAAGTCGTAGCCGAGGTCTTTAGCCTTCGCTACAAGATCGGCGAAAACGTACGTAGTTCTGATCCCGCGCATGCCGCCGCCTTTGGCATCACGCCAATCATTTGCAAGCAAATCTTCCTGTATAGCTAAGCGAGGATCGCCTACTATGATGTCAAAGCCAAAATTTTCGGACTTTCGAATAGGCAGCGACGTTCCGTAACCCTTGCCAAGGGAGAGTGGCCGAATAACGCTAAACACGCTTTTAGGGTCGGAGCTCTCGTATATGTCGAGTGCCTCTTCTGCACCTAAGACATATTGCGTGAGATTGCATTGCGGGTCGGCGTCCACAACAAGCACCTTTGCCCCGAAATTTAGTGCGAATTCCGCACCGAGGTTGGCGACGAGTGTGGTTTTTCCAACCCCGCCCTTGTTATTGAAAAAGCAGGTCGCCTGCCCGCCGCGTTTGCGGATGGAGTCAAAGTTCGCCTTATGCGCTGGATCGAGAGGAATGCCAGCGCTGATCGGCCGTTTCTTTCGAACTTTCGCCACTAGTCGCCTCCAGTCAATTGCCACTTCATAGCTTGGCTAGAAGGCGTTCCCAAAGGCCAATTGCAACATCCCGCCCTAGTTGCCACGGCACCTTGCAACTTTATGGGCCGAAGGAGGAGCGAAAGCCGCGTGTACCGGGCGGCATGGGAAGCCTGTGGGCCACTCAACGAGTTCAAAAAGCCTCGGGGACGGACCTTCCCAGGGGCAGCTTAGAGCCACGAACCGACGCTCGATTTGCCTTCGAATCCAATCAGGCTGCGTCCAGGCGGTCAAAGATGAGCGCCGCCTCAGCCATCTCTGGCGTCAGTCTGGGAAAGTCCTCCTGGAGCTCCGCCATTGTAGCGCCGCCGCGCATCAGGTCTGCGATGGGCGCAACGAGGAGGCGTGTCCCGCGAAAGGTCGCAGCCCCGCCATTGATGGCGGGGTCCTCAACAATCAGCCGCAAGGCGCGCCGATAGGCCGCCAGCTCCGTCGCCATTGCCGCCGCAAAGTCGGTATCGCGGGCGGCGATGGGATCATGCTGGGTTGCGGGCTCCGAAGGGGAGGGGGCTTGCGCCATCGCCGCCGCCAAGGTGTCGGCGATCTTGGTGGCGGCGTCCTTGACCGGCTTGGAGGCCAGATGGGCATAGCGGGCGGTCGTCTGCACCTGGGTGTGGCCCAGAAGCTTTCCGATCATGGGCAGCCCCTCGCCGACCGTCAGGCCGCCCGAGGCGAAGGTATGCCGAAGGTCGTGGATACGAACGTCATCCAAGCCTGCGGCGGTGCGGACTTTGCGCCAGGGGCGTTGAAGGTCTGTTAGGTGGGCGTCGGCAAGCTTGCCTGCGATCACATACGGGTTGTCACCAGACTTGGGGATGGCGCGCAGCGCCGCCACGGCTGCGGCGCCGATGTGGACGGTCTTCGCCCCGGTCTTGCTATCGGGCAGCCTGAGTTCAGCCTCAGCCAGGTGAACGAATTTCCATTGCAGCGTCTGGATTTCGCTGAGGCGGCAGCCCGTGAGGACCAGCAGCCGAAACGCCGCGACCGCATAGAAGCTTTCCGTATTGATCCGCTCATAGTCGTCCAGCGCCTTGCCGAGCGCCTTCAGCTCGTCGGTGGATAAGAAGCGCTCGCGCTTGCGTTCAGGGAAACGCTTGACGTCCTCGCAGGGGTTGCTGCGCCTGTCGCGTATGCCCCAGGTCTCAGCCAAGCTCATCATTTTGGACAGGACGCCCATAGCGCGGTTAGCCTGATAGGGGATATGCGCCAGGCTCGTCTGAAACTCCGCCACATCGGCGGTGGTCACAGACCGGGCCTTTTGGCTCTTGAAGAACGGCGTGATGAAGAGGTCCACGCAGCGGGTGTATTCGCCCATGGACGCCGCCAAATACGATCCCGTCTTAGCGAGCCAGGTCGGCGACTATCTGGAGCGCCAGGCCATGCTCGATCGGCTAACGGACATTCAAAGCGCCACCCGCGTCAGCGCGCCACGCGCAGGACCTCGGCCGGCTGGGGCGGCGACATCAAGATCGAGGCGCCGGAGACCGGCGTGTCTCTGGGCGAGGTCGCCAAGATCCTGAAGGATATGCTGGGCCACGACACCCATATCCGCGGCCCCCACTGGGCCGATCCCCTGAAGGGCGAGGGCGACGTCCTGGCCCGCAAAGGCCAGTGGACCGCGGCGGTCGCCCCTTACCGGCCTGGCGCCCGCCCCACCCTGCTTCAGGAGATCGAGCGCCGGAGCCGTATCTGTTCCGGGGTGGGCCTCACGGACCTTCGAGTGTCGGTCGCGACGAGACGCGCATGAAGGCGCTCTATGGCCGCGGCTCGCGATGCGCTCCAATCGGCCATGCTTCATCGGGCCGCTGGGATCGTGTCGTAACCCCTTCGCGGCTAACCCGAGATCTTGACCATGACGACGGCGTGAGGCGGGACGACGGCGGAAAAGGCGCCGCTGACTCTCTTAGACACCTTGCCGGTCCAAAGGTCGCGAACCTCGGCCGCCAGGTCCGCCGGATAGCCCAGCGCTTCCCAACTCACCGAAACACGTCGCGGCGCGGGGCCGCGGTTGAGCAGCACCACAGCCCGGCCACCGTCCTTCAGCGGTCGCGCCCATACCTCGCCATCGCCGTCCTTCAGCACCCGCCGGCCCTCTATCCCAAGCCGGTCCTGATCCACCGCGATCACCTCCCGATTGGTCAGGATCGCCTTGGTCGCCGGCGTCATGGTGGCGATGTCGTTCCCGGCGATCAGCGGCGCCGCCAGGATCGCCCACAGGCTGAAATGGGCGCGATTTTCGTCCTCCGTCAGACCGCCATTGCCGACCTCCAGCATGTCGGGATCGTTCCAGTGTCCTGGGCCGGCATAGCCGTCGAGTCCGACCTGGTCGTCGAGGATGTTGACGACGCCCTTCTGGTACGCCTTCACCCCGCTCCAGACATCCATGATGTCGGCGTCGGTCCGCCACAGGTTGCCGATGTTGCGAGCCCAGAGCCATGGCTTTGACGTGCCCCATTCGCAAAGGCTGAACACGATCGGTCGGCCGCTGGCGCGCAGCGCCTCGCTCATGGTGAGGTAGGCGGCGTGGGCGTCCATCGTGCCCGCATTGCACCAGTCGTATTTGAGATAATCCACGCCCCAGGCCGCGTACTGAGCCGCATCCTGATACTCATGCCCGCGGCTGCCGGGTCGGCCGCCGCAGGTCATGTCGCCAACGTCGGAATAGATGCCGAATTTTAGCCCCTTCGCATGGATATAGTCGGCCAGGGCTTTGATGCCCGAGGGGAACCGTTTCCGATCGGGCTGGATGTCGCCATGGACGTCGCGGGCGCCATGCCAGCAGTCGTCGATCACCACATAGGTGTAGCCGGCGTCCCTCATTCCTGAGGACACCAAGGCGTCGGCGGCGCCGCGAACGACGCCTTCGTCGATGTTGCACTGGAAGCGATTCCAGGAATTCCAGCCCATCGGCGGCGTCGGGGCCAATCCATTGGGCTTAGGTTCGGGCGGCGGAACATCGGCGAGGGCGGGCGCCGCGCGGATACCGAACAGGACGGCTGCGATCGCCACCGCAGCGAACACCGACCAGCGCCTGAGCATCGAATAATCCCTTAGAGAAGGGCGCCAGTTAGGGCGAAACAGCCCCTTTCGCCAAGCTTTGCTTTCAGGCCTCGGTCGCTAGGGACGCCCGGACCGTCCTCAACGCGGCGCCTCCTGGACTTGGCTGCTCTTTTTAAGCCGCCCAAAAGGGACGTTATCGAACCTTCGCCGCGCCATCCTGCATGACGGCCGCGACGGTCGCGTAGCAGTCGAACCAGGCGCTGGCCATGGCGGGTGTATAATCCGGTCCTAAGCCTTGTTCGAGCGTCCACGCTAAGGCGGCGCCGACGGTGGCGTAACTCTCGTTTGGAACGCCGTAGCCGGCGTGGCGGGCGCCGAGTTGCTCGACGGCGGGGACGATGGTGTCGAGCCTGTCCAGGTTGGCGACGGCCACCCCGATCATCGCCATCAGCTTGCGTCCCTGTTCCACCATATCGCCTTTGAATAGCGGTTTCAGGGTCGGATCGAGACTGAATAGCCGGTCGTAGAATAGCGCGGCCACAGCCTGGGCATTGGGGGCGATTTGCGCGAAACTAGCTCGAATGAGTGTTTTCTGGTCCTCGGTCATGCCGTCTGATCCCCCGAAGTTGCCCGCCCAAACAAGCACAAGATATACCACTTTGACAAGCCCATGCGCTTTGCGGTTCGAGGCAGGCTCGTGCGCCTAACCGAACACACGGACTATGCGCTGCGAACCCTGATCTATCTGGGCGTCCGCGACGATCGATTGACGCCCGTCGGCGAAGTGGCGCAGGCCTATGGCCTCTCGAAGAATCACCTGCTCAAGGTCGCGAATCAGCTGGCGGCGGCGGGTTATGTCCAGACCGTGCGGGGTAATGGCGGAGGGCTGCGCCTGGCGCTGCCGCCCGAAGCGATCAATATCGGCGCCGTAGTTCGCCGCATGGAAACCGACCTGAACCTCGTCCCCTGCTTTTGCGACGGCGGCGGCTGTCGGATCGAAACCGGCTGCGTCTTGCGCGCGACGCTGAATGCCGCGCTACGCGCCTTTATGGCGGAGCTGGATCGCGCCACGCTCGCCGATCTGGTCAAGCCCCGCGCCATGCTTAAGCGCCTCCTCGGCCTACAAGACGCACCCGCCCCCTCGGCCTCAGCGTCCCCAGGGTAGCTCAAGATGGCTGAGGCCCGGCCCCATGTGCAGTTCGACCCGAGCCACGCGATTGTCCGCCGCGGTCTGAAGCGCCACAGGTTTGGCCGAATTGCGATTGCGCTCGACCTGCAGGCTTGCACCCAGAGGAACGACGACCAGACGCACGACGCTGCCCCGCGCGAGAGTTCTTGCGACAAGGTTGAAGTGCTCAAATCGATAGGCGGCGACCCGACCGGGCGTCGCCAAAACGGGTTGGCGGTCGCTTAGGCGATAGCGGGCGCGCACCCCGTCTTGGGTCAAAAACACCACCGAGCCGCCGGCCTTGACCTCATACAGCGCCGCGCGAATGTCCGTGTCGGGGACATCCAGGGCGAGGTTGAGGGTCAGGGTCGCAACGCCCACCAAATCGGTCGCCGTCGCCAAGGCCGCGCTATCGAAAGTGCTTCAACCGGGGCTCCAAGAGCGGCGGCTGCTAGGCTACAATGCGGCCTACCCGGGCCCCAACTATCCGACCGGCGCCGCTTCGCAGCGGACAAGCTTTGGATGCTCAACCTTCGGGTCTCAGCCCTGAGCGGGACACGGCGCGTCAGAATTCCTCCCAAGACCCGCTAGCCGAGGCCAGCGTCGGTGGGGGGCCGACGAAGTTGACGACCTTCTTCTGCAGGGCCTGGATGGGGTTGGACTTGCGCGTCGTCGGCGAAACCGCGGCCTTGGCGGGCGGGGCGTCGCCGATCCTGAACTGAGCCATAAGATCCGATAGGGCGTTGGTCTCTTCCCGGAGGCTATGGGCGGCGGCTGTGGCCTCTTCCACCATGGCGGCGTTCTGCTGGGTGACTTGATCCATCTGGTTTACCGCCGCGTTGACTTGGTGCAGTCCCGTCGCCTGCTCCTGGGCCGAGGCCGCAATCTCCGAGACCACGCCGTTGATCTGGGTAATTTGCTCAGCGATCCGACTGAGCGCCCGCCCCGTCGCGCCCACCAGCTCCACCCCTTGGGATACCTGATCTGTCGAAGCCGAGATCAGGCTCTTGATCTCCTTGGCCGCTTGCGCGGAGCGTTGCGCCAGGGCTCGCACCTCGCTCGCAACCACCGCAAAGCCCCTGCCAGCGTCGCCCGCGCGCGCTGCCTCTACGCCGGCGTTCAGGGCCAAGAGGTTGGTCTGGAAGGCGATCTCGTCGATCACGCCGATAATCTGGCCGATCTGTTGGGAGCTCTGTTCGATCCGCGTCATGGCGCCGACCGCGTCGCGAACCACCGAACCCGTCGTCTCCGCATCGTCTTTGGCGATAGCCACCACCTTGCGGGCCTCCAAGGCGCCATCGGCGGTTTTTCGTACCGTGGCGGTGATCTGGTCGAGGGCTGCGGCCGTCTCCTCCAGGCTGGCGGCCTGTTGCTCCGTCCGTTTGGAGAGATCGTCCGAGGCCTGGGTGATCTCCTGGGCGCCGGCGCGGAGCGCTTGGGTGCGGCCCACGACGGTCCGCATCGTGGTCTGAAGCTGGGTCACGGCCGCGTTGAAATCGCCGCGGAGTTTCTCGTATTCTGGGGCGAACGTCGTCGCGATCTGGGCGGTGAGGTCGCCGGCGGAAAGATGCTCCAGGCCAGCGCCGATCGCGCTGACCACCTCAGCCTGCTCCTTCGCGGATTTGGCCCGCAGCTCCTCGGTCTTCAGGTGTTCCTCTTCGGTCAGGCTGCTCTGGGCGGCGGCCTCCGCCTCAAGCCGATGCTTTTCAAGCCCGGCGTCCTTGAACACCTGGACGGCGCGAGCCATCCCGCCCAGTTCGTCGCCGCGGTCGGTCCCTTCCACCACGATCTGCCCGTCGCCCTTCGCCAACCGGTTCATGATCGAAGACAAGGCGACGATGGGCTTCACGATCCAGGCGGCGACGCCGATGTGACCGCCGATCGCCACCGCAGCGAAGCCGCCCAAGACGATCGCAAACGTGAGCTCAATGAGGCCCACGGTGTCCGCCGATACCGCCGTCTCTCGCGCATTGACGTCTGTCGTTATCGCCAACGATTTCGCGGTGATGGCGTCGATGACTTTGGCGAATGAGGGTTCGCATTGGCTCTGGTAGATGTCGGTGGCGTCGTGCCCCGCTATCGCGCCGAGGGCGCCGCTGGCCGCCGTCAAGGCCGGCCTACAGGCTGAGTCTATCGCGGCGAGCCCGTCGGCCTCGATGGCGGCATAGGCGCCGGCGTTGGCCGGATCGTCTGCCGACGCCTTGTCCAATTGTTGGATATAGGTTGAGCGCGCATGGGTAAGACCCTTTAGCGCTTCGGCGCGCTCTGAGGCGGTGCGCGCGAGCAAAGTATTCGCGATCGACACCTGCGCCTTCACCAGAAGCCGGCCTGCACGGTTGACTTCAAGCGCAGCGTTCGTCGGGCCGGAATTCAGAGCTCGAAAGTCAGTGTCGATTTTCCACATCTGGAACGCGACAAACGTTGTCGTGCACAGCGTGAAGGCGCCGAAGAGCCCGATTATAATTAAGAACTTAGTTGCGACCCTAATATCTTTCATGGTCGGCGGATCCCAGTCTTAATTGTCGCTTCGCGGCCACTATCTTCGGCGCGATTACCTACCAATATATTTATTTCTTATGGGAAAATATATCTGTCTTTTGAAATGGGAAATAACCTTCGATGCTGCGCCATTTCATTCCAATTCGAAATTGTAAGCTTGGCCTGCCCCTCTTCTGCGTAACATGGAACGTCTGCAGCCCCGTCGCGCTTCTAAGTTGGCCTGGAGGCTTTCGACGTGAAACTCATCCCCTTTGTCGCGACGAGCATTGTCTCGGCAGCTCTCGCTTCGGCGGCCTTGGCCGCTACCGCCACGCCGACTGACACGGCGTTCGTCGCCAAGGTCTCCCAAGGCGGCATGTTCGAGGTGCAGGCTGGAAAGCTCGCCTCTGAGAAGGGTTCAACTCAGGATGTCCGCGATTTCGGCGCCATGGAGGTGCACGATCACGAGCTCGTGGGCGCAAAGCTGGCGTCGATCTCGAACGCCGAAGGCCTGAGCTTCCCCGCCCAATTGAAACCTGACTTCCGCGAAAAGCTCGATCGTCTTATGGCCCTGTCTGGGCCTGCCTTCGACGCGGCCTATATGAGCGAGATGTCGACGCTGCACGCCGGCGATGGCGCCGCCTTCGCCAAGGAATCGTCCGACGGCGGCAGCCCCGCCTATAGGGCGTTTGGCGCCGAGACCCACGTCATCGTCGCACGCCACATTGGCGCCATCGACGGCGCGCCCCCGCCATAGGCGGTGGTAGGCCCGGAGGGACTCGAACCCCCAACCAGACCGTTATGAGCGCGCTGTTGAGACATGGATGTGCTGCTTTTCCATCATAAAAGGGGTGCTGTTAGGTGGCCTTCGCGTCGAACGGCC
>Ga0116231_10015158_pt1 | contig 10054 bp, 8 predicted proteins | sample S1TSphgellanicum_2_FD_89695 | JGI IMG/M metagenome (GOLD analysis project Ga0116231, IMG submission 89695) | Host-associated microbial communities from peat moss isolated from Minnesota, USA - S1T2_Fd - Sphagnum magellanicum MG | ecosystem: Host-associated > Plants > Peat moss > Unclassified... | reverse complement strand
TTGCTGCAAGTTGCGCTCAATATACACGCGGCAATTCAGTTGCTTCTAGGAATTGCCTCTTGGTGTTGCTGCAACTAATTGCTACGTGTATATTCGGCTTTAGGTTTGGACTTAGACTTGATGAGTGGATTGTAGCGGTACATCACGATAGCTTTTACGTTAGTGTTTTAATGTTAATCCTCACTTCGTTTTCTCTGCACAATGTAGGCGAAAGCCGTGGACATACGCTTTACCTTAAATTGACTCAATACGAAATAAATAAAACGCAAGTACAGTATAGAACACTGCATCAGCATCACTAATGCATGAGTGTGCGGTACTAGTATTGACTGGTTAAAAGTGGTGTTTTGAACAACAAGGTGCTTATTACGATCGTTCGAGTAAAATTAAACAAATGTTGAAGCGATGTAATGCACAAACCACTCTTCTTGCGCCTTGCCGCTAGACGGTCAAGATAACGTTTAATTGGAAAATTCGATATAAAGTCAAGATCAAACATGGTGATCTGCGCCACATCACAGCTGTAAACTATGCTGGCATTCTGCTAACGTAACGTATCCATCGAGACTTAGGTTTCAGCGAGATCACGATTTCCGCTAGTTGAACGTCACAGTTGATAAAACCTTTGCGTGGTGTCCTGTAGTACAGCGTATAATTTGGGATTTCGGTTCACAGTCAAGATCGCTCGTCACGCTGCCTGTGCCACAGCACTGCTGTAAGCTAGGTGTGAAATATGGTAGAAGTCTACCCTATGCTATCAAACATATCGACAGGATAAGTCAGATTTTTTCGCCTGGGCTCAATCGACGTTGCTGATGATTTTTTGATGATGATGAGTCGTGTTTTTTCAGCGAAATATAAAAAACAAGTTTAATAAGGGGTAGGACAATTATCGCCCGTTAGACGGACTGTCAGCTATGTGTTCTGATGCGCATAACACAGTACTATGTAACACCATATTATGTACATGTGCCTTGCAGAAGCATCCTCTACTAAGCATGGCATCAAACTTTTTCCTTACAGACAACAAACAGGTCGGACGTCTAAAGACCCAGCCGCTGAAAGCAGCAACGAGAGGCGATCATTCACGGAAACTATAAGTGGTTGCTTGGGGGTCCGATCGTGCGCAAGCTGCGATTTGAAAGCGCATGACTACAAGGTGATGATCCGTCATATGGACAACGTTTATGCCAGATATTTGACGTGCACCAAATTCTTTCAGTTATTTTGTCCTTGAAATGCCTGTTTGTGCCCAGAGTATTACCATCAGCTTTGCGCTTGTATGGTTGGAATGTGCTGCTGTTGTTAAAGCTACTGATGAAATGTATGCAAAGCCGATAAAGGAGATGGAGCTTTATTTCTCAGTTACTGATTAGAAACACAGCGATCAAGCATACTACGAAGATCAAGTGCAGAGCGACTGCGCAAAGCATAAAAAGCTTCTGCATCGTGTAAAACTCATACACTGTAGCTGGACGTCCACTTGTACCCAAAGCGAGTATCATGGCGAGTAGTATGGCGGAGCTTCGGCCGCTGGAGTCAGAGAACGGATGTATTTTGAGAAATGATCCTAGAAATTAGGCTCCAAAGATGATAACGGACGCGCGACTAGGGTGGCGCTGAAGTCGACCATAACTGGAGTGACAAATCAAAACACCATAATTCAGGAATTGCCATTTCGAGAAAAGGCTGCTTTTGCGCGTCTGACCTCTCAATGCCGTCTGTGCACGTTTGCAGATCAAAACACGATAATTCGCCTTTTGCAAATCATAAAACCATAATTCTCAATCGTGCCGTCGCGATGTGTGCACGAGAATAGAAGAAAAGTGCATTTTGCATTTCAAAACATCACATGTCGGTCAAATTTCGGTAGACAAAAAATAGTCGATTTTTCCAGACTGAACTTTTTGATTGAACATCCGGAAAGCTTATCCGATCAAATTCCTATCAATGCTGCAGGTGGGCATCAGTATCACGATTCCAAAAACGCGATTTAATTCAAAACACCATAAATCAAATTATGGTGTTTTGATTTGCCACTCCAGATAAGTCGCCGCCGCTTTGCAGAAAAGCTTTTTAAGTCGCGGCCGAACATTCGCGGGCTTTGTTTGTACATGCACCTCGCCATTCCACAGACAAAGTCGATCACTTTAAGGTAAAGTGCCCAGCGGAGTGGTGCCTTCAATCAACATATTTCGCTGGATCATTTTATTCATCCACCACACGGACACGAGGTCAAACAGATTCTGCAGGCCCAAATAGACGAAAATTACGTTTCCACTTGGAACAAGCTTCTATTTTCGCTTTTTTCGTTGTAGACGCTCCACAAGTCGAAAGAATTTCCGGTGATTATGCTGTTGCCTAACATAAGGCGAACGCAAAACGCAAAAATGTCATCCATCCAGTTTACTAAGCTGATAAATCAAAGACAATGCCAAAAAACTACCTAGCACTGGTTAAACGACACATCTCACATACGCAATACATTTTGTGAAACAATAGTACAACAGTGATTTAGCAATTTCAAACTCATCTACTCGCGAGGTGATTACGGCAACTTTAACCCATTAGCGCGGACTATCCCGCTCACGGGATAGCACGTAAAAGCGCATTACGATGTTTTAGTTTAACAAATTAGCTCGGACAAGTTATGCACTGCGAGCACTGTCCAACTGTAAACTACACGTAAACCTGCGAACGTCATTGGCTTGTCCCGTGTTTTATTATGTGATGCTGCATTGCCCGTTCCTGCCTCATCTCCGCTGTCACGCATTACGACAATGTGCATCATAAGCGTCAGCTGGCCCGTCTGAAGGATCCAACTTGGATGGGCGACGATGCAGTCAATGAGGAAGCGGATCAATGCCGGCCCAGCTTCGCCGAGACGGACGTAAAACCAAGCATAACGAAGCTTTCCACACCCGGTTGCGAGAGCCTCGATTACCGCTGTTCGAAGAGGCATTGGTTTGGAGAGTTCAAGATGTCGAAGATTTCGAGCAAGTTCGCGAACGAACTTGGTGACCAACGACGGTGCAACCACGTCTACTGAAACTCACGAAGCTTTGTCTGGGAGCCGAGTGCGTTCAGTGCTGCCGATTGTAGATCGAGATTAGAGGAAAAGCGCAAGCTGAACCAGAGAGCTTCGACGAGCGGAGAACGCTCACAAATGGTCACAAATTCCATCTCGTCGAACGCACAACCAAACTCAAACTCTTTCATCGATTCGAGTGCGATAGCGCTATGAAAGTCGGTGCAGTTACTATAGGGGAGCTTGATCGACTTGAAGTGGGGACATCGCCCAGCAATGACATGAAAGATGTCCGCCTTGCTTTCATCGCTAGTGAAGAGGTCCAACGTAGACCTCCCTGAGGGAGGGTCGATTGACAAAGAAACCTTCTATCTTTGCGCGTTCTCGAAGGGCTCTTCCCTCTTTCCCTCGAGTCAGCGAATCACCTCGATCCAGGTGGGAATGCTCAGAAAGATGGAGGCTGATGCAAAGACGGAACTTCCTTCTGCAGTGCTGGATGTGAGCGTCTGCAAGCGAGAGAATGAGTCAAAGTGAATGTCCAATGGCCAACAATTGCTCTCGAAAACACGTCATCGAAAAAAGAGTCACCTCGTTCGACGCTAAGTGTGTTACGGAGATCAGCCAGATTTGCTGACGGCTTGCATTCCAGCTGCTTGTTATCCATTGCATTTTTAACGTAGTGGTGACCGGATTTTGATAAGGTCAATTGGGGTTTGAAATATATAGTGCAGCATCTGGAAGCTAACTGCATCGCCCGTCTGAACAGTGGCCACCGCGCAAAAGCCGCTTGAGAATTGCTCCTAGCCCCCATGCAAAGCGCCGTATATATGCGACTAGGCATAGTTCTTTTCACAAATTGCTAGGATGGTAGTGCAAAAAAGATTATATTGGACTATAATAAACATACTTACATAGCAAGTAATCTAGTGCGGTTTGCTCAATTTAGCTGCATTTTTATTTACCTTTGATGCAAGCCGTTGAGACGCCTGCCACCTACTGCAAAAGTAGACATGAGCCTTAGCTTTTATAACGTTATTGTGTCACTTTCCAGAACGGTAGTGTTCCGATTGTAGACACAGGCCATAACAGGTAATACGTGTCTTACGTTTAATGCTCACTTTTTCTTCAACACAATGTCCACCAAAGCATTGAACATACCCTTTACCGGAAATTGATCCTATAAAAGTAAATAAATGGGAATATAGTATAAAAAGCTGAATGACCAACACTAATACATGAACGTGATTAGTAGATGACTTGTAATTACTAAGCAAACTAACAGTAAAATTGGTGTACACAATGATCGAACGATGCGCTACTCGCTATAGAATACACGAGAGTACGATAGCAGAGATACGCCCGCCGCCATCATCAAACAGATGAGTTGTGACAGACGAGCGGACAAAGTTGGCGCCAAAGTTCACAGCAGGGTCCAGACTTGGCCGAAGCTTGATTCGCTTGTACGTTCGGCGCTCACTGGCAAAAACTTGCTTGATGCACGGGAGCATCTCATCTAGCTTCGCGTAGACGTGCACTAGACGCAGATCTTCCTCTGCCCATGGTGTCCTGTCATACAACGTAGCATTCGAGACTTCGGTTCACACCCGCAATCGCCCATCACGCCGCTTGAGGCAGCCCATGTTGTAAGCTAGGCGTAGCATCTTGTAGAAAAGAACGTTTAATTCGAGACTTTCATTCCAGCCGAAACCACACGTGGCGCCGGTTGTGCATCATCGTTGCTGAAGGCCTCGCATTGCGTCCTACCGCCCACAACGCTTAGTTCGAGACTTGGCGAGCACTTAGCACTTGTAGCCTCCAATTAATTTCATGCATGCGAATTGGCAGTAGCATATCAGCCCAAGAAAATTTTCAAGAAGCGTCTATTGCAAAACCGACATATTTTTTCGTTTCGAAGGTCCAAGAAGAATATCCAGGAACAATGTTTGCCTTGGTAACTATAGTTGATAACACACTGTTTTATACATTTTGTGAGCGTTTTTTAGATTTGCCTACTTCTCCTTGCTGGCACCGGCATCTCTGTCGCGTCTGGCCAATGCGTCCCATGCCCCGATGATGGCAGTTGCTCGCTGTGTGTTCCAACGGTCAACGGTATATGCTATGGTTTGTGCAGTCAGGTTTGCAACACCAATTCCGATTGCGGCAGCAAATATTAATGGCACCGAGACTGCAATGGCTCCTGGAGTACACGAGTGCTTTTGGTTTCTCTGGTTTGCAGTTAGGCTGCTTGTTTTTTGTGGCAATTTTGAGGCAACAATGACTGCATTTTGATAAGGTTAATTCTGGTTTGAGATAAATACTACAGCATCTGGAAGCTAGAGGTATCGCTAGGTAAACAAATGACCCCGCACAAGCGGCATGACAAGTGCTTCTTGATTTCATGCAAAACGCGCAACATATGCGCCTTGGCATAGCTCCTTTTCACAGTTTGTTGCAGTTCTAGTGATACAAATGGTATTTTTGACTATAAAAGGTTTCTAGATTTGCGTACGGGGCCATCCATCTATGACGTCACGTAAAATGTGCGTTTTTTGGATCCCCTTTCCTCTCTGTCGCGGAACGTCATATTTAGTCGGAGCCCAGCAGGTGACGTCATTTTTTACCAACCCCTTGCTCCCACCTAGTGATCGAATCGCAAGTTTAAACGTAATAAAACACAAAACTTTGCCTTAGCATGTTCGTGCTGCCACTTCGCATTTTTCATGTAGATTTCCCGTTTTACCTCTTCCCGTCTTTCCCATTACCAAAATAAGGCGGACACGAGTAACTGCGTCATCAAGCACTTATTAATCCTGATCATCTCAATAGTTTGCGGCTAGCATATATGCTTCAGAAGAAACATGTAGGCAGCCAAACTGTATGTCTCCATGGCAAAATGAGTTGGTGCCTAAGCTTTTTATTTTTTGTGGCAATTTTTCTTACATGACGTCATTCTCGGCCCGACCCCCTCCCCTTCGTTACGAATCGTTATATTTTCCTTGACTCACCCCCTAAATCTGTGACGTCATATATGGATGGCCATTAGTTCTTTTTACTCGCACCGGCATCGTTGTGGTCTCCCGTCAATGCGATCCATGCCCTCCTCATGGCAGTTGCCCGACTGTATGCGAGGCGCCAACAGCTTTGGCGTCAAAGCGGTTTCCATCGGCCGACAAGTGTCGATGTCGACGGCGGGCGATAGGCACTTTATCGTCGGCGTGTTTGAGACGACGGACTTCGTTGCGACGATCTTTCGCCAAACCGATAACGTTTCCGTGCTCATCCCAGCTTCGCTGGAAGTTGAAGTCTCCCGCTTGCCGTTGAGAAGAAGGCGGTCGTGGAAATCGTCGTGCTGTTCGTGGCTCAGCAACTCTATCTCAAAGTCTGTCAAAGGATTTTTGTCCGATGAGCGACGACGCATCGCAGATTTTCTCGGAAACGTTAGTTATTCTTCGAATTATCGCGCAGATGATGACTGATCAGCGACCAGTTGTCAACATCGATGTTGAAGGTGTTTCTACACGCGAATTTTAGAACGCGAACGTTTGAGCATAAATTTCATCGGAGCAAACCTATGCTGAGTGCGAGTTCATCGAATCGCAGTTATTCCATGATCATCGTCGAAAGCCATTGGCTTCTTAGTGGTAGATGGCATGGATGGCCTCCCTCACTCCGCGCAAATAATCTTCGTCTCATTGACAATCCACAAAGATAATCATTTCGCAATTCGAATAAAAGTTTTAAAGGTATGTCAACCGCCACAAAACAACCGAACATCAAAAACCTCTCACAGTGCAACAGTAAAGTTGCAAGAAACACCGACAAGCTCTGCAACAAACTGAGGAAAAATGAGTTTTTGTTCTGAAAGAAATTGCACCTCACGCTCTGGAGCTCCAAAATCCGTCAAATTCTTGCTGTGTAATCGCCAATGCATTTCTACGTTCACATATTTTTCGATTTCTTTAAACGCTGAAAAATAATCTGCCTTTTAAATTTTTGGAGGGTCGCCATCGCTACACAAATAACGCGCAATGTTACGAGTAAAACGTTAACTCTTTAGGTGACTCCTTAGCAGCGTGCACCAGCACACAAAATACACTTGTGAGGAGCCACCCATAGCTCACACTGACACGCACGTTAGGAGTAGTTTTAACCAACACTTGTTGAATCTCAGTGCTGAGCATAAAAATCATAAATTTAGGTGTGATTTCTGACTAAACAGACAGCCTAAGATTCATGATTTGGCTTCAAAAAGTGCCGAAAAAGTTGCCATGTGCGAAACCTCTTCTTCTCTGGCACTGTTCCTAGCTGGAACACGACTGTTCTAGGGTGTTCTTTTAAAACACTTTTTTGGGTCAAAAGTTTTTTCGCTCCAGATGGTCCAAAAACACGTTTAGTGATCAAAAAACAATTTTGCGCAATTGATTTTGCGTAAAAACAATTTTGACCCAAAAGGTGTTCCAAAATAAAACCTTGGAACAGTCGTTTCTGAGCTTGGAACAGCGCCAGAGAAGCGGTGGAACATTTGCCTGCAACGTCTACACGTAGTCGTACAACTTGGCGCAGTTTGCAGAGCGATCAAAGACACTGCACAGAGATAGTTTTTGGCTTGCGCGCTAAACGAAATGTTAGGCATGTGGTGGAAACAATTATGCGGGTGTGCGCTAGCTGAGACTGAAGCGGGAACGCGCTTTGTGCCCACATCATTTAGAGAAAATAATTGCTGAAATCACCGCTGGATAAACCGGTCAACAGTCAAATGCGACACCATTCGTTTCGGATAAAATAAGCTTTTTCGTGTGAAACAAAAACCTGGCGGATAAAAAAATTTCACTTAAGAGCATTTTTATTTACAAACTTGAAACAAATGCCTCGCCGTAGTTGGGGTTCGCTGTGATTTACAGTCTTTCGTTACGGCGCTACATGCGCGTCAGGCTTCCCGAAGAAAAATTATTTTTTGTGCATAAAAAAGATTGAAAAAGTAGAAAGTTCTGACAAGTATTTTATGTTAGTTCGCCGACTTTACACAAGTTTTCAGAAAGTAAAAGTTTTGGACAAAGTACGTTTTCCATTTTCTTCCAAAAGACTTGAAACGCAGCAAGATAATGTACTTTTCTCGAGTTTTTTTTTAAAGCACATGCTAAAGTCGCTGAAAATGCCTTTTGTGAATGATCGTGGTCAAGCCAACTGCTGTTTTAGAAGGAATTTTGAGCAAATTTGCTATTAGAATTTTTGCTTTTTGTCCAAATGCGGAAGAATTTGTCTGCAAGACTCTGACACAATCCCCTCTGCCGAACAAAAGATATCATAGATCATATATAGCGGCCATGGTGGAATATGGTGTTCATAGTATACTGTGGTGTGATCCTCTCGACGAGGCTAACTTTCGACTTTCGAGTGGGAGAGAGTTGAGGGGGAGGAGTGAGGAGAGCTCTGTTTGACCATATAGCTATCCATTGTTCCGCGCTGCGAGCTCGAGGCAGGATGCAACCAGCTGAAACACCTTGGAGCCCTATACAACAGCTTAGAACATAGTGTACTAGAATACTCTGCACGTCCACAAACTTTTGCTTTTTGTTTTGGCAGGATGCCTTTTCTAAAACATGTTTAGGAACACTCTGGAACACACTAGAACACTATACAACAGTTTAGAACATAGTGTACTAAAATACTCTAAACGCCCGCAAACTTTGAATTTTTTGTTTTGGCAAGATGCCTTTTCTGGAACATGTACTGGAACATTGGAATAAGCTAGAATACTGTGGAACAGCTTGGAACACAGCGTACTGCGATGCTCTGGACGTCCGCTAACTTTCGGCTTTTCGAGGGGGAGCAGGGGGAAAGGGGAGCGAGGAGAGACTGGAAAGGGGAGAGGGGAGGCTTTTGTCCAACCCTATAGCTATCCTTTTGTACGCGCTGAGCTCTCCCAGCAGAATGCAACAAGAAAATAACAATTTGTACGTAAAGTTTTGCAACAGCACGCTAGCGGTTTTATGGGCGCTACAGTTTAGAGACAGTTCGGACGACGGAGTGGCGATTTCGCGTTGGATGCTCAGAAGAAATTCAGGATCGCCATTTTTAGCCTGCAAAAATCATTTTTAGGCTATTTAGACATTGACAAAGGTTGTTGGACGATCAAATAGCCCAAAAAATTCATGAAAACTTAATACCAACGTTGGTACCAAGACGGCTGCTGGGTTACCTCTTCAGCCCGGACGCGCTTTGCACTGCGATCCCGTAAACTATACTGAAACCTATTTTGCCCTGCGGACTTGCACTGCGAACGTCATTGGCGTAAGCTAACCGTAAAATTTATTTCGACATATTAGTATATATATTATTTATGATATTTGCTATTTATATGATTATTGCTAACATGATTTATGTGCGATAAGTGAAGAATTTTTAATTTTAGTGAATAGCTTTTTGTGAACTTGCGACACAAGGAGTCTGTAAGTAAGGCAAGACAGCAAGATCGTCAACCCCTTTGTGAGGAAAGTGAATTTGACAAACACCAATGAGATAATAAAGTATTCGTCGTATTAGGTCATAAGCCGGGAGCAACTAGCAAGAATGACGAAGTGCGCACTACGCCAAGACGTTGGCAACCCGTCAAACAAATGGTTTTCTCTCTCAACGCCCCAAATATTTAGCCTGTAAAATTTTTCAAAGATTTTGGCCAAAGACTTGCGCACACCGCAATAGCGGGACGAAAGACAAATCACCTGTGATATGTGACAGCAATCACCACCTCTCAGGTAATTTACGACCACTCATGACAGTTGTTGCTTCTACCATATCTTGAGCTCAACACCACTGGACAAATTTGCCGCCGGAGCAGTCAGCGCCTTGAATGGTGCACGATCCGCACTTAGCGCATAGCCAGTTGGCGAAACAATGTGAATCGCCACTCGAAGTGCCGGCTCGCCCGTCAGGGGCACCCAATCTGGATTGTCGACGATAGAGCCGATCAAGAGGCACACCGACGCTGGCGTCGGTTCGCCGACACGGACACAAAACTTGATACGG
>Ga0116231_10015156_pt1 | contig 10056 bp, 9 predicted proteins | sample S1TSphgellanicum_2_FD_89695 | JGI IMG/M metagenome (GOLD analysis project Ga0116231, IMG submission 89695) | Host-associated microbial communities from peat moss isolated from Minnesota, USA - S1T2_Fd - Sphagnum magellanicum MG | ecosystem: Host-associated > Plants > Peat moss > Unclassified... | reverse complement strand
TTTGGGTGTGCCTTTGAATGAAGACCAAGGCCTAGATGCAATAATTACATGTAAGTTCATACTAAAATAATCCACAAGTGATTGAGGCAAACCTTATGTGAAGACCTTAAACCCTAAATGCAATACCCACATGTAACGTCATTTCAAAATAACTAATAAGTGGTCTGGGTACCCAAAATATATCTTTTTATATACTTAAATTAATTATTATTCTGAATTAATTTTATGACAAAATGTAAGTTTTGCAATGAATGTAAAAAACCATCAACTAAACCTTAAACCTATATGCAGGTATTGCAAGAGATGTTAAAAAAACTAGCGACTATTATGGAAACTATATGCGGGTATTGCAAGGAATGCTAAAAAAACCCAACGATTAGCATGGGACCCATATGCGGGTATTGCAATGAATGAAGAATGTTAGCTACTATTTGTGGCCCATATGAGGGTATTGCAAGGAATGCAAAATGTAAGTGGCTATTATGGGACTTATATGCGAGTATTGCAAGGAATGCAAAATGCGAACGACTATTATGGGATTTATATGTAGGTATTGCAATGAATGCAAAATGCTTGCGGTTATTTTAGGACTTATATGCGGGTATTGCCTATTTGAAAATGGCCTTAGGGAGTTTATAATAGAAAATGATGTAGGTATTATATGTTTAAAATGTGTGTATTGTTTTAAAAATCTTTAGGTGATGTGAATCCTATTATATTAGATATAAGTATTGCACAATGATCTTTGGTTCTTACATCTCAAGTATTAAAAAAATTATGACAAAGAAGACATATATGATTAACCATATACGCATCAAACAAGTGTGAGTAGAAGACACTATTATATTGATAAAAGATGTATAAAAATGGGTGCATGAAAAATTACTAAAGAACCCAATGAAAATAAAGTGTTGGTTTTCTATAACATATCAAAGGATCAAAATTCAAAATTGGGTGATCCAAAAAATAAAAGGGCTAAACCTAACTAATTATATAAAGTGAAACCCTAACCCATATTAGTATTTACAATCCCGTGTTTAACTCGGTATGTAGCTGCTGCATTCGCAGCCTTTGTTACATGACGAGTAGTGTAAAAATGGCGGCATTACATCTCAACCTGAACTACATTTGCAACAAACTCTTCCTTTGTTTGGTCCTGAACCCTATAAACACCCAAAAATCACCAAATTAAACCGTAACATACCTTGGATGAAATACAATAAAAAACAATAAACATTGCTTATTATTATTTCTTACCTTCCATGAATCATTCTAGATTCATGAAAATCCAAAACATCTGCCAACTATTTTGTCCGACTTGTTTTACTAGACTCTTGATCCCAATTTTTGACATCCCATGCCGTCTTCAATTTGTCGTGCATATACACAACAAATGAATCGAATCATCCCTTGTAAATCTTCATCCTTTTCCATCTGTGATGTTGCATTTCGAGACACACTACCCATGCTTTAGGCATTAAGGCCCAACACCTTCAACAATTGCTTTGAAGCTAATTTGACCAAAGCTAGTTTTGGGAGTGGTGGACATTGTTTTGCAACAACTACTAGGTGATTCCACTCGCGCTCTGCTTTAGCACGAGCATGACTAACAACTTTTTGATCATTTCACCTTTACACAGCCATGGAATTTCCCAAGATGCGAGCATTCATTTTGGCATGGTCTTGATGTCGAGGACCTCCTGCAAAAGTTGAAGGCCTCCCAGGTTTGGCCTTTTCTGCCACCAAGCCATGCACCTCTTTCAAATGTTTAATCAACAACTATTTGGCACAATATGCGACAGTGCAAGTGGCAACTTTGCACTTCCATTTTGACCTAACCTTTGTCCATTCTTTGTCTTTCCGAGCCAAGTTAGGTGGACAAAGAAGTGCAAGTGGCTAAGAAGCCTGTTCAGTTTCAAGTTTTAGACCTAAACCCAAAAATGAGAGTTCAAAAAACAGAATGTAGGTATTACAAAACATAAAATCATACAATCACATACTACTCCTATAAACATGAACTGTTTTCAGGTATTGCAATAGAAAAATTTTGATAAAAAAAATCTCGCACCTTCCAATAAATGATGGAAAGTGCTGATATAATTAAATTTCAAGAAACTTATACAAGCTTTTTAATATGTATTTAATCTAATATCCATAAATTCTAAAACAATCTATACCAAATTGTTATCTTTGTGTTTCAATTGTGATAGAGCACCATTTTGCTCACCAATTTCCTGATCTAATGCAACAACACTTAGGTCACCAATTACTTCATTTGATGCAGCAACATTTTGCTAAGCAATTGCCACATATGATGCAGCAATATTTTGCTCAACAATTGTCGCATTTGATGCAACAACATGTGGCTTAGCAACTGCCTCACCTCCTGCAACAACATCTGGCACAATAGTTGCCTCATTTATTGCAACAACATTTTGCTTATTAATTTCCAGCTCACCACCATCGCTTTTTTCAGTCTTCTTCCCCTAGCCATTACAACCTTCAACCCTAAACAAAAAACCACCATTTATTATTAAATGTTAATCTTAATGAACTAAATAACGAGCACCAAAAAAAATAAAAAAATCGTCACCATAGAGGATGGCGATGACATTGTTGCCGTCACTTTCTTCGTAGCAAAACCACAAACGAAAGGCGGATGTCGCCATTTCCTTGCAACAAAGCCATCGAAGAAGGTGGCAATAACTATCGTTTTCTTTTTCTTCAATACAAGCTGCTGCCTTCTTTGCTATGCTACAAGGAAAAAAAAAGAGAAGGCTTTGTTACCGTCACCTTCTTCGTTGCACAACAACAAAACAAAAAGAAGAAGGTGACGGCAGCATAGCTGCCGTCATCTTATTCGCGCCTTCTTGCGTTGCAAAAAGAAGAAGAAGAAGAAGAAGAAGGTGACGGTAGCTGCCATCACCTTTTTCGTTGCGCTGCAGCACAACGCAACTCCGTAAAAGGAAGAAAAAGGCGATGATGTGGCTGTCGCCTTCTTTGCTGCGTTGTGCTGCAACGTAATTCCATAAGAGGAAGAAGAAGGCGATGGTAGCTGCCGTCGCCTTTTTCGTTGTGTTACGCTGCAGCGCAATTCCACAAGAGGAAGAAGAAGGGAACGGTAGCTACTGTCGCTTTCTTTGCTGCACTGCAACACAATGTAGCAAAAAAAGACGAAGAAGAAGGCGACGGCGTGGCTGTCCCTTTTCTGTTGCACTGCGCTACAACGCAGCTCCACAAGAGGAAGAAAAAGTGACAGCAACTGCCGTTACCTTCTTCACTGCACTGCGCTGCAATGTAGCTCCATAAGAGGAAGAAGAAGGTGACGGTAACGTTGGCAACTGCCGTCGCTTTCTTTGCTATGTTACACCGCAGCGTAGCAAAACAAGAGGAAGAAGAAGGCAATGGCGTGGCTGCCGTCGCCTTCTTCGCTGAACTGCGTTGCAACGCAACTCCACAAGAAGAAGAAAAAGGCGACGGCAACTGCTGTCGCCTTCTTCACTGCGTTGTGTTACAACGCAGTTCCATAAGAGGAAGAAAAAGGCGACGGCATGGCTGTTGTCACCTTCTTTGCTGCACTGCGCTACAATGTAGCTCCACAAGAGGAAAAAGAAGGCGATGACAACTGTCGTCGCTTTCTTCGTTGCGCTACAAACAAAACAAATAAAAAAGAAAAAAGAAAAAATGCTTACCTGGGTCCCACATAGGTTTCGCTCCAGCTCTAGCCACAGCTCCCCGACTCCAACAGCTCCAGCTCAAGGCATGTTCCAACTCCAGCCAGAGCTCCAGCCACACCTCCAGCTCCAAGCTTGCTTTCGTTCGACAGCTCTAGAGCTCTGGCGATGGAGTGAGGGGGGGAGGGGGTGGTAGGTGGTAGGTAGGAAGGGGGAGGTAGGTGGTAGGTAGGAGGTAGGAAAATTTTGGGGCAGAAAAGAGGTGGAAAAAAAAAAAAACATGCGGGCAGGAGGATGGGATTTTTGTTCATCTGCAAAACGACTTCAATGGGCTCATCCTCAACTGGTGCATTGGTGGCTACTAGTTCACTCCAGCCCGAGTTCCCTAACTAACCATGGTGGTTAGCTAAGTTACTTTTTTTGTACCTACCTACTAACAACCTGCAAGTGAGTTGTTAGTAAGTAGGTAGTAAAAGCATCCCTTACCTATATTTAACCCCTAAATAGCCATATCTGGGGTTTTTTCAAATTTTAGATGGCTCTAAAATTTTGAGATTTTAACAGTTTTCATTTTTTTTTCAAGTGAGTGTAACTTTTCAAGATCTTTCTTATAATATGCTGGCCAAGAAAATAAAAATTATTTTGAATTATGTTTTGTTAAAAGAAAGGTCGTTAGCCAAATTCACACGCTGCCCATTTTCTTGTAAATTATGTTTTTGGTCAAAAAATTTGTTCCAAAAAAAAAACAAGTGAGGGGAAAGTGAATAAATAAATTAAAAAAAAACAGAGGGAAAGAGGATTAGTGTCACATTAAATGTTTTGATCAAGGTCTGGAGCGAGGTCTTGATTGAGGTCTCCAAATGAAGAAGATCCAGACCATGTGAGAGGCTCCTGGAAGAACAAGTCCAACTGACATCCCAAAATAAGATGAAGTCCTGAACCAGGTCCCAAATGAAACGCCGAGTTTTGTTCTTGAGCTCCAGACGCATCGTTCCTGCCACAGGGATACGCGCGGGGGCCCTGGTCGGCGGCGGAATGGGAAAATGCATCGCTCAATGTTGACGCGATGCGCTCATTGTGGAGCTTGGGTGCGATGGCACACAGCGCGAGAGCAGCCCAGCCCAAAGCTCGCTGATCCTACCTCCAAATACGCCTGGGGAAAAAGCTTGGAGTGCACACAAATGGCGTAGACATAAGAAGCTCAAATTACAATCTTCTGTCGCGTATAATTCTCGAACTGAATCCCGCACGGACAGTCGTCCTTGTCCTCACTCACCATCAACTATCTTGGCAGACTCACGGCAGAGCCAGTATCACATTTTAGCATCCTGCAATCTTGAAGGGAGCTCCAGTTGTAGCTTGTACCAAAATATATAGCCCGGGCTTCAAGACCGCTGCTGTTGGAAGTGAAGAAGATTCAGACACCCAAGCTGCAACACCGTCGAGCAACTAGCTAGTCTATCCAGTGCCTAAAGCAGGAACTCAGAAAGCTCCAGCTGCAGCCTCTTGAAGGAAGGAAGAATTACAACTGCTACCTATATCTGGATGGAATGGTACTCCTACCTTTCAGAACTAAGGGCGTGTACTGTCTGAGAGAAGCAGCTGTAGCACCATAACCTCGATGAGTGAGCTCAATTTTCACAGCTGTAATTCCCAGTGCAGAGCAAGGTCTAGGCGCCTTAAACCCTAAATCCTCGACTTCAATGTACACAATCGTAGCTAGGAAGGTAGGATCATTGAGAGCGTAGCAGTCCATTGTATCTTCCATCCTTACACCTACAAGCTTTCATTTGCTCTTCGACTAGACTAAAATACGGACATGGGAAAAAGAAAAAAATCTATTTTTTTTGTTCAGATCTGTGTACATGGGAAAAAAAAATCTTTTTTTTCGTTTAGATCTGTGTATATAGTCTGAGACTTCAGAGAGGATATGAAACAGTCTTAGGCTGATCCCCTTAATAGTTAAAACTCTGTATTCTTATTACAGGATCTCTAAATTCTCCCTGAAAAGGAAGTTATTTCCCTAGCTCCCACCATCACGAATTTGTTAATTCCTAAAGGTTTAGATCCTTGCATGAATGCCTGATTTTTTAGGCTATTCTTGTATAAAGTGCCATGTGGGGACTCAAGTCCTGTGTTCGCAATTGACATCGAACACAAGTTTGGCCCTTTCACAGGCTTACTATCCACGTGTATGCCCTAATATTCTGTTTGACACATACGATCTAAAATTAGACTAAATTTACATGTTAAGTTCATTATCCTGATTTTTCCTTATGCTTTGTCAAAGTGTCCTAGTGAGAGCAGTCTCAATGTTTTGCGAGTTTCACATGATGCTTTCGAGACAACTTTATTATTAAAAATGTCCCACCTCTGTAGCTCACATCCTGACGATAGTCAACTTGAGCAAATGTAGCAAAGTCGGAGTAGAGCTCTGCAACCATGATGATATATTTAGGCACACTCAATTATTTTTTGCATCATAAGTGTTGCTGCGTCTTGAAATCCTAATTGCCAAGGTTCTGTAGCGTCACAATAAGCAATAAGAGCAAAAGGCCAAGAACAAGATGAAAGGTCCATGCGAAACCTTTGTCTCCAGTCTTTACACACAGCCTTCAGAACAGACAGCATGACCCTAGCAGCTAATTCCAATTTCCAGTAGCCAAATTCTTCCACTTCCCAAATTCCAATGCCCATGATCGAATACTACAAATCCAAATGCCAGTAGAGAGGGGGAAATCAATGTGGAAGCGTGCATCAGTGTAACACAATTGTCAATGCGCAGCAGTCAGTCCATTTACACAAGTATTAATTATGGGAATCTATAAGTGCTGTACTATCATCTTGTCTGCCGTGATGGAGGGAGCGTGTGCAGGTGCTGCTGATCAGGAGGGCAGATTACAGACTACAGTATTTTACACACCGTAAACTAGGCCTGGCAAGACCTACTTATCAAGCACTAAAGTAGTGGTGCTCCAAAAGCTGGCCCACCTGACATGATCAATCGCCATACTGACGAGTAATTAATGAGAGATAATTCAGCAATAATCCATGCCACATGGACCTGCCTATTTGGGTGGCAGCTAGGTATACCCAAGTACACAAATAGGGAACTTGATCACCTTATTCCTGAATCATTCTTTTGGACTAGACTGGAGCAAAGAAATGGCTTTGTCAATTCTGTATAAACCTACATCAACATAGGTTTAGCCTCCCTTGACCCTCAATAGAACTGCTGATCTATGACTTACACCTTAAACTAAATCATTCTTTCGGAGACTGCAGCAAAGAAATGGTTATGTCAATTCTACAAAAACTTACATCAACATAAGGTTAGCCTCCCTTGACTCTCAAGAGAATTGCTGATCATGCCTACCTTGCACCTTAATCTTGAATCATTCTTTTGGACACTGGAGCAAAGAAATATATGGGTACATCGATCCATGCTGCAAAAAAGAAAAACTTACGTCAACATAAGTTTAATCTCCTTGACCCTCCACAGAACTCCTGATGCCCACTTTCACCTCAGGCAGTGGGCCTCTTGTGATGATGATTTCATTTCAAGCTTGTGACATGTTCCTCTATCAAAGCTCAGGGAACCTCTCAAGTGGGTTGTGCTCTGGGTGGAAGACACACAAATATCTGCTGGTTGTTTCTCCGTTCCATTCAGTTGGTGGTAACCTTACACCTACCCCAGTGACTTGAGGGTTTTGGTTTAGGGTTCCATCTTTTGTTGCTTTTGTGTATTTGGCTCTGCGCTCTCATAGAGGGAGGAGAGACTACAGAGTACACGATAATGCAGAGTTCCATTTGGTCCCTTCTGTTGAGTGCTGTGAACTAACTGTGACTCTAGTCTTTGAGTTTCATTTTTTTAGAAACTTCATGAATCATTTCCTATTTTGACTTGTTGCTAATTTGAACTTGTCATAAGGGGTAGATTCCACTAGCCACTTCTTATTAGTCTTTTTGTTGAGGGCAAAGTTGGGTATATCATGTATGTCCCACAAATATCTACTATAACCAGTGATCTTTTGGGGGACGAAACTTTTTGCTTTTTGGACCAACCAAAAATTGGGAATTTTCTTTCTTTCTAGAGCAGTTTTGGCTAATTTTTTCTCATTTTTGGAAAAAATTGCCAAATTTTATGCTGATTGGGACTAAGACCATCAACAAAAAAAGAAAGAAAGATTAAATTTACTTTTAAGTTCTTTTAATTAGATATTTGGATCTAGTAAAGTCTCATTAACAATGAGTTATGTGAACAAATAAGGGGGAGGGGGGAGAGGGGATGGAATTTTTTTATTATTGTGTTCCCATCATGTTCCCATATGTTCTCCCATGATGTTCCCAATCTGACCTCACTTTATCCCATATCCTTTAGCCAAAGTTCTCTTCTCACCTACATAGGTGAGCCCAAGGGGAGGCACTCCATCCTCACATAGAAACTACTATTTCTGGGGAGCCTCCAAAGTTTCAGTTTTTTTGGGTGATGGGCCAATCAAAATGGTCCATTGCTAATAAAATAAATATTATATTTAAAAAACAGAACTTGGGAGGTAGCGCATTTAGTGAATAGGAGAGGAGTGGTGAATAGGACGGGTGAATAAAGTTCCTAATAATGTTCTCAATCTGTTCTCCTAAATAATTTGTCACACCGTTCCCTATGTCATTTCCTTATGTTATTCCTGTGATGCCATATTTGTTAATCAACACTTCTTTTTTTGGGAACACTTTTCCACATTTTACAATCAGGATTGTTATTTTTCAATATCAAAAGAATGAACATTGTTCCCTTAAACATTCCTTCATCTTCTTGCAGATTATTTTTTACTATTTTTTTTTCCCCCACTCCAACAGAAACAATAAAAATTTCTTGAGATTCTGGCACTTTCAAAGACCTGGCCACATACACCTGGAATAAACAAAATGACCATGTACACTAGACAACGATAGAATTTCTATAAATTTTGGCATTGTGGGCAACTAATTTTGAGAAAAAACAACATTTACTGAAAATAATTTAATTTATATGCATAATGGTAAAGGTACTACAATAACCCACCATGTCCATTAATCAGGAGAATGATGTGAAAAAAGGGCTGAGGGAGGGGGGAGGGTTGCAAGACCAATGAGGAACAAAATAAAATATATATTTAATTTAAAAGAAATTTTTCACCTAGTCAAAGGGTAGCAAAAATTACTCCCAAAAAAAAGAATCAAATTTTCAAAAAAACAAAAACAAGTATCCAAAATTGGTGAACACAAACCAAAAAAAAGCACACACACACACACACACAAAAAAAAAACAAACCGCCTCAAGAAACTAAATGGGGGAGGGATTCATTCCTTTGCCCCATCTACTCATGTCCACCTTTCTGGTAGTACCTACAGAGTTTTACTGCAAAAAAAGTGTAGCATCAATTTAGGGTTAAATGGAGGGCCCTTTACATTAAAATGTGATTTTAGGGTAGGTTTCATACATAGTCACCAATAACAGCCCTAAGAAAAAAATAAAAATAAAATGTATGATTGGGCTCATCTATGAATAGTATAAGGTCCTTAAAAGTGAGGGCTAGAATCCAAGATGCCTACCCACTCATTGAAACCTAGTCTATGAACCTGGAGATAGTAGGTACCTTGCAAAAGGTGGCCTAGAAATTCGGATCTATGGATAGGAAGCTATGATTAGGCTATACTGAGGCTGAGTGGGTACTAGTGGGTAGGCTAGGCTAGGCTAAACTAGACTAGATTAGACTAGAGTTAAGCTAGAGTAGCTGCTGTGTGGCCGTCCTTTGCACCATCTTCTTCTCCCACTTGATCTCTCTCGCTGCCAAAATCTCTCCCCAAAAGATCCAAAGTCGCGGTTGTTGTTGCCGATGATCATGAAGTTGTTGTTGTCGTAAATTTTCTTTGCTCTGCATTTCTTTTTCTCTGTTCTGTTTTGGTTTTTTTGGTTGGGCTCTGGAGGAGGAGGGTTCTGTTGTTGTGTCTTCTCTTGTTTTCGCAAGATTGAATCTTTGGTGTGGTGGTGGAGGAGGATAAGATTGGTGAGCAGTGACGCAGTTGTGGAAAAGGAAAAAAACGGTGGGGGGGGGAGAAGCACTTTCTCTCTGTTTTTTTTTTTCTCTTTGTTTTTGGCTGGTGAGGAAGCACAAGAAACTTGCTTGTTCTGTCTTGGGCTGCGCTAGTTTTTTTTGAGACCCACTTCTTCTTCTTCTTTTTATGTTTGGATCTGTTTTCTGGTTCAAAGGTTTTGAGTAGATTTGTGGTGGTGACGGATATGTTCTCTTACATGGCATTTTTGGAGTTTTTCTCAGGGATGTTGTTGTGGTGTTTTTGAACATGCTGTAGACTTGCTGCAGTCCTTAATGATCTTGGTCCA
>Ga0116231_10015155_pt1 | contig 10056 bp, 6 predicted proteins | sample S1TSphgellanicum_2_FD_89695 | JGI IMG/M metagenome (GOLD analysis project Ga0116231, IMG submission 89695) | Host-associated microbial communities from peat moss isolated from Minnesota, USA - S1T2_Fd - Sphagnum magellanicum MG | ecosystem: Host-associated > Plants > Peat moss > Unclassified... | reverse complement strand
CTCACATAATGCCTTTAGAATCGAGTGTTCCTCAAATAAGCACCCCTTGGCTATGCTTTGGGGTTATGTTTTGGGAATACCCTGCTCCTCAGGCATTACCCTACACTCAACTTTGCACAACAACAAATGGTGACATGAGTCTCTCCCCCCCCCCAAACCCCCCAACTATGTAGGTGTAATTTTTTTGGTCTATTTAAATATATAAATTTTCAATTTTTATATTCGAATAAAAAATTATAAGGAATTGTTTCTCAACGTTTTTGGAGGGCCACCTTACATTTATGAGTATTTTTCCTTAGAAAAGACAAGAGGAAGGATCTTATGATTACTCTTTAAGAGAGTGTGAGAGGAAAATTTTGTCAACTTACCTTCTATAATACGTGTAAGATCTTTCCCACTTTCAAGAGCTTGGCATTAAAAATGAAACCCTTGTCCCCTTCCTTCATCTTGTAACCTATTATGTTGAAGTTCATGATAATGGTCGCCATGTGCTTTACAATGGTTAAGTGTGTGGGTGTGAGAAATATTCCCAAAATGTAAGCAGGCCAGACTCGGGCTAGTTCCTTGTCATCCTCAGCTACTTATTTTGGGAATGGTCCCACCTTCATGATTTTATCCCACACTTTTTTTTTTCCTATCCGTTTCTTGAAATTGTGTTTACAATAGGTTTTTGTAATTAATTCAGCTTATCACATGTCATCCCTCAAAAGCATCTCCCAATAAAAATTATTTTACCCATATGTGAAATGTAGGTACCAATGTTGCCTGCTTATTGCTTTTGACTTGGGTAAGCGGCCGGGAATGGGTCCTGGTATCAATAACTACCAGCCAAGTAAATATCATACTCATCTAGTATTGAAAATTTCAAGTTTTAATAACCTAACTGGATGACCTGGTTATCTATCATTCAGGTAGGTTATCAATCTTTAAATTTCTGAATATAAAAACAGGGGAAACCATTCTAAGTAGTTTGAAGTTTTTTAAAATCATGTAATCAATGTACAACTAACAATGTATTGACGGTTCTCAATCAAGTATTTGAAAACTGACCCTTATGCATAACTGGGGTTGTTACCCAAAAAAATTGAATAAGATGATAATGGGGGGTATTACTTTGACATTGATATTGACAATTTTAAATTTTGGCTAGTTATTGCCAAAAAGCAATAACCAGCCAATACTAGTAGGTACCCTATAGTTTCTTCACATGCTCTTTAGTACTCTTGACAAATCATTACCAGCCTATTTTTTACTGGTTATATATATATATATACAGAAAGAAAAGTTTAAAGACTAAAAAATTCGAAAAAAAGTGTTTTTGGAGGTTTTCAGTGACCAGAAGTGAGGGAAAAAAAGAATGTAAAAATCACCAGATTCATACATGTGGTTTTCATTGTGTAGCCAAACATATAAAAAAATTACACTTTATTTTTGGTTTATAGCCAGATTTGAATAAATCGTCCAAGGGATGATTGCCTATCCTTGGGTGAGATGGGGTTCTTAGGGTTTCACAATGATCTTCCAAAGACAGTTTTCAACCCAAGGTGATTTAACTTGTGAGTTCATATAGGATCATTTGGTGAGGTGAAGCATTTTCAACAATGTTCTATCAAAGACCATTTTCTACTTTAGTTGCCCCCTTTTTTTTTCTAATTCAAAGTTCACCATGGGACTTGATGAGGTGGGGTTTCTTTTAAGTCTTTTCAACAATATTCTTGCAAAGGATATGACAAAGGAGTACTTCATCGGAGTACTGACTTCATTGAATTGAAGCATACAAAGCAGCTTTTCTGTTGGCTGAGAGTTCAATCCATGCACGCAAAGCACTGCCAGAAATTTTTCAGTGCTTGTGGAGATCATGTTATCAAGTGGAATCTATCCTTTTGCAAATGGTGACAACACATTTGAAAAATGAAATGCGTTCTATTGAGCACTTCACTTTTGCAATGATTTGCCTTTTTTGTTTTTGCATTTTTTCACACTGTGTTAACAACATACAAGAACCTGTGGTCTAATTATGGCAAGTTCAATTTTAGTTTTTTCCATTGAACTATGGCAACATTGGGCCCTTTTTTCCAAATAATTTCCGTTGGACAAGTTGCAGCCCCTTCCTTCTATCACCAAGCACCAAAAATCCTCTCTCCTTCTCCCCCATCCAAAAAAAAACTCTAATTGCAAAAATTAAAAATATTCTATGAAGAGCCCTCAAAAAAATGAACTCACACATAATTCATAATAATACCATTTGTCAAAATGTGGGACCAAATGAAATCTGAAGAAAGGCAATATACCTTTTGTGCTGAATTTTGGACTTTTGCCTTTGTATCTACAATCTACCTGAATGAGGAAATTTATTACAATATACCTACAGCACAAGGATAAGGATGATCGTTTCTATTTTTTTTTTAAAAAGACATAGAAAAAATATGCTAGATAAATGGTTTCCACAATAAATAAGAACTTACAAATATCAGTCACATCAAATTTTTAATTTTTTTTGCAATATCTTCAAATTATATTGAATTAAAATTTTCAATATTTTATTTCTGTCACTCACTCCCCCCTTGAAACTTGGTGATCAGAGTGACATGCTTTCCCCATTCTCTTTTATGGGTGTGTGATTTTTCAGCTAACAATGAATGCCATTGGGACAAAGTGTGTTGTGAGGTTCTTTCACTCTTTAGTTCTCTTGCAACTAGACCCATCATGCAACTAGACCCTTTCATGAAAGTGGTGTCAACCATTAAACAAAACATATAAAGTTTGCGCCTTATTTCACATAAACCAACATTTGCCAATATAATTTGTGTTGAACTAGTCGCAACTCACAGGTGGTACAAAGCTTGATAATAATTTTCTAATCCATACCATACCTAAATGGTGGGCTCCATGGTTTTTTACTTGCATGCGATTATCATCAAATGTACTTGACACGGGATAGACTTGCACAAGTATGTATTGGCATTTCAATTGTGCTTGTTTTAATTTTTAAATAATTATATTGCAACTTACAACCCTTGTATATGTAACCAACATATAGGTGAAAACAAATTGATCCAAGGCAAGTTTGAGGAGTGTTAAAGAGGTAACAAAATGAGAGACTTGCCTAAATAAAGGGTGAAAAGTGTGGAAGTCAAAGGATGGATTCCAAAGACTCACAGGATTCACAAAACACATTTATTATAGTGAATGTTTTGATTCTTGAAGAATATTGATTACTTGAACACAATTACAAAAGAAAAATCATGTCTAAATTGGGTAATCTTTCTGTCATTGCAAAGATTTTTTTTTAAAAGGTTGTAAGATACTAAGATTTTATGTCCCAATCAAATGGGTCAAATTGTTGCCTATTGATATGGTTTTAGAAAACAATTGTTCCATAAATGTTTTATTAAACCAAATAAATTGACTCCCAATTGAGTTACAAGGCTTTTGGAGTTTGGAGACTAATATACTGGGTGATTTTCAAAGCTATGGATATGAGTGTATGTGAAGGAACATGCATGTAGTAGGGTAGATTGGTCAAATGTCAAGGATTCCATGAAGATGGCAAAAAGTACTCCTTAGTTTCATTTATTAATATGGGTGTTGGAACACATCATGACAACATTGTGTGGACTTGGGTCTATTTTAGGAATTTGGGTCCAGCCAATGGATGTCCTTAGACCAAAGTGAAGAAGTAAACATGGTTCTTGAAGACATTCAAATTTATTTTTGCAATAGAACTTATGTTTATATAGGTTTTCCATACAATTGAAGGATTTACTTTTGGGTCCCAAAAGGTTGCAAAAGCAAGAGTAGAAATTTGTAACATTAGTGGGAATATGTTTTAGAACCTTTGATAAAGTAAAATTATGATCACACTAAATGGATGGTCCAATCACTAAGTATATTTGCTAATTGCTTTTTCATTCATGGTTTTCTTGGATGAAGACAACATTTGGTGTTATTATAAGACATCCAAATTCACTAAAGAAAATAGCCTTAAGCTCAATTGTCAAAACAATGAGAAGCCTTAAACAATACGTAGCATCTTGCACCATGTCATTATTTATGAATCTCTTATTTTGTTCAAAACAAGCACAACTTGTTTGGTCCTTGAAGTTGACGACATCTTATTCCATGTATACCAGGCCCACATGACCATCCATGTCATCCATGTGCATGGATGACATGGCCTCATGTTTATACTTCTTCATCTTGTCATCACCATTTCACCATCAAATGAAATCAACCATGTTCACATATTTGGACATGTGAAGCCATGTGCAAATCCTTGGCGAATGACATCACATCCAAACAAGTAGGATTTTCAGATAGTGCCAATGTAAATATCAATCAAATATTGAATCTTTTTGCCATAATAAGGTAGGTGAAGCTTATTTTATTTTATTTTCGAAATTTCAAAGTCTAAAAACTTAAATCTCATAATATGTTTTTAAGTATAGGAAACAAAATCATGGCACACATATAAGGCACATATGCCAATTTTTAGATTGAGTAAGAATACAAATGATCCTTCCTTTCGGAGTAGGAAATGTGTTTGAGCACCTCAAGAGGCATAAGAGGACCAGAAAATACACACAAATACATCCATGATGATCAAAGACAATTTTCTTCATAATAGGTAGGTAGGTAGCTTTTGGGGAGAATGAAATTATTTGGGTCATACTAGGTTTTGTCATGTGTTGGTCTGGTATGTAGACATAGACCTAATATGAACACTAGTATCAAGGACATTACTAAGGTAGGGACTAGGGACCTCATGTAATACCAACACTTAAGGAAACATGGATTCAATGTTATTGTACCGAACATGAAATTCTGTTTAATTGTACAAGGAAGGAGGATGTTTTGACGCAAGAATATTTGTTGTCAATTGCCCTTGTATTTTTATAATTGGCTTTTGTCATTCTCCTATTGGGACCACCACTTGTGAAGTCTGTTCCCACTGTTTTTCATATGAATTTCTCTTTTGGGGATCAGCTTTTGTTCCCATCTTATAGAACAATTTTTGTTCCATACCACACTGGGAACGTTTTGGGAACATGATGACAAGAGATTATACCAACTTTAACCGGAACAAATGAGTTAAAGACATAGCCAAGCTTGGAACTTGTTCCACAGGATAGGCAAAGAGTAAAAGAAAAGAGACAAGTTGACTTGGTATGCAAGGAAACCCAAATTATTTTCTGGACACAATTTTTTTTTTCCTTTCCAACAACTTTGATATGAAAGAGAAAATCATGTTCCTTTCATACTTGCACCCCTTTAATCAAATACCTATGATGTTCCCACCCATAAGTGAAAACATTCATATTATCGCAATGTCTTTACCATTCCAACATCTTCTTGAAAAATATTTAATTTTTATTAGTTGTTTCACTTAGGAAGTAAAAGTAAAAATTTCTTGAAATTCCTAGAATTAAGGTGGGAAAAAAATGCCAAGTAATTTTGCACTATGTGGGCACACTACCACCACCAAGCTTTAGGGCAAGCACTCAATAATAATATCAAACATAATTTCTAAGAATTTCCAACGTTGCAAGCAGCTAATTTTGAAAAAATTGACATCTATTGAAATTAATTCAATCAATAAAATAATACACTGCTACAAGGAATTTCCTAATGTATTTGGAAGGCACCTTATATCTGTAAATATCCAACCTACAAAAGAGAAGGAATTTTCTTATTACTTAAAGAATGGGAGGGATCTTACACCAAAATTTGTAGTGTGTGGAGGGCACCTTATATCCATCAATTTCCCTCCTAGAAATTGGGAGGGATATTATGCCTACTTGTCAAGGATGGGAGGGAAATTATGCCTACTTGTCGAGGATGGGAGGGAAATTATGCCTACTTGTAGGTGCAAGAACCCTCTCACTATTGAGGAATAGGCATAAGAACACTCCCATTCATACACATCATGATCTACATAGGTTTGGTTCATGATAAGTTTTGCCTCCTGCTTTATGACAGGTAAAGCCCAGGGGTGGGGGACATTTGCAAAATGCGGGGCCAGACTTGGCTATCACCTCATCATATACCCCTTATTTTGATAATGTCCCCAGCCTAGGCCTTTACCCTACACATATATAAGTGTAAATATCACTTCTAAGGAGTAAGGATGAAAACCCTCCCCTATATTTAACTTCATCATCTACATATATTCAAGTTTATGATAACCTTTCCCCTCGTGCTTTATAATGGATAAAACCCACGGTTGAAGGCATTCCCAAATTGTGCCATTGGACTGGGTTATCACCTTGTCCTACACCCCTTATTCTGGGAATGCCCCTCGGCGAGGCTTTTACATTACACCCAGATTTGCCTCGATGTTGGTGAGTAGTGTCTTTGAGCATGCACTCCTATGAGAGAGAGAGCTTAGGTCAGTGTTTTTTTTTCTAGCAAAACTTAGCCAAATTTCTACTTTACAAAAAGGGCAGCTACTGGTACAAAGGAAAGAGGGGGGCGGAGAGAATCATGAAAGTTCACTAGAAAACATTCGGCACTAGATTTGATGGGCCAGATTGCACTGCATCAACAATCCCAATTCGCCAACCTAAACACTAAACCCTTTTAGGGTGTTGCCAAGTAGCGACAACAACGGCCGTCAATCTTGCCAACAAGCGAAATCTCGACCATCCAAAGAGCTGGGTTGTGAGGTAGTCATCTTTTTCCTCGCCAGCTTGTTTCGCACAAGAGTTGCAAAAGTTCACCAACAGGAGCTCTCACTGGTTTTTGTTCTTGCCAAGTTTTTCCCTTAGTGTATGGATTGTCGCCAAAGCCTTGTTTATGTTCGCCAAGAAGGCAGGTCTTCATTGTGGCGGATGAAATGTTTCTTCAATGTGCATGAAGACAACAAAATTTCACTCATGTTGTTTGGAGTCGACATTGATGTTTGTCTTGAAGCTCTTGTCGACGAAAAGAGCTCTCACTGGTTTTTGTTCTCACCAAGTCTTTCCCTTAGTGTATGCAATGTCGCCAAAGCCTTGTTTATGTTCACCAAGAAGGCAGGTTTTCATTGTGGTGGATGAGATGTTTCTTCAATGTGCATAAAGACAACAAAATTTCACTCATGTTGTTTGGAGTTAGCATTAATGTTTGTCTTGAAGTTCTTGTCGACAAAAGGAGTATTTCTTCCTCTAAACCTGTTGTCTTTATTTGTTGAAGTCCTTTTGTGCATTATGTATTGAATCGTCAAGGCACTTTTGTGCATCATTGCAATGTGTAAGAAAGAGGTTTGTTGCAAGCATGGTGTGTGTCACTAGTTTCAAACCACCTTGGTGTGCTTGTGTTTTTCAACAAAACATGTTGGAGATTTCTTACACATCATAGTCCTACGAAATCCCAAGAACATTCATGAAACCGTTGTGAAAATCTGCATCAAATTTCCATGGGAGGTGTCAAGTGAATAGCATTTTGTATTTTAGTATCTATAGGATTGTTCATCTATGTTTTTGTGATTTTCAATCAATCAATGGTCTAGACTTTAAAGTCCATGTTTGCATGTCCACCACTGCAACCTAAAGGAACTATGAGCTAATGAGCCTTGAAGGGATTTGGTAAAGAGTTGGGATTTGGGAATTAAGGTGTGTCGAATTAACCACATTTTCACTTCTTTTAGTTTGGGTAAGCATTATAGACCCCCCCCCCCCCCCTTTTTTTCTTTTCTAATTGTTATTGGTTTTTTTTCATATTGTTGATACTTCTCTTTTTTTTTTTAAAGGACTTCCACCCCCCTACTTTTTTATTTTGGGTAAGCTTTTTGGCCCCCCCCCCCCTCCTTTTTTCATATGCTAATGGTTATTGGTTTCTTGTCAATATGATGTAACTTCTCTTGGCTTGTATAAATGCAATCTACACACTACATTATCAACTTCTTACAAATTGATTCTTGTTTCTTTTAGGTGTTTTCAAAATTTTAAAGGTCTAAACTTCAAAGGTGCAATTTAAGGTTCCATAGAAAGTCCAGAACCCAATTTAAGGTCAATTTGGGTTAACATTTTAAAACCTCCCCCCCCCTTATTGGCTATTGGTTACTTGTCAACTTGATATAGCTCCTATTGGTTTGTGTTCATGCAATTTGCACATTACATTTTAAATTTCTTTCAAATCAATTCTTCAACTTCTCTTCTAAGTTTTTTAAATTGTAAAGGTTCAAACTCCAAAGGTGCAATTTAGGGTTCCACAAAAAGTCCAAAACCCAATTCAAGGTTTGACAATGCCTCCTCAACTACCATAATCCTACAAGTTCAAGTTATTTTATTCTAGTAGGAATCTAGTTGCCATGGATATACCTCTTCTAATTGGTGATCAAATTGGTGCTTCTTCTTCTTATGGTCCTCTTACATCATCCCTTCCATTGTTTTCTCCTGGTACTTCTAATCCGTCAAACCTAGATCATGATGATGATCTTATGTGATTTAAAAAGTTTGTCACCCCCCTTTTAAGAAGGACTACCTAATGTCCACCTTCTGGGAAAAGGTCTACATATTGTCAAGTCAAAGTCAAGAGTTAAAAAACAAAACTATGACACAACCAAAAAATTTCAAGACTCATGGGCTATTAAACTTCCTTGGGCAGAACTATGTGTAAGGTCAAATGGTAGTCTGCACACTATCAAGTGCAGGATTTGTAATAAGGTGGAAGGGAAAGATAAGGTATTATTTGTTAAATGGGATTCTTTGGCTAAACATGTAGGTCGTAGAAAGGCTGCAAAGGATATTGGGACTAATGTGAAGAAAAGGGATTGGTATTACTTTAAGGTTTGCAAGCATGCCAAAAATTAGAAATTGTTTGCTTTTTATGGCCGTGAGTTTATTCCTACTCAAGTTGCACATGGTGTGGTTGGAGAGAATGCAAGGAAAGTGGTCCAATTTGCCAATGTGTTGCATTTGTTGCAACAAGGACGTCCATTGTTAGAATATGAAGCATTGAAGCCTTTGTTTAAGTTCTTGCAGGTGCCGAAAATCAACAAGAAACACTAGAATGATAACGTTGGTTGGACAATGGTAGAATTCATGCATAAAGAGGTTTTGAGGGTAACTAAGGCAACAATGGGGGCTATTGACAATGCGGCTCTCATCTATGATGAAGTTTCTATAGTTGATAACCCATCTTGGTTATCTATGCATTGCTATGTAATGCATAATTAAGTAAGGAATCCAATTTTGATTTCCTTGGACCGGGTTATTGAAGGATCAGGGAATGATAATTAGACCAAGGTTATTATGGAAGCTTTAATGATAAGTGGTGGTGTGCCAAAAGACCAAATTGCCCAGAAATTTATTTGCTTTGTGGCAAATGTTATTAATGTATTTCAAGGCACCAAAAGTGGTGTTACAAAACAAATCAAGGAGAACTATGTTCCTCATTTATTGGGTTCCATTGTATGGGCCACTACACCAATTTGGTAGTGCAAATTTTATTAAGATTGCCTTTAGTGATCCGACTTCAAAATTTATTGCAAACCTTGCATTCATATTTTGCCCACTCACCTAAAAGGCACTTAAAGTTCACAAAACTTACAAAACTCATGCAAACAAAGGGAAATAAAATCCTTCGAAATGTGAAAACTAGATGGATGGCAATCGAAAGAGTGATGGCAAAATACAAGACTCTATTAGTGAAGATGGCATGGACAATCGTACCAATCAACAAGCCAAGCTGAATTATGAAAACTTGTGTGACCTTCAAGTTTTGCTTGGGCTTGCTTGCATCCTTCCATTGTTGGAATCTATCCATTGTTGAGAATTCAAGCTCAACTAGTTAGGTTTCATTAGTTACTGGAGTAAGAAAGTAACTAGGACAAGGTTGAATTATTTTCGTTACTTATTTTAGTTTGGTTATTTGTGGTTTGGTCTTTTAGTTAAATACCTTGGTGTTGATGGTTTGGTTTTCTTTTCTTCATTACACAAGTTTGTGTATTTCATGTGACAAGAACCTTGAAGAGTTCTTGATGTTGTGTTTTGTGTTGTGAGCATTATGTTGTAGTTTCCTTTCAATAAAGATTTATGTTTGCACTTGAGTAGATCTCCTATTTGTTAACATGGT
>Ga0116231_10015153_pt1 | contig 10056 bp, 7 predicted proteins | sample S1TSphgellanicum_2_FD_89695 | JGI IMG/M metagenome (GOLD analysis project Ga0116231, IMG submission 89695) | Host-associated microbial communities from peat moss isolated from Minnesota, USA - S1T2_Fd - Sphagnum magellanicum MG | ecosystem: Host-associated > Plants > Peat moss > Unclassified... | reverse complement strand
GGAAGGACAGGGATAGGCTCACCGCCGCCAGTGATGACAGCAGCGCAATGCATCGCACCGGGGAACTTAGCCACTGAGACCGAAGACGCTCCCTCACTGGAGTATTTCGCCGTAACCACGCGGCATCTTTGAATGCGCCAAGGCAAAACCGTACCTGAACACCATTTGCGTGCGACAGATGCCAGATCTCACCTTCCCATTCCCGAAGCCATTCCTGTCGGTCCGGGTGAGGCACCAGGAGAGACGCAAGACGCAGCAGTAACCGTCCTAATGGCGGCGAATCGGGCGAAGGCCTTGAACTCACTTTGCACCTGCCTTGGGCGGCTGCATCAGCCCGGCCAGCAGCGGATACCGCTTCCGGGAAACTTCGAGTCTTGCCTTCCCTGAACGCGTCAGCTTGTAATACTTTCGCGGGGGCCGCTTTTCAGCGTCCGCAATCTTCTGATGCTCCCAGGAGGAACGAATCAGTTCATCACGCTCCAGACGCCGCATTGCCGGATAAACGGTGCCGCTGGGCAAACCAGTTGCCTCCATCACGCTCAATCCATAAACATAGCCGGCGTCGATGGCCTGAAGAATCATGGTCGCGGAGTGGGTCAGTTTAGGCTCGTCAGCCATAGGGCAATTATACCTATGTAGCGGGCTACTTGACATCCATATTAGTAGTGCGCTACATAGGTTATGCGCTTATGCTTGAACTCCGCAACGCTTCAAAGGCCTTCTCGGGCATCATTGCCGTAAATCAGGTGAGTTTCGTCGCTCGGCCCGGCGAAGTGACCGGATGTCTTGGGCCAAACGGGTCAGGCAAGTCCACGACCATGAAAATGATTACCGGCCTGATCGAAATGACATCAGGCGAAATCCTGTTTGATGGCGTGCCGATTCAGCGAGATCCCATCGCCTATAAGCAGCGAATGGGGTATGTTCCGGAAGAGCCGCACCTGTATTCACATATAAGTGCTCTGGAGTATTTAAGTATGGTCGGCCAATTGCGCAATTTGCCCGCCCGCTCCACCGCCAAGCGCATCGACGGACTGCTTCGGCTCTTTTCCTTGCATGGCAACCGGCATGTTGCCATCTCCTCGTATTCGAAAGGCATGCGCCAGAAAGTTTTGCTGTCGGCCGCTCTGCTGCATAATCCCGATTTGATTTTGCTGGATGAACCATTCTCCGGGCTGGATGTGGGATCGGCACTGGTGTTGCGGAGCCTCATCCAGGAGCTGGCGGCGCGCGGAAAGGTCATCCTATTCAGTTCGCACGAACTGGCAACCGTGGAGCGGGTCTCCTCGCATGTGGTGATTCTGCACAAAGGCAAAGTGGCAGCCGATGATTCCATTGAGCGGCTTCGCGCACTCATGTCTCTCACCACGCTGGAAGCAATTTTCGCGGAGCTTGCGGTGGAGCAAGATCCGGTGGCCGTCGCACGCGAAATTGCGGATTTGATCCAAACCCAGGAAGCGACATCATGAGCGGCCTCCAGTTTCGAGTCCTCTGCCGTGAATTTTTATTTCGCATGGTAGACCGGGAAGTTCTGGCCGCGCATGCGCACGGGGATGCAATGAAGCTGCTCGGGCGTCTGGCTTCCGTCTTAGTAATCATCAGCATTCCGTTTGCCGGCATGGCGCTGACCACTGAAGATGCGCATTTGGATCACGCGAAGATTCTGATGGCCGCGTGGAGCATCGAACATGCCCTGATCGCCACCACGATGCTGGTGGTCGGATTATTCGCCGTGCTGAGCTGGGATGCGATATTTCCAGACCGCCGCGATGTTCTAGTCCTGGCCCCTCTGCCGGTGCGAGCAACTACAATCTTTCTCGCAAAAGCCGCATCCCTTGCGGTGGCGCTCGGCGCCGCAGTGCTCACTTTTAATGCCGCACCCGGACTGGCTTTGCCTCTTGTGCTGGCTCCGCCCAGCAGCAGTCTGTTTGACATGCTGTTCTCGCTGGGAATTTATCGCGCCTTAGTAGCTTACTGGGTCACAGTCACCGCGTGCGGAGGATTTGTCTTCTGCTGTGTCTTGATCGTCCAGGGCGTGTCAGCCCAGTTGCCGCGCCGGATTTTCTTGCGTCTTTCCGCGTTTCTTCAGATGGCGGCCTTCTGTTTGTTCGTCGGCGTGTATTTTCTGCAGCCCTCGCTTGCATCGCTGAAGCTTTTGACAGCGGCGGAAAATCGGCCGTTGCTCCGCTGGCTGCCAACTTATTGGTTTCTTGGCCTGCTCCAGCAGTTGAACGGTTCATCGGACGGACCCGCGCGATCCACTCTGGAAACCCTTGCGAATCGGGCTTGGATTGGCCTGGCGGTTGCGGTCCTGGGCGTAGCGGTCACTTTCCTTCTGGCTTACGTTCGAACTATCCGCAAGATTGTGGAAGAACCGGACATTCTTCCCCGGTTCGGCCCTCTTGCCTGGCTGCCGGGTTTCGGAAAGCCCGTCAATACCGCTGTCGTGCATTTCAGTATTCGAAGCCTTCTGCGCAGTCGCCCTCACCGCGTTATCTTCTCGTTCTACGTTGGCATTGGCTTTGCAATTCTCATTCTCTTTCTGAAAACTCCTGTTGCCCGGAAGCTTTCGGCATCATGGACGGCTGATCTCGCCGCTAGCTTTCTCCTGCTGGCACTTTGGACGCTTGGTATTCGGGTTGTCTTTGCCATGCCGCTGGAACTCAAGGCCAATTGGGTTTTTCGGATCACTGAAATTCGTGCCGCTGCGGTCTATCGGGGAGCGGGCCGCAGGGCTCTCATAACGATGTCGCTGCTGCCGGTGTGGGTCTCGGCAGCGATTTTGTTCTCATGGCTGTGGCCCTGGAGACCGGCGGCAGAACACCTGATTGTGCTCGGATTGGTTGGGCTAGCGATGGTGGATCTGTGTTTGCACGGCTTCAATAAGATCCCATTCACCTGTTCTTACCTTCCCGGCAAATCAAATCTTCACATCACGTTTGCTCTTTGTCTGATGGGAGGCCTGAATGCGACCTACCTGTTTGCCGAATTTGAACGAAGAGCACTTTCTGACCGGACCCGGTACGCGTGGATCGTTGTCACGCTGACCCTAGTTGCAATCGCAGCCTGGTGGCGGACAAGGGCCGGGGGCAGAGACGCAGGCGCGCTTCTCTTTGAAGAGGAATTGTCGCCGGTGATTTCTGGCCTGGGTCTGCACCGCGATGGAATTCTGACGGTTCAAACCAGCACCACCTCCACCCCGCGATCCTGAAGCGCCTTCACATCGCCGGCCGGCGCGTTCCGGTCACAGATGACACGCTTGATGGAATCCAGCGGGGCAATCCACGCCAGGCTGCGCTGCCCGAAGCTTTTCAATTCAGCCAGCAGCGTTACTTCCGAAGCCGCTTGCATCATCCGCTGGTTGAGGTGCGCTTCCTCAATATCCGATGTCGTCAATCCGGTTTCCACATTCAGCCCGGCGGTGTTCAAAAAACACTGGCTGGCGTGAAGCGATTTCAGCATTTGCTCGGCTTGCGGTCCCACCAGGATGCTCTGCGGATAGCGATGCAGGCCGCCCAGCATGACGAGTGAGATATGCGTGGATTCACTCAAGAGGCTAGCCACGGACAGCGAATAGGTAATGACCGTCGCCTTATGAGTGGGTTCGTTGCGCATCAGTCTGGCCATCTCGGCCGTGGCGCCGCCCGGGCCGATCATGACAGTTTCCGCGGGCCGGATTAACGCCGTCGCCGCGTGCGCCAGGCGCGTTTGTTCATCAGAGGAGGTGGCGAGGCCATTTGCCGGATCAGTTTGAAATAAGGGCTGAGATGGCTTGGCTCGGCTGACGGCTCCGCCGTGGGAACGGACCAGACTGCCGGCACCTTCCAGCGCGTCCAGATCTCCGCGGGCGGTTACGCCGGACACATGAAAGCGCTCTTTTATTTCCTCAATCGTCACGCGACCCTGCTGCGTCACCAGCAGCGCGATATCGCGCCGCCGCCTGGAGCGGTCTCTTCTCTCCGGCTGTCCAACTGCCCGCTGGAGATTCATGGAATCTGTCACGAAAAGTTCCTAACTACCAAATATGGTTAGTATGTTAAACCAATTTTCGCTGATAGGAAGGCCAGAGTTTATTTATTGTGTCGTTTGCTTTCACCTGCGCTTGCTGATTGAATCGGCTGCTCCTTAGGCCAAGTACATTTACTTATTGCAAGCGAAGACTAACGTTACACCCCTTATTGCTAGTGTTTTTAATGTACATGCTTTCGTTTTGTTTCGTTTCTATTGACAGAACCATCCCATCCGCTTACAATTCGATAACAAGTAGTCTCTAAGGGAGCTAAAACTATGTGGTTAAAGTCGTATTGCAGACAGCTTTGCTCAATGACCGCAGGACTGGCTCTGCTGGCGTTTCTTTTCGCCGGACGGCCTGTTCTCAGTCAGGAAGTAACTGCCGCAATCAATGGAGTAATCACTGATCCTTCCGGTGCCACCGTGCCCGGGGTGAAAGTGACGGTAAAGGATTTAGACCGCGGGACGACTTATCCCGCCACGACCGACAGCGCAGGACGCTATTCGCTGCCTCGCCTTCCGGTTGGAACTTATGAAGTCAAAGCAGAAGGCAAGGGCTTTCAAGCCGCGCGCCAGTCTCCGGTGGTCCTGGTTTTGAACCAGGTCGCCAAAATCGACTTTCAACTGACGGTCGGAAATGTGAATCAGACGGTGGAAGTAACCTCCGCCGCGCCGATTCTGCAGACCCAGGCCACGCAATTGGGCACGGTGCTGGACGCCCAAACCAACGTGAACCTGCCGCTGGCAACGCGCAACTATAACCAGTTGACGCTGCTGGCGCCCGGTTCCGTCACCACCGACCCGAGTGAGTTCACCGGTGCGCAGACCACGTTCGGCAGCGGCCGGCCGTACATCAACGGCAACCGCGAAGAAGCCAACTATTATTTGCTGGACGGCCTGGATAACAACCAGGTCTCGGAAAATGACGTGGGTTTCGCGCCGAGTGTCGATTCCATTCAGGAATTCAACCTGATCACCCAGAACGCCTCCGCCGAGTTCGGCAATTTCATGGGCGGCATTATCAGCGTGATCACCAAGTCGGGAACGAATTCGTATCACGGCACCGCGTTTGAGTTCATCCGCAACGATGAACTGAATGCCAACCAGTGGTCCAACAATTTCCAGAACATTCCGCGTCCTCTTTTGCGCTGGAATGAATTTGGCGGCGCGGCTGGCGGACGCATCATCAAAGATAAACTGTTCTTCTTCGCCGATTATCAGGGCTCGCGTTATGATCAGCCTGCCACCGGCGGCGGCTTTACGGTCTTCACGACCGCCGAGCGCATGGGCAATTTCTCCGCGATTTCGACGCCGCTTTACAATCCGTATTCCAGCACCACGAACGCGGGCAGATCGCCCTTCGCCGGCAACATCATTCCGGCCACCTACTTCAATCCAACCGCTGCGGCCATTCTGGCGTCGCCGCTCTATCCGCAGCCGCTAAATGGCAACCTGGTCAACAACCAGGTGAACTATTCGCACACTTACACCAATAGCGATCAAGGTGATCTTAAGGTCGATTACGCTCCAACGGACAAAGACCATATCTATGGCCGTTATTCGCAGCAGAACGTGGTCAATCCGGCGACCAACAGCCAGCCGCTGTTGTACAACAGCTTCAACAATTACCCGCTGTACAACGGAGTGTTTGATTACACCCGCACCATCAGCGCGACCTTTGTGAATGATTTCCGCGCCGGCGTCAACTACTATCCGGTAGTGACCGGCAACGATACGCCCGCCACCTCCAACACATTTGGAATCGGCGGCGCGCCGACAAACTTCCTTCCCGGCCTAAACTTCAATGGCGGCAACGTTTCCGGTTTCGGCAACTCCGATATTCTGCAAAAGTTCTCGTCCACGGTCGGCCAGATTGAAGACACGGCCATCATTTCCAAGGGCTCTCACAGCATCAAGGTCGGCTTCCAGTATCTTCGCCAGCGCATTGACGTGTTCTATGCGGGCAACGAAGGTTTGGCCGGTCAGTTCACCTTCAACGGCCAATACACCGGCAACACCAGCGGCGGCACCACCACCAACGGTTTACCCGAAGCGGACTTCCTGCTCGGTTTGCCGGAACAATTGGGTGTGGGCGCGGGCGGCGGAACCTGGGGACAGCGTTCCAGCATTCCGGCCGCGTTCATTCAGGACGATTGGAAAGTCAACAGCAAGCTGACGGTCAACCTGGGCTTGCGCTGGGAACTCCATACTCCCTGGAACGAAGTCTACAATCGCCAGACCAACTTCGACGAAACGACGGGCGCTGTGCTGATTTCGGGCCAGACCAGCCTGTTCAACGACAACAACGCCCTGTACAACCAGTACAACGGCATCACCAACTTCCAGCCGCGTCTGGGTCTTGCCTATTCGCTGGATAAGAACACGGTGCTGCGCGCTTCCTACACCATGTCGAACTATCTGGAAGGCACCGGCACCAACCTGCGCCTGACGCGCAATCCTCCATTTCAGACCGGCCACTTGGTGACCTACAGCACTGCGGCGGACTTAGCGTTGCCGCCGACCACGCTGACCACCGGCTTTTCGGCCTTCCCCAGCAGCGGCTGCACCATCGCCGCGGCGGAAGCATCTTCGCCGGCATGCTTCTCCGGCGCCACCATCTTCACCTGGGATCCGAACAACCGTCCGGCCGTGGTGAATCAGTGGAACGTGAGTTTGCAGCATCAATTCGGCAACTCTATGACGTTGCAGGCAGCCTATGTGGGCCAGAATAACGACCACCTGATGGTTCCCGTCAACGCATCGCAAGGTTATCTCACCCCCGGCGGCACCGTGCTGCCCAGTCCGTATCTGTCGGGCAATCCCACGCTGCTGGCCGATAACCCGACCGACAAGCTGACCATCACGAACGGCATTCAGAATTACAATGCCCTTCAGGTGAGCTTCCAGAAACGGCTGAGCCAGGGACTTGAGTTCCAGGCCAACTACACCTGGTCGCACTGTCTGACCGATTCCATCGGTTACTACGGCGGCTACGGTCAGGGTGCCGGCAACTACTACTACTGGCAGGACACCTACAATTCCAAATCCTACTACGGCAGTTGCTACTACGACGTGCCTCAGGCCTTCAACGGCTTCGCGACCTACGATATCCCGTTCGGCCGCGGCCGCACCTTCGGCAAGACCCTCAACAAACCCGTGAATGCGCTGATTGGCGACTGGCAGTTAAGCACCATCGTCACCTTCCATTCCGGCTTCCCCTTTACCATTGGCGCAAACGACGTATCGGGCACCGGTTCCTTCGGACCGCTCGCCAGTTGCAGCGGTTCGCCGATTGTCCTGGGCCAGCAGAACAGCCCCAGCGGCGGTTATCAATACTGGAGCCAAAGCACGTTCTATCAGCCTTCCTCGGGCTTCGGAAACTGCGGAGTGGGTATCATCCGCGGGCCGGGCTTGCACACGGCTGACCTGGCTATCTCCAAGAAGTTCACCGTGACGGAGAGCCAAAATCTGGAACTGAAGGTGCAAGCAATCAACTTCACCAACACTCCGATTCTGAATGCCCCCAGCACCGGCCTCGGCCAGACGCTGGGACTGGTGAACAGTTCGCAGGGCGCCAGACAGATTCAGTTTGGCTTGAAGTATAACTTCTAAGCTGAAGTGAGTTGTGAAAATGCCGTCGGATCGAAAGGTCCGGCGGCTTTTTGTTCTTCGATATTATAATGACCATGTCTAGAACCACCCGACGGAACTTTGTCGTTCAATCCGCTGCCGCCTTGGCCGCAGCCCGCACCCTTTCCGCTTTCAACCCTCTGCGCGCCGGCAATCTCGGTGTCCAGTTGTACACCGTCCGCAACACGATTGAGAAAGAGCCACTCAAGGATTTAAAGGCCATCGAAGCCATTGGTTATCAGGAAGTGGAAGTGGTCTACGCTTCGCTCGATAAAATCTGGCCCGCGCTAAAGGAAACCAAGCTCAAGGCGGTGAGCGCGCATGTGGATAGTGCTTTTTTCTTTGAGAAAAGCCTGAGCAAGATAGACGAAGTGGTGGGTGTTCTAAAGGAAAAAGGCTTCACTTACATGGTGATGCCGTACGTTCCAAACGGAAATCGCGGCGATCTCGACGTCTTCAAGAAATTCGGCGACATTCTGAACAGAGTCGGAGAGAAGGCAAACGCCGCCGGCTTGAAACTCTGTTACCACAACCACGCCTTTGAATTTGAGCCGATGGGCGGCACTACGGGTCTGGAGGCAATGATGAAAGAGACTCAGAAGTCGCTGGTGTCTTTGGAACTTGATATTTTCTGGGTGAGTGTCGCCGGCCATAATCCTGTTGAACTGCTGAAGAAATACTCGGACCGGGTGGCTTTGCTGCACCTGAAAGACAAGGCTGCCAATTTCCCCGTTCAGTATAACGAGAACGTGCCTCCCGCAACCTTTAAGGAAGTCGGACATGGATCCATCGATATCCCGGCAGTTTTGGCGGAAGCGAAAAAAATCGGCGTGACGAATTATTTCGTGGAACAGGATCAGACGCCGGGTGACCCGCTGGTCTCCCTGAAAGAGAGCTTCGATTATTTAAAGGGCTATTTCGCGAGGTGACACCGGCGACGCAGGCGGTTGCGCCAGGCGCTTCCGCCTGCCGCATTCGGGCTGCGGTTCCGCTTCCCTGAAATTCGCACCCATGAAGTCCGTCCTTCTCGCTGTCCTATTCTTCTCCCTCGCCGCCCAATCCCAGCAGCCAGGAAAGTTCGATTACTACCTCCTCACCCTCTCCTGGTCTCCCGAATTCTGCTACTCCCACCCCGGCAGCCCCGAATGCGCCAAACACCTCGGCCTCATTGTTCACGGCCTCTGGCCGCAATACAACGGAGCCAATGCCGGGCCCGAGCACTGCGGCAACCCTCCCGGCCCCGCCAATCCAGACAGCCTCCTCGATATCATGCCCACCGCCTCGTTGGTTGAACATGAATGGACCACGCACGGCTCCTGCAGCGGCCTCAAAGCCAATGATTACTTCGCCCTGCTGCGCCGTGCTTTCACGAACTTTCACGCCCCGCCGCAATTGCAGCATCCCAACCGCCAGTCCATCCTGCGCGTAGCGGATCTAAAGCGTGCCATCGCGCAAACGAACCCCGGCCTGAACGAATCGGAAATCGCTCTCTCCTGCCGTGGCCGCTATCTCAGCGAAGTGGAACTCTGCCTCGGCAAAGACGGAAAGCCGCAACCTTGCGCCGCCTTGCGCGAATGCCGCGGGCCCGGCGTCCTGGTTTCCGCCTTCCGGTAAAAAGCCGTTGAGTGTATTCTCATCTATGTGATGCGTATTCAACTTTCCACATTCCTCGCATTCGCGGCCCTGATTGCCGCAGCCACCCCGCTGTTCGCACAGGACACGCCCAAGCCAAAACCCGAAGACACCGAAGTCTGGGAACCCGTCCCGCCCGTGGTGACGCCCGGCGTCAACAACACTGCCCCGCCATCGGACGCCATCGTTCTCTTCGACGGCACCAACCTCGACCAATGGGTGACGAACCGGGACAAATCGCCCGCCAAATGGACCGTCGCCAACGGCCTCCTGACAGTGAACAAGGCGAAGGATTCCGGCAACATCGAAACCAAGCGGACCTTCAAGAATTATCAGCTTCACCTGGAATGGAAAGTTCCCGCCGATATCACCGGCAGCGGCCAGGCGCGCGGCAACAGCGGCGTCTTCCTTGCCTCCACCGGCCCAGGCGACGACGGCTATGAACTTCAGGTCCTCGATTCCTACAACAACACGACCTACGTGAACGGCCAGGCAGGCAGCATTTATAAGCAGGGAATTCCCCTCGCAAATCCCAACCGCAAGCCGGGAGAATGGCAGACCTACAACATTGTCTGGACTGCGCCGACCTTCAACGACGATGGTTCGTTGAAGAGCCCGGCTTACGTCACTGTATTTTTCAATGGCGTACTGGTCCAAAACCATTTTGAACTCAAGGGCGAGACACGCTATATAGGTAAGCCCTTCTATAAGAAATACGACACCGCGCCCATCAAGCTACAGGCGCACGGCGACCATAGTGAACCAATCAGCTTCCGCAACATC
>Ga0116231_10015151_pt1 | contig 10057 bp, 7 predicted proteins | sample S1TSphgellanicum_2_FD_89695 | JGI IMG/M metagenome (GOLD analysis project Ga0116231, IMG submission 89695) | Host-associated microbial communities from peat moss isolated from Minnesota, USA - S1T2_Fd - Sphagnum magellanicum MG | ecosystem: Host-associated > Plants > Peat moss > Unclassified... | reverse complement strand
TAGCACATTCAGAGTTCCATTGACTGCTGGATCAATTACTTCGGCCTGCCATGTACACAAACTTTCTATACCTTTAGAGGACACAAATCCCCATGATCATCCACCATTTATCTTTCTTTCCATGTATTGCTTCTTCCAAAACAATATTTGTTGAATTTCATGGAAGCTCTTTTTGAGCTAAATCTAAGGGAGGATCAGTGGAGTGATTAGATTAGCCTTTGTTTTGGATCAAAGCAAAATAGAGTCTTCCAAAAACATTTGATTTGGCCACAAGTTGCAGCATGAACAACAAGGTGAAAATTTGCAAGGTGAAGAAGAAGAAGAAGAAGACCTGGGGGTCGGTGATATCTTTGAAGAGAACTGGAGATGCAGTGTGAAATACCCCATCACAACCTTCCACAACATTATCAAAGCATCCAGGCTCCATTAAGTCGGCAACAAACAACTTCAGGCGATCACTGGCACCTGGCAACTCAAGCAGATGCTTTGAGTTCTCTGGTCCCATGTACCACATCACAACCACCACCTTGTTTGTCACTACCCGAATGCAAAAGCCCTTCACTTATTTTCAAAATTCTAACAAGGATATCCCTAGAATAGCAGCAACTCCAGTCACACTGTAAACGCATGCAAACCAGTTTGACAACAGATGTTGACAACAAATTATTGCAATATCGTTCAAGTGCATTGAGCTGCTGAACTTGCATGTTATAATAAATATGTTGTTGACATTGTTGCACATCATCGATCAAACCTCAATACATGATCACAACACCCAAAGTACTTAATTCTGGGCATCTCACACTTAATGCACAAAAACCCAAAGTACTTAATCTCATCTCATCTCATGGAAGAAGAAGATCGAGTGGAATTCAAGATTATTGTACAAGACATATATCGTTCGTCCCACCTAGGTTGCGAACAGTGCCTCGAACTGTGTAGCCATGATCGAGAAGTGTCTTCAAAATCCAAGAGCCAATGAAGCCTTCTGCTCCAGTCAGACAAACCGTCTTGCCTGCCATGTTTTTTTTTTGGTTCTCTTGTAAATTTGTTGAGTTTGGTGAGCTTTGTTGTTTGCTTGATGAGTCTAGAATTCTTTGCAGCTTAAACTGATTCTGAGCTTCACTGGAAATTCCACCTGAATTCCACTGAAATTATAGCGGAGACTGACTAATGGCTATTATCTGATGTAATTGTCACTCCGGAGAGACTCCAGCCTATTGTGTCTTGGGAGTAAATCGGGACTCCAGAGCCAATCCTTAAGAGAGCGCAGCTTATGTGTCCTTTTCTAGCACGTTTAACTGGGGACGTTTTCTACGTGTAGATTCTGCACGTGATTCTTCATAATGTATATTCCACATGTTTTGTTTTTTTTTGACCAAAGATGGTAGAGTACCTTCTGTAGAGGTGAAGGGTCTGAAAATAGACCCTTCTGAATTTTCAACCCCATTCCCTGGGGCCAGTATCTCAATTCCAAAAGGGTCTATTTTCAGACCCTTTACCGACTACAATGGAAAGAAAGGGGCTGATTTTTTCTTGTTTTGTTTACCATTTCTTTCTGTCGTATCCATGGTACATAATAAAAGGTGGCAGAAAAGAAAAGAAAAGAACAGAAGACTTCAAAGAAAAAAATCAGAACTGTACTTTTCCGAAACCCGAAGGCCCAGTTGACAGGCTGTATGGGGCCTCCCGGATTTCGGAAGGTACCTGGGCTGGGGAGGGTCCAAAAAATACAATCCCGCTTCAAACAGTTTGCTGATGATGCCGCTCAAGTGACGGCTGCATTGCGTCGGTGCCGCTATGGTGCTCAAGCAAAGCTTCTGAAGATGTGAGCGATGGTGTTGCAGAGATTGGCCTCATCCTAGCTTCATGCAAGGATGTAGGAACAAAGGGACGCCGGAGCTTCTGAAGAATAGTAAATTTAAGTGCGTAATTTTCAAAGTTGATAGCTTACGGCCAATGATAGAACCTAAAATCTTCATTTTCTGAAGATCTTTAATTAGCCCTATCACCAAAGTTAAGCCCTATTTTCAAACTGCCATGCAGACATGCCACGTCATGCCAAGTCATGCTATGTCTTCTTAATGAAGACATGGCATGACTTGGCACATTTGTGAACAGGCCCTGGTAGAACCCATGACCACCTAATGGAATGGCAGCCTGCCCTACTAGGCACGTTTGTTCCAAGGTGGAAAAGGCCCTACCGAGCTTGTACCATAGTATGGAACTGATTATCAAATATACAAACCAATCATGAGGTGTAATAAATTATGGTGCATTCACACTTGATGTGAAGTCAGTGTTAAATGAAAACATAGGTGGCCTCCTAGGTGGCACCCAATGTTAAAATGGGTGATGTTAGCTTAATGTTAATGTGAATGTCAGCTTAATGTTAATGTGAATGTTAGCTTAACATAAAAAATTCATGATACTAGGTTTAATTCCTACATGGTTAGCCTGGTGGTGTTAGGGTACTCAACACGAGAGTCCCTAACACCAAGTGTGAACACACCTTTAGTTCACAAAATTCCCGATGATGTCACACAATGCCTCTGGGAGTGCAAAGTACTTTTAAAAAGATGGGGAAAGATTACCTTACTTACTTACTTACAATTTACCGGTAGAGCTGAAAAGAAGGCAAAAAGACAGAAAGATCGAGCTGAATTGCACGGAGGAGAAAGTTTTGTAAAAAATAACTTCCAGATTTTCGGCCCCTGTCCTCGGCCAGCACGTTTGGACAAGACCTCAATTCGAAAGGTTACTACTGGTTACGAAACCGTCTCCTAGACGAAAGGTATATAGTTTTCAAATATCGCAAAATTGGGGGGGCATGGAGCATCCTTAAAATGCAGTACGGAAGTGAATAATCTGATGTAATAATCCGAGCTCTTGACTTTACAAAATGTGAGCTCGGACTTTACGAAATGTGGAGGGCCCAGTACAGTCTCTCGCACATTTCGGAAGCTACAGGTTTCAAACTCAGTATATTCTATCTGTTGCATCTTTTTCCTCACTTTATTACTTTTTAAATATATTATAAAAAGGAAATGGAAAGAAAAATCACACAGGTCTTTACGTAGGGCCAGAGTCTTAAAATAGACCCATCTGGATTTGAGATCCAGGCACAAGGCCCCCAGTACAGCCTGTCAACTGACCCATCCGGATCTCAGAAGGTACAGTTTTTTTGTTTTTCCGCCTTTTTAAAGTCTTCTTTTCTTTTCTGTCGCCTTTTATAAGTACGATGCATACCAGTGTTTTTTTTTCCAATTCCTCAAGTAGGTGTATTGGCTAGGATCCTCAGCATTAATTGCATTAATTAGCAGTAAATGGCGACTGTCCTGATGGACTAGTAGGTTTTTTTTGGTATCCTGCCTAATTCTGGCGACTTACAGGAACACACTGTCTAAATCTGGCGACTCCTAAGTTTTTTTTGGTCAAGATATGGCGAATTTTTTTTTTTCAAATCTCAAAAATCCCTTTGTTGCATTCGTCAGCCCTTTTTTTTTGTCGCCAAGTTGCGAAAATTCGCCCCAAAAAAAAAAAAAAAAGCAATGCATATGGTAGAAAGTCACCAGAAAGATAACAGGAAACCAGCCCTTTCTTTAGGTAGGTGAAGGGTCTGAGAATAGGCCCTTCCAGATTTGGGATCCGTGCCCCAAACCCTTCTGAGAGACCCACACATCCCCCACCAGGGTTGCAAACAGTCCCTCGAACCCCTTAGCCAGGATCGAGAAGTGACTTCACAAGCCAAGAAGGCAATGAAGCCAGAGAAGCTCCAGTCACACAAATCATCTTGCCTGCCATATTTTTTCTTTTTTCGGCCTTGCCTACCAAGGCAAGAATATTGTGTTTATATTCATTATAGAGTATAGTAGCTTAAGGAATTTTGGCCCCTTGGTAGTAGGTCTATTTTTATATGAGGATTTTTGAAAGATGATATTTTGGCTTGTGTTGAAACTTGAGATTAGTTATACTAGAGTTATGATATGAAAGATTTTGGTTTCTTGTAGAGGATTTTTTGAAGATTATATTTTGCATGGTGAAATACTTGAGTTTCCATAGTTCTTCTTCTGCCTTACGATGCTTTTTAATGTAAATGGCAAGGCCGGAGTGTGACACACTCCTTGTTTTGTTGGGTTTGTGAACTATATCTCTTTTTGCCTTCTCCTCCTGCCCTGTGAGGCCTGAACTTCACAAAGGGCTTATTTCAGAGCTACAAAATTATGAAGTGCATACAATGAATCCAAATTGGGTAGGGAAAATTTGATGATTAGAGATCTGATTTTCTTGTAGAGTGTATCCTCCTTTGCAGCTCAATTGCTTTTGAGTGCTAGAATTCCACAGAAATTCTAGCCAGAGACTGATCAACGGTCATGATCTGATGTAATGTCACTCAGGAGAGATTCCTACCTTCACCATAAGCTTTCTTCTTGGGAGCAGTTGCGAACCATGTAATGTCACTCCTTGGGAACCACTTCTCAGGTGTCCTCTTCTAGTATCTTTCCAGGCCATAAAGAACTGGGAACTTTTTCATAGTGCATATAAGAGTTATCTGTAAAGTCAGGCAATTAGGGGGCGAGAACAGCCAGTTTCGGCATAATAGGGCAACGAACGTGTAACTGGGAATGAAAATTTTACAAAAGGAAATAACTGGGACCCAAACTAGTTTTTCCCACCACTGTTGGTGGTAAACTGAGTTTCATCCTGTGTTTCCTTTTTCCTCAGTACCTGCACTGCTGCTACATATATTTGCACTGCTCCTACCTGTACAACTACTATAATTACTTTAGAACGTTGTGCATTAAATGCTGAGTTTCATACCCAGATTTCATAGAATTTCCTTACTTTGGGGATCTGAAAGAGGAGATAGGGGTTGAAAGCAGAGGCGATAGGAGGTGAAAAATAGGGTGACTTTACAGATAACTCTCTTGAGGATGATTATTTGGCCAAAGATGGCAGAGTATACCTTTTGTATAGGGTAAGGAATGGGCACCTTAAGGAATGTCTTTTAAGGTTCTTCCTGGAATTGAGGGCCTTGTCGAGGGCAATAGTTTGAGGCTGAGCCCAAAAATCCAGGAAGAACAGAAACGACATTCAGTCTCAAAGGTACAGAACTTTTTTAATTTCAGGATTCTATCAGCGAAGGAAGGTTGTTTGTTTGTTTTGTACTTATGAGATCCACCAAACTGGGATGCTTCAGATCATGTTCTTGGTCTTTTTCGAAAGCTCTCAATGAGAAGGGGTGCATGGGCTTGGTTCCAGGACAGTTGGACTTGCAGTGCAAAAAAGTTCTTGAAATTTATATCTTTATATGACCTTTTTTTTCTTTCTTTCTCCTTTTGGGGGGGTAGGTGGCTGTGGTGGATGTACAAAAATGTTTGGCTTCTTTAAGAGAAGAAGGGTCTAAATTTACACCCTTTGTCTATACTAGTTATAGGTTCCATTGTAGTGCGAAATTAGGTCGCCGCGCAAAGCTGAATGCTGGCTGATCTTGAGGTTTAGATTGCCTGATCAGCCGTCATCTTATTGTGGCGCCCCATTAACTACTACATGGAGTTGCATGGCTTGCTTGGTATTTGCTGGTGTGTGCTGAGTGGTCCAGGAAAATTGGCGGCTGGAAATTATGAGGAGGGATGGAGTCGAATTGATGGAGAGGAGCAAGCAATGGCGGTAGACGGTGGGAGCCAGATAGAACGAAGTGGCAGGAGATTTGGGAGGCTTCAAGAGGAAGCTAACGGAAGTCTGGTGAACTTTTGGGTAGCTCTAAAAACGAGGAGGATGATCAGCTGATCAAGAGAGATTTGGGAGGAAGAAGAGGCGATCCTTGTGGACATAGCAATGAGAAGCTCTGTCAGCTATGAGATCCTCACTGGTTGAACACCACGTTTGAGGGCAAACAACTATTTGCAGGCCCTGACTGCTGAAACCGACAATGGTGTTGATATGGAAGCTGCTGCAGTTCAGTTTCTGCAGAAAGTAGAGCTCATTGCAAGCATCCATGACAACGTTTTGCTCAACGTGGAGCAAGTTCAGAAGCAACAAAAGAAAATTGATGCTGCCAGGAGAGGTAAGCATTTGTTTGAAGGCTTGATTGCAGGCCAGATGATGGTAAAGATGAAGAAGCCAGGGAAAAAAAGAACTCTGACTGCAAGTTGGGAGGGCCCCTACCAATTCATTGGACATACAGATGGAAAGGGTAACCTCGATTTTGAGGAAGGCTGTCGATTATGCATCATCCAAAATGCCGATGGTCACCAATGCGAGAGATCTCGTCGAGACCTCCAAATCTTTTATGCTCCACCAGACTAAATGAAGCTGAGGGACTCATCTGTCTAAGAAGGGAGGGGTTACATATGTAGTGCGAAATTAGGTCGCCGCACAAAGCTAAACGCTGGCTGATCTTGAGGTTTAGATTGCCTAATCAGCCGTCATCTTATTGTGGCGCCCCATTAACTACTACATGGAGTTGCATGGCTTGCTTGGTATTTGTTGGTGTGTGCTGAGTGGTCCAGGAAAATTGGCAGTTAGAAATTATGAGGAGGGATGGAGCCGAATTGATGGAGAGGAACAAGCAATGGCGGCAGACGGTGGGAGCCGAATAGAACGGAATGGCAGGATATTCGGGAAGCTTCAGGAGGAAGCTAACGGAAGTCTGGTGAACTTTTGGGTAGCTCTAAAAACGAGGAGGATGATCAGCTGATCAGGAGAGATTTGGGAGGAAGAAGAGGCGATCCTTGTGGACATAGCAATGAGAAGCTCTGTCAGCTAGGATAGCTTGGCTGAATGCTAGAACTTTCCGCTGTGCCTGGTAATCAGTCAAGCTACTATAGAGGAATTGGAGAGAGAGAGACTAAATAGCACTGGGAATTTGGTGTTTTTTTTGTGAACATTTGATGGAAAAGCAAGCTTGTGCTTTAAGGGAATGTACATAGTCTATAATGTAATGAAAGAGTTTCCCTTGCTGGCATCTGTGTGAATGGGCGAAGCAGGAGATGGATACTGTAAAACCTGCTCCGTTGTTGTGTGGAAGCAAAGCACTTGTACGTCTTTGATCTTGTAATGTTCGTCTGAAAGAGTCATTAGGCAGTTAGTGTGTTGTGTGAGATCGAAGGTCTGAACTTTGTGGAGTAGATCAGGAGAACATGGACGCTTGGGTTCGTTGAAAGCAGTCAATGTGCTGTGTGTTTTCGGACCCTCTCTTTTTGGTTACACCATGTTTGATGAAGTCAGTTTCACCTCTAATTATTTTAGTGTGAGTCCTCGATTGTAAAAACCAGTTACATGTGAACAAGTCCTGGTAGAACCCATTAATACCTACTCTAACAGAGTGCCAGCATGCCCTTGGGGGCTTGTGTGTTCCTTAGTGGAACAGGCCTTACCAAGTCTGAACCTTAGTACAAAACCACCTGACAATTAAGTAGACCAAAGGGAGGTGTAACAAATGATCTACAAAGTTCCTAGTGATGTTGTACAATCTTGATTCTCCTCCAAAGTGCAAATTACTTTAGAAAATGGCCATTTTGTTGGTTGTGGCTTCCCACCACCCATAGCTTACCCAGTCTGTCCAAAAGACTAGCATGACAGGTGTGAAATCATCATAGATAGGAGTAAGCTCTTTGCTGACCATAATGGATTCTTAAACCCAATATATGGTTAATAGTACCTTATACGAGGTAATACTACCTTGCCAGATTTGACACTAATTACATAATTTGTATTTTGATTGTATGTTGAAATTTTCAAAAAATGATAATAATAATTCAAAGAGCAAAAATTTTGTGGAGGAAAATAGAAAATCCATTGATGACAGTGTGAAGGAAGGTGTAAAGTGTAAACACAAAAATCTCCTACAAAAAAACATATATATATAATGAAGCATTAGACAAATTTCTTAATTGTATGTGGAGGGCACCTTACACATAAGATGCCTCCTCTAGTTTCAAATAAATCACAATTATCCATTTATGAAAGCAAAATTCTATTGGTTCTACTATGTACTTGTGTAGGATGTGCTAAACATGTGGAACCAAGTTCAATTTGTTTAACCCCAAATAATTCAACTACAAAAAAACCAAGAGTATACACCTCCACTAGCACTCCAAAAAGGTATGGGAATTTTGATTAACAAGTATATTATGTCCTAAATAAATGTTACAAAAGAAACAATGCACAACCTACAATTATGCCTCCAACCCTAACACATGAAGAAGCAAAAGTTAATGCTCCAAGATAAGGTGTTTGAAGGACCATTGAAAAAATACAAGGAACAAACAAGAACAACTTATGATCCTCGTTCGGTGCCTTTGAAGGACATATGTGTGTAGCAAGTATCATGTAGTCCTATCATGAATAAGGGCAACACCCTTTTAAACACAAGCAAAGCACCAAAATATTTTGACAATGAATATCATTATCCACTCCTTTTTTATTAATCCCCATTCATTAGACCAGTGAATTCATTACATCCCCACTAGGTCCAATTGATTACGATTAATAAATTCATTCATAATCTAGTGAAATCACTTTGCATGGAAGGACACCTTTTGTTATAATGTCTTCAACTTGGGCTAAAGTGAATTAATAGCCACCAATGCACCAACTGGCCATTTTGTCCATTGGATGGGCTACGTTTTTTCATTCGGCATCAAATGGGGTTCATCACAGTCCATTTCTTTTCGCTACTAACCATTGTACCTTTTTTTTTGGTTTGTTCTCTGTTGTTTTTTCCCTGGACCTAACTTCACACATAGCTACCCTACTCACCTTCCTACCCTCATAAGTATTGTACCAACCTTGGTATTTTACTAATTATCCCTTACTAACAAAACTACCTTAAGAACTAATTATCCTATTGACCTAACTATTATATTAACTACCTACCCTACTAACCTAACTACCCTGTTAACTACATACCCTATTGACTTAACTTCCCTATTGACCTAATCATTGTACTAACTACCTATCCTACTGACCTAACTACATTATTATTTTGCAACTTTATATACACAACCACCCTATTGACATAAATACTCTACAAACCTATTCACCTTAATAAAATAACTTGTTTCCTATGTATTAACTTGCCTATCTACCTAGCTACCTTGCTAATGTAACTTTCTTCCTACCTACTAACTTGTTTACCTACATGCCTACCTACTTTAGTAACCTATTTACCTTGTTCCTTGAACTTCCTTTCTATTTATTAACTTGCCTACTAACCCAACTACCTACCTATATACCTACTTACTTACCTACATGCCTACCTACTTTAATAACCTATCTACCTTGCTCCTTGAACTTCCTTTCTACTTACTAACTTGTTTATTAACCCAACTACCTACTTATATACCTACTTACCTACCTATGCTTTTTACATAGCCAAATACCTAACTAATTACCTATTCATTTTTCCCGACCCCCAAACCCCCAATCCTACCTATTAATTTATTAAGGTTCACCCTAGTTCATGGATGATGAACATAGGTCCCTATATGTAAGTATTACAAATAAGATTTTTGAAACAATGTCATAATTGCAACCATTTTGGTTTAGTTAATGCATATTTTACTAAATTGTTTTTACTTAATTTATTTATGGAATGGACATTACAATACATCTTTTCATGTAATTATTATAAATATGTACTATTGGATTATGGTTTAGGTTTAAGGTTGGGACACATAAATTAATTAACAATTTTTTCACAAATCTATAGTAATTAACCTAAACTAGGCCTAAATTTGGGGGGGAAATTTAGGGTTTAAACTTATGTGAAACAATATTATTTTATTTTATATCTTTTTCAAAGAGTGTGGAAAAAATTATTTTGGAGAGATCACATAAATGTAAAAGACATATATTTTCTTTTGGGATTTTACAAAATTTATTTGATTATTTTTTAAGATTAAGGTTTTTTTTTTGTCAATACATTTTTGTAGTTTAAAAGTTTTAAAATTTGGTTTAAAATTTTTTTCCTATGTTTTTTTTTTTTTTTTTTTTTTTTTTTTTTTTTTTTTTTTTTTTTTTTTTTTTTTTTTTTTTTTTTTTTTGTTTTTTT
>Ga0116231_10015150_pt1 | contig 10057 bp, 8 predicted proteins | sample S1TSphgellanicum_2_FD_89695 | JGI IMG/M metagenome (GOLD analysis project Ga0116231, IMG submission 89695) | Host-associated microbial communities from peat moss isolated from Minnesota, USA - S1T2_Fd - Sphagnum magellanicum MG | ecosystem: Host-associated > Plants > Peat moss > Unclassified... | reverse complement strand
CCAACACATGTAGCATCAATATTGATATTGATTGGTAAATTTTGTGAATTCTCAAAAGGATGTTTCTCCAAAAGCTTGTTGTATATTTGATTTTGCTTCTCATGATCATATAACTTTCTTTTCCCATATTCAGATATGAGGTCTTGCAAACAATTAAAAGTTTTCACAATACCACGAACAAAACATTCATGATAATATGATCCTGCTAGATTTGTGGGAGATATCAATTCGCATTCTTTAAAAAAAGCAACATTGTTTAACAATATGTTGAAAAAAAATGGTTCAACATGTTTGCTAAGATTGAAGTCTGTGAACTGCACCAAGTGTTCACTTTTATATAAGAAAAACCCTAATTTATCTTTGCCCAAACATGTCTTCTTCTTCAATTTTGTTGTTGTGGAGAAAAGAGAAGGGCCCTCAAGCTCGGGTGACCTCGTCTTCACTTCTCCAGCAGATTTCAAAAATCAAAATCCCCAATTCAATGGCCAATAGTTTTTTTGAAGTTTGCTAAGTGCTGATCAGCCAATTATCCACTAGGGAGAACTTGTGGGAAAGTCCCAACATGACTGATCTGAAAATGGATACCCAAGTCAGTAACAGGAGGTTAGGGACCTCAATCTTTGGGGTGTGGTCTTGGACAAAGTCTTGAATAAGGTCATGTTAAAGAGTATGCATGTGTTGTCAAGGCTCTTACCCCCTTTGCCCGGCCCCAGCTTCATCTAAAACCATCAGTGTTTAAGTGTTTCATCTCTCACATTTGTCCTCCCCTTGCCAGAACTCCTTACTATATTTTCAGCTCGACTCAAACTTGGAGTTTTCCCTGGATTTCCTTAGGTTGGTCTTCATTCGATTGTCGCATCATTCAACTGGTGATCCTTTGAATATGATTTTTGAGCACTTGCGAGACCTTTTTGACCTTAAGGATTCAACCAACGGCTTCTCACAACTTTTCCAAGTGTATTCCCCTGTTGATTTGGGTCATATCTCAAGGTCCATTCCAGGGGTTCTTAACATTACTAGACTTTTGGCTTTGGCCAAGCCTTTCAAAAGCATTTGATTGATTATAGCGAGTGAGGTTTTATACCGGTTGGTGAACATAGCTTTATGTTTACAATTTCATGACTTTTTTTTCACATTGTCACCACATCAATTTGGCCATCAATTTGGTGTGGCAATTAGGGGGTGCGAGGCCGTGGTTCATGACGTTTGAACTATTTTAAACATCCATCCCTATTGTGTGGTATTATAGGTGGATGTTAAAAACACCTTCAACACCATCTTTAGGAGAACCACCTTTCCATAACTTCATGCAATAGGAGGCTAGTTGTTTCAATTTTTTCCCTTTGTTAGATCCTTTTATGCCCAACAAGTTCCCCTTTTCTTCAGCCACCATTCCCCTTTGGAAGATATGTCAATCATCCACTCTTTAAAGGGCACATGCCAAGGCAATCTACTTGTTGGACCTTTTTTTTGTGCTAGCTAATTTTCGTCCATTGTGGTGTCTAAGTTCCCTTGTGGACAACACTGACACCATTAGCTTTTATCGTTCATATTTTTTTGGCCACTTTTTTTTTTAGTTGGCTTTTGTGGGGCTCATGGTCCAATCGCGCAAGTGTTCAACTTGGTCACCTTCTAGTTTGTCTTTTGGTTTTTCTCTTCCAACTAATTTTTGTTGCCCCTTGGATGGTATTTGGGTTTTGGGCATCCCATTTGGGTCTACTTCTTTCTTTTTTTCTTTTTTGCAAGATGCACCAAACAAGGATGTTTGCCTTGCAAAGGCACTTTCAAGGTTAAAGGATGTCTAAGTTGCTTTTGGGATCATCTTTCGGTGTTTTCCCCAAAGACCCTCCTATTTACTACATTGTTTCCCTCCATTATTGGCCTTTCAATGTTAGTTTGTTTCCTTCGACTTGGTCCCCATGCAAGTTTTTAAGAGACTCTTGAGCCAAAGCTCCTTGGATTGCCCACATGCCCTATTAATGCATTAACATGTTTTTTCTTCATCTCTCGTGAAGGGATTAGCCTCATTCCACATAACTAATTGCGACTAGCAATCTATTTTAGGAATTAGGCACTTATAACATCTACCATCACCACCAAATTCCTATTAAATCATAACCCATTTTTATTAGAGGTGATAAGTGTTGGTAGTTTTGGTTCACTTTCCTTCCAAGCCCATTTGAAGTTGGTGTCAAAACCCCTTCCCTTAGACATAATAACATGCATTCCTTCATTCATATAATTTGCAAAAGAAGATCAAATTAACTTTAAGAAAACATTTCAAATAGATTGCACAACCATTCTTTCTTCAGCATCATTTCTAACATGGTTTCTTATTCGCACCATACATGTTTGAAGTTTTGCGTGGGCCCAAGGGCAAGTGCTTGGCTATTTATCTCCCTAATCATTCCACCTTTCCACCTAGCCTTGGATGTTTTCTCCTTTGTGTTGCACACCAAGCTAGGCCTCCCCCATCCTTTAGTTCTTGGGGCAGCCTTTTTTTAAGGTTTTTGGAATTTCGAGTAGGTGGTTCTTACAAATACAATTTTAGTGCATATTTGGTGAAATTACAAATTTTGCATTGTGCAACTTTTAGCTAAACTAAGCTTGAACAAATAGAAAATTGGTTGTGTGTAAGAAAAAAATTTCATTACAAGTTGGCAATATATGCCAATTTATAGCCACACAAAGTGGTGATGTTTACAAAGGCTAATCTAAAATTTGGTTATGGGGCCTTTGTATTAAAGAGCTCTATGACAATGCACTACTATAGTTTTGTGTTAAAATCTCTCAAGCATGTATGAAATCAGGCCTTTTTCATTTTAGGGTGACTATCACAATAAGGTGCATTCACAGTAAAAGGAGCCAATAGGCCCTAGGTGCATGTCCTTTCTAAGGACTATGTTTTTTCAAGTTTGAAACATGGCTTCCATGTTTTGGATAGGGCCCATTATTAAATGATAATGCCAACTTCAAATGTTTAATTCACATATGTTTCCATGAATTTTCAAACAATATGTAATTAAATCTATTTTTTAAGGATAAATTTTCATGTAAATCAAATGTGTAGATTTCAACAAAAGTAAACGTGTCAATATTTTTTTAATAATATGTGTTTCAAACCTTCGATGATACATTATACATTGACTTTATCAAACTTACTTTTCTTTAATATCATTCCAAATGGAGTGGAACATATTCACAAAAAAAACAAGTAATGTTATATAACACATTCAATATTCATGAAATTGCAACCTTGCCTTTGTTTATAACAAAATACATGTTTTTTTATTTTGAGGAAATTTTTCAAATTATATAGTTTTAATGATCAAAAGCACATTTAGACACTAAAAAATGATTATCATGGATAATTCAAATAAGACATATATTCAAATTTTTAATGATACCATGTTTTCATAATTATCAATATATGATCATCCATAATTTTTCAAAATTAATGATTTAGCTTCACATAAGATAAAGGATGTTCAAAATTTTAACACCTTGTACACATCGAACTGTCCACTTTTTACTATACACTTTATGACTAATCAAACATATCAAAATTACACAAAATTCATTGTCATGAAAATTCATAAGTATACAAACATTTTAAAAATGATTTCATTAAATTATAATCCTTAAAACTCATGTAATCATTTTTCAAAATCATGGGGTGCAAGATTTTTTGTGTGTACACACAGTCCTTGGCTCCTTTTATTGTGAATGCACTCAATAGGAGTTTGTGGACATACATACATATGATCTCAAACCCATAATCACAAACCTTTGGATTTACACTTCAAACTCAACCTTCAAGGCTCTAATTTAAACATTCAAACTTAAACAATTAAACCTCAAAATTTTAGATAGAAAGAAACAAATCTTCAAACATGTAAACACTTAAACATAGAAACAAAAACAAACCTTCAAACAAATAAACATTCAAGCACAGGGACAAAAAAAATAGAAATACATATAAACCTTCAATTTCAAACACACAAAAATGGTAGACATATAAATAGACCTCAAATTTCAAACACACAAAAATGGCAAATATGTAGACATAATTTCAAACTTCAAACACTTAGACATTTAAGCACATGGACAAAAATGACAAACATATAAACAAACCTTCAAATTCAAACACTTACATTCATACCTTCATGTTGATACATTTAAACACATAGACATTTTGTAAAACAAACCTTCAAACAAATTCATTTTTAAGACACAATGGCATCTACCTTAAACACACCTTCAAACTCAAGTAGACAAACCTTCAAAATTGGACAAACAATTACACATTCAAACCTTCAAACTTTGATTCAACTTTTAAACAAATTCAAAGTTGTAAGTTCAAACACAATGGCAAACCTTGAATGACAAACTCAAACATAATGAAAAACCTTCAACAATAATTTCCTTAACAAAAAATCACCCAGCTTTAGCCTAAAGGTGTCGTCACTTAGACATGGCCCTAGATAAAATGTTGTCATTGGAATTTAATTCAAAACTCGCTTAGGTTTTTGGTCCTTCTAATAATAAAATTAAACATCACACAAGAAGGTGTTAAAAGTGTAGAATGTTTAGGAATACATCCCAACAATAGTGTGCAAATGTTCATTGAGGCGGTTCCTCAATCTTGATTTCATGAAAGAAAAGGTAGAAATTTTTTTTTCATCCTCCACTAACCTCAACACTTGCATTATTACAATCTTTGCTAGTTTGAAAATTTTCAAAAATGAATGCCTTAAGATCCAAGAAGCCTCCAATGTCCACCAAAGTTGTGTCAAAGGATTAACATGAAATGGAACTTCCATTGCTACAACAATGTTGGATTTCATAGTAATCTTGAATATGCTAGATTGCATATCTACAACACTCGCAAAAAGAATGGATAAGTTCCAAGCATCATTCAATGCAATAATGAGATTTAATCAATTACATACGATAATAAAAAATTTCTTTTACATCACCTTGAAACCAATAATAAAGATAACATATCCTCGTAACATCCATCAAATGAAATGCTGGAAATCTTGCAGTTAATTCCAATGTGAGCAATTCAACTATAGCTACAATAGATTTACATTTAACTCATGAAAAATGTGTTGCATCACAAGCTTAAACACATACACACATGGTAGACCTTAGATTTAGTCCATTTTCAAGATCAAATGTTCAATGGCAACAAACTTGGTAGCACCTACATGTCTACCACTAGCAACAAACCATGGCAACACTTACATGTCTGCCATAGGCAACAAACATGGCAACACCTACATGTCTGGCACTAACAATAAACCATAGCACCTATATGTCTGCCACCGACAATAAACCATATTGGCAACACCTACATGTTTGCCACTAGCAACAAAATCCTACATAAAAACTTTTTAATATACAACAACAAACTTGTAGCAAAAAATATGTGTGTACAAGGAAGTCTACCTTCAAATGGTACACCTACATTTATGAACAACATAATGTGATAAAGCTACAATAGTAACATCCTATAATAGAAGTAACAAACAAATACCAACCAACAATTAAACAAAAATTCCATTCCAGTGTCTAGAATTGAAAAACATTCCAAGATGAAATCAAAGGACAATTTGAAGATAAAAACTTGAGCATAATGATTTTGCAACATCCACGATATTGCTAAAAATCTTTCTAGAAATTTTTATCTTTTCACCATGGTCATTTGAACATGTAGCCTAGAAAGAGTAAAATAGGATTCAAAACACAAAAGATTCAACACCCGAGGTGTTGAAGTCCAATGAATGTGCCTTCCATTTCAGGTGCATTGTGTTGTGGCTACAGTCCACCAAATCTAAGAATTCTTTGAAAACATCTGACACATACTTTGTGTCAAGATTTGAATAGTGGGAATAGAGCTATCCTTGGCAAATTTTAGTGGCTGCAACATAATCACAAACAAAAACATTTCACTTTTGCACAAATATGATTAGTGCATGGATTGTTTCCAGCATAGGCAACAAACAAGATAAAGTAATTAACAAATTCACATCACAAAGGAGCTCAAAGTAAACCTTGGGAGCCATGAGAAATGGACTATTTTCAACCATTTTTGCAACTAATGGCATGTACATTAACATAACTCGTTTTGCCAAACTAAACATGTTCATCTAACATGTTTTGACATTCCATAAAATCTTGTTCCCCTTCATTTTTATCAAATTTACAAGCTTTGGAAACTTAGTGTGCCTTTTGGGGCTATGAAAAAAAAAAATAATAAAGTGACTAGGGCAAATTTTCTATGCGCTTCACAATAGGAGTCTGAAATAAAATTTGCATTATTAAATTGGTGTGATGTGCCATGCAATGAATGCCTTCCAAATGGAGGGGCAAACTTATTTTGGATTTAGCAAATAACACCATTTCGCACCCCCTAAAAAACATTGACACCGTCATCCCCAAAAGACATCAATTTTCCAACAACATTTACATTAGACACACCCTCCCCTCTTCTTTTAGAGCACCTACGATAATCTTAGTTAAATTATTTGAGCCCCCACCTTCAGTGACTTGCTCTATATAAATAAGAATAGGCAAGCGACACCAATCTTGAACCACATAGGAATGAATTGAAATCCATGATTGGTTATCAATTGTAGTGACCTCATCACAAAAAAGGGAAAGATATCTTGAACTTGCAACGACCTCTTTCATATTCTTAATCATTTGCTTATGTAGACATTTGATGTTGTAACCTTAGCCTTGGGCTCACGACCAAGGCAAGGGCTTGCAATGTTGCGGGCCAAGAAGGAAGCCCGGGAATGAAGGAAAGTGTGAGGGAATGAACCCTCACACTCCCAAAGGAGCTTCCACTTTGGGAGTTAGAGTCCCGGTGGACTCTCGGTGGACTCCCGAATGTTTAGAGAATGATCGCAAGGGTCAAAGCCCAATGGCTCGAAGAGTTATTTATGCCATTGGAAAGCTATTGAAAAGTAGATGTCTAAAATGGGCTCGCATCACCCATTTAGACATTTGAAACACAAGTTATGGCCAAAAGAAGGGCCGGGAGTCAAATTGGCAGTTTAACTCCCGACCACTAAAAGTTGGGAATCGACCTGATTTCCTTGTGTGCAGGTGGCGTGCGACATACCATTGAAAAGATTTTGACAAGGGCTATAACTTTGTTTTAGACCTCATTTTAATCAGAGGTTTGCACACAAAGTTATGGGGCCCCAAAGTCGCGAGAGTCCTAACTTTGGCGATTTCGGGACTCCCACTTGGGAGTCCTAGGACAAAAAGTCATTTGGATGTGGGCCTTGTGGAGAGGCATAGAATATACTATAAAGGGGGAAGGTGATGGTTTCCCCCAAGTCCGGGCCATGGTGAGTCTTGTGAGTCTGAGTTTGCCCGTGGCTTGTCTTAGCACCAAAAGTGCTCCAACTATGCACTAACCACCTTGTGTTGGTTTTGTGCAAGTCCGTGTGAGTAATTCATGTTTGTCACTTTTCCTAGTCACATTTCGAAGCTCTAGCACACCCCTCTACCCCTTCAAAGTGTTGCGAGCCAGGGAACATGCCCCAACTCCTTGTTTTTCCGATGTCTTTAGTTTGGACTCACATTTGAGTCCATTAAAGAGCTTGGGGGTGCATCATTTGACCATAACCCAACCAGAAGAGTCATTCTAGTGATTCTTTGGCTTCATGAGAACATTTAGAAAAGAAAATAACGATTTCATAACTTCAAACTCCAACATAGGTGTGCCATGTTGCAATAGATGCAAAATAATGGCAAATTATTCCCTTTTTATTCCTTTCTCCCCCTTGAAACCTCCTTGAATCACATGTTCAACAATTGTGATACAATTTTGTTGAGAATAGGTTACCTCATTTTTTGCACGATTGCACTTTTTGTCGACATAAAATTCCCCTTACTTCTGGCCCAAATGTGGCATGTCTCAAACCGCCTTAATTTTTCCTACATGCTTTTTAAAAGTGTCAAATTTTAACCCCAAAATCACATCCTTCCCCTTCACAATTAAACAAACAATGCATTTACCACAATGGATTTCACCAAAATCATTTTTTAACATTTTGGCCCACAAAAATTGTAACCCATATTTCATTGCACTTGCAAGATACATCATAGTTTCTTTTTTGCTTCTTCGACATGAGTTTGTTAATCTCCTTTGGGAGAACATGGACCTCAAACAAGTCAAGTGCAAAAGGAACGAAAATTGGTAGTCTACTCGAACATACAATTGCACTATTAGGTTGCTACAGCTTGAATCCAAGTTCGATTCTACTTTGCTACCATTAGACCTTACCTCAGAAAAGGAGATAAATCAACAAAATCAACTCGATTTTAAAAAGAAAGGTAACACATTATCTACCATTTTGTGCTTCCCTATCGGTGCTATCAAAAATTACATCATTCATTCACATTTAGCGCACAATAGATACTTGAAATTTCTAGAACAACAAACTGCCAAATGTACACAATAGAAAAAAAAATGTTCCAAAACAATTGAACACATTATGACGTGTGCTCAAGTGACCATTGTGTTGCAGACGGCAACTCACACAAGACTCGGAATAACACTCTAAGCTCCAAAACTAGAACTAGTAACACTCAAAGCGAGAAAGCTAGAAGAGCAAGTACAACTGGTGTTGACGAAAGTGAGGGACAATGTCTCGAGGCTCTCTATTCATACTGTTAGGACGCTACTGGGAAACTCTAAAGTTGGAAAGTTGGCACCGCCTCCAAGTTCGGAAAAGTCCGCACCATCACCGTTATTGTCACATCCGCGACATTTAGGGAGAAGTCCGCACCGTTTCCCAGTTGGGAAAAGTTCGCACCGCCTCCCAGTTGGGAAAAGTCCGCACCGTCACTGTCCGTCACCGTCACGTCTGTGACATCACCCCCCCCCCCCTTCAAGCAACGAGTTCCCACGAGTTGTTCTATTTATTTTATAAAAAACAGAAACAAAAATCTATTACAAGAAGTCCATGGGTACAGCCTGATTTGGTGCTAGTGTTGATCCAGACGTGTTGGACTCAAATATCTTTGGCACTCGGTTTTGTCGGGTATTGACGATGAAATTTTTTGATCATTTTGGGAGCGTTAGCAAGATTAGTAGCCGGTTCCCAAGTTCGCTCGCTTACTTCATAGCCCTGCCAATGTACAAGATATTCTAATCTCCTTTGATTGATGCAGGAGTCAATGATCTTAAAAACTTCAAATTCTTCTTCTCTGTTGATCTCGATTAGTGGCGGAGGTGCTGGCAACCGTCCTGGAATAGTCGATTTTCTATACGGTTCAAGCAAGGAAACATGAAACACTGGATGAATTTTCATAGATGATGGCAGGTCCAACATGTATGCTACCTCGTTGATTTGCTTACTCACGTGAAAAGGTCCAAGACGACGATAGTCAAGTTTGTCACTTGGTCGGCGAGTCTTCAAATTGCGACGTAAAAGCCAGACTTTATCTCCAACTGAGATGTTCGGATTTTGCTTTCGAAATTTGTCTACATTTCTCTTCTGCCGCTCTTGAGCTTCTACAAGCCTTGCCTTCATGTCATTGTGGATTTCCAAAAGTCTGGTGACCAGATCTTGCGCAACCGGATTCTTTGCCAAACTCAAGTTCAAAGAGTCAAATCATGGATGATGTCCATAGTTTGCGAAGAACAGAGTTTGGTGGATGGACTCCTGAAATGTATTGTTATAGGCAAACTCTGCGACTAGAAGTAGATCCACCCAATCGTCTTGATGGTAGTTGATGAAGCACCTTAAATACTGCTCTAATACTTGATTCACTTATTCGGTTTGTCCATCTGTCTGAGGATGATACGCTGATGATAAATTGATCTTCATTTGTAAGATTTTGAACAAGGATTGCCAGAACTTGGACGTGAATTGCGTACCACGATCAGAGATGATGTCGTCGGGAAGTCCATGATATTTGTACACATTCTCCAAGAAAAGTTGTGCCATTGCTTTACCTGTGATAGTCTTGTTGCAAGGAACGAAGTGTGCCATCTTTGTCAAGCGGTCCACCACAACAAAAACTGAAT
>Ga0116231_10015149_pt1 | contig 10057 bp, 3 predicted proteins | sample S1TSphgellanicum_2_FD_89695 | JGI IMG/M metagenome (GOLD analysis project Ga0116231, IMG submission 89695) | Host-associated microbial communities from peat moss isolated from Minnesota, USA - S1T2_Fd - Sphagnum magellanicum MG | ecosystem: Host-associated > Plants > Peat moss > Unclassified... | reverse complement strand
TTTTTTGAAGGCCACAAGTATTTGCCCAAAGGCTAACGGTGGGGTGGATGTCCTTAAAACCAATCATGCATGAAATTAACACAACCAAATCATAATGGAGTCTTTGGTGCCTAATGAGACACAACAATCGACATGTAGGGTAAAGACCAAAGGTGATAAGCTTTACTAGAATAAGGGCCTACGAAAGGTGGAGCCAAACATAGGCCTAAATTTGGTAAAGCCCATTGTCAAGGGGCTTCATTGAACTTAAAGACCTACTCCAAATTTTTATTTAAAAAAAATTCCCTATGTCACCAAATAAGTGCCACAAGAAAAAAATAAATTAGAAAAGGAACTAAATGACATCTTAACTAATGATTAGGGTTGCAAAGCACAATTAAATTTTCATCCTAAGTAATAATAATACATCCTCTAAGTGCATAGCTTTATGTTACATCATCTAAAATATTGTAGCCCAAGGTAACTTTCCACATTGACAAAATGAATAGTTATTTTCTTTGCAAAAATCAATTAGTTTTTAGATTTTTGAAATAATTATTTTTCATAATCTAGAACTTAGTCTAGCATGAACTTGTCAATATTAGTAGTGGAATTATATATTTAGATCATAGCCTATGATAGTTCTCACAATTTTCATCACCTTGGCCTCATATTTTCACAAAAAATTGTTTCAACATTTGAATGATCATTTAACAATGAAACTAACCCTTGGGTAATGTGGCACCATTATTTGTACCCTATGTTTTTTTTGCAATGGAGCAAATGTTTGGGACCACACCTATACTTATAGTGAGGTATGAATGTTGAATTCCAAGAAATCCTCAACTATTTAATCACCCCATAATTTAACGATGTTGTGGTCCATTGTATTCCCCATCAAACAACTCTCCTAGAAACTTGACATGACAAACCTACACTACTTGTGTCACATTACAAATGTGATTTTTAAAATTAAAAATCATCAATTTTGACTCATGCACCCTCACATAGGAGCCATGTTCAAATCAAAATGGTTCTATTAAAATTTTAGGGTTTTATTCATACATTTCATAATTATTATGATACTAGTGGGTTGCCATTACTTGGGTTATTTGTGTTGCAAAAGATTTTACGATTAGCAAATCAAGTTTTACTTCCAACTCAAACATTCAATAAGCAATTTACCACATGTACACCACAATATAGCCTATGATCAAAGGAATAGCTTGATATCCAATTCTTTCAGTTTTGCAATGTTTTATCTTGCTAGACACATTTAAGTTTATGAGTATGAATGTTTTTGTAGCTCTATAACTTGGATGGGCTTCATCACCAAAGGTAATGATTTGATCATTGTGCTTTCCGACAACCAAGTTATTATACAACCCACTTCCATCCCTTCCATTCAATAACAATATTTTTATGTTCATTTAAGTTATCAATTTTTCATTGATGAGAACCCAACCAAATTCCTACAGTAGTTTATTATTAATTTGCCAAAATCAGTGGAATTTTTACTAAATTTAAATAACTCAATTATATGGCTAAACATTGGCTAACTTAAATGATCGGCTCAAGTGATAAGATTTAACTGGTTTATCACTTTGTTCAGTACTCTTTTTAGGTTATAGTTGGGGATGTGGGAGGAATTAACACAGCACCTTGGATGTGTGTTAAATAGTAATAGAGATTTGATTGGGGTTTTTTTTGTTGGGCATGCTCTTAAGTATTATATTGCTATGAATATGAGATTATCTTGAATTCTTAAGAGTTCTAATTGTTCAGTTCTTTTTCAAAAGGAACCTTTGATTTTTATTTTTTTCATTTTTCATTTTTCATTTTTTTTTTTGAGATGGAACTTTCAATTTTGGTCATTTTTACAAAGAATTAAAAACTAGTCAAGTTTAATAAGACCAAATTCAATTTCATTTTCATCAGACACAATTAAACTTTTTTAAAAAAAATTGTCTACTTTTAGTTTGTTCAAGTAGTGTACACAATTCAAAATAGAAATTATGTAATATCAGTTACGTACAACCAATCAAATGTAATAACTTGCTTAAAATGTAAGACCGAGATTATTTTTAAAAATAAAAATTATACTTATTTAAACTAGGGAATGTAAACTCTTTAAAACATACCAACATATTAATATGGAGTACTTGTTAAAAACTTTCATATTAGTCCGGTATTGGTATTAGGTCCAAGGCTGATTTTTGCCGAGTACCGTAGTACCTTTACCATTTTTGGCAATAGACTGCCAAATAATTAATTAAATTTTAAATCTTACCTTCAACGCTTGGTTTTTTAATTCTGAAAATTTTGGCACGTAATGGTTATAGATAATAATAAACACAATATCAATGATATTGAACAGTCTATTGTGTGTAGAAGACCACTTCAATATTAAAACCGTGTCCTTGGAGGTTATAAGGTTCAAACCCTAACGGTGAAAATTTTGATTTTATTAAAATTTTTGACACAAATAAGAAATAAAATTTTCAAAATTTTGGATAAACAAAAAATAATTTAAGTTATACTGAAATGGTCAAAGTACTATGATATAAGAAGGCAAAATATAATCTTGGTATCAGTAGAACTGGCACAAGGCAAGTAGGTATATACTTGATATTAGTTACCTCAAGTCCCATACGAGGCTAGTATTGGTATAAGAGCATCTTCACCCCCAAAAAAACTGTAAAACAACTCCTTTATTTTAGAATAGAGTACCAATTAAATGATCACTGTGTCCCCACCCACAAATGTCATAAAAGTTCCTTTAAACACTCAAAGACCATTTGTGTCTTTTCATCTGGATGAGTAATAGTCAGTGTCCAAATCCATGGTAGAAACAACCTTTTAAAGGGGTTAAAATGACCACTTCAAATGGTCTTTACATCTGGATGAGTAATAGTCACTGTCCAAATCCATGGTAGAAACAAGCTTTTAAAGGGGTTAAAATGACCACTTCAAATGGTCCATCAATACTCAAGAGCAGCAGCATTTGCATTTGCATTTTTCCTTCCAAAACCTAGTTTTTTGAAATTTATTTGAATTTTCAGCAGCAGAAATCAATTAAAAATCAATATCTCCCACATTCTACATCTTACCAAATAAATTCCATTAAATCCTGCTCAACAAGATCTTTCCAACAACACCAAAGGCAGAGATTCCAATTCCTCCGAAATTTTCAGCTACAATTTAATTTAATTTAATTTAATTTTCAGTGAAGAAAATCATTCAATATTCAAGAACTTTTGCACTACAAGTCCAAACGTCATGGAACCAAGCCCATGCACCCCTTCTCGTCGAGAGCTTTCCAAAGACACCAAGAACACCAAGAACACGATCTGAAGCATCCCAGTTCGGTGGATCTCATTACTTCAATACAAAAACAAAACAAACTACCTTCCTTCATAGATAGATATACCTAAGTTGCACCCTATTGCAAGAACCATATGGCTCTTGTCCATGTGAAAAATAACCTCTGGCCCCCCCTTCCCTAATAAGCTATAGTTTCAGTGTTTACATCAGACTATTGCAACAATTAGAACATGTGACATCATGAATGGGAATGGAGAGTCATGAGACACTGAAATTAGCTCTGAAACTGAAACTCAACTTGATGGCCAATTCAGTTAGGGTTTGGCAGGGAGCAAAAAGTGCACCACTTTTTTCCATTCTTTTAGTTTGGAGAGAAAGCCAAGGACAAGAGAGCCACTGCAAGGACTATCATTGCAACTCCCATTATGCACTACTAACCACAATAATTGAGAACCTTCTTGGATTTGTACATATAATGATCCCACACATCCCACAATGTCCCAGAGAGCCCTTGTGCTTTGTGTAGTTGTCTGAAGACCTCCTTCCTCTAATCCTGTGATGAACTTGTGTTGCAAAATTTTGGTGAGTTTAGTTGAACTCTTACCCTAAGTACACCATCTTTTTTGTTTAGGCAAAAGAAATAACCCTCAAATGGGTTATTACTTATTACACTCTAAAAAAGCTCATGAGAAAATTCTTTTGTTTTTAAATCATTCCCATATGGTTTTTTTTTTTTTTAATTTTTTTTTTAATATAATGGACAGAGACAACCCAATTGTTTCAAACCCATACCCAGCATCTGAAATATTTTCTTCTGGCCCAAAGACAAATTGGGCAGGTTTAATTTTTTTTTAAAAATTAGGTTGCCCATTGCAGCTGATAAGAAATTGTTTCGGGGCCATGGCTAGCAAGTCCAATTACAAGGGAGCGAAATAGCCATAAGTTTATAAGGTTGATTATTACAAAATTGAGTTTCAATGACATTTGATCAGGCAGGGCACATATATTTAGTACTAGAAAAAAGTTCACTGGCTGCACTCAAATGGAAATTTCTACACTTTCACAGTTTACACTTTTCTAGAACATTCTGCCCATACAAATCAATTGTGTAAAAATGAGTTCACCCAAACCTAATTTGAGCTGCATGCAAGAAGTGTTATATTCCATATACTTCTAAAACTTTGATCAAATCTCAGGTTCTGCAGAATGGAAGTAGTACTAGAAATTTTATTTTATTTTACTTTATTTTATTTCATTTTATTTATTTATTTATTTATTTATTTATAGAAAAGGAAGGGAAAAGACAAACAACCCAATACCTCTCACAAGGTGTGGCCAAAGGGATGATCCAAAACAAATGATGAATGTGCCAATGAAAGTGGGAAAAATAAGTAAGTAAGTAAGTACCTATGTGTGCACTATCTCATAATTCCATCCATCCATGAGTGCTCTGATCACAAACTAAGTATTTTCTGCTTGGATTACTACCCACATCTTGTGCCAAGAAGGCCCCATTTGTCAGGAACAGAAGAACCCTACTCAAGCCTTGCTAGTAATCATCTCAATGATTCAAAACTGCATGTTGTAAACTCTTCACATAGCTTGTTGCCTCATCAAACACAGAACCGTGGAATTGCCATGGCATTTCTTACAACACCACAATTCCACATTTGACAATCCATGACATTTTCTCTTAGTATTACCTCGGTGTAAGTTCCTTCTCCCACAACCATTCATGTACATGAATGAGCTAGCCCATGATTGTTAGCTAGCTTCTCCCACCCTAAACCCTTAAGGAAGCTTGCTTGCATACATTTCAAGTTTGTTATATTGCAAATGTGATGGGCGTTGCAAACCATTGAACAAAATGCATTGAATGTGTCAATGAATTTTATGGATAAGTGAGTGAGGAAGTAAACAAGCATATTCAAGTCATGTAGTCATTGCAAATTCTTGTACTTTAATTCAAAGCAAAATGCAAGTTGTTTAGTAAGATTTGGTTGGATTTTTTAAACCTTTGTGTGTTTTTTCTATCGTTGATGATTATTTGAGTTGATCACCAATTATTGATTGTAATGCATTTGGGAATCAAACATGCTACAAGATATCATGGTGAATTTTTTTAATGCTTTAAAATTTGATAATAAAATATTATGGACCATTTGAAATTTATAAACAAAGTTTATACCATGTTCTTGTCTAGAGGGACGTGTCAAATATGGGTGTCATGTCTTTCATGGGACATTGTAACATAAAATCAAAGGATAATGTTTTTCTCACGTAAATTATTCACATGAACCAAGAATGTGTATCACATGTTGAATGGATCAACTAAAAAACATAATTGACATATTGTGTACATGTAAACGAGAGGTGTTGATAGGTGATAAAACTACGTAAACATTTTGTAATTGTAAGGTTGTTGAAAGAAACGAAGTGGTATTGACAACATTGACCTTTGATTTTGACATTACATTGTGTTTGAATTAATCCATGTATTGTGAGACAATTATGTTGTTAATAATCATCTGAACCATTACAATTTAAGTAGATGTTGATAAAAGCAATCCACGTAGGTCATCACATCTTATAGGTATTGGAGGTCAAGACATGATACCTTTTCAAATGTCGAAATAATCTTTTTGGTGTGAAAGTGTGCAAGTTTCTTCAAAAACTTGCATGCCTTGATTTTGCATATTTTAATGAATCAATGAACAAGATATTTCCACACCATGCTAGGTTTCTTTATGAGGAAAACAAACACATTGATTTTTTGTAAATGTGATGATGGGGGTGTTATATGAAAATTTACATGCAATTGAAGGAAACTTAAATGTCACATGCTATAGCTAATGAGCTAAAAAATATCCCTATCATTGGGTAGATCAATAAATCACAAAAGGAAAGTGGATACCTTTGAATTAAACCTCAAGAAAACATTAGCCAACTATGTTGCTATTAAAATCACTTATTGAAAAAATGTTCATTTTTAGAAAGAAACAATAGATCTTGAGATGAATAAAGATTGGATCACACTTATCAACTATCAAGTTAATGTTTTACATTAGTATCTTTGGCAATTTGAATTATTTTTCTCATTTTTTATTGTGCAACATGTGTGCACAAGCTTTGCAAGGGCTTGATAGCCTATATTCTTAATTATTGTCCTCCAAATATTTGCAAATTACAAAACAAGATTTATGGATCTCTTGTCCAAGGTTTAATGTCCTATGCAATCAAACATATCTTATGACAAAATGTGAATTGGGATTCCATTTGTACTTCTATACATAATGATCTATGGTTTGTTTTTGCTTCTAATGTTGAAATAAATATGTTGGGTCAAGTTTTACTTAATACTTAGTGAAGTTAGTAGGGCAATTTGATATTTTTTTAAAGTTATTAATAATAAATTTATTTACTGAGGTTACTAAGGCAATTTGGTAATATTTAAAATTATCAATATTAGATTTATTTACTATCTCCACTACGTAAGAAGTGATGCTCATTAATTTAGCTATTTTTGAAGAAATGATATTTGGAATGTCAACTAGCTTTACTTAATTCTAGAGGTTGTTAGTTGGCCAACTAATTATCACTAAAAGGGAGGCCTAGAAAGTCAAATTTGGAGGAGTTTGGCTAAATTTTAGAAGGAAGAAACAATTGTGAAGAATTGGACTTAAGAGAAGAGTGGGATCCCCTTTGGGCTTTCCCCATTCCTTTCTTAATATACCCTATCTTTCTATTTTCCTAGTAGTACTTTTAAATGTAACTACCAAGCCCGTTATTGGGAGCCATTTCCAAAATTATGAATACCAATGAATGTTGAAACATGACAAACAATGGAATTGTTACTATACACCACACACAAAGGAAAAAAATTAAATACCCCATATAAAACCTTTAAAAAAAAAAATTATTTTTGTATAGGTATATGTTTATGCAATGACAAGATGACTTGTCATGTGGATTCATTTGCATGAAAGGGGTGTACAAATGGGATGGATCCTAATGGGGGATAACTACTAAACCACAACATGATTTATGAACAAGGGCCCTCCATAACAATTAGAACACAAAAGATCCCAAATGGAGTTGGATTACAATGGCAATAAAGTGCATTGCATTAATATTATCATGTTCATGTTCTTCACTTATGTTAAAGAAGCTACAAATGGAAAGAATTGCATAAACAATTTATAGAATCACAACATTACTTTAATAGTAAAGGAAAAATTAGAGTTCATACAAATGGAGTGAGTTACATAATATTGAAATACAAAAATATCAAAAGCATCTAACTTTGGTATAATTATGCAAAAAATGTAAAATGAAATGCAATTATACCTAATTGCTCTACATAACATTGCCACAAATCCCATGTTTTGTAACAAAATTCACAAAGAAAATAATGAAATGATATAGATTTTTAATGTCATCGAAGGCAATGTTGTTGTAAACTCCATCATTCACAATCCATATTTCACAGCATAGTTCTTAACATTCAGAAAAATTAATATCCAATGTTGTCCAATATTTTCAAACTATAATTGTGTGTTAATTGTCAAAATATTTTTAAAAACTTCACATGTCAATTAAACTCCAACAAAAATATCAAGATTGAAATTCGTTTATTTGTGCAACTATTACCAAAACTAACATGAAAAAAATAGAAAATAATTTTGGATAAAAACTAGGTAGAGAATTCAAGATGTGATTACAATCATACAGAGCTTTAAGGTGTAATTGATACTCAAATATTTCATACTTCTTGATCATAATAAAGTACATTCCCAAGCAATTTTTTTTCTTCAATTTTTTAATGTATCCAAAGTGGTTATCCAAAAAAAGATTTAGCCAAATTTGGCTACAAGATATATATGAAAATTCTCAAAACATCCTCTTATATTTTTGGCTACATAATTGAACCATGTATAAAAACATGGTGATTTTTCTTCTATTTTGGTCAAATTTTGATTACTGAAAATCTCAAAAAACACTCAATTTTAGCACTTTTAATTTTAATACAGCTTTTGGCTATGTATAGCCAACAAAAAAAAGTTCCCACATTTCAAACTACAAATGTAATTCCAATTTCCACTCTTTTGTTCATATTTTGAAGGATTTTGCTCATATGGCCATATAAGTAAGGATGCAACAATTAATGTGGTCACTTCCCATTGGCTAGGGTAAAATTATTTAGCAAAGGACTTTTTTTTGGGCTAATTTGGGTGAGTAATGTTTTTGGGGGATAATGAATATTTTTCTATGCTACTTTTTTATTTTTTCATGTGCTTTGGTAGCAAATTCACTTCTTAACTTCGAAATATTCTTATTTTTGAAACAACATATAGTGAAGGAAAATTCAAATAAACACATTTTGATCTATGAGGTTAATTATAAAATAACCATAAACAAAGCTTTAATATATGAAACTTTTTTTTTAAAAACTTTGATGATCAATGTAAATAGATGTTTTGTTGTTATCATTTGATATTGACAAAATACATGTTTAACATGCATTTAGGTAGGTTTTGGAAATGCAAGGAGATATTTTCAAATGTCCATGTCATGTGAAATAAGTTTCAAATAAATGAAAGTTCAACATTAATTGGATTTGTTATATTTTCAAGTTGGCCATACTGTAACATGTAGTGTGTATGTATTGTAAATTTCAAATATTTTTCTTATCATCTATCAAAAAAATTGTGTGAAAGTAGGTTTGAAAATAATATTAATCAGTTGGTTTCAAATGTATTTGAGAATTACTTTTACTATAATAAAATTCGTCAAAAGGATTGTACTCAACTTTTTATAAATAGAGGGCATGATGATTTGATAATGAAATTTTGGAAGGTTTGAAGTCTACGTTCATGCATTTATGTGGGTAGCATATGATTTTTTTATCAAAGACCTAGTTTTATACTTGTTTGATTATGTTTTCAACTTATCAATGTTTTTTAGCAACACACACACAATAAACAACCAAGACTAATCATTGAAAAATAGGCTCTTACATACAAGTGACCATGCCCACATATGAACCTACAAAAGAAAAACAAATAAAACATGCACATGCACTTCCATAAGAATCAAACCCAAACCTTAGATTAAAAGTTTGCCCATTGCAATAAAAGTTATTTGCACCAACATCCAAACCACCGCACAAAAATTAACATGGACACAATCTTAGCCATAAATTAGAAATCTTCAACTCCTATGTTGTGGTAGTATATTGTGAATCATATTAATTAGTTGGGTTTTTTAAAAAATAAAACATTATAATTGACCCATCCCAAAACAAAGAAAAAACCCCCACACTTTGGAAAACCCCCCATATAAAAATGTATATTGTAATGTGAAATGAAAGTTATAACAAACAAAAGCTTTTGAGAGCAAAAGCCCACCCTAAAGGAAAAAAATAGTCTTTCTTAGCTTACAAGAAAACCCTACATAAAGAATAAATAATTTATGAAGTGGCGATACTTATTCATAAACACACACTTTTAGGGGCTCTTTAATAAAAATAATTTTTTTATTGCAATGGCAAATCAAAGTGGCAACAAACATTAATGTATTATTGCATGTGGCAAATGAGAGTTCTAGTAAACACTAAAGCAATATTACATGTTGTCGCAACCCTAGCCTTGGCTCGCGACCAAGGCAAGGGGGTTACAAGGGTGCGGGCCAAAAGGAAGCCCGAGAGTCACATCAAGACTCCCGGGAGTGCAAGAAAGTGTGAGGGAGTGGACCC
>Ga0116231_10015148_pt1 | contig 10058 bp, 11 predicted proteins | sample S1TSphgellanicum_2_FD_89695 | JGI IMG/M metagenome (GOLD analysis project Ga0116231, IMG submission 89695) | Host-associated microbial communities from peat moss isolated from Minnesota, USA - S1T2_Fd - Sphagnum magellanicum MG | ecosystem: Host-associated > Plants > Peat moss > Unclassified... | reverse complement strand
CAAAGCCGCGGCTTGAAGAAAATCGGATTCATCAACAACGGTTTCTTTTGAGCTGACTACGAGATTCGGCTTCAGTGCCCGGGGTCGCCGGTGCGGTGAATAGGGGATGACATGGCTCCAGAACTAAAATGGTTGGCATTCAGCATATTGCTCGGCTTGGTCTATGTGTTCGTCGCGGCCGGATTGGCCACCCACCAACGAGGACTTGGCTGGAATGCCGGCAATCGCGACGGTGAATCCAAACCGCTGACGGGGCCGGCGGCGAGGGCCGCGCGCGCGAACGCCAATTTTCTCGAAACCTTTCCTTTCTTCGCTGCCGCTGTACTTGCGGTGTCGATTGCAGGACGTCAAACGCCGCATACCGCGATGGCGGCCCAACTCTATTTCTGGGCGCGTCTTTTGTACCTGCCGATCTACATCGTCGGGATTCCGTACGTTCGCACCGTCGTTTGGGCCGTGGCGCTGTGGGGCTTGCTGCAGGTGATCGAGGCGCTGGTATGAAGAAAGCGCGCGTTTTCCAAAGCGGACCATCCCTGGTCCTCCCTCTACTTCCTTGATTCCTCGCTGCCCCGCAGGCATTCCCGCGGGGCTATCAGTCATCAATTCGCTGCGAATTTGGCGAACGCCACCTTTTGGGTCTTGGCCTGGTAGAGGTCAGTGAGCGTGTCCTTGCCGACCGCTGCCACGGCGTCGGCAATTGCCTTGTCGGTGCAAACCTTGAGGTGCTCGCTACGCGCAAAGTTGCGCTGATCGGTCGTCCCGCAAACCTCATTGGCCGCAACACGGATGCGCTGATAGAGGACGGTGGCACCGGCGGGAGTGCCGGTGTTCAGATCAGCGTAGTTGACATGGACCTGGGGGGCATCGGCGGCGTGAGCCACGGTGCCGAGTGCCGCGACGAGGACGCCGGTGATGAGGACGGCCTGAAACAGGTTCTTGGTGGTTGACTTGCGCATGATTTTCTCCTGGAGCGGTTGGTGAATCTGTGGAAGTCATCTTGCGCGTGGCGGTGAGCGAGATCTGTCAACGGCATGACACAAGCGTGGCGAGCGGCAATTGGCGCTCACTTTGCTACACTCAGTACATAAAAGCGGGACCACCATCGGGACGCCTTGACACGGTCGAAAGGGAAAAAATTGTCCAACACGGTTCCCATGCCGCCCGCTGCGATCCGGTACGCAGACTCGGAGCTCAGCTTTGGGGTGTTGCGCAAGTCGATCGGTTTCAGGCTGCGACGCGTGCAACTCGCCGTCATGGCTGAGGCCATCGCCACGCTTGCGCCACTCGGATTGCGGCCGGCCCAGTTCTCGGTACTGGTGCTCATCGATGCGAATCCGGACTTGCCTCAGTCGAAGCTCTCCGCCGCACTCGGCATTCGACGCCCCAATTTCGTCGCGATGCTGCATGAGCTCGAATCGCGTGGCCTGACGCGCCGCTGCATATCCAGCGGCGACCGCCGCATCAACACGCTTGCCTTGACTGCTGAGGGTCAGCGGCTGTTGCGTCGCGCCAACGAGCTGCATGAAGCTTATGAGAGCCGGTTGAATGAGCGGCTGAGCGCGCGTGAACGGGCCGATCTCGCGCGCCTGCTCGCAAAGCTGGAGTAAGCGGTGACGGTCGCCCGTGGAAGAGGGTAAATAGTTATGTTGTATAACTATCTCCATGCTATCATCGACTTCGGTTGTTTTCCGGGGAAGTTCAATGGCAGAAATTCAGCCCCTATTGGTCGGTGGCCACCCTCGAGAATGCGCGACCTCTTTCGAGCGCATCAGTCCAATCACAGGAGAAGTCGCGACGCGTGCGGCGGCGGCTAGCGTAGCCGACGCCATTGCCGCGGCGGACGCGGCTGCGGCGGCATTTCCGGCATGGAGCGCACGCGGGCCCAACGAACGGCGGACGCTGCTACTACAGGCGGCGGCGGCCATGGAGTCGAGGGCCGAGGCCTTCGTCGCCGCCATGATGGATGAAATCGGCGCGACGATGAATTGGGCGCGGTTCAACCTCATGCTCTCGGTTTCGATGATTCGCGAAGCGGCCGCGCTGACCACCCAAATTACCGGCGAAGTCATTCCCTCCGACAAACCGGGCTGCATTTCACTCGCATTGCGCGAGCCGGTCGGCGTGATCCTCGGCATCGCACCGTGGAATGCCCCGATCATTCTCGCCGTGCGTGCCATTGCGACGCCTTTGGCCTGTGGCAACACCGTGATCTTGAAGGCTTCCGAAGTCTGTCCGCGAACGCATGGCCTGATCGTCGACGCATTCATCGAGGCTGGATTCGGCGGGGGAATCGTCAATCTCGTGACGAATGCTGCTCCGGATGCGGGCGAGATCGTCGGTGCCTTGATCGATCATGACGCGGTCAAACGCATCAATTTCACGGGCTCGACCACCGTAGGACGCATCGTCGCCGTGCGTGCCGCTCAGAATCTCAAACCTGTGCTGCTGGAACTCGGGGGCAAGGCGCCGTTGATCGTGCTGGAGGATGCCGATATCGATGAAGCCGTGAAGGCCGCGGCGTTCGGCGCGTTCATGAACCAGGGTCAGATCTGCATGTCGACGGAACGCATCATCGTGGTGGACACGATTGCCGATGTGTTTGCCGAGCGATTTCGTGCCAAGGTCGCGACTCTTACGGCAGGCGATCCGCGAACAGGTACCGCGCCTTTGGGCGCGGTGGCGGATTCGAAGACGGTACGGCACGTCGAGGGGCTCATCAGGGAGGCATTGCAACTCGGCGCCGTGCAGCTGAACGGCGGCAGCACGGTGGGCGTCATCATGCCGGCCGCGGTCATCGATCACGTGACCCCCGTGATGAAGCTGTTTCGCGAGGAAAGCTTTGGTCCCGTCGTCGCCATCACCCGGGCGCGCGATGAGGCCCATGCAATCGAGTTGGCCAATGACACGGAATATGGACTTTCCGCCGCCGTCTTTACGAAGGACACGGCAAGAGGACTGCGAATCGCCAAGCAGATCAAAAGCGGCATTTGCCACATCAATGGACCCACCGTGCACGACGAGGCTCAAATGCCGTTCGGCGGCACGAAAGCCTCGGGCTATGGGCGGTTTGGCGGCAAGGCAGGTATCGATGCCTTTACGGAAATTCGTTGGATCACGATCGAAACGCTACCAGGAAGATTCCCCCTGTGAACCAGGGCGTGTAGTCACCCGACGCTGACGGTGCGCGGCTTCACTGCGTGCCACTCACGCGCGCACCAATCGCATAGATAGAGTCCGTAATGGATTCCACGACCGCTAATTCGCCCATCGACGGTCTCGGCCCAATTGCCCGCACCGACGACTCCGGGCTCGCCGACAAAGACATGCAACTCGCAATCCGGATTGCTGCAAAAGGGGTACCCGTTCTCGAGCCCGTCCATCGTTGACCACGCAAAAACCTACGAGTGGAAAGGGGCCAAACCCGTCTGGCGCCCGGTGACTGTTATTATATACAGTACTAGTCATGCCACGCGAATTCAAGGTCATTCGGCTGTGCGACGAGTTCGGACAGTATCTGCTCATGTTGAAATGCCAGTCGTGTGGTCATGAAAGAAGCGCTTATCCCTCATCCTTGGCCAACTTCTGCGGCTGGGATGCAACCCTCGCGGACGTCGAGAAACGCATGCGCTGTTCGACGTGCGGGCAGCGGGCGTGCCGGCTGCGGGCGGTTCCCGTGCAAAAGCCGCGCGGAATCCCGCCGTCCCATTGACCTTCCTAAGATAGAATTTGGGCATGTGCTACTCCGCCCAGGTCGTACAAATCATTCGCAGGCTGCATCGCGATCTCGGGATTCGACTCGACTATGCGGAGGCCGAAAGGCTGTTCGTCCGCCGACTCGAGGAGCCGACGCTCAACGTCTCACGTGGGTTCGAAGCGAACTTCGACGAGCCGGCGACCGATCAAGAACGCCGCATCAAAATCGCGATCGACGAGCACCGTTCGAGAGTGGCGACGAAGCTCGAGAGGGACTTATTTGCGCAGAAAACCCGGCTGGTGAATGCGGAGCGCTCCTTGAAGACAAAGGAGACGAAGAAATCGCGCGAAGATGTCCGGATCGCTACCACCAAAATAGACACGCTGACGAGCAAGCTCAAGGACCTGCGGCGCACCGAGAGCCGATCGCGCGACAACCGGATCTTTCCGATGGTCTATGGCGGCGTCATCATCCGGGACGATGGCCGCAATCTGTTGACGCCGATGCGCTATGCGTGCCGGCCGGCAGGGAAGCCGGCATTTTACGACAAAAAATATCCGGGCCTTTACAACGCGCGGCGCGACAACCTCACGCGATTTTGGAGCGAGCAATTTGGGGTCAGCCACGCGGTCATGGTGGTCGAAAGCTTCTATGAGAACGTGCAGTTGCACGTGACCGATCACCGCGACTTGGGGCCGGGCGAAACGGCACGCAATGTCGTGCTGCAGTTCACACCCAACCCGCCGCAGACCATGCTCATCGCCTGTCTGTGGTCGCACTGGACCGATACTCAGGAGCCCGACGTGCGAGGGTTCGCGGCGATCACCGACGATCCGCCGCCCGACGTGGCGGCGGCCGGTCACGACCGCTGCATCATCAATCTGAAACCGGAGAATGTCGAAGCGTGGCTGACACCGAAGGGGCGATCGGTCGCGGAGTTGCAGTCGATCTTGTCGGATCCGGCCGTGTCCGTTTTTGACCACATCGCGCTCGAGGCGGCCTGAGGGCCGGCTACTGACCGGTTTTGAATCGCTGCCATGCACGGTTGAAGATCCGCAGCTCATCCACCGTGTACACCCGTTCCGTTTCAAAGCGCGCGCGCACGTCGGCGGGCGGGTAGACGATGTCGTTCGCGCGCATCGAGGGATCGAGATAGGGAAGAGCGGCGGCATTGCCCGACGCGAAGCCGATGAACCCGGTGACCTCCGCGGATATCTCGGGCCGCATCATGAAGTTGATGAACTTCAACGCTCCGGCGGCATTGGGCGAGTCGGATGGAATGACCATGCTGTCGACGTATAGCGGAACGGAGACGCGCGGAAAGGCATAATCGATCGGCATTTTCGTGCCGCCTTCCTGCGCCATGCGGCGGGCGATCATCGCATCGCCCGAGTATCCGATCGAGAGGCACAATTCGCCGTCCGCGAGCTGTTCGTAATACCCCGAGCTCGCAATGCGCCTCAACAAAGGCCTTATTTCCTGCAGTTTCTTGACGACCGCGGCCAACTGCAGCGGCTCTGCCGAGAGTTGGGGTTGACCGAGGTAACGCGCCATGAGGGGTAGGACGTCTTGCCAGGAATCGAGGATGCTAATCCCGCATTTCTCGAACTTGGCGGCCAACTCTTTTTTGAAAACCACATCGAGACTTTCGGCGGGAAGGGAGCCGACGATGGCCTTGACCTTGTCGGCATTATAAATGACGCCGACGGTGCCCCACATCCAGGGAACGGCATAGAGATTGCCCGGGTCCACCTGCCCCAGCACCTTCAGTATTTGCGAGTCTGCGTTGCGGGCATTGGGAATTTGAGCTTGATCGAGCTTTTTCCAAAATCCCTTGGGTATTTCGCGAGCGAGATGCGGGGAGGCGTTCATCGTGACTATGTCGTAGTTCGAGCTGCCCACCGACAGTGCGGTCTCCGCGGTATCCGGCGAATCGAAAACCGTATAATTGACGTGCATCCCCGTCTCGGATTGGAATTTTTGTACGACGGACGGTGGAAAATAATCGGCCCATGCATAGACGTTGACGACATGGGCGCGATCCGGCGCCGCGCGTGCCGGCGCAGCGACAAAAAAGAAAAATACGAACGCGGTGATGGCCGTCAGCAGGCAGCTGCAGAATGAATCTTTCGCATGGATACCGCTCATGGCCGACATCGTGACTCAGACTCGAGCACCGGCGAGCGGCGATGGCGGGTCGCCTGTTCATAGTCATACGCAAACGAAAGCAGGCGCGCCTCCGACCATGGGCGACCGACGAAGACGAGGCAAAAAGGGGCTCCGGACTCATAATAACCAGCCGGTACCGTAATTCCCGGAAGTCCTGCGATGTTGATTTCGCTGACCGTCGTTTCAGCGATGGGTCGAGCGTCGATGAGTCCCGGCAATGCCGACCTCATCTGCGGGAAGATGAGCGCATCCAAGCGGTGCCGATGAAAAACCTGCTCGAATAACGCGAGGTAGTGTTCGCGCAAGGCGATGAAGTCTGTTTGGTTCGGCGCAACGGTCGGAGCCGCAAGGCACTCCGCGAATCCCGGCACACTGTGCATGAAGTGCAGTTTCCCGTTTGGGCCGAAGGCGTCCTCAGCCGCGGTGGCGCGCACGAAGTCATGGAACGTATTCAAGGCGGCATCCGGCCCCAGGTGATTCAGGTATTGGTGAAGATCGAACGGCAGCGACTCGAGTCCCCGATTGTCGTCTTCTGAATGAGGAGGTGTGGGTCGACACAGGTCGGCAAATCCGGATCGGGCAAACGGATCTTGGAAGAGTTGCGCGCCGAGCGTGCTCAACTCCGTTTGTACACGTTCATACAATTCGGCGGCTTCGGTCGATAAGGGCTGGGCGCGCCAGCCGGGGCCGTAGATACCGATGCGACTTCCCGCGAGCGCGCCTGATCGCAAGTTCGCCGCGTAGCCGCCGGCGGGTCGATGCCCGATGCAGGCGGCCGTTTTGAAGTCCGCGGCGGTATAGCCCGAAATCACGTCGAGCGTCAGCGCGGCATCCCGCACCGTGCGTGCGAGGGGTCCGACGACATCGCGCAAACTCGAGAGTGGCATGACGCCGGTGGTCGGGACCAAACCGAAAGTCGGCTTGATACCGACCAATGCTTGCGCCGATGCGGGATTTTGAATGGACCCACCGGTCTCTTCGCCCAAGCCAACGACGGCCATGCCGGCCGCGACGGCCGTGGCGGTGCCCGCACTGCTGCCGCCGGGTACGAATCCGCGCCCAGCCGCGTTATAAGTCGGGCCGGCCCAACTGTCGTTGGCATGCGTTCCGCTATGACTGAGTATGGGGACGTTGGTTTTCCCCAGAATGATGGCTCCGGCTGCGCGCAACCGGGCGATGACGGGCGCGTCCGTGGCCGGCATCAAATCGATGCCGCCCGTTCTGCCGTAAAGTAAACGCCAGCCGGCCGTGGTGGGGAAGCCCACCATGTCCATGGTGTCTTTGACCACGACGGGGACACCGGCGAGGGGTCCCAATACGACGCCGGCACGACGTTGCCGGTCGATTTCTCGGGCATCATTCACGGCACTTTCGTTCAAGAAAATCACCGCGTTGTACGCTGGATTCCAGCGCGCAATGCGCTCCAGACAGGCATGGGTCAGCGCCTCGGCAGTCAAGGTCCCTTCCGCTAACGCCGCCTGGACTTCGTCGATGGTCAGTTCGTGAGCGTTCATAGACCCGCCAGCCCCGGCATCGCCTGAGCTACACGTTGCATGACCAGTCGAGCGGCACGCGACAGCTGACGGCGTGGGGCGATACAGAGTGCGAGGGTCAAGGGCATCACATTCTTGCCGTGCAGCCGAACGAAGGCCAATCGATTTTCTTCGAGCAACACGGCGACATCGAGCAGGCTCAAAATGCCGATTCCGACGCCATCGCAAATCAAGGCTCGCATCATCGATACGTTGTTGCATATCACGGCGTGACTATGGGCGAGACTATGGCGCGCATACAACCGTTGTGCCCGTTCGTGCACGATCAGGGGGGCGGCCGAGATCAAGTGTCGGTAAGCGAGCGCCGTGCTCAGCGAAATACGTGACTTGCCGGCCAGCGGGTGATCCAACGGCATCGCGATGCCGATGGGTATATCGGCATGGGCATGGACCTCGAGCGCGGCATGTTCGACCGGATCGAGCAGCAAGCCGAAATCGACCTCCGCCGCGCTGACCTCCTGGCCGATCTCGCGGTTGCCGAGAACCCTCAAATCGAAGGTGATGTACGGATATTCCAGGGCCAACTTGGCGATGGTTTTCACGATGATGCCCTCGGCAAGCGACTCGATCACGGCGATGCGCACGTGCCCGCGTTTCAAACCCTTGAGCTCGTCGATCGATTCCAAAGTTCGAGAATGCTCCTTCCGCCAGCGCTTGACGTCGTCGAGCATCAGTTCGCCGGCCGTCGTCAATTTCAAGCCGGTCGAGAGTCGCTCGAACAGGGTCGTATTCAAGACCTTCTCGGCTTGCAGGATCTGCCGATCGATGGCGGATGCGGAAACGTGCAAGGTCGCGGCGGCCTTGCGCAGGCTCCCCTGACGGGCCACCTCCAAAAAATACGTGTTGAAGCGAGAAAATGGCAGCAATCGGGGTGCTCTCTTTTTTGCAACGGATGATCCACAAATCTCTGATTGATCGAAACACACAATATCTTATAAAGTCACAGCGCTCCAACGGTTCGAGGTTTCGCAGCGTGCTCCACTTTCCCACCGTCGATGTGCGAATGCTGACCAGCGCCTCGGCAGGCGACAGGCGCGAGGCGGTTGCCATACTGGGCACGGCCTGCCGCGAGACCGGATTTTTCTGCGTGTCGGGTCATGGGATCGGAGCGGCCTCGCGAACCGCGCTCTTCGAAGCCTCTCGACGGTTCTTCAGCCTGCCGATTGTGCAAAAGCGCCGCTTGTCCATCTCCCTGTCGCCTCACAATCGGGGCTACGTCGAGATGGAGGCGGAGCGGCTCAACGCGGATGCGCCGCCCGATCGCAAAGAGGCGTTCAACATAGGTTTGGAGTTGGAACCGACTCATCCCGAGATCCTCGCGCAACGGCCGCTGCGCGGGGTCAATCTATGGCCGGACATCCCGGGATGGCGCGATACCATGCTCGACTACTACGACCGATGTTTCAAGATTGGGCAGGTCCTGCATCGGGGTATCAGCATTGACCTGGGGTTGGCAGAGGATTACTTCGATCCGAGGATTGCCATGCCGGCCGCCGTCTTACGGCTTCTGCATTACCCGGCACGAGAACCGCAGGTGACCTCTCCCGCGACGGGTCAGCCCGGCGCCGGCGAGCACACCGATTACGGGAATATCACCTTGCTGGCCACCGATGGGGTGGCGGGGCTCGAAGTGCGTCAACTCGACGGGACTTGGGTCGAGGTCGCCGATACGAAGGATTTGTTGTTGTGTAACATTGGCGACTGTTTGATGCGTTGGACGAATGATCGTTACCGATCGACACCCCATCGCGTGCGCATCCCGGACGCGGAACGCTACTCCATTGCGTTCTTCCTGGACCCCAATCCGGACGCGATCGTTGCACCCGTCATGGCCTCACCCAATGAGACGTCGCGATACCCACCCATTTCGGTCCGTGATTATTTGTTGGGCCGATTGGATGCCACCTATGAACATCGTCAAGCCAACCCGGTCGACCCATGAGCAGGATCGCGGCCTTCATCGAACAGTTGCCCAAAGCTGAACTGCACCTTCATTTGGAAGGCGCCGTCTCCCCTGCATTGTTTGCGCGCTTGCGCGCCAAGTATGGCGTCGCCGACCTGAATGGAACCGGTACCGAAGCAGGGCAATTTCCGGATCTTGCGGCCTTTCTCGCAGTCTATGGTCAGGTCTGCAACTGCATGCGGGACCCCGACGATTTTCACGACACCACGTACGAGGCGCTACAGCGCGCGGCTCACAGTGGGGCGCGCTATGTGGAGCTCTTCTTTAGCCCTGCTGCGCACGACACCGTCATCGATTATCGCTCGATGGTCGACGGCATCGTCGCCGGCATGCACGCCGCGCGCGCGGATTTCGGGCTGGTGGCACGACTCATTCCCGCGCACAACCGCGAACTCGGGCTCGATCGCGGGATGGCATTCCTCGACACGGTATTGCGCTATCGCCCCCCCGAGGTGGTCGGTATCGGCTTGGACTACGCGGAGAGGCCGCATCCGCCCGCCCAGTTCGCACCGCTATTTGCCGCGGCACGGGCGCATGGTCTGCAGGTAACCGCGCACGCAGGCGAGGATGGGCCGGCGGAATATGTACGAGACGCGATCGATTTGCTGGGGTGCCGGCGCATCGACCATGGCTATCACATCGTCGACGATCCTGAGCTGATGGCACGATGCCGGGAACT
>Ga0116231_10015146_pt1 | contig 10059 bp, 6 predicted proteins | sample S1TSphgellanicum_2_FD_89695 | JGI IMG/M metagenome (GOLD analysis project Ga0116231, IMG submission 89695) | Host-associated microbial communities from peat moss isolated from Minnesota, USA - S1T2_Fd - Sphagnum magellanicum MG | ecosystem: Host-associated > Plants > Peat moss > Unclassified... | reverse complement strand
GTCGGCGGCGACCGCGGCTTCGAGCTGTTCCAGATCGAACACGCCTTCGAGCAAGACGATACTCTTGCGGTTGCCGGCCGCGCGCAGCAGCAAACCTTCGTCCAGGCGTGCGACCGCAAACGCGTCGGCGTCCCCCAAGGCCGCGGCCACGGGCACGAGGCCGTGACCGTACGCGTTCGCCTTGATCACGGCCATGGCGCGCGCTCCCGGCGCATTGGCGCGCACGACGCCAAGATTGTGGCGCAGGGCCGCCGTATCGATCAAGGCACTGACGATCGGCTTCACGATGAAGGGCGCATGGCGGATGAATTGTGACGGCTGCCGATTGCCCAAGCCTACCATCACCGAACCCGATTGCGTCATTCCATGTCGCATCCGGGCGTGCTGAACTTTTCTCGAGCGGTGTAGCCTATACGCTCTGTTGGCAATGCTCGCGCGACGCGGCTGGCGATATCGCGGGGCACCGAGAACTATCAAAAAATGGAGTCGTCATGATCTACGCATCCCCTGGCAAGTCCGGCGCGAAAGTCGAATTCAAGACCCACTACGACAACTTCATCGGTGGCCGCTGGCAGCCGCCGGTCAAAGGCGGCTATTTCGACGTCATCACACCGATTACGGGCAAGCCTTACACCAAGGCCGCGCGTTCGACCGCCGAGGATGTCGAGCTCGCCTTGGACGCTGCGCACGCCGCAGCCGACAAATGGGGTCGGACCGCGCCGGCCGAGCGGGCCAACGCTCTGCTCAAGATCGCCGCGCGTCTGGAACAGAATCTCGAGGCGCTCGCCTACGCCGAAACCGTCGACAACGGCAAGCCGATCCGTGAAACCTTGAATGCGGACATTCCGCTGGCGATCGACCACTTCCGGTATTTCGCGGGCTGCGTGCGCGCCCAGGAAGGGGCGCTCAGCGATCTCGACGAGACCACCGTCGCCTATCACTTCCATGAACCGCTCGGCGTCGTGGGCCAGATCATCCCCTGGAATTTTCCGATTCTCATGGCGGCCTGGAAGCTCGCCCCGGCGCTGGGCGCCGGCAACTGCGTCGTCCTGAAACCAGCCGAACAGACCCCGATCAGCATTCTCCTGGTCGCCGAAATGATCGCCGATCTCCTGCCTCCCGGGGTGCTGAACATCGTCAACGGTTACGGGCGGGAGGCTGGCCTGCCGCTTGCGCAAAGCCGGCGTATCGCGAAGATCGCCTTCACGGGCTCGACCACGACCGGCCGCGTGATCGCACAGGCGGCGGCCAACAATTTGATCCCGGCGACGCTCGAGCTCGGCGGCAAATCGCCGAACATCTTCTTCGCGGACGTGGCGGCCGAAGACGACGACTTTCTCGACAAGGCGATCGAGGGTCTCGTGCTGTTCGCCTTCAACCAGGGCGAGGTCTGCACCTGCCCATCGCGCGCCTTGATTCAGGAATCGATCTACGACAAGTTCATCAAGCGGGTTCTGAGCCGCGTCGCCGCCATCAAGCAGGGCCATCCGCTCGACACCGAGACGATGATGGGTGCGCAGGCCTCGAAGGAACAACTGACCAAGATTCTGACCTACCTCGATCTCGGCAAGCAGGAAGGCGCCCAGCTGCTGGCCGGCGGCGGCCAAGCCCATTTGCAGGGCGAACTCGAAGGCGGCTATTACGTACAGCCGACGCTGTTCAAGGGCCACAACAAGATGCGCTTGTTCCAGGAGGAGATCTTCGGCCCGGTTCTCGCAGTAACCACCTTCACGGACGAGGCGGAAGCCTTGTCGATCGCGAACGACACGCTCTACGGCCTGGGAGCCGGTGTTTGGTCGCGCGACGGCAACACCTGCTATCGCATGGGCCGCGCCATCAAGGCGGGTCGCGTCTGGACGAATTGCTATCACGCTTATCCCGCGCACGCGGCATTCGGCGGCTACAAGGAATCGGGCATCGGCCGCGAGACCCACAAGGTCATGCTCGACCACTACCAACAGACGAAGAACCTGCTGGTCAGCTACAGCCCGAAGAAACTCGGTTTTTTCTAGATGGTCGACAAGGTCATCGCAACGCCCGCCGCGCTCGAGCTGATCGAGAGCCTCAAGCGCAAACACGGCGCCCTGATGTTTCATCAGTCCGGCGGCTGCTGCGACAACAGCGCCGCCAATTGCTACCTGCCGGGCGAGATCACGACCGGTGCCGGCGATGTACTGCTCGGCGAAATCGGGGGTTGCCCTTTTTTCATCGGCAAGGCCCAATACGAATACTGGAAACATACGCAGCTGATCATCGATGTGATCGAGGGGCACGGCGGCACGTTTTCGCTCGAGGGGCCCGAGGGCAAGGCCTTTCATACCCGCTCGCGGGTGTTCACCGATCACGAGTGGGCGGAACTGGTTGGCGGCGACGGACCGGGTCAAACCGGCGGCGGGACGACGATCAGCAAGTAATAGTCGAGCATCCCGGTCAGGGGCAACAACTCCGCCTTGGTGTTCGACTTCACGATGTAGCCTGCGACGTGCAGATCGTATGCAGCCATCTTGTCGCGATCGTCGTCCGACGTCGTCAATACGAAGATGACGGTGCGCGTCAACTCGGGATCGGCGCGAATCGCGCGGATCAGGCCGATGCCGTCCAAACGCGGCATTTGAATGTCGACGAGCAGAAGATAGGGCGGCGACAGCTTCGGCCGACCCTCGCCGCGCAGCATCTCCAGCGCCTCGACGCCGTCGACCGCTCGCACCATGCGATTGATGATCTTTGCCTTGATGAGACCTCGTTCGACGCTGAGCGCGTCCACGTCATCGTCCTCGACGAGCAGCAGGGTGAGTTCATTCGGCTTCATCGGGGTTTCCTTGTACGCCGATCTCGAAGGGCCAATCGAACCAGATCGAGGCGCCTCGAACGGGGGCGGACTCCACGCCGCAGCCGCCGCCATGCAGGGTGACGAGTTTGCGCACGAGGGCGAGGCCCATACCGCTCGCTTCGACCTCGTCGCGCCGCCGCAGCGTCGTGAACATGTTGAACACCGTGTCCCGATACGCCGGGGCAATGCCCGGGCCATCGTCACTGACACTGAAGCGCAGCTTCGACGCCTGTGTGCTTGCGGCGACCGTGATCGTTGCGCTCTGCCGATCGTGATGTTTGATCGCATTGCCGATCAGGTTCTGCAAGACCTGCGCGAGCGGCGCGGGGAAAACCACCACGTTCGCGAGCGATGGATCCTTCACGATCTTCGTACCCGGCGGCAGTTGCAGCGTCTCGACGACTTCATCGACGAGGCGGTCCGCGGTCGTCGCCACGCCGCTCTGATGGCTGCCCTTCCCGGCCCGCGCATACAGGAGCACGTCGTTCAGCAGCCTCTCGAGCCGCTGCGCCCGGCCGGCGATCATGCGCACGCGTTCCTTGCTCTGGTCGCTGAGCAGATCATCGTCCTCGAGCACGAACTGCGTCAAGGAGACGATCGCGCGCAAGGGTGAGCGCAGGTCGTGCGACGCGGTGTAGACGAACTGATCGAGCTCTTGATTGGTGTAGATCAGTTTGGCGTTCACCGTCTCGAGAGCTCTGCTTGCCTTTGCCACCTGCCGCTCGCTCTCGCGCCGCGCCGTGATATCGACGATGCTGACTTGGAGCATCGGTGCACCGCCGAGATCACCTGGGCTGACCGGACTCAGCGTCACTTCGACCGGGACTTCGCTGCCGTCCTTGCGCCGGATCATCGGGTCACCCGATTCGCCCGATTTGCCCGATTCAAGATAGCGGCGGATGTCGAGCGGTAGCGCGGCTTGCAGCCGCTCGGGAACCAGCTGCGCGAAGGAGCATGCGGACAGTTCCGAACGATCGTAGCCGAACAGGCGTTCGGCCTCGCGATTCAACATCTTGATCTCGCCGCTGCGGCCGAGCAAGATGAGCGCCGTCGGCGAGGAATCGAAGATTCGATCGAACAAGTCGAGCGACAGCTTGGTGCGTCGCCCGATCTCCATCTCGATCCCACGGCGCAATTCCTCGGCCAGCGACAAGTCGGCAGGGGACCACGGCCGCGAGTGCCCGTGCACGATCTGCTGCCAGGCGGCGAACGAGGAACGCGGCGAGATCGTCCCGGTGACCGGATCAGGCGCCAGCGGTTTCGTCGGATCCCCGCCCCAGGTGATCGTGAGCGTCTGCTCGCGACGAAACCACAGGATCGCATCTTGGGATTGCTGATCCTTGGCCTCGTTGCCGGCCTCGCCCAAGGGTAACAGCAGCACACCGCTGTACTCGGCGGACTCGGCGGCGAATTGCGGGTGACGCAATCCGAGGTCGTCGATGCCGAGCGCTGCGCCGTGACAGTCGGGCCGCAGCGCGACAAATATTGCTTCGGCAATGTCCCGACGCGGCGCCGTGCCGATATGATGGTGCTCGCCGTGAAAGCGGATGAACGCTCCGCTCGCACCGACGAGCCGCAACAGATCGCCGCCCATGGCGACGATCGTTTCGGTCAAGGACGCGGCAGATGCCAGGCCGGCGAGCAAGGCATGCAGCGTCGCATGCAGCTGTGCGCGCTGCGCGTAGACCTCGGCGAGGGCTTGATTCTGCACGAGCAGCGAGACGACTTGACCGATCACGCCGGCCATCGCCCGTAATTCGGGACTGACGTGCCGCGGCGTCAGATGATGGCAAACGAGCATGCCCCACAGTTCCGGCGCGGCCGATTTGCCGCCGCTGGCGAGGCCGATGGTCATGCTCGCTGCCGTTTGCATGTTGCGCATGAATTCGCGGTGCACCGGCGAGACGCTGCGCAGCGTGCTGTGCGTCAGGTCGATCGACCCCCAGTCGTCGCCATCGGCACTGGCGAGCAAGGGCACCGGTTCGTAACTGGAGTCCACGATCACGCCGACGCGTTGGCGTAGATACAGCTGACGGGCCTGCGCGGGAATGTCCGAGGCGGGATACCGCTGTCCGAGGTACGGCTGCAAGGGCCCGCAGTCTTCCGCTATGACTTCGCCATGGCCGTCCACGCCGAAACGGTAGGCCATCACGCGATCGTAGCCGGTGACCGCGCGCAGGCCAGTCACGGCGAGCCGACACAAGGCATCGACCCCGCTGGCGGCACGGAAGGAGTCCAGAATCGACTCCACCCGCCATAACGGCGGCCGTTGCCAGGCCTCCGGCCGGATCGGCTCGATGTCGATACCGACGCTGCCCGGGAAGCAAAACGAGTGCAGATAGAGGGTCACCGCTCCCGGGCGATCGAGCGTGTAAGTGAGGCCGGTTGCATTCGCTGCACACCGACCGGCACCAACCAGCATGTCGCAGGCTTCGGCCCCGAGGGCCATGCTGAGGGGTCGATCGAGACATGCGCCGGGCGCGGCGCCGAGGATCGCGGCAAGATTGGCACTCGCGCGCGTCACGCGGCTCCCATCGGCGCAAGCGACCAGCAGAGCGCCGTGCGGCTGGATGGCCCCTGGCACGTGAATGGGCTCGCGGGCGCAAAGTGCCAGAGCGGACGCGGATCCATCCTGAGCCTGGTTCATGCAACATTATGCGGCGCAGTAGGCTCCGGGCGATCCGGGTTTGCCGCTGAGGTCGATGCCTAACAGCACTTAAGGCTCATGAGCCTAACTGAGCTGCAGAGCCCGATCGCGGCGCGGCTCGTCGGCCTCCTCGCCGAGAAAGCCGCCGGTCTGATGCGCCCAGAGGCGTGCATAGAGTCCGCCGCGGGCGATCAGAGTCTCGTGTGAGCCCTCCTCGACGATGCGCCCCTGGTCGAGGATGACGAGGCGGTCCATGGCAGCGATCGTCGAGAGCCGATGCGCGATGGCGACGACCGTCTTGCCTTCCATGAGCCGATAGAGGCTTTGTTGTATCGCCGCCTCGACTTCGCTGTCGAGCGCGCTGGTCGCCTCGTCGAGCAGCAGGATCGGCGCATCCTTGAGCATCACGCGCGCGATCGCGATGCGTTGCCGCTGGCCGCCGGAGAGCTTGACGCCGCGTTCGCCGACATGCGCTTGATAAGCCGCCCTGCCCTTCGCATCGCTCAGCGTCAGGATGAAGTCGTGGGCTTCGGCGCGTCTCGCGGCCGCGATCATGTCGGCTTCGCTCGCATCCGGCCTGCCGTACAAGATGTTGTCGCGCACCGAGCGATGCAGCAGCGAGGTGTCCTGGGTCACCATTGCGATCTGAGCACGCAAGCTGTCCTGGGTCACGTGCGCGATGTCCTGACCGTCGATCAAAATGCGGCCCTGGCGCAGCTCGTAGAATCGCAGCAACAGATTCACGATCGTGCTCTTGCCCGCACCGGATCGTCCCACCAATCCGATCTTCTCGCCGGGCCGGATGTTCAGGCTGAACCGCTCGATGACCTGGCGCTCGCCGTCGGCGGGCAGCTTGCCGTCGGCGGGCAGCTTGCCGTAGGCGAAGCTCACCTGCTCGAAACGGATCTCGCCGCGCCCCACCCGCAGCGCGGGCGCGCCGGCGCGATCGACGATCGCCGGTGGGCTCGAGAGCGTACCGATACCGTCCTGGACCGTGCCGATCTGTTCGAACAGGCTCGCCACCTCCCACATGACCCAATGTGAGATGCCGTTGAGCCGCAAAGCCATCGCCGTCGAAGCCGCGACCGCACCGATACCGAGCGAACCATGGGCCCAGAGCCACAGCGTCACACCACCGGTGCCGATGATCAGGCCCATGCTGAGCGCGTGATTGACGATTTCGAACCCGGTCACCATGCGCATCTGCCGGTAGACGGTCTGCAAGAACTCCGCCATTGCGCTGCGGGCGTAGGCGCCCTCGCGCAGCGTGTGCGAGAACAACTTGACCGTCGCGATGTTCGTGTAGGCATCGGTGATCCGACCGGTCATCATCGAACGCGCGTCGGCCTGCGACTTGCCGACCGCGGCGAGCCGCGGCACGAAGTACCAGACCGAAACCGCATACAGTCCCAGCCAGATCAGGAACGGCCACAGTAGCCAAAGGCTGAAGTCGCCCGCGACCAGCACGATGGTCACGAAATAGATGACGACGTAGACGAGAATGTCCGCCAGGATCATCCACGTGTCGCGGACCGCGAGCGCCGTCTGCATGACCTTGGTCGCGACGCGGCCCGCGAACTCGTCCTGGTAGAAGCTCAGGCTCTGCGCAAGCATGTTGCGATGAAAATCCCAGCGCAGCCGCATGGCGAAATTGCCGGCGAGCGTCTGGCGCCGGATCAAGCTCTGCAGCGCGATCAGCACGGTGCTGCCCGCGAGCACGGCGGCGAGCGCGAGCAGGTGTGCGCGCTGCGCCGTCCACAGCTCCTCGGGCCGTACCTTGGCGAGCCAATCGACCACGTGCCCGAGGATCGAGAACAGCAAGGCCTCGAACGCGCCGATCGCGGTCGTGAACACCGTCATCGCGGCGATGTAGCCGCGCATGCCCCGCGTACAGGCCCAGACGAAGGGGAAGAATCCGCCCGGCAGCGGTTCGGGCGCGACGTCCGGATAGGGCGAGACCAGACTCTCGAAGAAACGCAACAAGGCGCACGCTCCGACCGATCAGGGCAAAGCCTCAAGGTTACCTGAACACGCCCTCGGCATACGACTCCGGCGCGAAGTTTTCGAATTTAGTGTATTGGCCGAGGAAGGTGAGCTGCACGTCGCCGGTCGGGCCGTTGCGCTGCTTCGCGACGATGATGTCGGCGATGCCCTTGCGCGTCGTGTTAGGTTCGTAGACTTCTTCGCGATAGATCAGCAGGATCACGTCGGCATCCTGTTCGATGGCGCCCGAGTTGTGGCTGACCACGCCCTCGGCGAGCCAGCTTGACGGACCCGGCACCGTCAGATCGAAGACTTCTTCCTCCGCCGCGGCCTCGACCGAGACGACCCGATCCCAATGGACGTCCGACTCGGCCCACGACCGCAGCGAATCGCTATCCAGCAGTTCAGCGTACGCGGCGGCGACCGCACGCGAGGGAGCGAATTGAAAGTGACTCGCACCGCCATAGCTCGTGCCGCGCAGCGCTGCCATCTGCCGCGCCGCCGGCCCGGCACATGGACCAAAGGCACCCACGCGAGTGAGAAACAGCGCCTGCTGTTCGGCGCCACTGACGTCGACGGAATGAAGCGGGCGGCCCGAGCCTGGCCGGTGTTCACGGACTCTGGCGACCACGCCGAGGCGCAGCAATAAGGCGCACACATCTTCGGCGAGCCTTTTACTACCGGTGCTGAAATAGACGCGCGGCGCCCCGCGCTGTCCCGACCTCCGCAAATGAATACATCCGTCCGTCGCCCAGAGGTGTTTGACCAAGGTACCGATCTGCATATCGCTGAGTTGAAACACCTCGTCCGGTAGGTGCTGCTCGTACGATCGCTGCTGCGAGAGTCCCCGAGCGAGCAGCGCGAGCGCCTCCTCGCTCCATTGCTTCGGCGTCTCGATCGCCGGAAACCGTCGCGCGACGGCGACCCGATCCCCGGGTCCGATCTCGCCGACGGTCTGCCACCCGGTGCCCGTGCGCACCCGGTGGCTCGCCGTGGCGCGCAGGCTCCTGCCGCTTGCGAGCGTGACTTTGAAAACAGGCTGTCGCCCCTTGGACCAGACGAGGTCGCTGCTGGCGCGCACGACCTTCTGGTGCTCGTCGAGCGCCCAGACCTCGGGGGTCGTACCGACCAGTTCGCGAATCGGCACGCGCCGTCCGTCGCTGAGCCAGACGCGGGTGTCACCGGTGACACATTCGCGCAAATCCGACATCACCGGCTTCTTCTCGACCCGCTGCTCGACGCCGCGATTGAGCTGGGACAGGGCGATGACCGGGACCTTGAGTTCCTTGGCGAGCGCCTTCAGCGAGCGCGAAATCTCCGAGATCTCGGTGGCACGATTCTCCTTCGTTCCCGCCACCTGCATCAGCTGCAGATAGTCGACGACGATCAGATCAAGGCCGCGTTCGCGCTTGAGGCGGCGGGCACGCGCGCGCACTTCGGTGGGCGTCAACGCTGGCGTCTCGTCGATGAAGATCCGCGCTCCCGACAGTTGCGTCATCGCCGAGTCGATGCGCGGCCAATCGTCCTCGTTCAGCCGCCCGGACCGCAGATTGCCCTGGTTGATGCGGCCGAGCGATGAGATCATGCGCAGCGTCAGCGACTCGGCGGACATTTCCATGCTGAAGATCGCGGCGGACAGGTTCGAGCCGAGCGCGGCGTTCTCGGCGATGTTCACCGCGAGCGTGCTCTTGCCCATCGATGGTCGGCCCGCGATGATGATCAGATCGCCCGGCTGCAGCCCGGAAGTCATCTCGTCGAGGACCTTGAAGCCGGTCGGAATGCCGGTCAGCTTGCCTTCGGAATGATAGAGCTCGTCGATGCGATCGACGACGCCCGGAAGAACGGTCTTGACCGCAACGAAGCCGATCTTGCCGCGCGAGCCGCGCTCGGCGATCTCGAACACCGCGCGCTCCGCCTCATCGACGATCTCGCGGGCTTCGCGACCCTCGGGTTCGAGCGCGCTGCCCGCGATGAGATTGCCGGCCGTGATCAGCTGTCGCAGGATCGAGCGCTCGCGCACGATGTCCGCGTAGGCGCGGATGTTCGCCGCTGTCGGCGTGTCGCGAGCGAGTGAACCTAAGTAGGCGAGGCCGCCCACCTGGTCGAGCAAGCCCTGGCTCTCGAGGTGGCCGGACAGTGTTACGGCGTCGCAGGGCTGACTGCGCTCGATCAAGCCCGCGACGGCAGCGAAGATCAGGCGGTGATCGTTGCGGTAGAAGTCTTCGGCGACGACCCGGTCGGCGATCTGATCCCAGGCTGCGGCATCGAGCATGAGGCCGCCGAGCACCGACTGCTCGGCTTCGATCGAATGCGGCGGCAGGCGCAGGCCCTCGCCGACGGTGGCCGACGAGCGATTACCTAAGCGACTGGCCACAGTCCTCGAGCCTGCGCGTCGCGGCTTTGGCGTCCGCTACTCTTCGGCGACGATCGTGACCGTCAGCGTCACATCCACGTCGGTATGCAGGTGCAGTTGCACCTGGTGCTCGCCCGTGGAACGGATCGGGCCCGTGGGCATGCGCACTTCGGCGCGCGCGATCGGATGACCGGCCTTGACCGCGGCCTCAGCAATATCGGCCGTGCCGATCGAGCCGAACAGCTT
>Ga0116231_10015145_pt1 | contig 10059 bp, 10 predicted proteins | sample S1TSphgellanicum_2_FD_89695 | JGI IMG/M metagenome (GOLD analysis project Ga0116231, IMG submission 89695) | Host-associated microbial communities from peat moss isolated from Minnesota, USA - S1T2_Fd - Sphagnum magellanicum MG | ecosystem: Host-associated > Plants > Peat moss > Unclassified... | reverse complement strand
GCCAGCTCCGCCTCCAGCCCGCCCGCCATGCCGCGCGCCCGCGCCTTCAACGCCTCCACCCCCGCCACCACCGCCCGCGCATCAGCCAGCAGCACTTTCCCCGCCGCGGTCAGATGCGGATACCGCCCCTCCCGCTCAAACAATTTGATCCGCAGCCGCCCCTCCAGCCCCGCCACCGCTTGGCTCACCACCGACTGCGCCCGCCCGAGCCGCCGCCCCGCCGCCGAAAAATTCCCCAGCTCCGCCGCCGCGATGAAAATTTTCAACTGCTCGACCGACAGATCCTCCAGCATGCGGCTCTCCATACCATCGTGTTTTCAGATGGTATCTATCTTAAACCATAGACTTTTCCATGAGGGCAAGCTTCGCTAGATGCTCTCCATCCGCGCATTTTGCGCCTTTCCCGAACGGAGCCTCCGCATGAACATCCTTCACATAGATTCCAGCATTCTGGGCGAAAACTCGGTCTCCCGCGCCCTCACCGCTGCCATCACCGCCCGCCAGCAGAGCCTGCATCCCGGCGCCACCGTCACCTACCGGGACCTCGCCGCCGCCCCTGCCGCGCATCTCTCGCCGGCGCACATCGCCGCCTGGTTCGGCGATACCCCGTCCGACCCGGCCGTCATCGCCGATCTCGCCACCGGCCAGGCGATCCTGGACGAGCTTTTCGCCGCCGACATCATCGTCATCGGCGCGCCGATGTATAATTTCACCTTGCCCACGCAGCTCAAATCCTGGATCGACCGCATCCTCATCACCGGCAAGACTTTTAAATACAACGAGCAAGGCATGCCCGTCGGCCTGGTGCCGGCTACCAAAAAAGTCTTCATCGCTTCCACCCGCGGCGGCCAGTACAGCGAAGGCGCGCCGGCCGCGTTCCTCGACCATCAGGAAACCCTGTTGAAAGGCGCCCTGAATTTTATTGGCCTGACGGACATCACGTTCATCCGCGCCGAAGGCCTGGCCATCCCCGGCCAAAAAGAACCCTCCGTCTCCGCCGCCAAAGCCGAGATCGAGAAGCTGGCCGCGTAGGAAGAAAGCAGCGCTTTTTAAAAAAAGCGCGCAAAAATTTTTGCTAGCTGCGGGCGCGTGGGCCTCCGGTGCCGTTAATCGCCACCAAAGGTGGCGATTAACGGCACCGGAGGCCACGCGCCCGCAGCTAATAAAAGTTTTTTGCTTCTTTTTTTCAAAAAAGAAGTTCTTTCTGCCTCCTTATCGCGCGGCGCTTGTTTGACTTTGGAGACGCCGGTAAACACCCCATTAAGACCCATCCTGCGCGGCACCTAGTGGGTCTTCTATTACATATTGCAATCTTCAGTTACATTTTGAGCAAATCGAGCCCTTGCCTTCGCACCCGCAACAAGCGCATGAAACTCGTCGATCGTCAGTCAAAAACAAATTTTGCTAGCCACGTCACCCGGCGCCATTCGGCAGGACTTGCTTAACCGCGCGCAGATCGAGGGTGTTTTTCTATGCCAAAGACCATTTCCGGACAGTCGTTTCACATCATTTCTTGCAAGACTTGCGAGAACAAGCTGTCCTTCCAGTACAACGCCAAGCCTTTCGCCAGCCAGAACGAACTGAAGCTCACCTGCTCCTCCTGCGGCCACAGCGCTTCCTATCCCCTGACCCAGGCCAGCCAGTCCCAATCCGAATACGCCATTTAGATTCTCCAGTCCCGTAGGGTGGGTTTCGCCCTAGCGAAACCCACCATCCACGCCCAGTCGGATCTACCCTTCCCCCTGCGGCCGCTCAAACGCATCCTTGCCGTCAAAGCGCTGCAATTTCTCGATATGCATCCAGGCAAATTTCGCCCCGATCCGCTGCACCAGGTAGCTGATTTCCGGCTGCCCATTGGCGCTGGTCCCATCCAGTTTGATCGGGTGCTTTAGCAAAAACCGGCAGTCGAAATGGTCCACGAGAAAGGTTTGCCCGCCGGTCGGCGGATACACCTGCACCCCGCGGTTTGACACGCCCGAGAGCTTGAACGGCGTATCTTCCGCGATGGCCTCCAGCGCCTCGCCCAGCGGTTTGGCCGCCATATCGGTTTCCAGGAACACGTCGATGCCCACCAGCTCCCGCGTCCCCGGCTCGACATGCGCCGTCAACTCCGGCCAGGCCGTCAGCTCGATTTTTTGGTAATTTCGCGACGGCAAATTCGACGTCCGGCCCAAATTATTAATTAATTGCTCGGTGAACGCCGCCGTCCCCACGCCATGCCCGCGCGGCGACAAATCGCCCGTCAGGTTCTTGCCCTCCGCCAGCGTGATGAACAGCGCCTGTTCGATTTTCTCAGCCACCTCGAACGCGCTGATATGCCGCAGCATCATGATCGCCGCGGACAGCAGCGCGGTCGGGTTCGCCAGCCCCTTGCCGGCGATCTGCGGCGCCGAGCCGTGCACCGCCTCGAACATCGCCACGTGATCGCCGAGGTTCGAAGACGGCGCGATTCCCAGCCCGCCGACCAGCCCGGCCGCCTCGTCCGAGATAATATCCCCGTTCATGTTGGAGGTGACGATCACGTCGAACTGCTCCGGCGCGATCACGAGCTGGTGCGCGCAGTTGTCGATGATAATGTGGTCCTGCGAAAACTCCGGAAATTCCGGCCCCACGCGTTCAAACACCCGCTTCATCATGCCCTCTGTGAGTTTCATGATGTTCGCCTTGGTGGCGCAGGTGACCTTTTTCCGCTCCTCAGCCTTCGCGACCGCGAACGCCGCCCGGATAATCCGCTCGCACCCCGGAGCGGTCATCAATTTCAGGCACTGCGCGACGGAGGTGGTCTGCATATGCTCGATGCCGGCGTAAACGTCTTCGACGTTTTCCCGCACGATCACCATGTCAATCCCGCGTCCCGAAAACGGCGTCGTCACGCCCGGCAGTTCCCGCACGGGCCTGATATTCGCATAGAGCTCAAAATGTTTCCGCAGCGTCACGTTGGCGGATTTCCCGCCAAACCCCACCGGCGTCTCCAGCGGCGATTTCAGCGCCAGCCCGTTTTTGGCGATGGAGTCCATCGCCTCCCGCGTCACCCCCGTCATTAGTCCTTTCTTAAAAACTTCCGCCCCGGCCTCCGCCATCTCCCACTCAATCGGCGCCCCCGCGGCCGCCAGAATCTCCATGGTCGCCTTCATCACCTCCGGCCCAATCCCATCCCCCGGCAACGCGGTCACGGTGGTCTTCGTGGTGGTCGAAGCGGCAGTGTCCATTGGTTTTGTCTCCAAAAATTGCGGCTATGTCACACTCTAGGCGGCTTTTTCACCCCGCGCTACCGCAATGCAACACGCCCTTTTGCCTTGCATTGCCCGCCGGTCAACTCGCCTTTATTCCGAATCCGTGAATAAATCCCTTCCCGCGATCCCCGCCATTCATCCTTTTTCCTCGCCCAAGGAACAGGACGAGGAACTGACCTTCGCCATGCGCCCCTGGGCCAAGACCCTCACGCGTGCCGAGGACGATGCCCTGCGCGACTACAAACGCACAATGGGCCAGCCCATCAACCGCGCCCTCCGAGACAACGAGAAGATTTCGGATCCCTTAATCAAGGCCGCCCACACGCTCTCCACAGCCCTAGCGAGGGCCGTCTTTCCATTCACGGTCTCCGCTTGGCGAGCCGCAGGCGTGGAGGAATGCAAGATGTACAGGGCCGCATCCTTTGGCGCCGCCCTCACGTCGAAAACTTTCGTCTCAACGACGACCCGTCACGATATCGCCAAGTCCATCGCCGCCCCTGATAAAAGGACGATCATCAACATCGTCATCCCCGCAGGCACGCGCGGCGCCGCCTACATCCATCCCTTCCCGGACTACGACCACGAGGAATTCGAGATTTTGTTGAACCGCGGCACAAAACTCCGTATCTTGCGTCACGTTCCCACCTTGGTAATTTTAGCGGCGAACGAGGACGACACCGATGTCAACTGAACGCCCACTCACCCCACCCACCCGCCAGGCCCTCCTCAAGGAGCTGGCCAGCTTCGCCTCGCCCAGTTTCGTCGCCCAGGCCGCCGAAATCTCGACGGACGCGCAGATCGCCGGCTACATCGCCGGCGCCAAAGCCCAACTCGAATACCGCCGCCGCGCCGGCATTAGAAACCTTCGGGAGGCGAAGGCGTAGGCAACACGATCCACTTCGGCACGAAGCAGAGATTTCGACTGGCGCAATCCATCACCGGAGTGGTTTAGCTTTGAATCGGAACTGGACATGCTCATGCTGCGGAAAAACGTTTGACCGCATACCAATGGACTTGGGCATTTCCGCCCCCCAAAACTGGCTGGCTTTGTCCGAGGCCGAGCGTCAGACCCGAGGTAAAATAGACCCCGACCTTTGTATTATCGATAATCGAGAATTTTACGTCCGGGGTTGCCTTGAAATTCCTGTCATTGGCAGCGACCAGCCATTCGTGTGGGGTGTATGGATTTCGGTTTCCAAAGCCTCTTGGGACCGAATTTTGGAACTTTGGCAAGCAGATGATGTGTCAGATGAGCCGCCCCGTTTCGGCTGGTTAAGCAACTGGATCTCTGGTTATCCAGAGCCCAGGGAAATAAAATGTAACCTCCACATCCGGCCGGGCAATTTGCGTCCCGCCGTCGAGCTACAGCTCTCGGACTATCCCTTAGCCATAGAACAGCGAGAGGGGATTAGCATGGAGAGAGTCATGGAAATCGTTAGTCCGATACTTCACCAGTAAGCAAACCGGCCACTGCCTAATGCGCCGCCCCCCAATGCGTCCCCATCCCGGTCTCCACAATCAGCGGCACCGAAATTTTCACTGCCCCCTCCATCACCTCTTTCGCCACCCTAGCCAGCGCCTCTGCCTCATCCTCCGCCGCTTCAAACAGCAACTCATCATGCACCTGCAGCAGTAACCTTCCCTTAAGCCCCGCCGCCTTCATCGCCGCCGGCAGCTTCACCATCGCCCGCTTGATCACATCCGCCGCACCGCCCTGCAGCGGCGCATTAATCGCCTGCCGCTCCGCATAGGAACGCAGCTGCGGCATCTTGTCCTTGATCCGCGGCACCCAGCACCGCCGCCCGAACGGCGTCAGCACATACCCCCGCGTCCGCGCCTGCTCCTTCGCGGTCTCCATATACTCCCGAATTTCCGGATACCGCTTGAAATATGCATCAATATAAATTTTAGCCTCCCCCCCCGGAATCCCCAGTTGCCGAGCCAGCCCAAATGCCGAAATCCCATAAATAATCCCAAAATTAATCGCCTTTGCGCGCCGCCGCGTCGAAGAATCCATCCCCGCCATCGGCACGCCAAACACTTCGCTCGCTGTGCGCGCGTGAATATCCTCCCCCGCGGCAAAACTCTCTTTCAGCGCCGGAATGTCCGCCACATGCGCCAACAGCCGCAGCTCAATCTGCGAATAATCCGCCGATACCAGCCGGCACCCCGGCGCCGCCACAAACGCTTTTCGAATCCGCGCCCCCTCGGTCGTGCGGATCGGAATATTCTGCAAATTCGGGTCGGTCGAAGATATTCTTCCCGTCGTCGTCGCCGCCATCTGAAAGCTCGTATGCACCCGCCCATCCGCGGCGATCTGGTCGATCAGTGCATCCGCATAGGTCGATTTCAGCTTCGACAATTGCCGCCAGTCCGTCACCCGCTCCGCAATCTCAAACCCCTGTTCAGCCAATGACTCCAGCACCGAAACATCCGTCCCCCACGCCCCCGTCAGCTTGCTCTTCTTCCCCCCCGGCATTTTCAGCACATCAAAAAAAATCTCCCCCAATTGCTTCGGACTCCCCACGTTAAATTTCTGGCCCGCCAGCCGATGAATATCCGCCTCGATCTGCTCCATCCGCGCGCCGAACTCCACCGACATCGCGGCCAAATCCTCCCGATCCACCATCACCCCCGAAAGCTCCATCTCCGCCAGCACCGGAATCAGTTTCTTCTCCGTCAGCTCATACAGCGCCAGTGATTCATTAACCCTCAGCAACGGCTTCAACACCCCCCATAGCCGCAGAATCGCATCCGCCGCCTCGCCGGCGAACGCGGTCGCTGGTCCCACCGCCACATCCGCGAACGCCAGCCGATTCCGTCCCGTCCCCGAAACGGAATCATACGTCTTCACCTCATGGGACAAATAAACCGAGCTCAACGTCGCCAGGTCATGCGCATGGTTCCCGCCAAACTGCGCGGCCGACATAAGCATCACATCATCCACCGGCGCCACCGCCGCCACGCCCGCGCGCAGCAAAACCTCCAGCCCGTACTTCGCGTCATGAAAAATCTTCAGCGTGCCGGCATCCTCGAAAAACCCCTTCAGCCCCGCCACCAACTCCGCGACGGCAAGTTGCCGCGCATCCTCCAGCCCCAGATTATGCCCCATCGGCACATAAATCGCCTCGCCCGGCCCCACCGCCACCGAAAACCCGACCAGGTTCCCATGCAGAGAATTCCGGTCATCCGTCTGCACATCCACCGCGCACCGTCCCGCCGCGCGCGCCTTCTCGACAAACGCCACCAAATCCTCCGGCGCCGTGACCGTCTTGTACCCCCCAAACCCCACCGCCTCCCCCACCGGCGCCGCCGCCTCGGCCGCCTTCTCCGTCAGCCCCAGCCGGTGCTTAATACTTTTAAAATTCTGCGCATCCAGAAACGCCTCCAGCACCTCCACATCCCACGGTCTCAGCAAAAATGCCTCCACCGGCTCCGGCAGCGGCGCATCATCTCGCAACTCCACCAGTTTCCGGGAAATCCGCGCCGCCTCAGCGTGCTCAATCAGCATATCCCGCCGCTTCGAAGGCTTCATCGAAGGCGCGGCCGCCAGCACCGCCTCCACATCCCCGTACTGAAGAATCAACTCCGCCGCCCCCTTCGGTCCTATCCCCTTCACCCCCGGCACATTATCCACCGAATCCCCGATCAGCGCCTGCACCTCCACCACCTTCTCCGGCCCCACCCCGAATTTCGCCTCCACCTCCGCCACCCCGATCGGCACATTCTTCATCGGGTCCAGCATCGTCACGCCCGGCCGGATCAACTGCATCAGATCCTTATCGGACGACACAATCACCGCCTCCCCCCCATCCTCCACCACGCGTTTGGCATAGGCCGCGATCAGATCATCCGCCTCCCAATCCTCGAGCTCGATCGAAGGCAGCCCAAACGCCCTTGTCGCCTCCCTTATCAGCGCGAACTGCGGCACCAGTTCCGCCGGCGGCTCCGGCCGATGCGCCTTGTACTGGTTATACATCCGGTTCCGAAACGTCTGGCTCCCCGCGTCAAAAATCACCGCCAGATGCGTGCCCGTATGCTCCTTCATCAGCCGGGAGATCATGTTGCAAAAGCCATACACCGCGTTCACCGGCGTCCCGTCCGGCCGCGTCATCGGCGGGATCGCGTGAAACGCCCGAAAAATATACCCAGACCCATCCACCAGCACCAATTTTTGGCCCGCGCTGGGCAGGGCAGGGGCCTCCACCGCGCTCAATGCGCCGAATCCACGGCCCCAGCCGCCAGCACAAATCTGCGGGAGCAATACGGGCAAACAATCTCTTGCCCCAAAATCTTCAGATACACTTTCGGATGCCCATAAGCCCCATCCCCCCCGTCGCAAGCCACCTCCCGGATTTTCGAGACAATCACCTCCGTGGGGCTTGCCGTCTCTCCGCCATCCGCCATTGTAAAAACCTCTCTGCTAGGGTCGCCGGATGATAGCCTCAAATAAAGCACCGACAAAGCCGCGACCAGGCAGAGAAGGAAGAAGTTCTTTTTTGAAAAAAAGAACCAAAAAACTTTTGGTCCGCTTCGCGTCCGGGCGTTGGCCCGTGCTCGCCGTTAATCGCCTCCGCCGGAGGCGATTAACGGCGAGCACGGGCCAACGCCCGGACGCGAAGCGGACCAAAAGTTTTTTTGCTACTTTTTTTTCAAAAAAAGTAGTTCTTACTTGCCTTTTCCTTGGCTCCTGCTCTTCGCCCCCCTTCGGCATCCCCCAGCCCTATCCCGGCCACCCCATCATCACCTCCGGCTATTTTCACCTGCCGGACGGCGCCGTTCTCCCCTACCGCCTCTACGCCCCGCGCGGCCGGCCACGCGCCGTCGTCCTCGCCCTGCACGGCGTCGAGGACAGCCGCGACGCCTGGCTCATCCTCAGCCAAACCCTGGTCCCCGCCGGCATCGCCATCTACGCCCCGGACCAATCCAGTTTCGGCGCCACCAAAAACCGCGGCCACTGGCCCGGCACCGCGATCATGGTGGACGAGGCGCGCGACATGGCCCTGCAACTGCGCGCCAGATATACGGACACAAAACTCATCCTGATGGGCGAATCCATGGGCGGCGCCATCCTCCTCGTGCTCGGCGCCTCCAACAATCCGCCGCCGGTGGACGGCTACGTCATCCTCGCCCCCGCGGTGTGGGGCGGCGCCGCGCTGAACCCGCTCTACCGCGCCCTTTCCGACTTCGCCGCCGCCACCATACCCGGCCATCGCATCCTGCCCAAAACGCAACTGGCCCTGCACATCAAGGCCAGCGACAACCTCGCCGCCCTCGAAGCCCTTGGCGAGGACCCCCTCACCATCCACGCCCCGCGCATCGACCAGGTCAACGGCCTGGTCCACCTGATGGGCGCCGCGCAGGCCGCTTGCGCGCATTTCACACAGCCCGCCCTCATCCTCTACGGCGGCATGGACGAATTGGTTCCCCCCGAAGCCATGAAATCCTGCTGGCGGGCCATTCCCCGCACCGCCCCTGTCACGCTCACCTTCTACCCGCCCGACTACCACCTGCTGGAGCGCGACCTGGAGCGCGCCACCCCCGACAACGACATTTTGGCCTATATTTTTGGCCAATCGCTGCCTTCCGCCGCCCCAAGCCAGGCCACTGTCTTCCTCGCCAATTAATCCCAGCCGATCTTCTCCCCCTAATCAAACGGCCGCTAAACGGTACTCACCGGAGCCCACCCTTCTCACCAAAACCGTCCGGTCTTTCCTCTCAAGCCTCAAAACCCTTCCACTTCGCCAGCCCCGCCAGCTTCTTGGCCTCCCCATCCGCCGCCTCCGCCGCCAGCACCGCCCCCGGCTTGCGCGGATACGGGTCCAGCGCCAGCGCCAACTGTTCCGCCAGCGCCGCCCCCAGATCGATCACCTCGCCGCCAAAAAATATCTCGTCCGGCCCGTCCAACGTCTCCGGGTCCAGCTCCACCTCCACCCCTTCCTTCACCGCCCAAGCCGGCACAAACCGCAACGCCGCCTCCTCCCGCAGCTCCGACTCGAACTCCTCCAGCGTCACCACGCAAACCTGTTTGACCCGCGCGCTCAGCCTCAGCTTGGCCGCAAACGCCCCGCCAGCCTCCGGCGTCAGCGCAAAATCCCCTTCCAGCCGCAGCACCGCCGGTATGCCGAACACCTTCGCCAGCGCCTCGCACTCCGCTTCCGACGCCTCGATCCGCCGCTCCACCGCCCCCGCCGCGGTAACCCGCATCTTCCGGCTAAAAACACCACCCAAACCCTCGTCCACAACCATCTCCACGCCATCAATCGGTTTTCATTTACTCAGAAAGTGAGGGAAGCAGTTACTTTTTTGAAAAAAAGTAACCAAAAAACTTCTAATACCCCCGGCTTTTGAGAGGCCAATCTGTGGCCGCTCGGAATCCGGAGGTACTGAAAATTCTGCGCCGCTCGCCCCGCCACTCCTCCTCATCTGCGTCATCTGCGTCATCTGCGGATAAAAAACCTTCTCAAAACCCCGCCGCCCCAAACAATTGACACACCAGCCCAACCCATGACACCCCACCCCCACACCACCCCCGAGGAACCTAGAGTGTCCAGACCCCGCCTCCGCCACGCGCTCGCCCTCATCGCCCTCACCACCCTCTCCGGCTGCGCCATCTTCGGCGACGCGCCGCACTACCGCGGCATCGCCGTCTCCCCGCACGACCTCGCGGAGCTCACCCCCGGCCTCTCCAGCCAGGCCGACGCCCAGGCGCTCCTCGGCCCGCCCACCTTCCAGGAAATGTTCGAGAACAATAACTGGGTGTACGTCTCCCAGATCACCAAAATGCGCATTGGCGAGACCGAAGGCGTCAAGCAGCAGCACGTCG
>Ga0116231_10015144_pt1 | contig 10059 bp, 8 predicted proteins | sample S1TSphgellanicum_2_FD_89695 | JGI IMG/M metagenome (GOLD analysis project Ga0116231, IMG submission 89695) | Host-associated microbial communities from peat moss isolated from Minnesota, USA - S1T2_Fd - Sphagnum magellanicum MG | ecosystem: Host-associated > Plants > Peat moss > Unclassified... | reverse complement strand
TGTCGATTTGCTTTGGCGATTGCAATTATGCCTTTAGTGCAGCACTAAGCGCACAAACCTAATTTCATCCCTTCACTGGCGATTTGGCCCGGCGACAGTGATTTTCCGACTGGTCGTAGGACGATTGTTCATCTGGTTGGAAACCGGCGCCGCTCGATTAAATTGATCTGGTTGCCTTTATGATATGAATTCTGTTCGAGGCGGCGTGGCACAGGTCGGTTTGCCCTCCCCGGTTGGTTTGGACACGAACCTGCCCCATCTGCTGCGGACCCTGAGAGTTGGGACAGGCAATTATGGATGCGTTTGAAGTCCCCATTTCTGTGCTCCGCCTCGCCGAAGCAGCCGTATTTGCAAGCCCTGAGCCGTTGACCTGGCAAAAGCTTCAACCTCTCCTGCCTCGCGATCTTGATCGCGGAATCGTCTTTGCGGCGCTTGAGAGGCACTGTGCCGACCGTGGCGTGATCCTGGTGCGGGCAGGGGAGGGGTGGACGTTTCGGACTGCCCCAGATTTGGGTGCCCAGTTGCGGGAGATGATGACGGAGACACGCCGGCTGCCGCGCGTGGTCATGGAGACGCTGGTTCTGATCGCGCTGCATCAGCCCATTACCCGCGCCGAAATCGAAGAAATTCGCGGCGTCGCGCTGGCGCAGAGCACGATTGATATCCTGTTGGAAAGCGGGTTGGTGAAGCCTTGGGGACGCAAGGAAGTGGCCGGTCGACCGACTTTGTGGGTCACCACACCGCGTTTCTTGTCGCAATTCGGGCTGCGCAGCTTGCGTGACCTGCCGAGTTCCCACCTGACCCGCACCAATAGGGCAAAAGCGACGGATGGTGGTCCCCTACGCGCCAATGAAGGCGATGGGCAGTCATCTGCCAGTACGCCCGACCTTAATGGCGACCTTGCGGCGGAAGTAAAATGACCTTACTCTGTAGCCTGGCTAAAGCGTTATTCCGGCCGCCCTTGGCTGCCAACGCGGATAAGCATACTCTTCTATGGTAACCTCCAGACCCGCCGCTGCCGCAAGGCATGCGCCTGGAGGTCAGCTAATGGGCCCCAATTTGGGGCCTTTTTTTATTGGCGGGTCAGGCGTGATAAGTGGACCTTATCACGCCCCCTGGACTTTTGCCTTAATCTGCGCCAAACCCTTGGGAAACCGAGGTAATTGTCGCCGATGATGGATTTGATGAAGCCGGACACCGTGCCGGATACCGGCCTGATCGATGCCGAAGGTGGCGACAGCGCACCCGCCGCCATGCCCATTGTGAACCAACCGGTGTCAACAGAGGCGCTCGCCGCGTTGGCGGCGGCGATGGATTTTGCTGGCCAGGCGCTATCTCCTGCTACTTTGCGCGCTTACCGGGCAGCTTGGCAACATTTTTGCGCCTGGTGCGAGGCCGCCGGATGGGCAGCTCTGCCGGCCGCCCCCGAAACCGTTGGCGCCTATCTCGCTGCGCTGTCCAAAACCCATACCAGCAGCACACTTGTGCAGCGCTTGGCGGCCCTATCCCGGGCGCATCGCCTCGCCAGCCAGCCCTGGCCCTCAGCGCACCCGGCGATCCGCAATACGCTGCGCGGCATTCAACGCAAATATGGACGGCCCGCCCGCCAGGCGGCGGCGTTGGCGACCGAGGAACTAACGCGCCTGGTTCGCACCTGCGATCAAACCCTTGTTGGCAAGCGCGACCGTGCACTTTTGCTGCTGGGCTACGCCGGCGCATTACGCCGGTCCGAACTGGTGGCGGTGACGCGCGAACACGTCCAACTCACCCATGATGGGTTGCGCCTGCAAATCCCGCGTGCCAAAGGTGACCAGACCGGCAAAGGCGTGAGCATCGGGATCCCCCGCGGCAAATCCGCCGAGACCTGTCCGGTCAAAGCGTTGGAAGCCTGGTTCGCGGGCTCGACTTGTGAATACGGGGCGGTGTTTCGCGGCATCGACATGCATGGCGTGATCAGCAATCGCGGCTTGCATCCTGACGCGGTGCGTAAAATTCTCGCCAAGCGGGCAGCGCTGGCGGGCCTGAAAATTCCCGCTGGGGAGCGGCTCAGCCCGCACGGGCTGCGTGCCGGTTTTATCACCCAGGCCTATGTGAACGGCGCGCGCGACGAGCAGATCATGGACCACACAAGACAGAAAGACCTGCGGACGATGCGCGGCTACGTGCGGCGCGCTAAGTTGGTGACGGACAGTCCCGCCCGCCTGCTCGGGCTCTAACGATATGGCGGCGACGGACGGTACGGGGCGACGAGCGCGCCACGGCGTGCGCAAGAAAGCATTGGCCGTCAAAGCAAAACAACGTCCCATCGGTCGGCCACCGCGTCTGGCCCATCTCGTCCCTGCCCATCTTGACACTGGCAGTGAGCGTGAGCAGCGACGTGCGCAATCGGTCCAGGCCGCGTCCATCGAGGCCGCTCCGCGCCCTTCGCGCTCTGTGGGCACCGCGTTGGAGCAACGGCTGGCGCCGCCCGATTCGGCAAAACTGAAGAACATTCTGTGTTTGCCAAACCCGGAATGGCTGCCGCACGAACTGACAGCGAGTGGCCCGCAAGCGGCGCTGGCGCGGTTTCGTCAGGCTGCGTCAGGGCCTGGCGTGATCCCGTGGGTGGTCGATTACGGGCGCATGGAGGAGGATTGGGTTCTCGAAATGCTGACCCCGCCGCCAGCTGAGCGCGGAATTTCCGTCGACGGCGCGCGCATCCTGGCCCGGCAATTGCGCGAACGCGTCGAGTGGCAAGACATGCAGGCAGGCGATGCGGCGGTCGACAGTGACGCCTGCCCGCTCGATCTCCACGCGCTCGTACGCATCCCCGATCGGATTCTTAGCCTCGGCCCAAGCGATCCAGATGCTGTAAGCTGGCTGTGGGAGAACTGGGGTACGACGTGGGCGCTTCGTGGCGTCGAAGAGGTCAGCCATATACAGGAAACCGAAGCGCAATCTGAGAAGGGCGAATTGCGCTATCGCTTCTGGTCGGCGGATTGGACGCCCTGGCGGGCGCTCGCCTCCATCAAATCGCGTTGGCCCGAAATAATGTTCCAAATCGCTGTGCGCGCCGTGTCGGAATAGTCCGGCAAAGGCCGCTTTCGGCCGGTATTAGCCTGCTGGTCCTCACCGTAAGCACTCTGCGCGGCTGCTATTCTCGCACCGCGCCGTCGGGCCCGGGTCGCTATTGGGTACATGCCTTCGGGTGCCGCACCCTCCACCAGCATCTGCAAATCCAACGCATGTTTGCCGTTTGCCGGCGCACCAAACCATTCCTGTGCCGATGCGGGCGAGAGCCTGCCGACGGCATGCTCGCGCTCGGCGACCCATCCCCCAATATCATGTCGAAAGTGGCGCCGAAGCGCGGCCACATGGATCCTGCGATCGTGTGGCGGCACTCGGGTGGCGACAAAAATCAGCATCTGCTGCAGCGCGGCCTGCCGTGTACGCGCCCTACTGAGACAAGGCGGCGCATCGGCCAGCACGGCCAGGCATCTGGAGCAGCGTGGGTCGGGATCTGTCGTGCGTTGTGAAAGGGGGGCCACCTGCTTGTCACACCGCCAGCACCGGTCATGTAGACGACAACCATGCTCCAGACACACAGCCATATGTGCCAGCCGCCAGCCTCGCCGAAAATAGGGCCGCGCATCTGTCTGAAAACAAAGCGGACAATATTGCAGCGCCACGTTGGCTCGGCCCAGCCGGTCGCAGCCGGCGCGGGCCAACAGGAATTTGTCGTCGATCAGCAGGACGTTTTCCGCGAGGCTTGACGGTATGTCGTAATTTGCGGTGGCAGATACCTGCAGTAAGCCGCCAGCCAGATGGGCACTGGTCTGACCGGTGCGCTGCGCCAGTCGCCGCAGAATCGTCAGCTTGACGTCGCGGTCGGGGTCGTTGCAAGGACCGCCAAGAGCCTGGCTTGCGAACATGCGGGGCGGCGTGCTGGCAGCGACCGCCGAACGCCACAACCAACTGGAGAACAGCTCGTCCGGCAGCCGCTTGGGCCGCTGTGGCCACAGTGTCGCCTCTCGGTGGGCAGGGAGCGTTTCAAAAACGAGACGGGATTCGGCCGCAATAGGCTCGGTTGCGACAGGCTCCGTCGCAACAGGTTTCATCGCAACAGTCGTGCCGTGCATTGGCATAGGCATCGCCACCGCAACACGTCCACCAAACCAGCATCCCATTGCTTCGCGTAACTCTGCCATAGGATCGGCGCCGTTGGTGGCAATTTGCTGCAGGATTGCGAGGATCCGCGCAGCGGCCACCGGGTCCGATGTCGGCAGCCAGGCGGCTGCCATCTCGACCAGCGATTGAGCGCCGCAATCTGGTTTGGTTCCGGTCATCAAAGGTCCGCGGAATTGGCGGCGGCCTCGATGCGTTCCGGCAGACTGCCGTGCGCACGGTCCAACATGGATCGGTCGACGCATTCGTGGCCGGTGCGAATGGCTTCCACGGCAGCTTGGCGCAAAAGGCTGGCGATGCCGCCAATCAGTCCACCCGCGGCGGCCAGGATGTGGTGCGCAAGGACCGGGTCGGTAAGGCGCGATGGGCGCCAGAGCGGCAGTTGCTGGGCGAACGTTGCCAGCAGTTTTGGATAGTCGGTGTCTTCGAACTGCCAGCGCGGCAAGGTGAGCAGTTCGAAGCGGTTGGCAAGTTGTTCGTCGCGCCGAAAAATCTGGGCGATTTCCTTGGTCGCGAAACACCCGAGCGACACACCGGTAATTGATCCCATATTGCGCAGATCGACCAGCAGCGGCCCAGTATCATTGCCGGCAATGTTGTGCAGATCGTCGATCAGTAGCAGCCTCAGCCCGACATCTTGGATCGCACGGTGCGTTTCATGACGAAGTTGCGCAATCGCTTGACGCCGGATCGGCTCCCGGCCAAGTGCCCGCAGGATGTTGCTCAGGAAAGGCGGAATTCTTGGACCTGTTGGCGCCTGAATAAAGGCAACCGGGATCGTCGCGCGCTCATCAGCCGGATTTTCTGCCACGCTGTGGCGCGAGAGGAATCGTCTTGCGATGGCGGTCTTACCGTTATTGCTGGCGCCAACAACCAAAAGATTGTCCGGTCGCATGCGGCGCTCAGATAGAAGAACGCGTTCCAGCCTTTGATGGGCTTGCTGGGCGCGGCCATAACCGATCCACAGGTCCCGATCGATGCAGGCGATGCGGTGCGCGTCGTCCAGCAGAAGCAACCGTCGGCTGGCGGCATCCAGGTGTGTCGCATCATTCGCATTCGCCACTCAAAGACGCTCGACATCGGCAAACGGAATAATAGCATTTTCTGCCCAGGTCGGATGCGGAGCAGGGGGCGCCACAGGATCACTGACTTTCGTTGGGGTAGTCACTTTATCGACCACAGTTTTTGTTCGCGTAGCCTTTGCAGCCTGCAGTGACCGTTCTGCATGGCGGCGCGTTGTCGCCGTCAGCGCCGCCGCCTCAATGGATTTAATCTTCGCCAGGTTCTCAAACAGCCGTTCCTCATTGCGGTCCTGGGCTTTGGCGTTTTTGAGCTCCCGCCTGGCTTCAGCACTCTGCGCCAACGTCATATCAGGGCGGCAGGCGCGTGTTGGCACGGCGATATAAAGGTCTGTCGTCTCATCCAGCAGCCACACCTGTGCCAGGCTACGTGGGTCATACGCCACGATCCGAGGGACTTCTTGCTGATTGTCGCGCCTCCATACCGGCAACAATTCCACACAGCTATAATCTACGCGGAACAGCCGGATACCGGCGCGCTTCAGCGGCCGCATCTCGTAGGGTAGGAAATCGAACAGCAACCGGTCGGCCGCAAGGCGCGGAGGCACGCGATCCGCATCGGTCAAGCCCGGGCGGCGATACCAACTCAGATATCGGTCCATTGGCCGCTCTCCGATGCCGTCATGGGTCGTGTGGTTGTAGCTGTCGATGGCCAGCGTGAGCACGCGCTCAAGCTCAGGCAAAGTCAGGCAGGCGCGCTTTTCAGATTCGCTTTCGCCACGCTCATTGATGTTGCCGAAAGTTGTGCCTCGCAATTCATGCACAATGCGCATCATCGTGCCGATCAGACGCTCAATCGTCCCGTGCTGCTCCGGATGACCCTTGGCGCGAATTTTCGAGGCGATCCCATGTCGCTTCAACCCGCGCTGGATGCCCTTGGCTTCGTTTTCAGGACCCTGATCGTATTCCAGGGTTTTTGGCTTGCCATAGATCGGCCAATGCACGCTGCCGAGGTCACGCTTTTCAAGCCAGTCCGTTTTTGGCAGGCAAGCATGGGTCAGGCAGGTGGCTACCGTGAGGGTAGATGCGGAGTCCAGGGCGACCGAAAAGCCGGGGATGACCCGGCTGTAAATATCGATGGCCACAGTGAAATTCGGCCGGCCGATCACGCTGCGGTCGGTTTCACGCACCAATAGAATGTCGCAGGGCGTGCTATCGATCTGCACCCGCTCCCAAGGCGCCGAGGCGCCCGGATGCGCACCCGTGAGCAGGCGGAGTGCACGGGCCGCCTTCGGACCTTCACGCCGCCGTGTGAGCCAGGCTTGATCCCGCGCCCGCACTCGGCTTTTGAGCGCACGTAGCGATGGGCCTGGCACACCGGCAGCGACGCACAGATCGGATACTCGGCGGTGCAGGCTGGAGAGGTTGGGCCGGCTCGGCTGCGCGTAATGCTGATCGATCGCCTCCGTGATGATAGCTTCGACGGCCGGTGCAAGACGTTTTGCGCGAGGATTGCTCTGCTTTGGCAGGAACGCCGCAACACCGTTCCCGGATTGTTGCAGGAGCGTCAACAAACCAAAGATGTGCCGTGGCTTAAGCCCAAGGTCTCGCGCGACATCCTCGATCCGGACCGCACATCTGTCAGCGGAGTTGGCGAGTTCCGTCAGGATCTGGTGGCGCCGCTTTGCCTCAGCCCACTGGGCGTCTGTATGCCGCGTTGCATTGACGGCCTTCACTGGAGGCAGAAGGCTCATTTCCTGCCAGAGATCAATGCGCGCCGGGTCCGCTGACATCAATTCGCCGGCATCGTTGGTCAAAAGGACCGCATCAGGTCCAAGGACACGATTAACCCGCCAGTGCTTGCCGGCATAGTCCACGGCAACGCCGGGAATGAGCCTCCGCTCCACGCGGGTCCAATCGCTTTTCTGCTTACAGATACCGTAGGCTGGAACGTTCCCGAGAAGGAAGAAGTATCTCTCGCACAACACAAGCGACGATTAAAATCTTATACGGCCGGCTCTGTGGATGCGTTCCGCTTCAAGCCGTTGTTGACCCCGGCTTTTGCTACTTCCACGATAATCGGTGCAAAGGGCGCATTTTGGCGGAGATGCACCTGCGCGTTGCGTGTCATTTCGAGTGCAGCGATAAGCGTGCTGGAAATGGCGGCGCGAAGGCTGGTCACCGGATTGACCAACTTGTCCGGCAGTCTTGGAACAAAGCCCAACAAATCGCCGCCCTGCGGATGTTGTTCCAGAAGTGCGAGGATGTGGGTCATGGCCTGGTGGGGCGACCATTCCAGAATCCCCCGTGGCTGATAGACCTGCGCCGGGCGCTTTTCGGCCACACGAAGAATAGTAAGGCTGGCCTCCAACAGCATGACAAAGTCCGCGCCGGGCATGACGACCTTACCCATGCCGACCCGACCCCGTTCGAACGTGTCCCAGCCCAGCTGAGGCTGGCCGTTAAGCCAGTCGGCAACGCGGCGTACTTCCTCCAGTTCAACCAAACGTTGGGTGAGCATTTGCTCCGCTTGTGCAGCCTCCCGGGCCTCATCGGGATCGATCGGCAACAGCAGCCGCGACTTCAGCCAGGTCAGCCAGGCCACCATCACCAACCAGTCAGCCCGCTGGATAAAATCACCTCGTTCCGCACTGGACACAGCAACCAGATACTGATCGACCAGTCTCGGGACGGAAATCTTGGCGAGATCGACACGTTGCCGCCGCGCCAGTTCAAGCAGCAGGTCCAGGGGACCCTCGAAGCCATCCAAGGAAAGATGGAGGGAGTCAGAGCCCGGTGTCGCGATGTCAGTCACCAGGCGAAGCTATCTGGGTCCGAACACTCACTAAAAGCCACCGCATTTCACGTGGCGATCACTTCTTACATTTCCGCGGATAGAGCGTGCCACGCCGCAATGATGCCCGCCGAACACTTTAAAATAGAGCCTGCGGCGAGTCTCGGCTGACCAGTAAAATTCCATCGTCCAGGTTTATTTAATGCAAGAGTTAACGCACAAACCCACCCTAGTGCAAGACTTAACGCACAAAATCAGTGCAGTTCTTAAGGGTTAAACATATGAAAAACATGAAAAGTCACTGCAATCGCTAAAGCAAATCGACAGTTCGGGCGGGTGAAAAATGATTGAGCAGCGTATCGGGAATGGCAGGGAGCCGAGCAGGACTCCCTGCAATATCAATCCTATGGCCTGTTGTCGCAGCCGTGCTCCGGGCTATTCGGATCGCGCGGGTGGGTGATCACGCGAACACAGGCCTTAATACGCTAGATATTACGCTCATCCGGCGATGCCGGGCAACGACGGGGTGAACACCAGCATGACCGCTCCTGAGACGCTGGCACCCGAACCGGAAATCCTGCCTCCAGGCGCTCCTAGTGCCGCATCGCAACAGCCGACCATGGAGTCTGCCGGCAGCACCTCTATTGCCATCGCCACAAGGCTGGCCCGATCGCACCCTGTGCCCGACGCCCTGCTGGCATTGCTGGATGGCCCACTCGGTGGTGCCGTCGCTGAGGCAGCCAAATACGTCGGTGATTCATTGGCGCCGGCCACGCGGCGAGCATACGAGCGCGACTGGGCGGTGTTTGCCGCGTGGTGCCGGAGCCAAGGCGCCGATCCCGACGCTTTGCCGATCCATCCGGTGCTGGTCGCCGCCTATCTCGGCAATTTGGTGCCGAAGATTGCCCGCAGCGCGCTGAACGCCCGGATCGCCGCGATTGCCTCCCATCACCGGCGGCGCGGCCATGCCTGGACCCCCGGGCACCCTGCGATCCGCGAAACGTTGCGCGGGATTGGCCGCCAGCACGGCAAGCCGGCCCGGCCGGCGGCCGCGCTCACCGCCGTCGAGATCAAGCAGCTCATCGCCACCTGCGCCGATGATCTGCCGGGCGTGAGAGACCGCGCACTGTTCCTGGTCGGTTTCGCGGGCGCTTTCCGCCGCTCCGAGTTGGTCGCCATCGATTTTGTTCACCTGCGGTTCGACGCCTCCGGCGTGGTGATCCACGTGCCGCGCAGCAAGCGCGACCAGGAAGGCAAGGGGGCCGATGTGACACTGCCGCGGATGCGCGGCGACGACACCTGTCCGGTGTTGGCGCTGCAACGCTGGCTGACCCGGGCAAAGATCAAGCGCGGCCCGGTGTTCCGCAGCATCACCACCCATGGCACCTTGGAGGGACGCCTCAGCGCCGACGGCGTGCGCAAAATCCTGCTGCGCCGGGCAGAGCTTGCCAAGCTGACCGTGCATGCCAGCGAGCGGCTGTCGCCACACGGCTTGCGCGCCGGCTTTATCACCGAGGCGTATCTGGCGGCCGCGCCCGACTAGCAGGTGATGGCCCATACACGACACGCCGATCTGTCCACCATGCGCGGCTACCGGCGGCGGGCCAAAATCACCGCTGACAATCCCGCCCGCCTTTCGGACCTTTGAACACGCGTGGACACGGCGCCGTCGAAACACCAAGCCCGGCGGAAGGGAGAGCTTGGCGCCGGAGACACACCGGCACCGCGATCGCGGCCTGATTGGCTGCGCCACACCCTGACGATCAGCGGCCCGACCGGACCGGTCGCACGATTCCAGCAGGCGGCGCGCGGGCCGGGCACTATCCCCTGGTGCCTCGATCTGGGCCATGAGGAGGCGCGGTTGCTGGCGCCAATGATCACCGAAGGGGTCGAAGCCCGCCTGCTGGCCCGCGCGCTGCGGGACGCGATCGAAGCCAACCATCAAAAAGTGCTAGCGGGGCAGGGGCGTGGCTGTCCCTTCGATCTGCACCGCCTGGTTCCGGTGCCGGAGTCTGTGTTGGCCCTTGGTGACGACGATCCTGCTGCCACAAGTTGGCTGCGGTCGCACTGGGGCACAACTTG
>Ga0116231_10015143_pt1 | contig 10060 bp, 8 predicted proteins | sample S1TSphgellanicum_2_FD_89695 | JGI IMG/M metagenome (GOLD analysis project Ga0116231, IMG submission 89695) | Host-associated microbial communities from peat moss isolated from Minnesota, USA - S1T2_Fd - Sphagnum magellanicum MG | ecosystem: Host-associated > Plants > Peat moss > Unclassified... | reverse complement strand
GATCGAGAACAACCACGAGATCGTGCCGGTCTTGAACAAGGTCGACCTGCCGGCGGCGGAGCCCGATCGGGTGCGGGCCCAGATCGAGGACTTGATCGGCCTGGACGCGTCGGACGCCGTGCTCTGCTCGGCCAAGACCGGCATCGGCATCCACGACGTGCTCGAAGCCATCGTCACCCGCCTGCCCCCGCCCAAGGGCGATGAGAGCAAGCCGCTAAAGGCGCTGTTGGTCGACGCCTGGTACGACGCCTATCTCGGCGTGGTCGTGCTGGTGCGGGTGATCGATGGCCAGATGCGCCGGGGCCAGCGCCTGAAGATGATGCAGACCGGCGCGGTCTATGGCGTCGATAAGCTGGGCGTGTTCCGGCCCAAGGCGACCGACGTCGAGGTGCTGGGACCCGGCGAAATCGGCTTCTTCACCGGCTCGATCAAGGAGGTGGCCGACGCCGCGGTGGGCGCCACCATCACCGACGAGCGCCGCCCGACCGACGCAGCCCTGACGGGCTTTCGCGAGGTGCAGCCGGTGGTGTTCTGCGGCCTCTTCCCCGCCGACGCCGCCCAGTTCGAAGACTTGCGGAACGCCATCGGCCGCTTGCGCCTGAACGACGCCTCCTTCAGCTACGAAATGGAGACCTCAGCCGCGCTCGGCTTTGGATTTCGCTGTGGATTCCTAGGCTTGCTGCACCTGGAGATCATCCAGGAGCGGCTGTCGCGCGAGTTCAACCTCGACCTGATCGCCACCGCGCCGAGCGTCGTCTACCGCATCACCCTGATAAATAAGGAGGTGCTGGAGCTGCACAATCCGGCCGACATGCCGGACCCGGTGAAGATCGACAGCATCGCCGAACCCTGGATCAAGGCCACGATCTTCACCCCCGACGAGTACCTCGGCGCCGTGATCAAGCTGTGCCAGGACCGGCGCGGCGCCCAGCGCGAGCTGAGCTATGTCGGCGCCCGGGCCATGGTGGTCTACGACCTGCCCCTGAACGAGGTGGTGTTCGACTTTTACGACCGGCTGAAATCCATCTCCAAGGGCTACGCCTCCTTCGACTATTCGATTGAGGAATACCGCACCGGCGACCTGGTGAAGATGAGCGTGCTGGTCAACGCCGAGCCGGTCGACGCGCTCTCCATGCTCGTCCACCGCGGCCGGGCCGAGATGCGCGGCCGCTCGATGGTCGAAAAGATGAAGGACCTGATCCCGCCCCACATGTTCCAGATCCCGATCCAGGCGGCCATCGGCGGCAAGGTGATCGCGCGCGAAACGGTGCGGGCCTTGCGCAAGGACGTGACGGCGAAATGCTACGGCGGAGACGCGTCGCGGAAGAAAAAGCTCTTGGAGAAGCAGAAGGAAGGCAAGAAGCGGATGCGCCAGTTCGGCAAGGTGGACATCCCGCAGGAGGCCTTTATTGCGGCGCTCAAGATGGATGCGGATTAGACTATAATGGTGTTCGCTGTATAAATTCCGCTCACCAATTAGCGGGCTGTATTGAATTTAATTTCGTCGTCGGAGAGGGGGCAAGCCGCCTCACCAAAACCGCGCGACCCCATAAGCATCGAACGCCCTATCGTTAGACACCAGCGTGCAATTTTCCAGCATCGCCTGGGCGATCAGCATTCGGTCGAACGGGTCGTTGTGATGCCCCGGCAGAGCGCCGGCGGTCTGTCCATGGCGGAGGGTGACGGGCATGGACTCGAAGCCATGGGCTGAAATCGCACCTGCTATATCACCTACGAAGCCCGCCGCCTGTGGAAGCTTGCCGAGACGGTGCTTCGTTGCGATTTCCCAGGCCGTAGCCGCGCTGACCAGAACCGAGTTGGCCTCGTTTCCAATAGCTATGCGTGCAGGCATTGAGAGGGTTTCGTCTCCACCCAGCCACCAGATCAGGGCGTGTGTATCCAGCAAAAGTCTCAAATCAGCCACGCCGCCTAATCGCCGCCGCCCTCCCACAGCGCTAGGTCTTCGTCCGGCAGCGGCTCAAAAAACTCCGGCCCGAGGCTGATTTGCCCGCGCATAGAGCCAAACTGACGCTTCGGCTTCGGTATCGCCAATTCCGGCGCGGGCGGTGCATAGGGAACAATCTTGGCGATGGGTTGGTCGCCTCGGGCCAATACGATCTCTTCCCCCGCCTCGACCCGGACAAGGAGCTTAGAGAGGTTGGTTTTCGCGGCGTGTATGGTGAATGTGTTCATGACGAACCTGTAGGTTAGCTAACCTTAATCGTAAGCCGCACGCCTGTCGAGATGCGCCACCTCGGAGCTCGACGTTCAGCCCTTCAAACACCCGTAAACCGCCGCGATCAGCCGCACCGCCCTCGGATCGCCGATCAGCTCCGGCGACTGCTTGTTCATCACATAGGCGCCCGCGAGCCGTCGCTCGGGGTCGGCGAAGGCGCAGGAGCCGCCCCAGCCGGAGTGGCCGAAGGTCTCTTCGCCCGGTCCATAGATGTGGAGCGGGGCGTTGCGCATGAACCCTGCGCCCCAGCTAATGTCGAAGGGCAGCACCCGATCCTGGCCAAAAATCCGCTCGCGCGTGGCCTCGACGACGGTGGCGGGCGACAGGAGACTGCGCCCGTCCAGCCGCCCGTCGCAAGCGAGCGCGCTCATCAGCCGGGCCATAGCGTGGGCCGTCACATGGCCGTTGACCGAGGGGATCGTGGCGCGCCGCCAATCGTCGCCGCCCCGCCCGCCCGGCGCGGCCCATTTGGTCAGGAAGGCGGCGCGCTTGACCGCGTCGAGCTTGCCGAAGTCGGCGAAGCGGGTCGGGCGCTCCAACTGAGCGACACGATCGAATTCGCTGTCGGGCAGGCCGATCCACAGATCGAGCCCGAACGGGCCGGCGATATCCTCTCGCAGCGCCTGACCCATGTCGCGCCCATCGACCCGGCGGAAGATTTCGCCGGCCAGATAGCCGAAGGTGACCGGGTGATAGCCGGACGCGGTTCCCGGCGGCCAGAGCGGCGTCATGGCGGCGAGCTTGGCGCAGATGGCGTCCCAGTCGAACCACAGCGCCGGGTCCATCTCTTCGGTAAAGCCGCTGAGCCCCGCCTGGTGCGACATCGCCTGGCCCACCGTGATCTCGCCCTTACCGGCTGCGGCGAACTCCGGCCAGACGCTGGCGACGGCGGCGTCGTAGCTCAGCCGGCCCCGGTCGACCAGGCGCGCGATCAAAAGCGCGGCGATGGCCTTGGTGGTGGAGAAGACGGGCGTCAGGGTTTCGGCATCGAAGGCTTGCGTTCGGGCGCGATCGGCGAACCCGCCATGGAGGTCGAGCACCACCTCGCCCTCAATCGTCACGGTGAAGCGCGCGCCAAGCTCCTCTCCGTCGGCCAGGGCGGCGTCGAACAGATCGCGGACGGGGTCGAATTGGGGAGGACAGATCATGCCCGCTCCTTAAACCACAGCAAGGATGACGCGCCAGCCATCCCACCGGTAGACCGTCAGCGGATTTGCGCCCAAATAGCTCCCCATGAGCATCCTCTATCCCGTCGCTGAGACGCCCGAGGCGGCCCTGCACGCCGCGCGCGGCCACGCGGCCCGTGCACGGGAGGCGGAACGGATGGCGGGCGGCGCGGTGCGCTTCGTCACCGAGGCGGTCGGGCCGGCGTTTTCGACGCGAGAGGCCGCGCTCGACGCCTATGTCGGACTGGTGGAGGACGAGCGGCCCGGCCGGCCCTCCCCGCCGCCGGAAGCACGCTGGCGCCAGCTTCGCCCGGTCAGCGTACCGCCGGGTGTGAAGCCCAGACCGCGCCCGACCCTAAAACCCGTCAATCGGGACGGCCACCGCTGGCCGACGCCGCCGGCTGACTCAAGCGAATCGCCGCCCCCAACGCTCTGGCGGCTGTCGGTGTCCTACTGGCGGATCGAGCAGGCGGTCGCCGCGCCGCCGCAAGCCGCCGCCCGCAAACTGCGCCGCGACATCGGCGCCAAGGACCTGGACGCCGCCGTGCTCGACGCCCTCGCCCGCCAACCCCTACGTCCGCTCAGACCTCAGCAGGCGCTCGACATCGGCCTGTTCGAATACCGACCGCCCGACGCGCCGGGGCTGATTATGCCGGACGAATAGGCGCCCCGGGATTCGCTTATCAATCGATCCGCACCCTTGTGAACAACATGAACGACAGCGGATCGGCGCCGTAGGTCGCATTGAGGCTGGTCGGCAGAGTGTAGCGGCTGAAGAGGCCGCCGGCGTCGAACACCAGGCTATGGGTCAGAGGAAAGCTGCGGAAGTACCCGGTAGTGTATTCGACGGCGTCGAATATGCGGCCAAACAGCGGGCTGGTGGGATCGTCGTCGAACAGTTCGTCCTTCTGGGCGTACTCGACGCGGAAGAACACGGTGTCGCGGCCATAGCTGGCGGCGCTTTCGAGCAACCCGGCGTCCAGCCGATTTCCCGGCATGTTGCGGTCTCGCCCCCACGCCAGAAGCGTCTGCCAATTGCCCTTGGGCAGGGGCAGATTGTAGGTCCCTGACGCGGTGGTGCGCCATTGATCGACATTGGGCGTCAGTTGCTCGGGGCTATGGAGCCAGCCGGCGCTGAGCTGAAACGACAGATTAGCCGTCGGGTTGACGGTCGCCCGCGACGACCAGGAGTCGAATGTCGGGTGATCGACGTTCCAGCGGTTCTGATTGGGCTCGCGGCCGGTGAAGCTAGATGTCTCGAACTTGAACGGACCGTCGGTCACGCCCAGCGTCACGACGCCGGAGCTGGTGTGGGTGGAGTCCAGCCAGTGGTGGGCGATCGGGGCCGCGGGGTCCATATCGCCCGAAAAGCGATGCATGAAGGTCACCGGCCCCAACGCCGGCTCGCCCGGCCAGGCGACATACAGAAACGTCGATACGGATTTGGTGACCGGGTGGCTGTAGATCGCGCCCAGCTCCATCACGGCGTTGTGGGGATGCTGACGATCCACCAGGGCGGTGCGGCCGTTGGCGGTTTCGCCGGTCTGCAGCAGCAACGGATAGCCGTTCGAACCCATCAAGGGATCGAGCGAGACCATGGCGCGCAGCGTCAGCGTCCCGCCCTCCAGCGGTCTCTGACCCATGCCCATCAGCATAGATTCGAAGACGGTCTTGTCCGCCCCGCGCGGACCGCCCTGGTCGTCATAGACGAGCGTTCCGTAGCCATGCAGCATGGTCGACCAGTCGCCGAGCTGGCGATGCAGCCCGTTCATCGGCGCGGAGTCCGGCTGCCACGACGTGCCCGATGCATCGCGGGTCATAGGATAGGCGCCCAGGTCGCCGGTCATCGTCAGGGCGGACATGTTCATGCCCGGCATGTTGGACATGTCCATACCCGACATTTCCATGCTGTCGGCCGGCGGGGCCGCTTTGGACGCCGGCGGCGCTGTCTCGGCAAGGACGCCGACCGGCGCCGCGAGCGCCCCTAAGCCCGCAAAAGCGCTCGCAAAGATGTTCAACCTCATCGCTCGGACCGGCTGAAGACGTCGATCAGCTCCGCCACCTTTTGGCGCTGCTTATCCGGGTCGCCGCTGACGATGGCGTCCTCGACGCAGTGCGCCAGGTGATCGGCGAGCACCAGCTGCTCCACCTTCGCCAGAGCCGAGCGGGCCGCGCGCACCTGGGCGACCACGTCCAGGCAGTAGCGATCCTGTTCCACCATCTGGGCCACGCCGCGAATCTGGCCCTCGATCCGGGCCAGTCGGCCGGCAACCTTCGCCTTCGTATCTGCGTTCATAGAAAACCCACTACCCGTATGGGGTATAGTTGGCAAGATAGATGGGGCGACCGTGATCCTCACCCTTGTTCACGCCGGCCTAAGCGCGCTGATCATGGCCGCCGCCATGGGCTGGCAGATGCTGTGGACCCTGGTGTTGGGCTTTCTGATCTCCGGCGCAATCCAGGCGGCGGTATCGCACCAGGACATGGCCAAGCTGCTGCCCGACGACCGCTGGCCATCGATCGTGAAAGCGTCTGCGCTCGGCGCAGCGTCGTCGTCCTGCTCCTACGCCTCAGCCGCGATCGCCCGGGCTATCGTCAAGACCGGGGGAGACTTCCGCGCCGCCATGGCCTTTCAATTCGCCTCCACCAACCTCGTGGTCGAGCTGGGCTTGATCTTGCTGACCCTGATGGGCTGGCGGTTCATGGCGGCGAGCTGGATCGGCGGCTTGGCGATGATCCCGATTGTCGTGGGCCTGCTGCGACTCTTTATGTCGCGCCGACGGATCGAGGCGGCGACTGCGCAGGCGCGGCGCAATGCGCCCGGCCGGATGGAGGGCCACGCGGCGATGGACATGTCGGTCGAGGCCCCCACGGTCTTGAGCCGGCTGGCGTCGGCCAAGGGCTTCACGGCCGTAGCGCATTTCTTCTACATGGACTGGGCGTCGCTCTGGACCGACCTTCTACTCGGGCTACTGATCGCGGGGGCCATCGGCGCCTGGGTGCCGGCCACAGTGTGGGCGCATCTTTTCCTGACGGCGCCGCCCTTCGCCAACCATCCCTGGGTCGGTCGCATCGCCGGCCCGCTGATCGGGCCGCTGGTGGCGATGGTCACCTTCGTCTGCTCCATCGGCAAGGTCCCCCTGGCGGCGGTGCTGTGGCGGGGCGGGGCGAGCTTCGGCGGCGTGATCGCTTTCATTTTCGGCGACCTGATCGTTCTGCCGCTCTTGGACATCTACCGCCGCTACTATGGCCTGAAGGCCGCCGCCCTGATGTTTGTCGCCTTCTATATGGCCATGGCGCTCGCCGGGCTGGCGGTGGAGGGTCTGTTCGCCTTGGCGCATCTGACGCCGACGCGACATCCGGCCGCCGCCACGGCGCCGATGTTCGCCTGGGACGCCACGACCTGGCTCAATCTCGGCGCGATCGTCATCGTGGCCGTCCTGGACTGGCGGTTCCTGACCACCGGAGGTCCAGCCATGCTGAAAGCCATGGACGCGCCAGCGGGCCACGACCATTGCGCCGGACACAAAAAAGGCTGAACCCGTCCTTAACCACCCTGCGGCGGTTCATCGCCGATTAAGCCTCTCGCGCTACCTGAAGGCTTTGATTAAGACACCGCCTGGCGAAGGCATGGCCTATGGCCTTGAGGCCGAAGTCTCTCGGCGAGCGGCGGGCGACCCGGCCCTGGAGAATCTTGGATGGCGAACACCGGTCGCCCCGGCGGCGGTGCAGGACGAGGAGGTCGCAAAGGCCCTCTCAAAAGCGGCGGCGCCGCCCCGGCGCCCGCGCGGCGCAGCATTCCTAACGCCGTCTTCTATTGGGCTGCGGTGCTCGCCGTCTGGGTCGTGATCGCGGCCGTCGGCGTCGTGTTTGTGTTCGCGCAAGGGCTGCCCGACACCTCCAAACTTTACGAGATCCATCACCAGCCCTCGATCTCCTATCTGGATCGCAATGGCGCGCTTCTGGCGGTGCGCGGCAGCCAGTACGCTCCGCCGATCAACCTGGACACCCTGCCGGCCTATGTGCCGGCCGCCTTCGTCTCGGTCGAGGACCGCCGCTTCTACCATCACTGGGGCTTCGACCTGCGCGGTATCGCCCGCGCCTTGGTGGCCGACCTCACCCGCCACCGCATGGCCGAGGGCGCCTCCACCATCACCCAGCAGTTGGCGCGCGATCTGTTCCTCACCCCCATACAGACGCCCAAGCGCAAGATTCAGGAACTGATCCTGGCGGTCGAGCTGGAGCACCAGTTCACCAAGAAGCAGATTCTGTCGCTCTATCTGAACCGGGTCTATTTCGGCGCCGGTGCCTATGGCATCGAGTCGGCGGCGGAGACCTTCTTCAACAAGCCGGCCTCCAAACTCTCGCTCGGCGAGGCGGCGCTCTTGGCGGGCCTTCTGAAGTCGCCGACTCACTACAGCCCCGTTTCGGAGCAGTACCGCGCGGGCCTGCGCGCCACTATCGTGCTCGACACCATGGTGGAGACCGGCGCCATTACCCCCAAGCAGCGCGACGACGCGCTGGCCCACCCGGTCACGGTTTCGCCGGCGCTCGCCACCCAGCACGCCCAGTATTTCGTCGACTGGGTCGATGGCCAAGTGCGCAAGCTGGTGGGCGAGCCGACGACGGACCTGATCGTGGAGACCACACTCGACCTTCCCATCGACACCGCCGCGGAAAACGCCGCCCGCGCCATCACCGACCGCTACGCCAAACAGGGCGTGCAGCAGGCCGCCGTGGTCGCGCTCGACGGCGAAGGGCGCGTGCGCGCCCTGATCGGCGGCGTCAGCTACAACCAGAGCCAGTTCAATCGCGCCATCGACGCGCGCCGCCAGACCGGTTCGTCGTGGAAACCCTTCGTCTATCTGACCGCCATGAACGCGGGCCGCACGCCCGACACCATGGCCGTGGATGAGCCGGTCACCATCGACGGCTGGAGCCCCCACAATTTCGAACCGGAGTTCCTGGGTCCCATCACGCTGCAGAGCGCGCTACAGCGCTCGATCAACACCGTCGCCGCCAAGTTGGCGGACGAGGTCGGTCGCGACAACGTCGCCGCAACGGCCCGCAAGCTTGGCATCACCTCGCCGATCAACACCGATCCGGCCATGGCGCTCGGCACCACCCAGGTCAGCCCGCTGGAGATGGCCCAGGCCTACGCCCCCTTCGCCAACGGCGGGTTCAAGGCCGACGCTTACGCCATCGAGCGCATCCGCACCGCCGACGGCAAGATCCTCTACCAACACCCCCTGCCCGTTCACACCCGCGTCATCGACGAACCGGCGCTCGGCTACATGACCCAGATGCTGAAGACCGTCCTGGTTCCCCCCGGCACCGGCGTGCGCGCCGCCTTCCCAGGCTACGAACTGGCCGGCAAGACGGGCACCACCAGCGACTTCAAGGATGCGTGGTTCGTCGGCTACACCGGCGGCTTCGTCACCGCGGTCTGGACCGGCAAGGACGACGACACGCCCATGCGCCACATCACTGGCGGCATGGCCCCGGCCGACCTCTGGCGCGCCTTCATGTCGGCCGCCCTGCCCCACCTGAAAGTCGGCCCCATCCCCGGCGGCCCCGTGCCGCCGCCCCAACAAGACCTGATCGGCGACATACTCGCCAACTCCACCGGCGCCAGCGAAGGCGCCAACACCACCGACACCACCGCGCCGGACGGGGGGGATGGAGCGCCGGCGCCGCCGGCTAATCCGCCGCCGGGGTGAGGGCGGGCGGATGGGGCGAATCGTTTCGCGCCCGCATCCCCCGTTCGCCTTCCTCGGCCTTGTGCCGAGGATCGAGCTATCCGGAGCGTAGGCGCCTGACGGCGCGAGAGCGCCGCGGTGCGGAACGCTCGGCCCTCGGGACAAGCCCGAGGGAAGCGGAAGAAAAGGGCGGCTAAGGTTACTTGATTAGCGAAGCGAAGCTTCGCCCCCTACTTCCGCCGCCCCTTGCGGAACTGCTCCGCCGCCTCCGCCCGCACCTGGGCCCGCAGCTGCTTGGGCGCGTTGCGGTCTACGGTTTCGCCTTCGGGGGTCAGGACTTCGTTGGCGAACTCCAGGTCGAGCATTTTCAGGCGCTTCAGTTCGTCGCGCAGGCGGGCGGCCTCTTCGAACTCGAGGTTGGCGGCGGCGGCGCGCATCCGGGTTTCCAGGTCCTTGATCGTGGTCTGGAAGTTGGAGCCTAGGAACGGCTTCGACGCGGTCTCGCCGACGCCGACCTTGACCGTCACCCGGTCGGCCTTCTCATAGGGGCTGTCCAGGATATCGGCGATGCCGCGTTTGACGCTTTCCGGCGTGATGCCGTGCTCCAGGTTGTAGGCGTTCTGGCGTTCCCGGCGGCGCTGGGTCTCCGCCATGGCCCGCTCCATCGAGCCGGTGATGCGGTCGGCGTAGAGGATCACCTTGCCGTCGATGTTGCGGGCGGCGCGGCCGATGGTCTGGATCAGCGAGGTTTCGGAGCGCAGGAACCCTTCCTTGTCCGCATCCAGGATGGCGACAAGCCCGCACTCGGGGATGTCGAGCCCTTCCCGCAGCAGGTTGATGCCGATCAGGACGTCGAAAGCCCCCAGGCGCAGGTCGCGGATGATCTCGATCCGCTCCACCGTATCGACGTCGGAGTGCATGTAGCGGACCCGCACGCCCTGCTCGTGCATATATTCGGT
>Ga0116231_10015142_pt1 | contig 10060 bp, 5 predicted proteins | sample S1TSphgellanicum_2_FD_89695 | JGI IMG/M metagenome (GOLD analysis project Ga0116231, IMG submission 89695) | Host-associated microbial communities from peat moss isolated from Minnesota, USA - S1T2_Fd - Sphagnum magellanicum MG | ecosystem: Host-associated > Plants > Peat moss > Unclassified... | reverse complement strand
TTTTTTTTTTCCAGGGGGAAATTTGGCCCAATGGACCTCTTGGAATTTTTTGTTACCTTTGGGGTGTTAAAGGGAATTTTTTTGTTTTGGGGCCCTTTTTGGGGGAAGTTTTTTTTTTTTTTTTTTTTTTGTTTTGATCTTCATTTATTCGGGCCCTCTGATTCTTTGTTTATATTTAATGTTGTTTTCCAATTATGGCCACTCAAAAAGCAAGAAAAATGAATCTTGTCACAATGAAGGTTTATTCAACTTTAGTGGGATTGCCTCAATTTAAGTAATTTGATGTGTTGTTGTGTAAAAAGAGGCTTAATTAAAAGCATGCTTGTAATACAGGTTGTGTGTGTGTGTATGTATGTAAGTGTGATTTTTTATGCAATTTTTTTTCGAATTTTCACTAAAAAGAAATTTAAAGAAAACTTTGTCTTCACAATGTGAAATTTCGCCCCCAAAAAATCATTGTATTGTGTAAACAAAAAGTTTAATTATAAAGCAATATGCACATTGTGGATGCAATCAAGATTGTGCTTGCTTCAAATAACCACATAAAATTCCCATTCAACTTCTATCTTCAAAAAACTAAATCTTCTTAAATTCCAAATTCATACAATTGGACAAATATTTATTTCTCACTTTTAACTTGCATATTTATGATTATAGTTTTACATGAAAGTTATAAATAAGTATTCATAATTGTTTATAATTTGAATGAGGGTGAAAACCATTTTTATTTTTAACAATATAGAGCAATTAAATGAATTTCACTACATTATCTTGTTCAAATGCTTTAACCATGTATTGATCTTGAATAACTAAACTTAATTCACCCATTTCTATCAAGTTCATTTTCTGGGACTGATTTTTATAGTAATTGATTCAATAAAGTTTCATGAAAAAAGTCAAAAATAAAAATAAAAATTCATCTTGTGACCAAAAGAAAAACAATCATATCCTTTTCAACCCCATCGCAGTGCACATTGCGCAATAAGATTATTGTCTGATTTGACTACAATTTGACCTACTATAAGCTTTTTCCAATCACAAGTGATACTAGGGCACTTGTTGTTAATCTATAAAGATGACACTCACATTGGTGACCACTTTGTTTAGGACAATTGTAACTAAGAACCCATTTTGAATTTTTCAACAATTTCAAGTCATTGACACGGCAATGCCAACAATCGAAGCTCCCTCTCCAAAATACTAGAATGGTTTGGTGGCTTTTTCCATGTTTTTTCCACTTATATAAAAGTTATACCATTCAATCTTAACTTATCGCCTACACTATTCACAAGTAATTTTTATGTACCATGGTTTTAAACCAAATGCAACAACTCCAAATTTAACATGTTTACTATAGGAAAACAAGATTAGGAGAGGGGCAACACCACGCTCCTCAGGTGTTACCCTACACTTTAGTCTCTCAAGGGCTAAATTTTGATATGCCTATGCATGGTGAGCCTTTTGTGGCCTTGAGGATTTGTTAAAGTTGCCTTTCAAAACAAGATCGGATATGTGAAAGGGTTGTATAGGCTTCACAAGCTTGAGTGCAAGGCCTAGTTGATAAAACCATTCTTAGTATTCATGGACAAGTTCATAAATGCAAGGTACTACAAAACTATGATATGCATCAAGATCCCCTAGATTATGTAAAGCTCTATTAGCACCATGGATTTATGTGTATGTGAACCTAGCAATTTTTTTCTGGCATGCTTGGTACGTTGTTAGATTTGATTCCAATTGATTATCAACTAGTGAGTATCTATCTTTTGAGATAGGTGTTTGTTTGGATGTGACCATTCTATGGTTCTCACAAACCTTTGGGTGCCCATTGCACTTTTGGGATCATTGGAAAGCCCTTGATGAAGCAATGTGGAAATTTGTTGTTTCGTAATTTTCAGACCAAAACAAAAGTTATTGAATTTAGTATAGTTTTCATTGCTGAAAATTAGATTTAATTAAATTTAATAAGGTTCCATAAGAACTCTAAAGTTAAGCCCACTTTTAATTGAATAATATTAGGATGGGTGACCTTATAGGAAATTTAATATACTCACTAATTTTGTTTAACTTTATTTCTAAATATTATGTTGTTATAGTTGTATAGGCTGGCGACTGAACACTTAATGTCTCAGTCACCTCTGTCTCACTCAATCTGCCTCATTTCCACCTACACTCTGAAGTTAAAATATAGCCCCCTAGAAAGTGCACCCATGGTCGTTTAAATCGCTCAAAATTTACAATGAGAGAGATACACTCCTTCAAAGTGTTTGGGGGGGGGGGAGAGGGGGAATTTGATTTTTAAAAATGAAATTGTACACACGGCAGCCCATGATGGCTTCTTTAGTCACCTCAAGCCAAACACTAACTGGGGCACCAACAAATGCTATCTACCTGGTTATCGAACTGGATGAAATTTTGGATGAAAGATTTTCTCAAAGTAAGTGTTCTATTTTGATCATAGGGCTCAAATCACATGCAAATTTAGGCTTAATGATCAATAGTTATGGGTAAACATATTCCCATTCACCAAACCCACCACCCCTTCCCAAATGTCTATGGGCGCGGGTTTTGTCACCTCCACCAAGCATCTAACTCTTTGTCATGTTACATTTCTCTCTCTCTCCAACTTTCTCAAATTGTTTGTGGGTGCAAGTTCTCCATTGTCCCCTGCCAAGCATCCGATTCCTAGTCACGTTATTTCTATGAGCTTCTTAAGCTCCTCTAAACTTGATATTGTCAAGATACTATTTGTTTTTGGTTTGTGTTTGTAGGTTTGTACGATTAATCCTCCCTCTCTCTGCAATTGATGCCCCTTTCTCCAAACACTCTAAAGCTTTTGCAACTATTGGTGATGTCCCATGTTTCCTCTCTTTCAACTCTCTCTCATTTCTCCTTTCTTTTTTTTGATCTTTCTCTCATCTTTGCATTTACTCGTGATGGTGCTACGTTGAACTCTATCCTTTCTCTCCTCTCTCTCTTTTGCACTTGCTGGTGATGATGTCACATCGAACTTTATCTCCTCTCTCATCTCTCTCTCATCTTTCGCACTTACAACGATGGCACCGTGTCCCCTTTCTATTCTTTTTTTCTCAACTCTATCATCTCTTGCATCTACAACGATGGCATCACATCCCCTTTCTACTCTCTTTTTCAACTCTCTCATCTCTCATTTCTCCTCTCTCTCATTTCTCACACCTACATTGATGGTGTTACGTCCCTTTTCTACTATCTCTTTCAACTCTCTTGTCTTTCCTCTTTCTCATCTTTCACACATGCTAGCCTTGACAATGTGTCTCTCTCCTTTCTTAACTATTTTTGAATTCAAAACTCAGAGCTCGCTTGCTATTGGCAATGGTGATAGGTGTTCCTTTCTTTTATCAACTACATCAGAGCTTGGAACTTTGAGTTTGCTTGTTGCTAGCAATGGCTATTAGCGCCCCCTTTTATTTTTTTAGTTTTTTCAAAATTCAAAGCTCTAGACTTTCCTGCTAAGATGGCAATCCACCCCCCTTCTCTCCTTTTTCATCTTTCTCATAGCTTAAAACTCTATTGTTGCTGGCAATAATGATCCACCCCTTTTATATCTTGTTTCATCTTTCTTACAACTCTAAACTCTTTTGTTGTTAACAATGCCCTCTTTTCTCCTCTTTCATCACTCTCATAGCTTAGAGCTTTAAGCTCTTTTATTGTTGGTAATGGCGATCCACCCCCCTTTTCTCCTCTCTCAACTCCTTCAGAACTTAGAACTTTGAGTTCTCTTTTTGCTAGCGATATCAATCCACCCCCCTTTTCTCATCTCTCAACTTTTTAAGAGCTAAGAGCTCTTTTGTTGTTTTTTCTTCCTTTCAGCCATTTCAACTCCTATGATTGATGCCCCTTCTTTCCTTTAGACCCAAACCCACCCATATTGATATATTTCTCTCATATGTTATGTAGCTACTACTCAATTGTTCCTCAACTACTCCTTTTCTTTCGACTATTGTTACCTTTTTTCATATGTTGTTTAGTTATTACATTTTTTTTGTCTGATGCTCAACTCCACTACCTTTCTCTTAGCAGCTAACCTTGTTGTCCAGCATCCTCATGTTTGTTACTTAAGCCGTGGCTATAACCTTCCCTATTGTTGAACCCATGTTGTGCAGCTTAAATTCACCCCCATGTATTTACACGAATCTATTTGAAAACTTGCTTGAAAATTATGGTGAAAACAATCACCCATTTTAGCAATAGCTACTATAGTCCAAGCTACAATGAACTATGTTTTAGCATGCTCCCCAGTAATTTTTAAAACTATTCGTTCTACTATAAAACCCAATTCTACTACTTGTTTGGCTCACTTGTCTTCCTTCTCCTTTTTTTTGCATGCTTTAATTTCTTCTACAATTACCTTTTCTAGTGTTTTTCTCCTTAGGATGTCTAGTATTTAGAATTAATCACAACATGTGATTAAGAATAATTGATTAATGGTTTTTTTTCCCTTAGTGTATCTTGCAGTTAAATGAAGTAACAAAAGTAGGTTATGCACCTTCATGGATTTTTGGGTCAAATTTGGAGACAGCTAAGTTTCTTGTAACAACTCCTAAGTATTTTCAAACTACTCTCATCTAGGTTTACAACATCAATCTTTATTGGCTAATGGTCTAATACTATAGGGCTATGAGGCATATCTACATAATAACACTAGACATTTTGTGACATGTAAATAGGTAGATCTTCAAATCTTGGATGCTAATTTATTTTGACTATATGGAGAAGTTCTCTGATAATAGATTATTCCCCCCATTAAGGATTATTCTCAGCTTCCTCCTCTGTTGTGTAATTTTTTTCACTTGTGCATTGCTCATGTTTGTTGTAGTGTAAACCCTTAATGGTTTAGTCTTGTTATCCATTGCCTTTGGGTTTAGAAGCCATATACATGTAGTCGTAAACTTGATGTTTTGTTTTGTAAGTGATTGCTCTAAAGCTTGATCCACCCATCTAGCTAGGGTTATTTTGTTTGTTTCCATGTGATTGCTTCTAGACATAGCTACATCCTTGACCTTTCTAAATGTTGTCTTAAAAGGTTTGAAACAAAACACATTTAATGGTTGTAATGCAGGTGATGTGTGCGATGGCAATGTGATCATGTCTAATCCAAACTTTTTAGCATGTTTTATCGTTTCTAAGGTAACATGGTTGCCATGTCCATCTAAAATCAACAGGTGTCGGTTACCAAGGAACATTCCACCTAGAATTGATTTGTTAAAGAAAGACATAAACTTTTTGAATAAGAAAGTAGCCATCCATGTTTTTCTTTTGCATTACCATACAAGTATTTCGTTTACAAAGTTTAATGTAATCATCCTTTAGTCTCTCACCTTTAAAAATGTAAAAATGAAATATAACACCCATGTATCATTGATTGCATAATTTATAGTTAATCATTCCAGAGATTTGGGGATGATATTGGAAACTGCATTAGATCCTCTCTTGGCCAAAACTCTTGTTTTAAATTATTTGCCAACTTGAATCCATGTTTCATCAAAGTTCCATATATGATTAGAATTGTAATTGTGTTGGCAATATGATGATTGCAAGTTGGTGTAGAAATAATTACATGAATTAGGTGTCAACCCTTTAACTTTGTAGACTTCTAATCCTTCTACCTACCATATGTTGATTTTTGGATGTCTACACTTGAACCAATAACACCAATTAGTGCCTGGTATTCCATTTCAAAATGGTGTAGCCCTTGTATGTGTTAGTTTTGCAACTTTCATCTTCAGTTGTTGTAGGATGATGGACAGTTCACATTCTTGCATTGTTAATGTCCATGTAATCATTATTGTATCTTCTTGTTTTGTAAGCACACTTCTTAGCCCCATCTTCCTGGATATGGTTTTTCCATTTAGGTGGTCAACAAGGGAGCTCATTGGGATGTTCCATGACTTGCTAGCTCTCCTTATGGAAATGTGTCCCTTTTTCAATAACATCCATTGTTTCTTCTAATGCTTCATTTGTTCACATACCTTTTTTAGTTTTTGGAAACATTCGATTCAGCTATGGTGTTGATCTTTTGCTTTGTGAGTCAAGAGTAGGGGGAAAATTTTCCTTGTTAGTTGTAAGGTTTACTGCTTGCAAATCCAACATGTTGTTGCGTCTCCTACGAGGGACTTTCAAGTTCACGATTGATTATTTTTTCCTAGTCCTAGCCTTTAGCAACTTGGTGGGTACAGTCTAGCCCCACTAAAGGTATTTTTTTCCTTCCTTGTAAACAACTCAAGAATCTAAAAAATGTAGTAAATTCTTTAAATTTTGCTATAACATGTTCTAAGATTGCTATAGTAGAATATAATAACTTATAAAAAATTTCAAAATCATCCCAATTTAAATCAACATCTTCCATTGTTGTGCATGCATGGGGAGAAATGTGTGGGAGTGATTGATATGATTTAGTTGGTCTTTAGCTCTCTCTTAGCTACTTGATGTAGCATTTCAAACTATGAATTTTTGGATCCAATGGTAATCCAGATGTTTTTAAAGCCTTTGATTGTAAATCTAGTCTACAAGTTCAACTTGTATGTCCGATGTTGATCCCCCTTTTACATGTTTTACTTTCACCTTTTGCAAATCAACTTTTGAACATAGCTTTTGTTCTTCTACTTGTTCTACTTTTTTTTTGAGACTTGTTTTCTGCAAGTAAACTCTCAGACTTGGACTACTACTCTTTACATGTTCTACTGTCACTAGGAAATTAGAATCCCTTAGCACTACAACATTAGGACCTAGGAATTATAAGCAAAGTTGAAATTGTTCTTCTACCCTAGCTCATAGAGAGGACATACTTGAAGCTCATATTAGAAGTAGAAAATGATGTATTCATTTGATGTAAGTTTTGTTGTAGTTTAAACTTTTATTTGCGTTTTTTTTTGGGGGAGGGAATGCTCAATTTTTATGCATAGTAAGAATCTTTGGGGACTCTCTTTTGGGGCTAAAAATGTGGTGCCTTCAATGATTCAAAGAAAGGATGTCCTTTGTTGATCCTTGTGAATTGTATCCTTGTTAGGTTTAGGATTTATTAGTGGGCAGTTTCATGTCTTTTAATGTGAGCCTAAACCCCCATAACCAAACAGTCAATTTTTTATTTGCATTTTGCTTATGTTAGTTCTCTGAAAAACAATTGAACCCACCCTTAAACCTACCCAAGTATCTGCATTAGAATGGGCTGGTCCTCTCCCATAACCAAACATGACTACACATACAATGTGCTAATCCTTTCTCATAACCAAACATGATTACATATGACACTGCCTTTTTTTTGGGTTATTGCTTTTTCCAATGCCCATAGTTGAAATCATGCAGGCGATAAAATCCATTTTCTTCCTGACAGAGCTTGACTTGCAATTGGAGGATATTGACTCCTTCAAGGTTGAACAGTGGCTCAAGAATGGAGTTGTTCGACCTGAGTCCCCCTTTAAATTCACAGCATTCCAGGTTTGAAAACCTGAACTATACACCTCTTAAGCACTGGACTGTTGCTGCACATTCAAATCAATTGACTTGCTACCAGATTTCAAACCCACAATCAGGATGCCATGTTTCATTTGTAATCTCTCACAATTCATGTCGCATTTGCACATGGATTGATAAAATCTTGAAGGCACTGCCCATTGCAATCAAATGTCTGCATGATGACTATGTTTCAGATTGCATAGATTGCTCTTGCCTCCAACACCAGTGCAAGTTTTCTGACCAAATTCTGGCAGATGTCCACTGTGCTGTTCATGGGTAGACCATCACCAAGAGGATCGAACAATGAACCCCATTGAAACTTCAGACCCAAGCAACTGAAGCCTAATGATACCATTTACAGCTACAAAATATTCACTTACATAGCAAAAAAGTCTAGAAGGGGGGGAATTCTCCTAATGTCTGGTGCTTCAACAGTACCAAACAATAGATGCCGTATTAGAGCTGTAAGACTATAAGAATCTCCAAGTGATTTTTGATTGTGCATGCAGTAATGATTTGCACCAAAGGCTGAAATTGTCGCTGCAATACACATAATGTGAATTTGCAACAGAGTCCTGCACTTTGGAATTGGACAATGGTAACAAGTGCTCACTCTGGTGAGTTGCACCTTTGCTTTAAAATTTGTTGGACTCAGAAAATCTTGATGCGGCTCAAATATGTGTTCTCAAAGTAACCTTTCATTTCTCTTCAATTTAGTTGCAAAAAAGCAGGTTTCCTACAATGCAAAGTGCGTTACCCCTGCAAAGGGTCCAAGTAGTGGGCTTCCTTCTTAGTGATGATAAGGCATAGACATAACATTTGCTATTGAATTCAAATCTGTTGCTTATGACCACCAACAGAGTCCACAAAGCCCAATCCTAAAGATGACAGACCTGGGTCATTGATTTCACACAGTTGAAGAAGAGGGGAGAAAAGAGGCAACTTTGTGGAGAGCATCTAAAGGACTGAAACTGAATTTTCTTCCTACCTACAATTGTGACAATCAAACAGGCTATCGAAAGACCTATCATGTTGAGACCCAGAACTCTCCTCCTACCATTGTTATGATGCTGACTACTCTTCACCAAGCATGGTCAACAGCAAAAACACCTCTTAATCACTGGACTGTTGCTGCACATTCAAATCAATTGACTTGCTACCAGATTTCAAACCCACAATCAGGATGCCATGTTTCATTTGCAATCTATCACAATTCATGTCACGTTTGCACATGGATTGATAAAATCTTGAAGGCACTGCCCATTGCAATCAAATGTCTGCATGATGACTATGTTTCAGGTTGTATAGATTGCTCTTGCCTCCGTAATCAACTGTTAGTCAGATAAAAGCAACACCAGTGCAAGTTTTCTGACCAAATTTTGGAAGATGTCCACTGTGCTGTTCATGGGTAGACCGTCACCAAGAGGATTGAACAATGAACCCCATTGAAACTTCAGACAAGCAACTGAAGCCAAATCATACCATTTACAGCTACAAAATATTCACTTCAATAGCGAAAAAGTCTAGAAGGGGGGGAATTGTCCTTATGTCAGGTGCTTCAACAGTACCAAACAATAAACGCCCTATTAGAGCTGTAAGACTATAAGAATCTCCTAGTGATTTTTGATTGTGCATGCAGTAATGATTTGCAACAAAGGCTGAAGTTGTTGCTGCAATACACAAATAATGTGGATTTGGAACAGAGTCCTGCACTTTGGAATTGGACAATGGTAACAAGTGCTCACTCTGGTGACTTGCACCCCTTCACTTTAAAATTCGTTGGACGCAAAAAAATCTTGATGTGGCTCAATATGTGTTCTCAAAGTAACCTTTCATTTCTCTTCAAATTAGTTGCAAAAATGCAAGCAGGTTTCCTACAATGCAAATTGCATTACCCTGGCCAAGCATCCAAGTAGTGGGCTTCCTTCTTAGTGATGATAAGGCATAGATGTTACATTTGCTATTGAATTCAAATCTGTTGCTTATGACCACCAACAGAGTCCACAAAGCCCAATCCTAAAGATGACAGACCTGGGTCATTGATTTCACACAGTTGGAGAAGAGGGGAGAAAAGAGGCAACTTTGTGGAGAGCATCTAAAGGACTGAAACTGAATTTTCTTCCTACCTACAATTGTGACAATCAAACAGGCTATCAAAAGACCTATTATGTTGAGACCCAGAACTCTCCTCCTACCATTGTTATGATGCTGACCACTCTTCACCAAGCATGGTCAACAGCAAAAACAGATGTCTGTGCAATTGTTTCCTCCTTATGGATCTTTTACATCAGAGTTCAAGTGCCTCATGTCGCCAGCAATTGCCTGGGAGAAAAACACAACCAAAAACACAGAAATCAGCTGGAAATGGTCTAACAATTCTCCTGCTTCCAATTATGGTTCATCTCTAACTTCAGCCATTACAGCAAAACTGCTTGTTCTACAACTCACCTGGACAGCCCATCAGGATCATCCTCTTCCTCTGGCTCTTGCTCATTTACTTGCTTTATTCGCTTGCCCTCCCTTGGTCCAGTTCGCCCCCGCTTTTGCTTACCACTGTCCACAACAAACA
>Ga0116231_10015140_pt1 | contig 10060 bp, 6 predicted proteins | sample S1TSphgellanicum_2_FD_89695 | JGI IMG/M metagenome (GOLD analysis project Ga0116231, IMG submission 89695) | Host-associated microbial communities from peat moss isolated from Minnesota, USA - S1T2_Fd - Sphagnum magellanicum MG | ecosystem: Host-associated > Plants > Peat moss > Unclassified... | reverse complement strand
GTTTCAAATTGAATCTAAAATCCTTCAAACTTAATCTCAAGCTTTAGTGAATCGCAACTCACCAGTATTTGTTGAAGCGGCTCCAATCGATGTGTTGCCTGGACGCATTTGGCTTGAAAGTTCCATCGTTACAGAGTCTTGAGATCTCTCTGATATCTCCATAAGGTTAATGCAGAATGTGTAACGGCCTTGAAGTTTTCACAAACTATAGTGCAGGCACAGTAAGTTACCCTCTTGATCGGAAAACTCGAACTTGCGCAAGACGATGAGACTTGAGTTCACCTCCGTTCTGGGCTCCTTCCCCCACCCACACACAAAAAACGTAAATTTTAGGCTCAAGTACTACTGAAGAAGATGGTCGTGTCTGCAGGATATTCTTAGCCGCTGTCTTAATCTCAATATCTGCATAAGAACACACCCGCAACAACCAGACGAACGGCCAGCATGAGCTAGTGCAAAAATTGAAGCTTGGGTGAGGTAGGGTAGGCTGCAGGCAAACGGGATCTACCCAGTAGCTTGCGGCCGCAAAAACGGGACGCCGATGGTCTCGGTGGTGGAAGCAAGCAGCAGCGAAAGAGAGATGATGACGCTGGGACTCAGCAGCTGGCAGCAACCGTTCTCGGCAGCGTAAAAAAGACCTTGCTGGGAACAAAAGGGAAGAAAACACCAGAGCAGCGGGAACAGAGGGAGAAAAGAAAGACGCAGCACACGAAAAGGGCCAAGAGTGGCAGAGAAGAGATCTGAAGAAAAACAGGCGACAGAGAAAAGTGAACTGATGAAGGAGACGGACGTTGGAGGCCGAGCTTTAAAGCCTCAAAACTGTCGGTAACGCTTGAGAGAGAGAGCTTGAGCGAGCGAGTTTAGGAGTTTCAGTGAGTTCTCCGCCGGGCAGTGGGGAGCGGTTGCAAGGACTGCAGTAGGAGGTTTGTTTGAGTGTCAGGTGGGTATCGAAAATATTTTAACGTATTATTTGGGTTTTTTATTGAACCTCTCAGGGTATCACTTTGATTGATACCCTGATTGAAAACTGGATTATCTGTGAGAACTGAATGCTGAGAATTTACCAAGGAAAAGAATTTAAAATATTGAGACTGGAGTGAGATAAATCTCTATACTGGGGTGAGGTAAAACCCTCTTACCATAATCAGGTTCTCAGGATAACTTGTATAAGATTTAATGCACATGATTGTACATTTAAATTACAAAGTTCAAGAATAATTATAGTAATTGTATAGGAGGAGGAGTGAAAATATATGTAGCTATGAAGGCGCTGAGGAGAACAGTGTAGGGTAAAGCCCCAGGGTGGGCCATTCTCAAAATAAGAGGTTGAGGATGCGCTGATAACTGAGTCTTGGCCTTGCCCTTTGGGAATGTCTTCTACTCTTGTTTTCAACTCATCATAAAGTTATCATGATGTTAGATGTACCACCTACTCCTTCAGAGAGGGAGGGACTGTTCACTTGTAGGTAGGCATAATTTCTCTCCCATACTTTCTTGAGTGGTAGAGGCATACTATTCGTTCTTGAAAAGAGGAGGAAAGATTCATGGACATAGGGTACCTCCAAATATGCTAAGAAATTTCTTGGAGTGCTTCTCAGTTTGAAAATTCATTAAAATAAATGTAAATATCATGGCATGGACCTTGTGCATGTATACCTTTATCTCTCAACTTGTCAAGTTGAAGCATAATATTGAAATGAATCATGCGGACATTGGGGTTATGATGTCATGACTGGTGTTGGGCAGTTCTTTATATTTTAAAAAGAATCTTTAGTTCCTGTTCTAAAAATTAAATTATAATTATCTTAGTTTTAGTTTCACACATATATAAAACTAAAAATCCAGTTTTGATGATTCTTCAAAAAAATAACTTCTGGTTGGTCCCCTTCCTGGTTTGGAGGTGCAAATGAGATTGCTGGCGTGGAGAAAGAAATAATGGACTTAATTGGACCGCTTTTCGTAAGTGAAAAAACATACGGTTTTTTTTTTGACCTTTGTTAAAAGTGTTTAGCAGAAAGCTAACATGTGACATTCGCTCTCTCAACAAGCATAAGTAGGTTGCTCAAACCCTGCCTCCCCTGCATCATATACTTGTGCAACAAGCTCAGAGGTTCTGAAGAAACATTGTTGCAGCTCCTCCCAAAATTGAGTTTTAAAAAACAATTCAAAATTGGTGCCGTTGATGCTCGAAAATCAAAAAGGAAACAAATTAAAATTGTTCTTGGAAGAAGGCTAGAACTTTAAGATTAATTCTACATTGTACGAGACGGTAATTCCACATTATTGGGGATTTTATGTGTAGGGTAAGGATAGAGAAATGAACAGTTCGGGGAATGAGTGCTGCAAGGTGGGAGTCAAGTGTGCCCGACCCAAATTTCTGGAATCAACCTGTTCGGGGTCCTTTCAGAGAATAAAGATCTGATAGAATTTTCAATGGCTCTGATTTTGTTTGTGATGGAGAGGAAGCACCTTGATGCATAAGGTGCCTTCTGTATTGTGGCCAAATTATTGAGGGTAAATTACGCCTCAAATATTTTCAAATAATTGAACCAATTCTTTATGTGCAGGGTAATGCCTGAGGAATAGTTTTTTATTTTTGGCAAAAAATCTCAAAAGGCTACAAATCTGAAGGCCTTGTGATAACCTTGTTATAAAATTGAGATTAAACTTAAAGTCAAATCACCTAATCCACCTCTTGCCAAGTGGTTGCATCGTCACCCTTTAAAAACCCTAAATCGTTTTATCATCATTGTTTTTATCCTTGTTGTTGCTTAATCGCCATCATTGTGTCCATCTCACATGAGCTTTTCAACATCATGCTTTGTAGTGACAAGCTTTGTCACCAACATTGCAACAACAACAAAGTAGACATTGTCAACATCTTGTGACACTAACAAAACTAGAATTCACCAGCATTTTTTTACATTGGGATTTTATAGGTAATGAAATCCATATGCATTGTGATGGTAGTTAATTTAGTAGAGCTAATTATTGTAGTGACCGTTTGAATGATTTTGTTTTGAAAAAGGTTGATTTCGTGGATTCTAAGAGCTTATGGTTGGATTGGATTTGGAGCAAATTGGGTTTTGGAAATTGAGAATTGACTTGAGAGAGATTTGGTGTACAAGTTGGTCCAAAATCCAAACTCCAAAATAATGGTTAAGAAGGGATTCAATCGTGGATTCAATCAATGGGTTGTGAACTACCATTTTAACAACTACTTACAAGTTACAACATTGAATAAAATATTCTTCTTGAAACAAGGTTCAAAATTCTATCAAACTTCAAAATGTTTTCACTTTCAATCATCAGAGTTGTAAATATGGCTTTAGTAACCACTTTTTATAATTTCTAAGTTCATTTTTTTGCTTGCAAGTTTTGCATTTGAAGTTTATTAGTTTTAATCTTTCATGTTGAATTTCCGAAAATTGAGATTTGGAACTTGGAACTTGTTAAAGTGTCAATGGTAATTTGAGTTTCAAAGGCTAGGGTTCAAAGCTCAGGCTTCACTGTGAAGGATTATGTGCATGATTCAACAAATTGGCATAATGTATTTTTTCACTTTTTAAGCTCATCATATGATTCTCAATTGGATGCTTGAAAACTCCATGTTCATTACACCATCTTCTTCAACCTTTGAGGTTTACAGTTCCTTCCACCTTTTGGTTTAATTTCTTTTCCTTTTCACTGTATGAACAATTAGGGTTTAGTTAAGGTTTAGGTTTCCAATTCAAAGCATTTCAAAAATCTACTTGTATGAACTAACTTATAAACTTTATGAAGTTCTAATTTTTTTCCAATTTTTTTGTATTTCTAAGGTTTGGAACTTGATCTCTAAGCTTTTCAAGTCTTTTCAATTTTGTAAGTTTTCTAGAATCAAAATCTTGTTTTCAATATTCTTGAATTGTTGCACTAATAAGCACCACGACCCCTCTGTAGGTTCCTAAAAGCTTCAAATTCAAGCCTCATTATCCTTTGTTGTTTCAAGATGGAGCTAGGCCATTTTCTTCACCACCAATGTATTATAACAATGCACCCATTATCTTATTTGACACATTTGTTGAAGATTTATGCAAACAAAATTTTAAGGAAAAAAAGAAATTTATGAAAGCTTTCGAAAATTTCAAGATGCATGGATCATTCGCGTACCTTGAACTAAATTTGTTGTTGATGATATGAGGAAGTTCATCAAGTCAAATGCATGATATGCACATATGTTGAATGGGAAGACAAGTTATTAGCTCTCAAGCTAAACGACCTTCTTAAACATCTTGGTTGCCGAAAATGCAATGTTTCCATGCATGGTGTTGATGCAAGTTTTTATTACATGAACAAAAATCTTGTGCATTCCAAGAATGAAAGGTAATACATTATTAGTCAAATACCTTCTATCTTGGACTAATTATAGTGTGACATTTCCTTTGAGCACAAATGGAAGTATGATTAATTTGTTGCTCTTCATCACATCCTTGATCATGGTCATCCAATGATTGATTTTGAAGGTTTCAAAGTTTGATTCTAAATGTTCAAAGTGAAAAATGTTGCAAGGAAATATTAGAGTGATTCATTCGATGGGGGCATGGTAGAGGTCATGCATAGTGTGTTACTAGATGCTACCAAAGCTACATTTTCATATGCTGCTTACATTGGCATTTCTATTTATGAAATCACTACAATCAACAATACTTAATAGTTGTCCATCCATTTCTATGAACATTGTTTAGGCTTGGAAAAGGATTCCAATCCTCTTCTATGTTGAAATAATTGGGATCCTTGCCACTTCTAATAACATATTTGCTTTGATGGTTGAAGGTTGTTTGAATTTTAATGGCATATGATTGGAAGAATTGGGAGCTAAGCTTGTTAGCGTGGGTTGTGATGGGAGTAGTGTGTTCTAGGGCCATTGAGTTGGTGTGGCACTATAGTTCAAAGAATTTTTATTTATTTTTCTCATCAAAGTCCATTGCTTTGTTCATAAGGCAAATTTTTAAATGGTCACTTTGTTGGTGTTGGATTTAATGTGTTGGCTAGAAAATATTTTGCAAGCACTATATGTTTTCTTTGTTCATAGTCCAAAAAAATTCTTAGAATTTCGCAAACTTGCTAAATTGATTAACACTAAAGAAAACAAATTACTCAAGAATGTGAAAATCTACTAAATTTTTAGGTTTTCTCCACAAAACATGTTTTTGTACAATATTGGCCTTTAATTGTCAAAATGCATGCAAAAAGTTCCAAGAGTGATGCAACTTTAAAATATTTGAATTCTTTGTGTGATGTTGAACCCATTTTTGGGCTTCCATGTATCGTTTCCATGTTTGAATGTGTGCATGCATTGATCATAATTACACAAAATAAGGATGCACGTTTGTGTGTGATTTTGTGGAGCCTATCAAATTAATTCAACAATTTAACTATACTAACTCTATTGTGATCCTTATGCCAAGTATGAAGATTTGTCATTTGATGAGTTCAATTCAATTTAAACTTGAATTAATCATATTTTTCCTTTAAATTCATTTTTTAATTTGAATGGTGGAGAGGATGTTGTACCTCGTATTTTCATTTGCCGACAGTAGGTACCTTGTTTCCCAATCCCATGTTGATGGTGGTGGGGAAAAGTAGCATGTCACCAAAGATGTGTTTAATTAAACCATAAGCAAGGTAAAAGACGAATGCAAAGGTGTAGCTCAAGGCCTTATTTCAGAGCTTGAACACTGTTTCCCACAACATGAAATGATGATAATCTTGGGTGTGATATATCCCCAATTTTAAGTTACAAACAAATTGTAACCAAAGGAGAATGTCCACACTCACTTGAATGTGTTGAAAACCAGATTTTGTCTACATTGCAAGGTGGTTAAAAATGAAAATTTTCCTTCTTTGTTTTCAAATCAAAACCTTTATGTGCAGACTTCTTTTTTCAAGGTCACCATGTTGCATAAAGTAGAGGCAATTTTGAAGAAGAAGAACTAGCTCAACCCTATTACATGACTTTGACGTAAATTTTTTTCTTCTTCCACCTTCAACCATAACCTCTTAAAATACATTAAGTTGGCTGAAATTGTTGTTGTTTAGGTGCTTGGTTTTATTGAAAATGAATATACATTCAACACTATAACTTTCATGAAGAAGAGATTACGAAACCGACTTAACACACATTTGGATCTATGCACTAAATTTTAAAACCAACATTTTTTATTATGCAATCTTTTTTGTATGAGCAAGTCATTGCCAAGTGGGTTGGCAAAATTTGCTATTGTGCATATGTGTAAGTGATAGCATCAATGTTCATGAAGCTTTGCAAAGTGCATATCCAGGTGCCAAACCAAATTTGGATGTTTTAAGTGTTGCAATTTTGATTTTAGTATGATTCACAAGTCACTATTACTCATATATAAATTTTTTATTTTTATTTGAATCACTTGGTGAGTTTGTTTTTGTTAGCATTTTTTTGATCTTGCATCGGTTGTTCAATTTATGGCTATCTTTTTTCACATTCTAGTGAATTATTATTTTTAGGAGGTGCATATCATTTGAACTCTTGGGATGGTTTTAAGATTGAATGAATGAGACAAAAGGAGTGTTCAATGAATGATACTAGTTTATCACAAGTTTGTTGTTGATGTACACATCTTAGAAGATTTAAAAAAGAAAAGTGGTCTTTAGGTCAAGTGACAACTCCCTATTTTCAAGATTCTATTGCTTTGAAGCTCATTGTTTATTACAATTCCATGCCACATGGTCTTGAAATGATGAAATAATCTCAAATTGGTTTTTTGCATAGGGATTTCAACTCAATCAAGGAAATGACATTTAGAATCTTCAATTTTATTTTATTTTTGCAAATGGTCATCATTGAGGTTTTGGTTCTATGCATGATGTTCTCATGGAATATCTTGTTGTCCATGCCACATGGCAGATTCAAATGATGAATGTTGTAGAGTTGTTTTCTAATTTGTCTTGAGTGCAGGAAGGGCTTGAGGTACAATGCGCAGCACCCTTATGGGGGTTGGGGTTCAAATCCCCTTCAAGCTACTTAAAATATAATTTGAGTGTCCACTCATCATTGTGAATGGTGATTTTGCAGGGGCATCCTACTCCAATTCACTAAATTCCAGAAATTCACAATGTTGTCAATTTGTCTTTGGATTGAAATTTTGTTTGCTTCTCAAATTTCAATGCGTCTAAAAATTAGTTTCAAATAGAACCGATTTAAGCTCTTAGCAGATGTAGGCAAATGTAATCCCTTGACAACACACATATCGCCACTATTTTCAATCACAAGTATTCTAATTATAGTCACTATATACACAATTGTTAGTTCGGTTGTAGCCACTCTATAGATATGTCCGGATGACATCTCGCCATCCTGGCCACTCGTTAAAATAAATAACTTGCAAAATCAGCTCCACCCCCACACACACACATATTTAGCCATCTATGCCATTTGAGGCCTTAGTTGTGTAGCCATATTAACAACCAGTTATAATTGAAAAAAAAATGGCTGCTGAGGAGCTGGGATTTCTAGAAATCAGCGCCCACCTGAGGTGGAGCGGAGGGTGCTAATTTCGAAATTCCCTATGAGGGGTTTAAACCAATTGATGTGATTTTTTTATTCCTAAAACTTTTCCATCCTTCCAGCTGGATATTTGCCAGGCATCCATCTGGCATCGTAGGGAAAAAATGAGGTGGGGGCATTTTGGAGAACAAAATGTTCACACTTGTGGGTATTTCATTTTTTAAATGCCTCAGAGAAAAATCTCAGAGGTTTTTACATACAGCACTGGAGAAAATTTGTAGTGTGTGGACGGCACCTTATATCCATCAATTTCCCTCCTACAAATTGGGAGGGATATTATGCCTACTCCTCAAGGATGAGGGGGCAATTATGCCTACTATAGGTGTAAGAACCCTCCCACTATTGAAGAGTAGGCATAAGGACCCTCCCATTTATACACCTAGTGATCTACATAGGTTTGGTTCATGAAATTTTTTACCTCATGCTTTAGATAGATAAAGCCCATGAGTGGGGGACATTCCCAAAATGCGGGGCTGGCCTTGGCCATCGCCTCGTCCTAAGCCCCTTATTTTGAGAATGCCCCATCCTAGGGCTTTTCCCTACACAGAAGGGACCAATAGCAACCAAAAGAGCCGGGGCCTAATTGTGTTGGAGGGGCTACTCATACAGATCCCAGGTTTCCTTCATGCTTGGAAAATAAGATAATATTTTCTCTACTGAGAAAGGTGGTCAATGTATGACTTTAAAGCCTACAATCTAGTAACCATCCAGTCACTGATTGTGGAAAAATAGTGCTGGGAATAAATCCTCTATGTTCAAGCTCATTCACCCCACAGAAACTATCTATTCCTTTATCATCATCATAATTTTTTACCCTACCTTGTCTGTATACAGAGAGGGGTTATAGAATTAGTTAAATAAATACAGAGGGTGTTAAATAGGCTTGTGTGTAGGTGTGAAGAAAGAATTGTTACAGCAGAGGAAATTGCTGGATTTGGTGGTCTGAATTTTTTTCATAGATATGTTGAGTGAACTAATACTTAAATGTGTAATGAGGTTTAGTAGGTTTGTAAGAATTTTATATCAATGGAAATGATAGAAAGTATTCAATATGTTCAATTTTCAGCAGAATAGGGTTGCCTTTAGGCTTGAAGGTTTTCTTTCCAAGCACATGTGATTGCCGTATTTGGTGATTGGAATTTATATTCTTAATTATTTTGAGGGAAACAACTAATCCATGTGTAACAGCTATTTAAAGACAGGATTCTTGCATATTACTTGTGCACTTTGTTGACAAATGATGTGCTTGTCTTTTCACCGAAAAAGTGACCTTATAAGTGGAAATAAGTATTCATAAAGCACATTCCTATAAGTACCTGGTAGCTTAGAGAGCTAGCTTAAAACACTAAAAGCTTTTGGAATTTGGACTTAAAACTCTAGAAGTAACAGAAGGCAAATGGTTTCATATTCCAATAATTTTAGAGTTCCATTTCGATGTCATGCGTCTCATTTTATTTTGTTCCTGTGCAATTTTGGTTTAATTATGTTTGCAATTATTGTGTACAAAGTAAATAAGTAATATGCATTGAAATTATGTCGCTAAAAATCATTAAAATTAATATAAATATCATCACATGGACTTTGTGCACATACACCTTTATTTTTACAACTTGTCAAGTTGAAGAACAACATGACAATGAATCATGTTGACGTTGGTGTCCTGAGTCCTGAAGTCATGACCCCAAGTACATGTATTGACTTAATATTGCAGACTATTGTGTTTTCTGGTCCATTTATGGTAACAATCATTTGTTCTTTGTTACCTGAGGGGAGGCATCAAGTTTTTATTGGGAAAAAAAAAATCTTACTAAGCTACTGGTCCCTTAAAATTATGATGCCTGTGAGGGTGGTGGCAGAAATGGATTTGAAATATAAGCTGATAGGACTTTTGGTATGGGAGCTGACAAGCCAATCTACCAGTTAAAAACTCTCTAACATAAATATACCCGCTTCTATCCACTGGGTACATGCAAGTTAATATTTATCCAAACCCTTACCCTATGAATGTTGTGAAATGTTGGTCGTTTACCTCTACCCTTACCCAGATTGAAAATGTTTCACAGCCCATATACCTTCAGTCAGCTGGTATACATTTAAAAGTTATCTACCCTTGCCTGGGTATTATAGTAAAATGTATATACCTGCCCAAAACTGGTCTGCACTAGTGTATATCATTTACACTTACATGTCCAATTTTTTTACACTTACACTTATCCTGTTGCAGTGTATCTATCTTTTTTTACACTTACATGAGGCCAGTGTAAATATTTGTCAAATACACTTATACAGCCCCATGTAAATGTCTTGGGGCATGTAAGTTTAAATACTAAAATTGTTTAAAGAGTCACCCTTGTCTTTGGCCCTTCTTTCAACCGAAACCCTTCCTTCAGGGTATCCATAAAGTAAGAAATTTCTATTAAATCTGGGAATGAAATGCTCAAAATCCGCAATTAATGCACAAGGTTCAAGACTAATCAT
>Ga0116231_10015138_pt1 | contig 10061 bp, 7 predicted proteins | sample S1TSphgellanicum_2_FD_89695 | JGI IMG/M metagenome (GOLD analysis project Ga0116231, IMG submission 89695) | Host-associated microbial communities from peat moss isolated from Minnesota, USA - S1T2_Fd - Sphagnum magellanicum MG | ecosystem: Host-associated > Plants > Peat moss > Unclassified... | reverse complement strand
TACGCCCGCGCTGTGCTGGGTTTGCGGCCGGCGCCGGAGTTTGAAGCCTGGCTTATGACCATGGGGATCATGGACGCGAAAGGCAGCATAAGGCCAAAGCTCGAGGGCGCCGCTTTGAAACTGCTTGGGGCATCATGAGCAGCGAAGATGAATGGGCGCATCTGCGGCGCGCGACGACGGCCCGCATCGCGCTCGGCCGCACAGGCGATTCGCTGCCGACCTTTCGCGTGCTCGAATTCGCCTTAGCCCATGCCCGCGCGCGCGATGCCGTGCATGCCAAACTCGATGTGGAGCAGTTGCGTGCGGAGATGGCGGCGCTGGCGCCCATAGCGGTGCGGAGCCGGGCGGACACCCGCGCCATCTATCTGCAACGCCCCGACCTTGGGCGGCGGCTCGCACAGGAAAGCCGTGCGCGGCTCCGGCCGGGCAAGTATGACGCGGCCCTGGTGCTGGCCGATGGCCTCTCGGCAGAGGCGGTGCAAGCACAAGGCGCGGCGCTCGCAAAGCTCGTCCACGCCTCGCCCGCGTGGCGCTTCGCGCCGCCTGTCATCGCGGAGCAAGCCCGTGTCGCGCTGGGCGATGAAATCGCCGAAGCGCTCGGCGCGCAGCTCGTTGTCGTGCTGATCGGTGAACGGCCAGGCCTATCGGCAGCCAATAGTCTTGGCGCCTATCTCACCTATGCGCCGCAGCCCGGCCTGACCAAGGATGCCAGCCGCAATTGCATCTCCAATATCAGGCCGGATGGTCTACCTATCGAGGAAGCCGCGGCGCGCATCCTGGCCATGATCGGGCTCGCGCAAAAGCTCAAATGCACGGGCACGCTGTTGAAGGAAGACGATGCGCTGGCGCTGGGTGGCACCGGTTTTATTGATGATGCAATCACCGGGAAAGACCGTTAGCTTGTGTGGGGAGCTCATCCTTCCCCTTTAGGGAGGGATCGCGCAAAATAATCAGAGAACAGCCATGGCAAAGACACCCAAACATCCGGGCCGGATTCTGCAAGATCAATATTTGAGCGATCTCGGCATGAACGGCAATGCGCTCGCCGCGGCGCTGCATGTCTCAGGCGATCTGATCAGCACGATTTTGCGTGGCCAAGCACCCATCGACGCCGATCTCTCGATCCGTCTCGGGCTCTATTTCTCGAAGGAACCCAATTATTGGCTCAATCTTCAGCAGGCCTTTGATATCGCCAAAGCGCAAGCCGAAAACGATTATTCGGGGATCGAGAAACACCCCGGCATCGTCGCGTTTTTTCCGTGAGAGCGCCCGAGAAAAGAACTGTCCTCACTGAAACGCGACGTTCAAAATCTCATAACTTTTGCCGCCGCCGGGCGTATTGACCTCGACCGTATCGCCAACCTTCTTGCCGATCAGAGCCCGTGCCGTGGGAGACGTGATCGAGACAAGCCCTTTCTTCACATCGGCTTCGCTCTCGCCGACGATCTGATAGATTTTCTTTTCTTCCGTATCCTCGTCGATCAAAGTCACCGTCGCACCGAACATGATCGTCGTGCCGGACAATTTCGACACGTCGATCACTTCGGCCCGGGACAATTTATCCTCGAGTTCGGCGATGCGTCCCTCGTTCAGGGACTGCGCTTCTTTGGCGGAGTGATATTCGGCGTTTTCGGACAAATCGCCATGCGAGCGCGCTTCGGCGATGGCCTGGATGATTCGCGGCCGCTCGACCTGCTGGCGCTGCTTCAACTCCTCCTCAAGGGCGGTGTGACCGCCCGGCGTCATCGGAATCTTATCCATCGATATCTCTTTCACCGGTCTCAATTATAGGGGTTTTAGCCCGTTCCGGCTTCCCTGCCGCCGTCTTAACATCCGGCCGTCAACCGGACACATGCCAATGATATCTCGCAATTACGCTTTGAAGCGGGTCCAAAACTGCCGCCCCGGCTTGATTTCCGCAAGATCATCTAGGTAAAATAGTCCTGTAAGGCCCGCACTTCGAGATCTCCCGCCACATAGGCCTTAATTCCCTGTGAGGCGGCGACCGCTCCAGCCAGAGTGGTGTAATAAGGCACCTTATGCAAGAGGGCCGCGCGGCGCAGGGAGCGCGAATCGGCCAGCGCCTGAGCCCCCTCCGTCGTGTTGAAGACGAGCTGTATCCCGCCATTGGTGATCGCATCGACCACGTGCGGCCGCCCTTCTGAGACCTTGTTGATCTTTTGGGCCGGAACCCCTTCGCTTTCGAGAAAGCGCGAGGTCCCGCCGGTCGCCTTGACCTTGAACCCGAGTTCGACCAGAAGCTTGATCGTCTCAAGGACGCGCGGCTTGTCAACATCGCGCACCGAGACGAAAACCGTGCCTTCCTTCGGCACTTTGGTCCCGCCGCCAAGCTGGCTCTTGGCAAAGGCGATCGCAAAGGAGCGGTCAAGTCCGATGACTTCGCCGGTGGAACGCATCTCCGGCCCAAGAACCGTGTCGACACCCGGAAACCGCGCGAAGGGAAAGACCGCTTCCTTGACGCCGACATGGTCGCCCTTCATCGGCTTCAAATCGAACGACGCCAGCGTCTCGCCAGCCATCAGCCGCGCCGCGATTTTGGCGATTGGCGCGCCGATCACTTTGGCGACGAAAGGCACAGTCCGCGACGCGCGGGGGTTCACTTCAAGCACATAAATCTCGTCGTCCTTCAGCGCATATTGCACATTCATCAGACCCCCGACATTCAGGGCCAAGGCGAGTTTGCGGGTCTGGTCTTCGAGCCGCTGAATCATTTCGGGCGAAAGCGAACGCGGCGGCAAAGAACAGGCGCTATCGCCGGAATGAATCCCCGCCTCTTCGATATGTTCCATAATGCCGCAGACGAAGACATCTGTGCCATCGCAAAGCGCATCGACATCGACTTCGACCGCGTCTGACAAATAACGATCGAAGAGCAGCGGATTTTTACCGAGCACCGTATTGATCTGCCCCGTCTTATCGTTCGGATAGCGGGCTTTGACATCGGATGGCACGAGGCCCGGCAATGTGCCGAGCAGATAATCGTCAAGCGCGGTCTGATCGCGAATGATCGCCATCGCGCGTCCGCCAAGCACATAGGATGGACGCACCACCAGCGGCAGATCGAGTTCGGCCGCGATGAGCCGCGATTGCTCCACCGAATAGGCAATCCCATTTTTTGGCTGTTTCAATCCGAGCTTGTCGAGAAGCCGTTTGAAGCGGTCACGGTCCTCCGCGAGATCGATCGAATCGACAGAGGTGCCCAGAATGGTGATGCCAGCCTGTTCGAGGCCATGCGCGAGTTTTAAAGGCGTTTGCCCGCCGAATTGAACGATGGCGCCTTTGAGGGTCCCGCTCTCTTGTTCTTTGGCGAGGATTTCGAGCACATCTTCCATCGTGAGAGGCTCAAAATAGAGCCGGTCCGCCGTATCGTAATCGGTTGAAACCGTTTCCGGATTGCAATTGATCATGATCGTCTCATAGCCTTGCTTGCGCAAAGCGTAAGAGGCATGGCAGCAGCAATAATCGAACTCGATCCCCTGACCGATCCGATTCGGACCGCCGCCCAGGATCACTACCTTTTCGCGCGAACTCGGATAGGCTTCGTTCTCCAGATGACCCGCGAAAGGCGTTTCATAGGTCGAATACATATAGGCCGTAGGTGAAGCGAATTCCGCGGCGCATGTGTCAATGCGTTTGAAGACGGGATGAACATCAAGCCGCTTGCGCGCCGCGGCGACCTCCGCTTCGGGGAGACGCGCCAATCCCGCCAGCCGGGCATCCGAAAAACCAGCGGCCTTCAGGACGCGCAGGTTCGCGGCATCTCCTGGCAGGCCATATTTGCGCACCTTAACTTCGAGATCGACGATTTCCTGTAGACGCTCGATGAACCAGCGGTCGATCTTGCAAGCCTCGTAAATATCGTCTTGGCTCAGCCCGCAACGGAGCGCTTGAGCTACGACGAGAAGCCGGTCGGGTGTCGGGCGCCCAAGCGCCGAACGCAAAGCATTCTTGTCATTGCCCTCACCAACATGATCGACTTCGACTTCATCGAGGCCGTTCAATCCCACTTCGAGCGAGCGCAGCGCCTTTTGCAGACTTTCCGCGAAGGTCCGGCCGATCGCCATGGCTTCACCCACAGATTTCATCGCGGTCGTGAGGAGCGGCTCGGCGCCAGGGAATTTTTCAAAGGCGAAGCGCGGAATTTTGGTGACGACATAATCGAGCGCGGGCTCGAAAGAGGCGGGTGTTGCGCCGCCGGTGATGTCATTGGCAATTTCGTCCAGCGTATAGCCAACGGCAAGCTTGGCTGCGACCTTGGCAATCGGAAACCCTGTCGCTTTGGAGGCGAGCGCCGAGGAGCGCGAGACACGCGGGTTCATCTCGATCACGATCATCCGGCCGTTCTCGGGATTGACCGCGAATTGCACATTGGAACCGCCGGTCTCGACGCCGATCTCCCGCAGCACAGCGAGAGAAGCGTCGCGCATCACCTGATATTCTTTGTCGGTGAGCGTCAGAGCAGGCGCAACGGTGATCGAATCCCCTGTGTGAACGCCCATCGGATCGATATTCTCGATCGAACAGATGATGATGCAATTATCCGCCTTGTCGCGGACAACCTCCATCTCATATTCTTTCCAGCCAAGGACGCTTTCCTCGACCAGGACTTCATTGGTCGGCGAGGCGTCGATGCCCCCTTCGATGATCTCGATGAATTCGGTTTTCGTGTAGGCAATGCCGCCGCCCGTGCCGCCCATGGTGAAAGACGGCCTGATGATCGCCGGCAATCCGATATCATCCAAAATCGCCAGGGCTTGCGGCAGCGTTTTGATCTGATGCGAACGCGGCGTCGAAAGCCCGATCCGCGTCATAGCCTCGCGGAAAAGTTCGCGGTCCTCGGCCTTGTCGATGGCCTCGGCCGTCGCGCCGATCATCTCGACGCCATAGGTTTCAAGAACGCCCATCTTCTTGAGCGAGAGCGCGCAATTCAAGGCCGTCTGGCCGCCCATGGTCGGCAGAAGCGCGAAGCCGCCTGGTATAGCGTAACGTTCCTTGGCGATAATCTTGGCGACGACATCCGGCGTGATCGGTTCGACATAGGTGCGGTCCGCCATGTCCGGGTCGGTCATGATCGTCGCCGGATTGGAATTGACCAGGACGATTCGATAGCCTTCCGCACGCAATGTTTTACAGGCCTGCGTTCCTGAATAGTCGAACTCGCAGGCCTGTCCTATGATGATCGGACCAGCACCGATGATCATGATGGTCGCGATATCGGTCCGTTTTGGCATGAAGTCCCGTTTATTCCTTGGCACAAGTCATATGAAAACCCTCTCCGTTGAGGGAGAGGGCCGCGGGGACGTTATAAGAGGTTGATCTCGGCCGACCCTGCACTCAGGAGAGATCGATCGCATACCGTTTCAAGTCTTCCAGCGCACAATATTCGAGCGCACCTTCATGCGTGGACCGCAGGACGACGCGGGGCATTTTGCCGGCCTGAAAGGCCTGCTGCCAGCGCGCCGCCACAAGGCACCAGCGATCCCCCGGCTTCAAACCAGGAAACCCATATTGCGGCAGCGGCGTCGAGAGATCATTGCCGGCTTTTTTCGAGAAGGCGAGAAATTCCTCGGTCGATACGATGCAAACGGTATGGCTGCCCGCATCTTCAGGCGACGTATCACAGCACCCGTTCCGGTAATATCCTGTTAACGGATCGTATGAGCAGCTCTCCAAAGGCTCACCAAGCACATTGCGTGAGGGCCGGCGTCCGCCGCCGCCGGTATCATCCCTTAACATCGAAATCCCGCTCCGCTTTAGATGGAAACAAGCCCATCCGTGGCGCAATTCCGCGCGCGCAGATGGACCTTGAACCGCATCAAAAAGATAAAACATGCCTTTAACGGTGAAGCAGACCCGCTTTTCCCGCACATGCCGGAGCAAAGAAATCAGATTTAGACCGGCACGACAACCCCGCGGCTGAAATCGAGGCGCGACGCATCGAAGCTTTTATTCTCTCACGAACTGTGACTGCAAAAACACAGACTCATGAAGGGCCGTCTGCTAAGTATTAATCGCTAACAACGCGAAACCGGTCGGGGGATTACGGTTTCATTCCGCGGTTGCGGGCGAAGGGGTGGCAAGAGCCCGGTTCTTGATTTGGAACCGGGCTCTCTTGTTTAACGAGCCTTCAATTTTAAGGCTCTCTTCGTTCACGCTTTATACGGTCGCCGCGGAGCGCTAAAGCGGGATGAGGAAAAGTTGTGAGCGGTTTTCCGCTCGCATTCAGCTTTACGATTATGAAATCGATCACGTTTCATGATTTTGGATGATTCCATCCAAAATCATCGTGAGCTATAGCTTGTTCCGCAAAAGTATACGCGGTTTTGCGATGAGAAGATGCTCTAACTTTTTGAATGGAGAGTGAATTCTTATCGCTTGGGTAATTCCGCCCAAGCGGAAAGCGCTCTAAGCGCTGCTGCTTTTGGCTCATGCCGCATCCGCGACAATAATTTTTTCGCAAAACTCATGCGATTGGCTCAGAAGCCGTTCGGCCTGCTGCGAGAGTTCAAGCGTGGCCGCGAGCATGGCGTCTGCGACCCGCTGCGTTTCTTCTGTCGATAGACCGACGTCGCGGATGACTTCGGAAATATGCTTCGCGTTGAGAGCCACGGAATCGACGCAACCCGAAATATTGCGCGTCGCGATTTCCTTCTCGCTATGCGCGGCTTCAAGCACCCCGGCCATTTCGCCGATCCTTCCGATCCCGCTAACCGTCACGTCGATGGCCTTGACCACCTGATCTGTCGCACCTTTGACGGCCGCGAGCTGCCGCGCGATATCCGCCGCCGCGCCGGACGTCGCATGAGCAAGGTGTTTCACCTCGCCCGCCACGACCGCAAATCCGCGCCCCATTTCACCGCAACGCGCGGCTTCGATCGTGGCGTTCAGGGCGAGCAAATTGATCTGATACGCTACGCCGGAAATGAAATCCGCGATTTTGCCGATAGCTTCGACGGCGCCGGCCAGCTCATGCGCTCTTTGCGACGTCGCCCGTCCATCGGCTACGGCACGAAGCGCGATCTGGGCTGCGTCCAGCAATTGATCGTTCATCGTTCCCACGGTTTCCGAAAGTTGCGTGGAAGATTGCGATAGCGAGCCGACGGTATCAACGGTCTCGCCGGACATCTTCACAACGGCTTTGGCTTGCCGGTCCGTTTCGATCGCCCGTTCACGCATGACAGAAGCGCTTCTTTGCAATTCTGTGCTAGCGCCAGAAACGATCATCACAGCTTGCATGACATCATTACGGAAAATTTCCGCGACACGGCGCCTTTGCGAGATTAACGCCGCATCGGCTTGTGCTTTCGCCGCGGTATTGTCTTCTTCAAGCTTACGCGTGAACAAGACCGTGTCGCGGAAGACGCTGAGCGCGCGGCTCATGACGGAGATTTCCTCCGTATAACCGCGATCTGGAATTTGAACGCCGATACGGCCTTCCGCGATCTCGCGCGTCACATGAGCGAGGCGTTGGAGCGGACGGCCGACACCGAAGGTTGCCCAAAGAATCGTGCAGCCAACAATCGTCACATAACCCGCTGCGATCACCTCGATCGCCGAGATTAACTCCACCGACTTCACATGCTGCGTATATTCGGCATAATCCTGAGCTTCGCGGCCAAGTGCATTTTCGAGGTGATTAAGACTTGCATCGAGATCGTCGCGCAATGGTGCAAATCGATATTCGAGCTGGAAGTCGCGTGGTTCTTTTTCAGCCGCTTCAGGGGGAGCGATGAAATGCCGGAGAAAGGCCAGCATCTTTTCAAATCGCGCTTCAATGCCGTTGAGATCCTGGGCGGTCTGCGGATCGTCATGAGAAACATTGCGAAGCCAATACCGGAAGCGATGCTCCTCTTCGCCAAGCATCTGCTTAAACTCATTCAACTGCCCGGAATCGGGTTTTTGCGCCCGATAGGCCAGATTGGCGAACGCGGCCGCTGAACCCTTGGCCTCCGCCAGAGCAAGCCGCGAGGGAAACTGCCGTTCGATGATTTCAGTATTGGCCTTTTGAAGACCATTGATTTTCGTCCAGATCACGGCAGCGCCAGCGGCCGACAACATCGTGAAGGCAGCCGAGATCAACGCAAACTGATGGATGAGTTTGAAACTGGCGAGAATCCGGCACACTGGACTTATAAACCATTGCATATCGCTCGACTTATCAAGTTCAACTTAAAATTGCGTTAGGACACGAGTCATACAAGCGTCATTTTATCTCCGTATTTCGCTTTTAACGTCTTGAAATAAAAATAAATTCTGTTGCGGCATCTTATCGTCTGCCCCGAAACGCGGACCGGCTCCGGACCAACTAAATTAACGAAGCGCAAAAGCGCTGAATCTTGGTGCAGGCTTCTTCAAGAAGAGCCGTCGAGGTTGCATAGGAAATCCGGAAATTCGGTCCCGATCCGAAGGCCGAGCCTTGAACGACGGCAACACCCTCAGCCTCAAGCAAGGCCGAGACGAAATCCTCGTCGTTCGAAATGACCGCGCCTTGTTGCGTCTTTTTACCAATCGCCTCTTGGACCGAAGGAAAGACATAGAAGGCGCCTTCAGGGCATGGGCATTTGAGATATTTTGCCTGATTGAGCATGGAAACCACGAGATCGCGGCGGCTCTCAAAAATTTTGCGCCGTTCAGCAATAAAGTCCTGCGGGCCATTCAACGCCTCAACGGCGGCCCATTGCGCGATCGAACAGGCGCCAGATGTCTGCTGGCCCTGCAGCATATCCATCGCCTTGATCAGCACGTCCGGTCCCGCCGCGTAGCCGATGCGCCAGCCGGTCATCGCATAGGCTTTCGAGACGCCGTTCATGGTCAGCGTGCGATCCATTAAAGCCGGTTCTACCTGAGCCGGTGTCTTGAATGTGAAATCGCCATAGGTCAGGTGTTCATAAATATCGTCGGTCAGCACCCAGACCTGGGGGTGACGCAAAAGGACATCCGTCAAAACCTTGAGCTGATCATGTGTATACGCCGCCCCAGAGGGGTTGGAGGGCGAGTTCAAAAGAAGCCATTTGGTTTTTGGCGTAATCGCGCGCTCAAGATCCTCCGGCTGGAGCTTGAACCCATGTTCCATCTTGGTTGAAACAATAACCGGTGTGCCGCCAGCGATCGCGACCATGTCCGGATAGCTCACCCAATAGGGCGCGGGAATGATCACTTCGTCGCCAGGATTGACCGTCGCCAGGAAAGCGTTGAACAAAATATGCTTGCCGCCTGTGCCGACAATGACCTGAGACGGTTTGTAATCAAGGCCGTTTTCGCGCTTGAATTTCTGTGCGACAGCTTCGCGCAAAGGCACAATGCCAGCGACTGGCGTATATTTCGTATCACCCCGCTCCATCGCGGCGATGGCTGCTTTCTTAATGTTCTCCGGCGTGCCGAAATCCGGTTCACCCACCGAAAGCGAAATAATATCCCGTCCGGCATTTTTGAGGTCGCGCGCCTTCTGCGTGACCGCGATGGTCGCGGAAGGTTTTACGCGCAGCAAAGCATCGGCGATGAAGGACATCCAGCAACTCCAAGTTAGACGCGGGCAGAAATAGCCTTTGCCGTGACGCAGAGCTAGCAGGATAAGAACCCTGAAACGATTTCCCAAAGAAGGATCGCGGCGGCTGGCAGCTTGCAAGATGAAATTAAGAGGGCCCGTCTATTGCTCATATCAGTAATGCGTTTCCGGACACCTTATGATCGCGAGCCTCAAAACCGGGCTTTGGCTGACGCCGGACAGGCTCCGGATCTATCCGGCTCTGCTGCTCGCTCTTTTCAGCCTCGCGCTTTTTTTATTGGCGGCGACCGCGCAGCACGGGGTTGACCGTTTGGGGCGGCCGCTAGGTACGGATTTCACCGAGGTTTGGGCCGCGGGCCAGGAGGCCCGTGAAGGACAGCCCGAAAATGCCTATGACCTCAGAGCACATCGAGCCAAGCAAGAAGAGTTGTTCGGGCCTTCGCAGGGTTTCTACCTCTGGTCCTATCCGCCTTATTTTTTAAGTGTTGCCGCGCTTCTCGCGTGTTTTCCTTATCTCACCGCGCTGCTCATCTGG
>Ga0116231_10015137_pt1 | contig 10061 bp, 8 predicted proteins | sample S1TSphgellanicum_2_FD_89695 | JGI IMG/M metagenome (GOLD analysis project Ga0116231, IMG submission 89695) | Host-associated microbial communities from peat moss isolated from Minnesota, USA - S1T2_Fd - Sphagnum magellanicum MG | ecosystem: Host-associated > Plants > Peat moss > Unclassified... | reverse complement strand
GGCCCCCGTCGCCGAGGCCACGCCCGCGCAGCAGGTGGAGCAGTACCTGCAGGGGCTCGCGAGCTGGTCCGCCGACTTCAAACAAAGCATCGAAGACGATCAGGGCAAGATCCTGCGCAGCGCGGCCGGACATCTGTACCTGCAGCGTCCCGGCAAGTTTCGCTGGGATTACACCGAGCCGTCCGAGCAACTCGTGCTCGGCGACGGCAAGAAGCTCTGGTTTTACGACAAGGATCTCGCCCAGGCCAACGTGCGGGAAATGGATGCGACGCTCGCGAGCACGCCGGCGGTCCTGCTCTCGGGTACGGGGTCGGTCAGCGGCGAGTTCGATATCACGGCATTGCCCGCGAGCGCGGGTCTCGAGTGGTTTCAATTGAAGCCCAAACATCCGGACACGGACTTTCAGCTCGTGCGCATCGGTTTCGCCAAAGCGGAGCTCGCGCAAATGTGGCTCGTCGACAAACTGAACCAAGTCACGCGCCTGCAATTCACGAATCCGAAGCGCAATCAGCAATTTCCGCCCGACCTGTTCACGTTCACGCCGCCCGCGGGAGTCGACGTCATCGGGCGCGACGGTCAGTGACGAGAGGCGGGGACGGCGCTTACCGGCCACTGGCGGATCGCCTGCGGCCCCGCTCGCTCGACGAATACGTGGGTCAACCTCATTTACTCGGGGAGGGTGCGCCGCTGCGCCGCGCACTCGAGGCCGGCCGGCCGCACTCGATGATCCTCTGGGGGCCACCGGGCACGGGCAAGACGACGCTCGCTCGTCTCGTCGCCTCGCGCGCGCAAGCCGAATTCGTGACCTTGTCCGCGGTGCTCGCCGGCATCAAGGACATTCGCGCGGTCGTCGAACAAGCCCGCGCCTTGCGTGGTACGCGCGATACCGTGTTGTTTCTCGATGAGGTGCATCGCTTCAACAAATCGCAGCAGGACACGTTTCTGCCCTACGTCGAGGACGGCACGCTGATCTTTGTCGGCGCGACCACCGAAAATCCTTCGTTCGAAGTCAACAACGCGCTGCTCTCGCGCGCGCGTGTCTACGTGCTCAAGTCGCTCGATGCGGCGGACTTGAATAAGCTGCTCGATCGCGCGCTCGCCGATACGGAGCGCGGGCTCGGGCGCCTCGAGCTCGAAATCGACCCCGGCGCGCGCGAACTGCTGCTAGCCGCCGCGGACGGCGATGCACGCCGCCTGCTCAATCTGCTCGAAACCACAGCCGACCTCGCCATACCCGCGAGTGCGGCGGGGGCCGAGGCCGCGCGCAAGGGGGGTGCCACCGGTGCGGGGCGACGGCTCGACACCGAAACCGTTCGGGCCGTGATCGGCAGCACGTACGTGCGTTTCGACAAGGGCGGCGAGAATTTCTACGATCAGATTTCGGCGCTCCACAAGTCGGTGCGCGGTAGCGACCCCGATGCCGCCCTGTATTGGTTGTGCCGCATGCTCGCGGGCGGCTGCGATCCCTTGTACATCGCCCGCCGCGCGCTGCGCATCGCGAGCGAGGACATCGGCAATGCCGATCCGCGCGCCCTCACGCTCGCGCTCGAGGCTTGCGCGGTCTACGAGCGTCTGGGCAGCCCCGAAGGCGAACTTGCGATCGCCCAGGCCATCGTATTCATGGCCTGTGCCGCCAAGAGCAACGCGGTCTATACGGCTTATAACGCGGCGAGCGCGGACGCCAAGGGCTTGGGATCGCTCGAAGTGCCCCTGCACCTGCGTAACGCGCCGACGCGACTCATGAAGGAACTCGGTTACGGCCGCGACTATCGCTATGCGCATGACGAACCCGACGCCTACGCGGCCGGAGAGCGCTATTTTCCCGAAGGCATGCCGGACCGCCGCTACTACCGGCCGGCGCCGCGCGGCCTGGAGATCAAGATCGGCGAAGCGCTCGAGGCGCGCCGCGCGCGCGATCCGGGAAGGTCCCGCACGCAGCCGTCGTAATCGGCGGTCCGCTTCGCCTACAATGGCGCGCTTCGGGCAATCGCCCGACGTCATTCGTTGCCGAGGAACTGGTACCGTGATCGATCCGAAACTCTTGCGCAGTGATTTGCCGGGCGTCGCCGCTGCCCTCGGGCGCCGCGGCTTCAACCTGGATGTCGCGAGTTTTGCCGCGATCGAAGAGCGCCGCAAAGCCGCCCAGATCGAGGCCGACCGTCTGCGCGCCGAGCGCAATGCGAATGCCAAGGCCGTCGGCTTCGCGAAGGCGAAGGGCCAGGACAGTGCGCCGCTGTTCGCGACCGGCGAGGCACTCGCGGCCGAGCTCGCGCAGGTCGACGTGCAACTCGAACGGCTACAGGCCGAACTCACCGCGCTGCAGCTCGGCTTGCCGAATTTGCTGCACGCGAGCGTGCCGGAGGGCCGCGACGAGACGGCCAATGTCGAGGTCCGACGCATCGGAGAGCCGCGCGCCTTCGCGTTCGCGCCTCGGGACCATGTCGCGATCGGCGAGCCTTTGGGCATGGATTTCGAGGCGGCAAGCCGAATCTCCGGCGCACGCTTCGTCGTCATGACCGGGCCGCTCGCGCGACTGCACCGCGCGCTCGTGCAGTTCATGCTCGATTTGCACGTCGGCGAGCACGGCTACCGCGAAGTCTACGTGCCCTACCTCGTGCACGCGAACGCGCTCGTCGGTACGGGTAATCTGCCGAAGTTCGAGCAGGATCTGTTCGCGGTCGGCGGCGAGCCGGGGTTCTTTTTGATTCCGACGGCGGAAGTGCCGGTCACGAATCTGGTCCGCGATCAGATCATCGACGCGGAGCGCCTGCCGTTACGCTACGTGGCGCACACGCCGTGCTTTCGCTCGGAGGCGGGCGCCGCGGGCAAGGACACGCGCGGCATGATTCGCCAACATCAATTCGACAAGGTGGAACTCGTGCAGATCGTGCGACCCGAGGAGTCGTATGCGGCGCATGAGGCTTTGACGAGTCATGCGGAAGCCGTGCTGCGCGCGCTCGAACTCCCGTACCGCGTGCTTGCGCTCTGCGCCGGAGATACGGGCTTCGCGAGCGCCAAGACCTATGATCTCGAGGTTTGGTTGCCGTCGCAGCAACGCTATCGCGAGATTTCTTCGTGCAGTAACTGCGAGGGTTTTCAGGCGCGGCGCATGCAGGCTCGCTGGCGTAATCCCGCTACGGGCAAGCCGGAACTCGTGCACACGCTCAACGGTTCGGGGGTCGCGATCGGCCGTGCGCTCGTCGCCGTTCTCGAGAACTTTCAACAGGCGGACGGCAGCGTCACCGTGCCGTCCGCCTTGCGTGCCTACATGGGCGGAACCGAAGTTCTGCGGCCCTAGCCCCTTTGCCCTAGTCGTTTAGTTGCGATTGCCCATCGTCAGGCGCAGCACGTACCAGAACATGAGCGCGATCGACGCGAACAGCTGCATCGCGGCCGACACATAGCGGTCTTCCGGGTAGTGCAGGATGATGTTCGACGTGTCATAGAGCACGGCGGCTCCCGCGAACCCGATCATCGCAACCGAGAAGAACGTGCCGAGCTGGAAGCCGAACACGGCCCCGCCGACCATGACGAGCAGCGCGAGAATGCCGCCCCACATCAGGATCGCGCGCAGGAACGAGAAGTCCCGGCGGGTCTGATGGGCCACGAACATCAAGCCGCCAGCGCCCAAGAACGTGATCAGCGTCGCGCTGTCGATCGTGCCGGGTGCCTTGGCATTCGCAATGTACAAGAGCGGCACGAAAATCAGCGCTTCGGCGACGACATAGGCGCCGTAAGCGAAATATTGCATGCCGATCGACTGACTCGTTTGCGCGGTCCGCGAGGCGAGCCAGCCCGTGAGCATGAAGGCGCCCAGAATGATGAACCAGTTGAAGCCCATCATGAACTGCATGATCGCTTCGGCGGCGCCGGACTCGAACAGCGCCAATTCCACGAGCACGAAGCCCAGGATGCCGGCCACCAAGTGCGTGTAAGTGCGCGTGATGAACGCGGCGCGGCTGTCGCTGCCGATGCGCGTGAACGACGCGTTGCTATTCGGGAAATTCGCCATATCGATGCTCCTTACGATCCAAACTGATGCGCATTTTACCATTCCCGCCGGGCAAACACCCGACAGGCCGAAAATCGCGCTTGAGAGCGCTTATGGAGGCCTTTTGGGGCATTTCAAGACCGCCTGCGCCACGGGGCGGGCGGCTTGCGCGCCCCGCCGAAAGCCGTGAAAATCGCGGGTTAGCATGCCAGGCCGACAAATCTGTCTGATTCGACTTTCGGCCATCGGGGACACCTGTCATGCGATCCCGCTGATTCGCACGCTGCAGCATGCCTGGCCGGATGTCCGGATCACCTGGATCATCGGCCGCGTCGAGGCCAAACTCATGTCGCTGCTGCCGGAGATCGAGTTTCTGACGCTCGACAAGCGCCATTTTGGGGCCGAATTCTGGCGCCTGCGCTCCGAGCTGGCATCGCGCCGCTTCGACGCGCTGCTCGCGATTCACGTGAGCTTGCGGGCGAATCTCTTGAGCACGCTCGTCAAGGCGCCGATCAAACTGGGGTTCGATCGGGCGCGCTCGCGGGATTTTCAGTCCTTGTTCATGAACCGGTACATCGCGGCGCGCAGCCGCGAACATGTGCTCGACAGCTTCTGGGGATTCTCCGAGGCGCTCGGCATCGCGGAGCGCCGGCTCGAATGGAACTTCCCGTTGCCGGCCGAGGCGGTCGCGTATGCGAAGCGAATCATTCCGGATACGCAGCCGACGCTGCTCATCAGTCCCTGTTCGAGCCGACCCATTCGCAATTGGCGCGCCGAGTTCTACGCGCAGGTGGCCGACCACGCCGCGCGGCGCTGGGGTATGCGCGTCGTGCTCTGCGGTGGCCTCAGCGAGATCGAGCGCGATATGGCGCAGCGAATCGTCGCGCTAGCGGCATACAAACCCCTCGATCAAGTCGGCAAGGATACCTTGCCGCAGATGCTCGCCTTGCTGCGCGAAGCGACCGTGTTGCTGACGCCCGACTCGGGGCCGGCGCACATGGCGACCGTCGTCGACACGCCCGTGATCGGGCTCTATGCCGCCACTAACCCCGCGCGCAGCGGTCCCTACCGCAGTTTGCGCTGGTGCGTGAATCGGTTCCCGGACGCAGCCCGCGCCTTCATGGGCCGCGAGCCCGAACAACTGCCGTGGTGGGTCAAGATCGAGAAGGCCGGCGTCATGGATCTCATTCGGCCGGACGAGGTCATCCAGCGGCTCGACGAATTCATGCAGCGCGACCGGTCCGTAAAATATTGAGCGGCGCCGCTTCCTGCAGGCGGCACTGCGCGAGCCGCACGATGAAAGTATTCACGAGCGCATGCTGTCCGGAGACGCTCGCGTGGCTGGCCGTGTCCGTGAACACCATCCAGGCGCAGCCCGGGGGGAAGCGAATCTCGCGATAGTCGGCGTCGTGCGCCTGAAAGGCCGGCGTATCTTTCATGTAATTGTGAAAGCGCCGCATGAGGCGATCGTAAGGGCTCGAGTCGGCGACCATCGCCTCCTTGATGCCCGTCGCCGCGAGCCCGCGCAGCAGGCTCGTGCGCAGGTGCCCGAGCGGACTCTTGTTCAAGCGATGTTGCCCATCGATGCCGGCGGCGGCCGCGTGCTTCGCATAGACTTCGGCGAACGTGCCTTTCGTCGCCCACACGCGGTCCTCGTGCGTGTTGACGTTCACGAACACGCGCAGAATCCGGTCGCCATTGGTCGCCCCATAGGCGCCCGCATCGATGTGCACCAACTCGTTGCTGGCATGGGGTTTGAGATTGCGACCCTTCTCCTGGATCGGCCGGAAACTCGAGGTGCCGACGGTCCAACCCGTCACGAGGTGCGGGATCACGCGCCGCAGGAACGTTTCGATGGACGCGCTGTGCGCCTTCAGCACACGTAGCGCCGAGTCGCGCAGCGTCTCATTGTCCTTGATCCCGTGCACGCGATCGCTCTCCGGATGGTAGCTCACGTTCTTGGTGTTGAGCCTTCGCGGCAACTCGTCGCGCAGCAGCGCGATGTCTTCGGGCGGTGGCAAGGGGAATGGACACTCGAGGAAGCGGATGATGTCGCCGCGCTCGAGTGCGTCGCCGATCTCGTAGGCGGGAGCGACGGCGAGGGTGCTGTTCGTATAGTCGCGGATCATGCGGGAATTGTAGCTCGCGGAAGCCCGGGGTTACAGGGACGCCCCCTTAGGGGAGCAAATCCGCGCGCGAAATGCGCGTGACCCGGCCGGCGGATAACAAGCCCTCATTCTGGTTGTTGTTCCAATAATACCCGCTGCCGTCCGGCACGACGAAATAAACCCAAGGAATGCCGCTTGGTTGGCCGTCGTATTCGTACGTGACGGTGGCAATGCAGTTTGTCGTGATCGTGTACGTACCGGTTCCCGAATTGGTGTACGAGTGATCGCCGTCGCTGACGTACTGGAAATACTTCATGTGGCCCTTGCCGTCGTAGTATTCCTCTCCGCTCGACGAGGTCGGTTGCCCGGAGATGGGTGTGCTCGGCGTTAGGGGAGTGGACGCCGAGACGAAGGCGTAAGCCAAGGTGCCCTGCAGGGATTCGAGACTGCAATGGTCTGCGTCTGTACCGGCTTGCGCGGCGATCGTGCCGAGAGTGAATAGCGTCATGCTGGAGACGAGGTGGGCTATCTTCATGATTTTTGATCCCCTGTTCATAGTGTTGAGTGGTCGGCAGCCCGAGTTTCCGCCGCAATTGTTGCAGACGAGGCTCGAGTGCGCCAAGCAGAGTAATCGGCGATAATGGCGCTGCAGCCGGACGCTCAGTTGGCTGATTTGGTCGATGCGGAGAGGTGGCAGAGCGGTTGAATGCACCGGTCTTGAAAACCGGCGGACCCTCACAGGTCTCGTGAGTTCGAATCTCACCCTCTCCGCCATGCAAAACGATGCTGACCGCGTTTACGGCACGGGTTCCAGGCCGGGGAATCGATAGCGGCCGTCCAGCAGTTCGGCGCGCGGTTGATAGGCGCGCAACGTGAGCTTCACGGGACCCTTCGGGATGGGCAACCAATTGGCCGCGAGCGACCCAGGAGGTGGGTCGTGCTGGATCAGAATGTCGATGCTGCCATCCGGATTTGCTACGAGCCCCTGGGTCCGATCGCCGATGGCATATCGATGGATCGGGTTGTCGGCAAAATACAGGGCTCCATCGGGCTCCTCTTCGTAGGCCGTGAGAGACCAGAATGCATCCACCGGCAATCCCCCCGCCGGTATGTGCCACCGGTAGTGTCGATCGCTCTGTAAAGGATCCCCGTTGCGATCGCCCGCCGCATTGGTGTACATCGCCTCGGCCGGCTCCAGAGCGGCAAGACCCACGACGGCAACGACGGCGCGAAATCGGTAATCCGTGCCGAAATTGCCGAGGTCACTGGTGCGATAGTTCCAGCCCTCGTAGATCGTCGGCGGCTGCAGGCTTGCGAACGTCGAGAGAAGCCGTTTGCGCAGTTCAGGGAATTGCGCCTGCCACTGCGCCAACAAAGCGCCGGTCGGCGCTTTCGCATGGATACCGATCCCCACGCGGCCGATACGCCGGAGTTCGGCGCGATCCGCACGCGGCGGTGGGTTGTGGCTCAGCGCCTCATTGACGACCGCGATGAAGTTGGCGGCATCGTCGGCTTTCGGTTCGATTTGTGTGCCGGGAGACACCTCGTTCACCGCATGCAGCGTGATGCCGTCCTGCAACGCGTGCACTTCGGTGAGTTCCTCCGGACTTTGGATCAGAATGCGCACGAGCACCCAGACCCAATCCCCCGGAGCGCGAATCAGCGTCGCGTCGGCTGGAACACGCCCCTTCCAGCGCGGTCCCGCGACGAGCAAGTGCTGCGGCCGGGTGCCGGTCGTGCGACGTCCGATCATCGCGAAATTATTCGAAAATGCGTCCATGAAAGCGATAGAGAAGTAGCGGTTGCCGAAGTCCGGCGTGCGGATCTCCACGGCTGAATCCCGCAGATCCAAAAAAGCCTGCGAGTACAGCGTGTCGTTGTTGGGTGTCGTGACCGTCCGGTTCTCGGCGGTGGTGAGGTTGCGTCGATGTCGGAGCTGATTCAGTGCGGATTTGTCGGCGGGGCGACCCAGCGTGCTGGCGTAGCGAACCCGGGCGATCTCGAACACCGGCAACGCATACACGTAGGCTTCTTCGATGTCGGCCGCTGTGGCCTGAGCGCGGGAGCTCGCATCCGCTCGCGCAGGGCACGAAACGCCGAGCGCCAGCAGCCCCACCATGAGCAGCGCCATGGACCGGTACGTGAACTGACGACAATTGATGGTATGGTTTGGCATGGTCTTGAGTATGTTACCGCGACCCCCGGTGTGGCGCGCAAATCCGCACGCACCGAGCGCGCCATTCTCTCGGCGCAACTTCTGGGTTTAATCGCTAAACTGCCGACATTGCGTCGAACTTAGGATCTCAATCGTGCCGAAAATACCAGCGGGCGTCGGCCCGCAACATCCCCAAGTTGTTGTGCTCGTCGGAGCCACGGGCGATCTTGCGCGACGTAAGCTCCTGCCCGGCCTGTTCCACCTGTCGAGCGTCGGCTTCATACCGGGATGCCGGATCATCGGTGTTTCGCTCGACGAGATGGATGATGCCGGCTTTCGGGAAATTGCGCGCGAGTCGCTCGTCGAATTCTCTACGCGCAAATTTGTGGAAGCCGACTGGCTCAAGTTTGCAGACTCGCTCCAATACGTGCCCATGGGCGCGGGTCCGTCCGCTTTGAAGGCCGCGGTTCTCGAGGCCGAGCGCCGCTTGGGTGGCGAGTCTCGGCGGCTGCACTACTTGAGCGTACCGCCGAATGCCGCGCTGTCGGCCGTGCGTTTGCTCGGAGACGCGGATCTCGTCGATCGCTCGCGCGTGATCATGGAAAAGCCGTTTGGGACGAATCTTGCAACCGCGGTCGCGCTCAACGAGCGTCTGCACGAGGTGTTCGACGAAGATCGCATCTTTCGCATCGATCACTTTCTCGGCAAGGAGGCGGCGCAGAACATTCTCGCGTTTCGCTTTGCCAATGGACTGTTCGAGCCTATATGGAATCGTAACTTCATCGATCACGTGCAGATCGACGTTCCGGAAAAGCTCGCGCTCGGCAAGCGCTCGGCTTTCTACGAGCAGACCGGCGCCTATCGCGACATGGTCGTTACGCATCTGTTCCAGATTCTCGGTTTCATGGCGATGGAGGCCCCGACCTCGCTGGAACCGAAACCCATCAGCGAGGAGAAGAACAAAGTATTCCGCAGCATGTTGCCGATCAGGCCCATCGATGTCGTGCGCGGACAATACACGGGCTATCGGACCGAGGAGGGCGTCTATCCGGACTCGGACACCGAGACTTTCATCGCCCTGAAATGCTTCATCGACAACTGGCGCTGGGCCGGCGTGCCGTTTTACCTGCGTACGGGCAAGCGTCTTGCGGAAGGGCAACGCATCATTTCGATCGCGTTCCGCGAGCCGCCGAAAAGCATGTTCCCGGCGGGATCGGGCATCGGGTCCCAGGGTCCCGATCATCTGACGTTCGACCTGGCCGACGCGGCCAAGATGTCGCTGTCTTTCTATGGCAAGCGCCCCGGTCCGGGCATGCGGCTCGACAAGCTCAGCATGCAGTTCGCGATGCACGACACCAGCTATATCGGTGACGTTCTCGAGGCCTATGAGCGCTTGATTCTGGACGCGATGCGCGGCGATCACACGCTCTTCACGACGGCGGACGGCATCGAGCGCTAGTGGGAAGTGTCGAGCGATTTGCTGGAGTTCCCACCACCGGTTCGCCTCTACAATCCCGGCTCCTGGGGACCGAACGCGATCCACCAGCTCATCGCTCCGCATGCTTGGCGCTTGCCGTTCGAGCGCGCGTGGCGGGACCCGAACTCGCTCGGCGGCTGACCTCGGCGCGATTTCGCCTGATCCTACAGGATGAGTCGCGGGCGGATGACCGGCGGGCGGGCAGGGTGCGGGTAACATTTGGCTCCCTCATCCGGCATCCAAGGAATTCCATGTCCGCCAGCAAGCCCTACCTGCAAGACGGTGTCCCGATCGCTGCCGTCCGCTACCAGCCTTCACTCGAGAAACTCG
>Ga0116231_10015136_pt1 | contig 10064 bp, 4 predicted proteins | sample S1TSphgellanicum_2_FD_89695 | JGI IMG/M metagenome (GOLD analysis project Ga0116231, IMG submission 89695) | Host-associated microbial communities from peat moss isolated from Minnesota, USA - S1T2_Fd - Sphagnum magellanicum MG | ecosystem: Host-associated > Plants > Peat moss > Unclassified... | reverse complement strand
CCATAGATATTCAGCGCGCAGAACACCGCCAAAGCCTCCGGCTCCGTCAGGCAATCGCTGCGCGTGTGAACATAGATTTTCTCGCCCGCCCGCAAATCCTCCAAGAATTTGCGACGCAAGAATGCCAGGCGGCGCAACTGCGCTTCAATCAGTTTTGCTGGTTCCACCTCATCTACATGGACCAGCGTGTCGAACGACAATCCATAATCCACCTGATGCCATCGATAGGTCGGCCGCTTCTTGTCGGTATGGAACAGATCCAGCCCGCCCGCCCGATCCACCCCGGCAAGACCATTGATCAGACCATCAATCAGAAACGACGTCACCGAATCCACGAAGCGCAGCAGGCTCAGCGGCTCCGCACCCATCTGCCGCTGGATCAGCCCGAACTGACACCCCTGCCCAATGCTTTCGAACCGCAGCGCCAGTTCCTCCTCGGTTGCCGCCCGCGATGCAAAAACCTGCGGCCGCGGCACCTTGGCGCCCAGGCGGTAAAGGCGGATGCTGTGCACCATCAGGCCAAGCGGCTCACCCCGGCGAAACTGGTTTTCAGCGCGTGGCGCCATGTAATTCAGATGCGCGATACTTAGCACCGTTCCGCCGGCGCGCGCCACGCCGCGCGGCAGACGAAACGCATATGTGCGCAGGCCAGGAAAATCGATTGCCGCCAGCAGTCGATCGCCAAGCGCAATCATCACCGCCTGGCCAGGTAATGCAGGCAGATGAAGGCATGGCGTGGCACAGAGCGCCAGCACATGATCCGGCCCGTCATCCTCGAGCGGCAACACAAGCCGGCTCTCCCGCCCCAGCGTCCAGCGATGCTTCGGCTCCTGCTCCCCCCACCCTTCCCTCGTGTAAGAAGAGCTGTTTCCGCCCTCACCAAAATCGATGTTGAGCAGGAATTTCGTCATCTGAACCTGCCAAAAAAAGAAAGACCCTTCTTTTTTTGAAAAAAAAGAAGCAAAAAAACTTTTATTTCTTTAAGCGACTGTAAAATCGAAGTGGCGCTTTGAGAAGTTGGGGTTAAAAAACGGGTCGTTTTCCATGATGTGGGACCAGCGTTTTATAAACCGCTTGCGCTCCTCCGGGTTGGCGCTCACCCGCTTGGCCGACGCACCCTCGAAATGAAACAACGAACAGTAAGGCGTATAAACGATGCGATAGCCGCTTTCCACAATCCTCAGGCAAAGATCGATATCATTGAAGTCGATAGCAAAACCTTCGTCATACCCGCCAACCTGCGCCATCACGCTCTTGCGCGTCGCAAAACACGCGCCGGTAACCGCCGAGTAGTTGCGGATCAAATGCGTAAACCCGTTATAACCGACGAAATCGCCGGGATAGGAGTGATACACATGCACCGACCCCCCATTCACCCCGATCACGCAACCAACATGCTGAATCGACCCATCCGCATGCAGCAGGCGCCCACCAACACCACCAACCTCCGCGTCTTGGCTCAACTCCAGAAGGCTGCTCAGCCAATCCTCCTCCATCACCTCCATGTCGTCATTTAGAAAAACCAGATGTTCCGTGCGGCACACACGCAACGCATAATTGGCTTTCGCCGCGTAATTGAACGGCACCACCGGGCCAACGTAATTTTCCACCCGCACCCCAAGCGAGCGGAAACGCGCGATCTGCCTTGCCGAAAGGCTGCTGTTATCCACAATAACGATCTCGTAATTGCGATAAGCCGTCCGCCGCAGGATGGAATCCACCATATTATCCACCATATGAAAATGGCCGCGGCCAGGCAGTTCCAGCGAGGCATTGTTGGTCAGAATCAGCAGCGAAACACGCGGAGTGCCAATCAGCTTGCGGCGCACACGGAACGTGCCCGGCAGCAACCCATCCTCCACCCAGGCCGCCTCGCCGTGCTTGACTTCCAGATGCTCCGAAAGCGCACGGAAACCCGCCTTCAGCGCATAAGGTTTTGCGTCCACCCGCGCCGCGGCCGAGCCGGCAATCGCGCGCCAGTGATACAGCGCTTTCGGAATATGATGCACGCGCTGCGTGCGGCGCGAAAGGCGCAGCATCAGATCGTAATCCTGCGCGCCGGAAAACGCATCGCGGAAACCACCTAGCTCCAGAAAAAGCTTTTTGCGCACCACAAGCATGTGCAGCACATACATCACCGATTCCAGATGCTCGGGCGACCAGTCCGGCTTGAAATAGGTATCGATCAGCTTGCCCTGCTCGTCGATCTTGTCCTCGTCCGTATAGATCACATCCACCAGCGGATCGGCCATGACTGCGCGGGCGATTTCGAACACGGCATCGGGGTGCAGCGTGTCGTCGTTGTCGAGCATGGCAACATAGCTGCCGGTGGAAAACTCCACCGCAAGGTTGGAGGCGCCGGCAATACCCAGGTTCTTCGCGCTGTGACGAATACGAATTCTGGGATCGATGCCTTGCAGGCGCTGCAACACTTCCAGCGTGCCCGGATCAGTGCTGGCGTCATTGCAAAGGCAAAGTTCCCAGAACGGATAGGATTGCGCGAACACCGAGAACACGCAGGCCTGGAACAGCGGCGCCGGCACATTATGCACGGGCACGATCAGGCTGATCACCGGCCGGTCCGGCCCCATGGAAGCAACCGCCTGTCGCTGCGCCGGCGTCAACGCCCGCATCGGCGCCGCGCCCACCATGCCACGCGTGCGCCCAAACCATGGCGGCACGGCCGGCCGATCCCCCACAAGGCCAACCGCCTTCAACCGATCAAATATATCCTGGCCGATTTGCGAAAAGGAGAGCATCTCCTTGATGCGCTTCGCCGCCTTCCTTCCCCGCGCCCATGCGCTTTTCTGATCCTCATACACAGCACGGAACTGCGCTTTCAGCGAGGCGCGGTCAGGATCGGCCCAGATATAATGCGGAAAATACGAGGCCGCCTGCGCCTCCACCTCGGTCAGCCCGTACTCGATCGGGTAGCCCACGCCAGCATCGAAAAACTCCAGATTGCCCGAATAGGCCGTAGCAATCACGGGTTTGCCAAGCGCCATGAACTCCGCGATATTCAGCCCAAAACCTTCGCTGCGATGCGCGGAAACAAAACAATCGCAAGCCGCGCGCAGCTTCGCCATGTCGGCTTCCGAAAGCTGGTCCGCCACGATCAGCACGTTATCGGCGCCGCGCAGCGCGCGCGTGATCTGACGCGTAATGGCAGGTTCCATCGAGGTCGAATGGAATTTGATCACCAGAAAAACGTTTTCGTCGATGGCAAAAGCCTCGCGAAACGCCTCGATCACCATGCGCGGGTTTTTCCGCGCCGACGTGCTGCCCACATCGAAAGCCACCAGAAATACCAGCCGGTCTTGCGGAATGCCAAAAAGCGAGCGGCCTTCAGCTGCATCGGCCGGCACAGGCTCGACCGGCAAGCGGATTTTATGCACCGGCACCGGCGCAATGGCGCCGATGCTGTCGAGCTCGAACTGGCTATTGGTCCACACTTCGTCGAGCGGCCCAAAACTCATATGCCAATCCGGCCGAAACGCGGCAAGCTCCCAGGCCCATACAGCGATGTTGTAGCTATCGTCGAAATGCCCCTGCGGATACAGCGAAACCAGATGCGGTATCTGGTCCGCATTGGCGAGCAAAAGATTACACCCGTAGCGCGGCCTGCGGCCGCGTTCCGCGGGCGTAATCCGCGCGAAGGCGCGGCTCACATCGAACGCATGCAGCTCGATCGGAATACCAGTCGTCTCAAGCGCCCGCAGCAAACCCCGGGCCGCGGTCCCCAGCCCGCTGACCGCGGCGAAAGGGCCAAAAACGTTTATCCCAAAGGGCTTTTTCTGCAGCGCGGCTGGCCGTGCCTGCCAGCCCCGATAGGGCGACATGCCGCAAGGCACCCGCGCCTCGAAGCGTCCGTGATGTACCCAATGGCTAAGCCCCGCCTCCGGATTGTTGCCCAGCGCCCGCAGCACATCAGCATACAGCAAAAAATAACTGTCGCTATCAAACTGGCTGGTATCCACCTCGCAGCCCGTGCCCGGTTTGGGTGAGGCGGCATAAAACGCATCATGTGTGATGCTCGGGCGAAGGCCCGCCTCCTCCTGCGCCCGGCCCTCGGCGAGGAAATGTGCCTGGCCGCTCGCCCAGGCGCCGGCGGCGACGGCCTCGGCTATATCGGGGTTGATGGCGAGGTAGAGCGCTTCGGAAAAAGGCGCCGGCGGCGGCGCGGATTTGGGTCTCGGCGGCGGCGTATAAGGGATGGCGTCGGCCGAGCCGGGCAGGCTCAGCAAGGCAGGCGCGGCCGGCACAGCCTCCCCGGGCAGCGCAGGGGGCAGAATGGAATGTTTCAGGCCAGGCGGTCCGCCCGTGAACGGCGAGTGGCGGCGGCCCGACTCGATTTCGGCCTTGCCGAAGGCCACGTAATGCGAATAGCCGCTTACAAAATCGCCGTCGGCCACAGCCTGGCGAATATCGCCGAAAGCCATGAGGTAGAGCTGTTCCGGAAAAGTGTCGGCATCGAACACCGGATGAGGCGATGCGCGTTTACGTCCGTCCTCCCCAGTCTTGTTTTTGGCGCGTCGCGGCAACAGAGCGTCCTAGATTTGAAGAAAGGCCTTCTTTTCTGAAGAAAAGAAGCAAAAGACTTTTGTTCTTCCGCTGCGGCCACGATCGTGGCCATGGCCGGCAACCTGCCGCTCACGCCGGAAATGCCGTTGGGTGGGCTTCAGCCCACCAACTTCCACGCCGCTCGAACCCCGCAAAATGAACCGCTCATAGCACCAGTCTTAACTTTCGACCGACTCCGGCACCAGAAGCGTCCCCGTTTTCTGCTGGTCCCCAAGATCCGCATCCGTCAGCACCCGCCAGCTGCCGCCCGCTAGAATTTCGCTGGGCCGAAACCGCGCCTTGTAGGCCATCTTCCGGCTCTCCGGCACCCAGTAGCCGAGATACACATAAGGCAGCCCTAATGCCTTGGCCCGTTCCACCAGCCACAGGATCGCGTACGTGCCCAGCGAGCGCTTGGCCAGCTCCGGCGCAAAAAAACTGTAAACGGCGGAAAGCCCGTCACCAAGCCGGTCGGCAAGGCAGGCACCCACCAGCCGGTCGTCGGCGTCGCGGAACTCGATCACCATGGTCTCGATCGGCGTATCCTCGATCATGGCGCGGTAGTCGTAAAACCCCATCGTGGCCATGTCGCCATCGCCGTGGCGGGCCAGCTGGTAGCGCTGGAAAAGGGAAAATTGTTCGGCGGTGGCGCGGGCCGGAACCTCGAATCCCTCCGTGCCCTCGTTGGCGCGGGCGACGCGCTTCAACCCTTTGTCGGGTTCGAAAATCCTGGTGTTGATCCGTATGGGCACACAGGCGGAGCAGGAGGGGCAAACCGGCGCATAGGCGATGTTGTGGCTGCGGCGGAAACCGGCGCGGGAGAGGCGATCGTGCAGGCTATCCGCATCAGGGCCGGTGATCTCCGTCACAACCTTGCGCTCGATGCGGCCCTGCACGTACGGGCAGGGCAGTGGTGCCGTGGTGTAGAAGAATTGTGGCCTGCGCGGCGGCTTGTAGGTCATCCTTTACTCGAACCGTCTCCCGCGGAGTCCATGGATCATCTGAGCGCGCATCATGCAGCGAAAGCCTCCACCTAGGAAAGCGTCTCTTCAGGGGGTGAGCAGGATTGTCGCAGTGACGCCATCCGGTGATGCCGGTATGGCGACAGTGTTGCCCGACTGCCAGAGTTTTAGCATGTCCCAGGCATGGGCGCTAAAAATGTTGCCCGACTGCCCGGGGGTTACGACGAAGCGGCTGCGGTCCAGGTCGGCCAGGTCATAAATGCCGCGATAGCCAGCACCGTGCCGCGCCTCGAAATCGCCGAGTTTCCCGCTGCCGCCGCGGAATAGCGTGGTGTCATCCCCTTGCACCGGCACATGCGCGGAGGCGATGTCCTTTACCACCGGCAGATCGCCCAGTAGCGGGTGGGAGAACACCGCCCGGTGCGCGTTGCCCCAGCGCCAGGATGACGGGTCGGGGCCGTAAGTCTTGGCAAGCCCCGCGACCCCATCCCGCAGCGCAAGGGCCAGCGCCGGCTCGCAGTCGCCGCCGCACCAGGCGCCACCCTGCGGGCCAAGCAGCCAGGCAGCGAAATCCGCCCAGGCGCCGCTATCCTTCTCGGGCACCTTGTTGGCGGCCAGCGTTTGCGTAACAAAAAGCTGGATCGCGGTGTTGAATATAAGTGGCTGCGGCGCCTCGTCGGCCATCGTGCCATCCCATTTCGCCAGCAGCGCCTGGGCCTGCCCGGCCTCGCCAGGTTGGGGCGGCAGAGCAGCGAAATGGGGCAGAATGTCCCGCGCGAAAACGCTCACATCGTCGCGCTGCATGGCCTCGAAATCGGCGATGGTTTGCACCGGCTTGGCATCGAGCAATTGGTGGATACGCCGCGCCCGCCACGGCGCGTACCAGTCGCGGCCGAGAAACACCGGAAAATCGGGGGGGGCGGTGCGTTCGTTCGCGTTCTCCACGATGCCGCTCGGGGGTGCCACATAATGCGGCAGCGAGTCGCCGCTCGCGTAGCCTGTCCAGTCATGCTGGCCATCGGCACCCTCGACTGGGGCCGCGCCATCGCCGCTGCGGCGGATAGGGATTTTGCCCGTCGTCAACAGGGCGATGGTCTTGCCGTCGGCGACCGTCAGGTTCTGCACCGGCGATTCCATGATCTGTGCCGCGGCTTGCGCATCGGTCACGCTCTCGGCGCGGTCCAGCGCAACAATGCCCGGTGCCGCCCCGCCAAGCTCGAGATTGGCCATTTCGACGGCAAGCACCGGGCTGCCAGGCTTGTTGAGCAAGTCGCTGATAACGGGGCCATGGCGGGTGGCGCGGACGTTCAGCACCACATCCGGCGCGCCGCGGACATGGATGATTTCGCGGCGGAGGATAAAAGGTTTCGGGCCGTCCGGCGTCGCATACATCCCGCCCGGCAGCGGGGTTTCGATGAACACATCCTGCGTGTCGGCGCCGGTGGTCGTAAAACTCCAGGCAATGTGGCGATTGCGGCCGATGATCAGGAACGGCACCCCCGGGGCAGTGGCGCCCACCAATGTGTTTTCCGGTGTCTCGATTCGGGCGAGGTACCAGAGCGAGGGGAAATTCAAAGCCAGATGCGGGTCGCCGGCGAGCAGCGGGGCGCCGGTGGCGGTGTGGTGGCCATCCACGGCCCAGGCGTTGGAGGCTTCGTCCGGCAGCGTGAATTTTCCGGGGAATACCGGAATTATGCCAAGCAGGCGGTCGAGCACGCCCTGTTTGAGCGGCAGGCTGGAGGAATCCGGCGCGGCCGTATCAGGTTGCGGCGGCCAGAGCTGCAGGATTTTGTCGTCCGGCATTTTGCCGGCGAGGTCGAGCCGGGCAAGCTCGGTATGGTAGTTTTCGGATAACCAGAGCGAGACCGTCTCGTTCCACAGCAGGGAATCGACAGGCCGCCACGGCTGCGGTGCGCCGAGAACGAGGAACTCGGGTGAGGCGAGGCGGCCGCGTTCGGCAATCCAGGCGTTCACCCCGGCGGCATAGGCAACCAGCAGGGCGCGCACCTCCTCGGGCAGCGCCTGGTAGGTGCGTTCGGCGTGCTGCATTTCGCCAAGGGTGCGCGCCACCTTGTCGATCGGCAGCGCGGCCGGCCCGGCCAGCTCGGCGATTCGGCCGGAGGCGGCGCGGCGCATCAGCTCCATTTCGAACATCCGGTCGCGGGCATGCAGGTAGCCCAGCGCGGTGGCCGCATCGGTAGCAGTTTGCGCCTTGATCCGAGGAATGCCGTACCTATCGAAACGCACACTCACCGGGGCCGCAAGCCCGGCGATGCGCAAAGAAAGCTGCGCTGGCGGCAAAGTCAGCCAGCAGGCCAGTGCCGCCGTGCAGAGCAGAAAAATCACGGTGCCCGCGATAAAGCGGAGTGTAGTACGAACCGGGTGCCTACGGCGCCCCCGCATCCGTCGATCCCTGGCGGTAGCGTTCAAAGGATGGGGCCCCGTCGCAACACACACGGATTGTGAGGGCGGATTGGGGGAAAGGGAAGGGTTTGTTTTTTGGGAAGCGGTGGCAAGGCCCCCCGCAGCCGCGCCCGAAAGAAATTATTTTATATCAATAGTTTGCAGGAAGAGTGTTCTGTTCTGCAGAAAAGACCCAAAAAACTTTTATCTCTCCGCAACTCCCACGATCGAGGATAAGGCCGGCACCTATCCGCGAGCGCCAAAAACAGAAGTCTTTTGCTTCTTTTCTTCAGAAAAGAAGGCCTTGCCTTAATGCAGCCGCGGCGCGCGCAAAAAACTGTTGCGGTCGGCGGAATGCACCGTCACGTGCAGCAAATCGTCGTCGCGGCCGATGCTCATCCGCACGCGGGCGCCCGCGGTGCCCGCACTCCACACACGGCGCCAAAGGCCGCTCAGATCGGCCACCTCATCGCCATCCACCGCCACCACGCGATCGCCGGCGCGCAGGCCGGCCTTGTCGGCAGGGCCGCCCTCGGCCACGCCACCCACCACGACGGCATCCTCGCTTTCCATCGCGAACATGCCCAGCCAAGGGCGGGCCGGGCGGTTCAGGCGGCCGTTCTGGATCAGCTCGTCAAGGATCGGGGTGAGCAGCCCGGTGGGCACGACCATATTCATATCGACGCGGCGGCCCTTCTCGTCGCCCTGCTGAAGGATCAGCGAGCCGATGCCGAGCAGCTTGCCGTCATGCCCGATCAGGCCGGCGCCGCCCCAGAACGGATGGGCCGGCGCGGTGAACAGCGCATCCTCGATCAGATACTCCCAGTAGCCCGCGAATTCCTGGCGGCCAACCACCTGGGTCTCGATCGTGCGGTGGCGCCCACCGGCGGCCGCAAGCAACGCGGGCGAACCCACCTGCACGGCGTTGCTATCGCCGATCGCCATTTCGTCGATTCCGAGCTTGCCCAGCGGCTGCACCAGGCCGAAGCCGGTTTCGAAATCCACGGCAAGTGCATGCCCCGGCACCGCCCAGCCATCCGCCGTCGTCAGCCAGATGCTTTCCGATTCCATGATCAGGTAGCCCATGGTCAGAATAAGGCCGCCGCGGATGCAGATGCCGTTGCCCGCGCGTTCGGTGCCGAGCGCGCCCGCCGTAAAAGCGTCACCCGGCACATCGGCGCGCAGGCCAACCACGCTCCGCAGTGCCGCCTCGAGATCGAAGCGGTAATCGGCGGCGCGCGGCTGAAGGTTTTGCGGAATATTCTGTTCTGACTTGGCCATCAAAAATTGCTTCTAGTGAAGGTCTAGGGTGTCAAGGCGGTGCGGCGTCCGGCATATCCAACGTCCCCGCCCCCTGGTTCAATGGCGCAGCCGGCAGTTTGGTTTACTGTACGGGGCGGGTGCTGGGCAAATCCGGGCAAGCCGGCAGCCAGACGCCGGTCATTTATGATGGGACGAGTCGCAATGCAGCCGCGAGAGATCGATGTGTCCTACCTGCTCGACGGGGCTTTCCATCGCCTGGCTGCCACCACCTGGGGCGATCCGCACGCGCAGCCGGTGGTGTGCGTGCATGGGCTGACGCGGCAGGGGCGCGATTTCGATGCGCTGGCCGAGGTGCTGGCCGAGGATTTTTACGTTGTCTGCCCGGATCTGCCAGGGCGCGGCCGGTCAAGCTGGCTGCCGGCGGCGCATCTTTACGCGCCACCCAGCTACATCCAGGCGCTGTCGCACCTTCTGGCCTTCATCGGCCGGCCGGTAATCTGGGTCGGCACCTCGCTTGGCGGGATTTGCGGCATGTTGATCGCGGCGGCCTCAGGGCAGCCGATCCGCCGCATGGTGCTGAACGACATCGGCCCGTTCATTCCGCGCGCGGCACTGGCCCGCATCGCGCAATACGTGGGGGATACGCCCCCTTTCGCGACGCCCGCCGATCTCGAGGCGCATCTGCGCCGCATCCATGCGCCTTTCGGCGCGCTCACCGATGCGCAATGGGCCGATTTCGCGCGCCATTCCACACGCATCCTGCCGGATGGGCGCCCCGCCCTGCATTACGACCCGCTCCTGATCGAGCCGATGCGCAACACCGAACCGCAGGATATCGATCTGTGGGCGGCCTGGGCGCGGATCGACATCCCGATG
>Ga0116231_10015135_pt1 | contig 10064 bp, 7 predicted proteins | sample S1TSphgellanicum_2_FD_89695 | JGI IMG/M metagenome (GOLD analysis project Ga0116231, IMG submission 89695) | Host-associated microbial communities from peat moss isolated from Minnesota, USA - S1T2_Fd - Sphagnum magellanicum MG | ecosystem: Host-associated > Plants > Peat moss > Unclassified... | reverse complement strand
TGTTTTGTTTCCGTGGGCTTTTGGTGGGCCCCCCCCCCCCCCCTTTTGTGTTTTGTGCCCCTTGTTTTATTTTTTGGAACATCAACCCCCCCCCCCCCCCTCCCCCACTCTTCTAATTCAAATTGTGTGTTTGAAGTTGTTGTAGGGATGTTATAACTCCCCTTTTCGCTTGCATTCAAGCCATGGCTCATTGTTGGGCTTGTTTTTATGCCTCTATCGTTGAACCAAGGTTCACACTTATGTATCCAAGAACGTGAACTTGCATACCCTCTTTGAAATTGTGGTGAAATTTGTTTCCTACCTTTTTAAATATCGTGGACGACCAAGTAGTAATGAAATTGGCTTGTTGTTATTTTGTAAGTTCCAATTCATTTAATCTTTTAATTGTAGTCAATGTTGTAAATGTCTTTTTTGCTTGGTTTGTTTTCCTTTCCTTCTATTCTTTGATTTGTTTTGTTGCCTCTTTATCCATTGCCTTTTGTTACATAATATTCAAATATTCTTTTGAAGTCACTATAACATGGTTTTGAGAATAATTCATTAATAATTTTCTTCCATTGGTCCTTCTTGTAAATAGATGTGGCAATGATAATCAATTGTGACAACAATGTGCCAATGCCTCTTGAGTTGAACTTTTTGGATTTCTGAATTTTGTTATACATCCAATGAAAGTTATTCCAAATTCTCAACCAAGTTTTCAAATACAAGGTTAGTGACTTTAAAAATCTTAAGCATATTCACATAATACCTAGGTTGATTTTGAAATAGACCACCAGTTATGGATTCATGAAATTTCTACTATTAAACCTATGTTGATGAATTTTTTTGTAATTGCATCTTTTGTTCATTGCATCTCACCATCCTCCTCATTTGAATGGTAATCATCATCTTTTTCTTCCCTATTTTGATTCACCAATGTGTACATGATATTAAAGTTGATTTTTTCATCCATGGCCTTAGGATAAATGGCCAAATCCTTATACCTTTGAACCCTAATATGAATTTTTTCTTGTAAGTGCTTGGTCTAAGGCTTTGTTTACCCACCCAGCAAGGTTATTTTATATGGTTCAATGTAATTCCTATTAACCATTGATGTGTTTTTTTCCTTTCGAAAAGCAGTCTTGAAAGGTTTGAAGCAAGCCACATCTAAAGGTTGCAGTGCATGGGATGTATGTGAACGTAAAATGATCATATTTAACCCAAACTCTTGTGTTTGTTCAATTGCCCATAGGGTGACATGGGATCCATGTCCATTGAAGATGAATAAATGCCTATTGGTTAGGGATATTCCACATGGTATTGACCTCTTAGAAAAAACAAAAATTCCTTAAAAACGAAGGTAATCGTCCATGCTTTTGATTGCATAGCCATATAAGTTCTTGGTTTGCAATGTTGTATGTAGTCATCCCGTATCCTCTTTCCTCTGAATATGTAAAACCCTAGCAATGATGTTTTTATTGCATTGACAATTTTTGTTGATGTGGAAGAATATTTTGCCATGTGTCCATGGATGAATGATTTTTATGGATGAAAAAAATGGATGAACTTTATTTTGAATGTTGCCAATAAATGTTATTTTTCCAAAAAATTGAACAAAAAAACAAGGTTGAAACAATTTATGTTGGTTTCTTTCAACACAAATCTACAAATGAAATGTTGAAATCATAATTTATAGCCATATTTCAAGTTTTTTAAATATGAAATATCTTCAAACTATGCAACATCTAAACCATGCAGAATGTTAAATTAAATCCAATAGACCCACTAAAAGATATGTGCTAATCCGAACACTAACAATTCACCACCAAACTATCACAACCTTACTTTGAAGGAAGTGTGAAAATGAAACTCACACTCCCAAAATTGGGACTTGGGAGTCCTCCGGAACTCCCGAAACTTCAGAGTTCGACTACAAGGGTCAAAACACCTTGCATTGGGGTGTTCTTTACATCATTGGAAAGTTATTGAAGTTTAGATGTCAAAAATGGCCTCACATGGGCCATTTGGACATTTGTAGCACAAGTTATGGCAAAAAGAAGGGTCTGGAGTCAAACTGGCAATTTGACTCCCAACCACTAAAAGTCGGGAATCGACCCAACCCCGGTGCATGCAGGTGGAGTGCGACACATTATTGGAAAGCTCTCAAGGAGAGCTACAAGTTTGCTTTAGACTTCATCCCAATCAAAGGTCTGAGCAAAGAATTATGATCATGCAAAGTCCCAAGCGTCCAAACCGGGATAGTTTCGAGACTCCTCTTTGGGAGTCTCGAGACAAAAAGCCATTTGGATGTGGGTGCCACAGATAGGCACACAGTATACTATATGGGGGAAGGTGGTGGCTTCCCCTGAATCTGGGCCGTGGTGAGTCAAGTGAGTCCGGGGTTGCCCGTGGCTTATCCTAGCACCAAGGGTGCTCCAGAGAGTGATCTCACCAACTTGTTGGTTCGTTTGATACAGGTTTGAGTAAGTGAATAGCTTGTCACTCTTCCTAGTCCCATCTCGGAGCTTCAGCACGCCCCTCTGCCCCTTTTAGTGTTGAGAGCTAGAAGCGTGCCCCAAGTTCCTCACAATTCTGCTATGTGAGTAACTTAGACCCAACTTGGGTCTAACTAGGGACGAGAGTGCGTCACAAACGTTATGTTCTTATTAGGAACAAAAACAATATGAAACAACCCATGGCACTTCAAATAACGTACACTAGTGAAATTTCATTCACTCTTTCAACCTCGAATGTCTAACATGATCCTTGCTACTTGCAGAATCAAATTCCTTTTTTTCTACACTACTAATTTTCCCAATCTATACAACAAGCGTCTCTCTTACAATGGCTAGAAGAAAATTTTCACCAATTTTCGTAACAAACACATTAGAATCAATGATTGAATATACATTAATTTCAAACATATTTGAAATAATATGTGAAATGACAACAAAACCTTGGGAATGTCAAAGAGATGATAGTTGGTTATTCCCCTTCTACATTTGCTAGAAATTAGAACATGGGGAAAATAATGGAAAAAATAAATAGAAAAGATAGATGAATGGACGACCTGGTGATGGGCGAATGCGAAGATAAACAAAGAAAGTCTTGTAATACTGAAACAAACTGTAAACATTCCAAAGGAGGATATGGAAGACTACCACTAAACAATGTTTACACATGTGATGGATTTTTTCAAAAAAGTGTGCAAGTTTGAAAAAACTCGTTCTAAAACACTTTTTCATAAGTTTACTCAATGATTTGTAGACAGAAGATTTAATAACCTTTGGAAACCTACTATCAATAGAATTTTTGAAACCCAAAAGACGACTATATGTAACTCCAAGCAAGTGAACTTAGTTGCCATAGAATTCAAGGAACAAAGTTTTAAAACCACCGATGAATCGACAAATGATAGGGCCGGCCCCTAAAACACGAAATGTGTATGATAATTGAATGAAAAAACAGATCAACAACTGAAGGAGGAAGAAGAATACAATTGCTTGAAACAAATTATGGAACAATGCAAGTGTTAAAATGAATATTGGCTAAAGTTAAACACTTAAATTGATTATTGAAAAAATTGAGTGAACTAATGTTGAAACTCAGAGCAATGAACTTGAAGCAACCACTAAACATTCTCATGAACACCACTAGATTTGGATATGTTCCTAATGGTAGAAAGAGGAGATCTCAAGACTATAGATGTAGAATTGCAAGTAGTGAATAATGGGGATATTATAATCTATATGGTATGGTGATGAAAATGTATTTGACAATGCTTTTGAACATCCTGCCACAAAAACAATGGACATGTATGGAGGATGTTCATAAGGAAATTCACTAAGCCATCAATCTAAGCATATTTATATTTTAACTGATGTTTATTTTAATAATTGGATTAGAGATTACACATATTGGATGTATTTAATTTGGTGTCCACACGATTGTTTAATTACAATCACTACATATTTAAAAATCCTTTGTACATCCAAATATCAATCGAAGATTGAAAAATGTTTTGAGTGTTTCATATTTGAAATGAAGGACTTTGTAGGAATGCAATGAATTATAGGAATAATACTTGCTAGAGGGTATGACCTGAACACATGGCATGTGTAAAAAATGCAAACAAAAAAAGGCATGAAACCACATTAGGCCCAAGGGCCAATGAAGTGATCACAATTACATGTTACATACATCATGCATGACACGAGTAAGAAAAATAGTTGTTCTACTAATTATAACTTTTTTGTGTAGTCAATCCCATCAAAATAGTCCAAAGAATGTTAGACAATTTTGAAGAGATCATTGAATGAAATAATTAAAGAATAACCTTATAAAAATATTGCCTTTGGGAGATGTTTACAAAACTTTGTAACATTGCACAAGTAGAGTTTAGTGTTTTTTGTTGAGCTTCCAAGTAACAAACATAGAAAACAAGTTCTGAGTTGAATTGTTCATTTGCACAATGTTAATATATCCATACCCCAAGCACTCTTATCGAACATCAAAAGATTTAGACTATTACCCATCAATATAGAAAAGAAAGCTTAAAAGTATAAATGTAGAATTCTAGGCCAAGGTTGGGTACTAGGCATCTTATAATCACTTGTAGGATTACAAGATATACAAGACAATGATAAAAATGTTTTGCCTAGAGTTTCTGAACAACTTGCAACAACCTCCTAGGGACAATCCATGGCCAACACATATGACGAATCAAAATTATAACACGCAATTTCAAAAGCAATGTGATTACTTGCTTAGATTTCAAGTTGATAAAAGAATAAACGAATCAATCTTGCTACAAAAATGGCTAAGGAAGGCTTCTAATGTTGAAGATGATGCATACGAAACACCAATATTTGCTAACAGCAAAGAGCTGGATGTTCTTGTATCAACTAGTTCTATTATTAAAAACGATGTTGAAGAGGAGAACTCCCCACCATACTTAGAAGATGCAGTGATGGATTCAAAAGAGGAGATGACGAATATGGAAAATTCCACCCCAACAACTACACCACAATCTGCAACGAATTCCAATGAACATAATGAACCACTAATGGAACCTAGTTCAGCTCAGTATGTTAGAAAAAAATGTGGTGACACATCTGAAATTGGCAACATTTATAAAGGTTGTCAAGAGAATTTAACAAGTCCTTGTAGATAGGTATCTTTGAGGCTTTAATGCACTAAAAGTTATACTTTGTATGAAAAAAATGTTTTTTAAACCAATATGCATTTTTTGAGTTAATATATTTACTATCTTTGAATAAAGCATATGGGGAGAATATAAACTTTAAAAATGCACAGGTTACTTCAACTAGACGATACAATCAATTTCAAAGTTGGCGTCACGTTTTGAACTATTTGGCAAAAGTAATATCCCAAATTTTGCATTTAATTTCCTCTATAATAAAAATGGATTTAAAATAATTGAGTGTCATGTACAAGGTACAACAAGGCATTGCGTGAAAATAAAAAAGGGCCTAGAGCATGAGCTAATTTGAAAAATGACAAAGAATATAAACAAAATATTTAATGACAAACATACTTCCAAACAACACAAAAAGTTGAATGAATTCATGCATTGAATCTAAATCACTAAACATCAACCTAACTTCTATAATAAATTGTTGTAGAAAACAGTCAAATTGAATGGGACAACCACTTTAAAGCATGAAAATGTGAAGAGTGACAAAACATTCCACAAGTTAAATCAAGAGAACTTTGGACATTGTTGGGAGATCCTTTGCAATAATATTATGGGAGCTTCAAAACAATAAATCAAAAGAGATAAAATACGAAAGATGGAACAACAAAATGAAAAAACACCCTCAAGATGTGTATCAAATAATGAATTATTGCATAGTGAATGTTTATGTTGTCTTTGTCAAATGATATATATTTCAATTTTAATTCAGAAAGGATTGACTTCCATGTATGAATATATGTGTAGAAATTGAAAAGGAAGGAATGGAGCATATCATAGAATGCAAGAATATGGAGAATAAAAAAACATGTTGATGATAGAATGAACTTGTAGGTTGAAGCACCAAACAAGGAAGAATCAGAATAGTACTTCACTCTTCGTCAAAGCCTAGATTGCAATGAAGATCATGGATTAAGAAATAATACGAAAGATCAATATTCACAAAGTAAGATATCAGGAAATGGGAGATTGAATGTCATAGAAGACTTAAAGGAACAATTTAATGAAAGCATTTATCTAAATGCACAATAACAACAATTACAACATGGGACAAAAAACATAAATGATGAAGTGTTTGAAGTCAAACAATGATCACTCAATGTGTCCCATAGCACTCTCCTTGAAGATGAAACATTAATCATTACAAAGAGTGATATTATAGAATTCAATGACAAACAAACAATGTATTAAAGGAATGTGGTGAAATAAAATGTGGTGCACTGAACGTTATAATGTTTTGGCAGTAATTAGAAATAGGTTCACAGTAGCTTTCAACCTATTGTAAAAGAAAGTTAGATTTGAGAATTTTTCAAATTTACATTGCTGCGAACAAAACTATTAAGATTCTATCAAATATATTTTTCTTCACACCTTTTTGCCTTGTCTCCAAATGGAACAACTTGGAAAGTATACTAATTGAAGTGTTGTTGGATCAAGAACTTTACACCTACCAAGCAGAAAACCTACCAAAACAAGATGCATAAGATGCACAAGAGAATAACATTATGAAGAACTCATGCAAAGGGACTCAAAGAACTACTATTCTAGAATGGAAAAGTTGTGTTTCAATTAAGTACAAGCAAAATACAATCAAAGGAAAAAAGAGCCAATAAACACATTAACCATTAGCTTCTTTTGCTTCATCATCAATGAACATCTCAACACCATGAAGGTAATGGGTCCTAGGCTCTAAAGATGGCAGGACAAAACATAAGTTCGCCAATGCAACTACAAATGCCTCCACATATGATGGCAAGACAAAGTTGTGAAGGGAATTCTAAAGGAAATCAAGATGAACAAAGAATGGCACATGTTGTTTTTCGATCCACTAACCTCTTTGTAAAGAAAAACAAAACACATTAAAAAGAGCTAAAAACATTGAAGAATTTAAGTTACATAACTAAATGGGTGTGGCTAGATTTACTCACAATTGAAATTAATTTTGGTTCTCTTCTAGATGGGAGAATCATCATCAAGGTTGAATTTAAGCTTGACAATATTCTCGCCTAATTCTGTGTCCAAAAGTGGCTTGAAAACTTCATGAAAGATTTTTAAATCAGCCTTTAGAGCAAGGATCAGCCTCCCCAGTGCCTAACAAGCATGAATACTATTCCTTGTAAGAATAATCAAATGCAAAAGTAAGAGACACAAAAGGTTATAGAATTAATGTAGAATCTAAGAATACAAGAAAAGGATGAAAGAAAATACCCATCTTGTAATTAAAGTCCACAACTACAGAATTTAGTGGGGAACAAACATCGATAAGAGCTTACAAAATGATCAAATGGAACTCCTTCATCGCCTTGAAATCCTATCCAGTTTGGGATATGGTCATTGAGGTCGCAATCAATGTAGTTGTATAGCACATCTTCAACCTCATGATTAATACCCCTCTCGACTGGTTCAACAAAAGGGGTGGAAAATTGAAACCTCAAAGAAAACATGGTGCTTAAAGCTGGATCTTTCACAAGAAGTGTAGCTTGGCTTACAAGAGTCTACATAAAAAATGAACAATTAAGGTTAATCTTAAAATTCACTGAAAGCAAAACAAAAAGACATATGCAAAATGAGAAAATTGTGGTACCCGAGAAGATGGATCCTCATTATTCATCTTATACATTATACATTCCTTGAGTTCCTACTTGACTAAATCAACTCAATGGTAGTAGTAACATTCCCACGTACCATTTATTCTTTTGATATCCCCTAGTTATTTTTTACCAGGTACTAATTAACTATGTAGTACATAGTAAATTGGAATTAAAATTTCCATCACAAAAACTCCCATGTACTTCTAGGTCCACCATCGAAATTAAGGCTTGACAAATCCATTAAAATTAGGATGTCCAAGTTTTCATGAGGTTCCACTGTCGCTACCTCACATTAAACCTACCTTAATTTGATAAATAAAGGCATCGACCCCGTCTAAATGCAAGTATCAAATTATTCCAACTAGATATAAATAACTGATAAATATGTATCTTTATTAAGTTATAAGTGATTGTATTATAATCATAACATAGTTGAATAATAGTACTTTAGTAGTGGTGCATTAGTGGTTAGGCTAATTGTATCAATGGGAATCATAATTAGAAATTAGTTGCAAATGTATTCCATAATGGGTGGTGGAAATGTGATCACATGGCATGATCACATGTATGTACATTGTATTTAATTATAACATAGTTGTTACTTTAGTGGCACATTTACAATAATTTTAAAATAACTGTCATATGCAATTATAATGCAACTTTTTTAAAAGTCAAACATAGCTAACTACATATGTATGTATGATGTGTATAAGTTACCATAATAAAAGACCCATTTGTAACTCATTTGTAACTATAATACAATTAATTAATTTTTTGACATGACAATTTATTTATTAATACACCGTATTTCTAAAGAGATATTTGTATATGAGTTGTTTTTTGAGTTTTAATTACAAGGTAATGTGGTTTCAATGGACACGATTTTTCATAATGAATGTACTAAAAATTTAATAGATAAATAAATATTGTGCATGGGTAATGGTTTAGGGCTTTTGTTATAGGGTTTAGGTTTAATGGTATTTGGGTTAGGGTTTAAGGTTTAGGATTTAGGGGTTTGGAGCTAAGGCTTAAGGTTTTTATCATAACATTTAGTGTTTGGGCTATTAAGCTTTGGGGTTGTTGTGTGAAGGTTCAGGATTTAACGTTATTATGTAACTATTTAGAGGTCTTCATGTATGGTTTGGGTTTCAAAGTTTATAAGGTAGGGTTTAGGGCTTTTGTGGTAACCTTTAAGGTTGTGGTGCAAAGGCTTAAAATCATTAGGGAAAAAATGACATCTTCTAACCAACTAGTTTTTGATTAAATGTTGTCTTCAACTTTGTTTCAATTACACAAATAATATTTATTTAAAAAAATTCCACATGGATGGGATGGCATCTCAAATGAGTTCACATGTCAACTAATTTGGTAAGTGTATGGCATTGACTACTAATGGGTGTTGACTATTAAAAAATAATAATAATAATATATAACCCAGTTGAAGAATAGTGGAAAATTCCACTTTGCCATGACATTAAGCCACATCAAGTCAATTGTTTGACTATTTTGGTGGACCTTGTTTTTGATTGGATGAAAAAAAGATATTGATGGATGAAATATTGCATGCATTTTCAGTTGTATTTCAACTTTAATTATCGTTACCTATACCCTACCCACATATTACCTACTTACTTATCATTACTTACACCCTATGTACATGTTACCTACTTATTATTGTAATTTATATATACATATTACATACCTACCTACCTAGGTACCTACAAACTATTGACGTACATAACTTAACCTACACCTTAAATCATCTATGCTATAATCTAAATCTATTTAACATATAATTTATCACCTACCTATAACTACTTTGGTAATATATGTAATAAATACTTACCTAACCTATAAAATATTACTGCCTATCTACAAGTACCTAGAAGTAATTTGCAACAAGTACGTTTGCTTAACCTACAACCTACCTAGGTAGCTAATGAGGCATGTAGGCTACCTAAGGAGCTAAGTTAGATAGCTAATGAAGCTAGATTTAAATGGGGTGGCAAGGCAAGGCAAGTTATGACTACCTACCTACTTATTGTCTACCTAGATGCAATAAGAGGTCCCTAAGTAAGTAGTAGGTAGATATGTTAAGTCAAATGTAAGTAAGTAGGTTGTTTAAACTAATTAAGTATAGGTAGATAGGTATTAAATAACTAGGTAACTAGGCAAGGCTTTTAGGTAGGTACCTACTTGATTTTTGTTTAATCATGGCATCATGATTCACAACCTACGTATAATTAACCTATTACTACCTATCGAGGCCTACATATAGG
>Ga0116231_10015134_pt1 | contig 10067 bp, 10 predicted proteins | sample S1TSphgellanicum_2_FD_89695 | JGI IMG/M metagenome (GOLD analysis project Ga0116231, IMG submission 89695) | Host-associated microbial communities from peat moss isolated from Minnesota, USA - S1T2_Fd - Sphagnum magellanicum MG | ecosystem: Host-associated > Plants > Peat moss > Unclassified... | reverse complement strand
GCCAGGCGCCAGATGACCTGGCTGCGCTCGATGAGCGATGCGGTGGTCATCGACCCGTTCGATGCGGAGGCTGGCCGCCGGGTCGAGGCAGTGCTGTGTTGAACTCCGCTCTCGGGGCAATTCGCCTGGGCGGCCGCCCTCTCCCCCGCCCTCTCCCGCACGCGGGAGAGGGGGTGCAATCGGCTCTTGCGCTTTTTCAGGCGTCGACGCTGCAGGCTGGCGCGCCCGCGGCGCGCGCGACGATGCTGCCGATGACGTGGCAGGCCTCGCCCTGGGCGCCGAACGCATCGACGGCGGCCTGCGCGTCTTGCGCGGCGACGATCACCACCATGCCGATGCCGCAGTTGAAGACACGGTGCATCTCCGTTTCGTCGACGCGGCCCGCGCGCTGCAGCCAGTCGAAGACCGGCGGCCGTGTCCACGCGTGGCGGTCGATGCGCGCGCAGACGCCCTCGGGCAGCACGCGCGGGACGTTCTCGAGCAGGCCACCGCCGGTGATGTGCGCCATGCCCTTGATGCGCACCTGCTCGAGCACGGCCAGCACCGGCTTGCAGTAGATGCGCGTGGGCGCCAGCAGGGTCTGCGCCAGGCTGCGGCCGCCGAGGATGCCATCGAGCGTGGAGGCGTAATCGGCGCCGGCGTGCTCGACGATGCGGCGCACCAGCGAATAGCCGTTGGAGTGCGGTCCGCTCGAGGCCAGCCCGAGCACGGCGTCGCCCGGCACGATGCCGCGACCGTCGATGATGGCCGATTTCTCGACGACGCCGACGGCAAAACCGGCCAGGTCGTACTCGCCCTCGGGATACATGCCCGGCATCTCCGCGGTCTCGCCACCGATGAGCGCGCAGCCGGCCAGCTCGCAGCCGCGCGCGATGCCGCCCACGACACGGGCGGCCACCTCGACGTCGAGCCGGCCGCAGGCGAAGTAGTCCAGGAAGAACAGCGGGCGGGCGCCCTGGACCAGGATATCGTTGACGTTCATCGCCACGAGGTCCTGGCCGACCGTGTCGTGTCCGTCGAGCGAGAAGGCCAGCTTGAGCTTGGTGCCGACGCCGTCCGTGCCGCTGACGAGCACGGGCTCGCGCAGGCCGGTGGGCATCTCGAACAGGGCGCCGAAACCGCCGATGCCGGCCAGCACGCCGGGGATCATCGTCCGGCGCGCCAGCGGCTTGATACGCTCGACCAGCGCGTCGCCGGCGTCGATGGAAACGCCTGCCGCCGCGTAGGTGAGCGGTGCGCCGGGCGTGGCGGCTTCGGTGGATGCGGCGGGGGGCATGGTCGGCTGGCCTGGGTCTCTCGCGGGGCCCGGGCAAGCAGACCGCGGGGGCGTCGTAGACTCGTGGTTGTGAACTGACGCTCGATTGTACTGGGAGGCAGCACTTGACCGATTCCGCCTTGGCGCCCGCGGCGCCGCCCGCCGGCACCTCCGGTGCGCCGCCGGCGTCCGGCGAGCCCACGGCCGCCCCGGGCGCACGCGCACCGGTCAGCGCGCGCGAGCGCTGGGCCGCCGGTGCCTGGATCGGCGTGGCCTTGCTGGCCGCCGTCGCTTTCCTGTACCTGCTCGCTCCGATCCTTACCCCCTTTGCCCTGGCCGGCGTGCTGGCTTTCTTGCTGCAGCCGGGCGTCGACTGGCTCGGCCGCCGGGGCCTGCCGCGTGCCGCGGGCAGCCTGCTCATGGTGCTGCTGTGCGGCGGGCTGGGGCTGGGACTCCTGTTGATCTTGATCCCGGTCCTGGAGCGCGAGGTCGTGGCGCTGGACCAGCAGTTGCCCGGCCTGGTGGCGCAGCTGAACACGCGACTGGCGCCGCTGCTTACCCAATGGCTGGGGGTGAACGTGCACTTCGATTCCTCCGCATTGCGCGCGCTGGCCATGCAACAGGTCGGCCAGCAGGACGCGGCCGCATCGCTGCTGGCCAAGTTCGGCAACGGCGGCATGGCGCTGATCGAGTTCCTCGCCACGCTGCTGCTCATCCCGGTGGTTCTTTTCTATTTGCTGCTCGATGGCCGCGGTTTTTCCCAGCGCCTCGAGGCCGCGATTCCGCGCCGCTGGCACGACCAGACCATGGACGTACTCACCGACATCGACGCCGTGCTGGCGCAGTTCCTGCGCGGGCAGCTCACCGTGATGCTGCTGATGGCGATCTATTATTCCGCCGCGCTGGCCATCGCCGGCATCGAATCGGCGCTGCCCATCGGCATACTCACGGGGCTGCTGATCTTCATCCCCTACGTGGGCTGCGTGCTCGGGCTGGTGCTCGCCTCGCTGGTCGCGGCGCTGCAGCTTGCGAGCTGGAAGGCGCTGCTCAGCATCCTGCTCATCTATGGGGTCGGTCAGTTCGTCGAGGGCTACGTGCTCACGCCGCGCCTGGTGGGGCAGCGCATCGGGCTCCACCCCCTGGTGGTCCTCTTCGCCCTGCTCGCCTTCGGGCACGTGTTCGGCTTCTTCGGGGTGTTGGTGGCGCTGCCCGCCAGCGCGGCGCTGCTGGTCGTGCTGCAGCGGGTGCGCGTGCACTACCTGGCCAGCGCCTTCTACACCCGGCCGTGAACACCGCCCCGCACCAGTTCGCGCTGGACCTGCTGCAGCCGCCGGAACCGACGCTCGACAACTTCGTCCCCGGTCCCAATGGCGCCGCGCTGGCCGCGCTGCGCGCTGCGCTCGAGGGCAGCGGGCCGCAGTTTCTGCACCTCTGGGGCGCGCCGGGCAGCGGGCGCAGCCACCTGCTGCAGGCCGTGGCTCGGGAGGCCGGCACGGTGCTTGCGCCGTCTGCTCCGGCCACGCCCGCGGTACCGGGTTTCGCGCCCGGGCAACGGGTGTATGTGGTCGACGACGTGCACCGGTTGGACGCGGCCGGGCAGGCCGCCCTGTTCGTCCTGCAAAACCAGGTGCGCGAGCAGCCCGGCACGGTCCTGGTGACGGCCGCCGACCTGCCGCCGGCCCGGCTGGCGCTGCGCGAGGACGTGCGCACGCGCCTGGGCTGGGGCCTGGTCTTCGCCCTGCGCCCGATCACCGAAGCCGAGCAATCGGCAGCCCTGGTGGCCCACGCCCGGGCCCGGGGCGTGCGCATGGACGAGGACCTCGTGCCCTACATGCTGAGCCGCCTGCCGCGCGACATGCGCACGCTGGTGTCGGTGCTGGACGCGCTGGACGCCTACGCGCTGGAGCGCCAGCGCGCGCTCACCGTGCCCTTGCTGCGCCAGTGGCTGCAGCAGGAACCCGGCTAGGCGCCCGCTCCCGCTGGCCAGCGCGCCGGGACCGGCCCGGCACCGTCCCCGGCGCCGTCTCCGCCACCTTCACCGCCACCTTCCCCGCCACATTCCCCGCCACCTTCCCGTCAGGCGCCCGGCTGCCCAAGAACCCCCCCGGGACCCCCAAAAACCGGAAAAGGCGCGCAAAAAGTAGAATGCGGCAGATGGCAACTCCCGCACCATGATCAGACGGCTCGTCCAGCACGTCCAGAACCGGGTCCAGACGCTGCTTGCGCGCAAGCCGCGCTCCCGCCGCACGCCCAAGCGCATACCGGCCGCCGAGCACGGGATCGACCGGGCCCTGGTGTCCCGGTCGGCGGTGCGCACCTGCGAAACGCTGCAAGCGGCCGGTTTCCACGCCTACATCGTCGGCGGGGCGGTGCGCGACCTGCTGCTGGGCATCGCCCCGAAGGATTTCGACGTGGCCACCGACGCCACGCCGGAGCAGATCAAGTCGCACTTCCGGCGCGCCATCATCATCGGCCGGCGCTTTCGCCTGGTGCACGTGATGTTCGGCGGTGAAACCATCGAGACCTCGACCTTCCGCGCGCTGGGAACGGTGGCCAAGGACACCGACGAGCACGGCCGGGTGCTGGCCGACAACACGTTCGGCGAGCAGCACGAAGACGCGGCGCGGCGCGATTTCACCGTCAATGCCATGTACTACGACCCCACCAGCCAGGAGGTGCTCGACTACCACGACGGCGTGCGCGACGTGCGGCGGCGGCGCCTGCGCATCATCGGCGACCCCGAAGGCCGCTACCGCGAGGATCCGGTGCGGATGCTGCGCGCGGTGCGCTTTGCCGCCAAGCTGGGCTTCGAGATCGATCCCGACACGCGCGAACCGATCGGACGGCTGGCCGCGCTGATCGAGAACGTGCCGGCGGCGCGCCTGTTCGACGAGATGCTCAAGCTGCTCACCAGCGGCCACGCGGTCGGCTGCATAGAGCGCCTGCGCGCCGAGGGCCTGCACCATGGCCTGCTGCCGATGCTCGACGTCATCCTCGACCAGCCCCAGGGCGAACGCTTCGTCATGCTGGCCCTGTCGCGCACCGACGAGCGCGTGCGTGCCGGCAAGCACATCGCGCCCGGGTTCCTGTTCGCCACGCTGCTCTGGAACGAGGTGCTGACGCAGTGGAACGCGCGCGTGGCCGCGGGCGAGCACCGGCTGCCGGCCCTGGACCAGGCGATCGACCGGGTGCTCGAGGCGCAGACCGAGAAGCTGGCGATCCAGCGCCGCTACAGCGCCGACATGCGCGAGATCTGGATGATGCAGCCGCGCTTCGAGCGGCGCCACGGGCAGGCTCCGCTGCGCCTGCTCGAGCACCTGCGGCTGCGCGCCGGCTACGACTTCCTGCTGCTGCGCTGCGACTGCGGCGAGGCCCCGGCGGAACTGGGCCAGTGGTGGACGCAGCTGCTCGAGGCCAGCGACGAGGAGCGCACGCGCATGACCCAGCAGCGCAGCGCCGAGCCCGCGGCGCCGGGCACGCGCAAGCGCCGCCGCGGCGGCCGGCGCAAGGCGGCGACGGGCGGCGAGTCGACCGTGGCCGAGGCCGCCGCGGCCGTCGACGCGGGAGGCGACGATAGCGACCACTGAAGCCGGTGCACCGGTGTTGCGGCGCGCGTACATCGGCATGGGCGCCAACCAGGGCGACGTCATCGCCGGCATGCACGCGGCGGTGGCCGCATTGCGCTCGATCGAGCGCTCGAGCTTCGTGGCCATCTCGCGCTTCTACCGCAGCGCGCCGATCGACGCCTCCGGGCCGGACTACACCAACGCCGTGGCGGCGCTGGACACCTCGCTCGAACCGTACAGCCTGTTGCTGCACCTGGCCGACATCGAGATCATGCTGGGCCGCAAGCGCCGGGCCAGCGACATCCCGCACAACGCGCCGCGCACGATCGACCTGGACCTGCTGCTGCTGGGCAACCTGATCCTGCGCTCGACGCCGCTGATCCTGCCCCACCCGCGCATGCAGCAGCGCGCGTTCGTGCTGCGCCCGCTGGCGGAGCTCGCCCCGGAGCTGCAGATCCCGGGCTACGGGCCGGTCGCCCGGCTGCTCGACAACGTCGCCGACCAGGTCGTCGAACCGCTGCCATGAAGGTCGTCCAGACCGTCCAGGAGCTGCGCGACCAGCTCCATGGCCAGAACCGTGTCGCCTTCGTGCCCACCATGGGCAACCTGCACGCCGCCCACCTGTCGCTGATGACCATGGCGCGACGCCATGGGGATCCGGTGGTGGCCTCGATCTTCGTCAACCGGCTGCAGTTCGGGCCCAACGAGGACTTCGAGCGCTACCCGCGCACGCTGCGCGAGGACATCGACAAGCTGCAGCAGCACGGGGGGGTCTACGTGCTGTTCGCGCCCACCGAGGCCGAGATGTACCCGGAGCCGCAGAACTATCGCGTGCAGCCGCCCTCGGACCTGGGCGACATCCTCGAGGGCCAGTTCCGCCCGGGCTTCTTCGCCGGCGTGACGACCGTGGTGCTCAAGCTGTTCGCCTGCGTGCAGCCGCGCGTGGCGGTGTTCGGCAAGAAGGACTACCAGCAGCTGATGATCGTGCGCAACATGTGCCGCCAGTTCAGCCTGCCCACGGAGATCGTCGCGCACGAGACGGTGCGCGAGGACGACGGCCTGGCGATGTCCTCGCGCAACCGCTTCCTGGACGATGCGCAGCGGCGGCGCGCGCCGCAGCTGTTCCAGGTGCTGAGCCACGTGCGGGCGCGCGTGCTCGGCGGTGCCCGTGCGCTGGACGCACTGGAAGCGCAGGCCGTGGCCGAACTCGCCGGCTCGGGCTGGAAGCCCGACTACGTGGCGATCCGGCGCCAGGCCGACCTCAAGCCGCCGACCGCCGCCGAGGTCGAGGCGGCCACGCCGCTGGTCGTGCTGGCCGCCGCGCAGCTGGGCGCGACGCGGCTCATCGACAACGTCGAGATCTGAGATAATTCGCGGGCCGGGGGTTCGCCCCCGTGCCGGGCTGGCGAAATTGGTAGACGCGCTTGACTCAAAATCAAGTTTCGAAAGAAGTGTGGGTTCGATTCCCTCGCCCGGCACCAAACACCCCCAAGATATTTGGCACTTAAGCTCTCTCGTTTCCCTGCGATTCCAGGTAACGCCGAACCGAGATGATGTCGGACAGAGGTGGGTTACCTTCTACAGTGGCGACCCTGCTCCGTCACTATTCAGGCCTTGGAGGGCCATGCGATTTGCAGTCTTCGGTGCTCCAGAACGCAGTCCCGAAGATAGAGATTGATCAGGCTTTGGTAGGGAACTCCTGCCTCCAGGGCCATGGACTTGAAATACGCCACAACGTCTTCGGAAAGACGCATCGTTATCGATTTCTTGAGCTTAGAGGCGTAAGGATTCCGGCGGGATTTCATTTTGGAGAGATCGTATTCGGCTTTCATGGTGTCCTTCCCCTATAAAACGTGCATTCGCGTTTGGTCGCCTTGCGCGCGGAAATGAGTCGAACGACGTTGCCGGATTGCCGCTCGCAGTGACAGACAAGCAGGACCCTCGCCCCCGAGCTCATGCCCAACAAAAGAAATCGCTCTTCATCGGAGGAGTGATCGTCGTCGAAGAACTGAACCGCAAACTCGTCATAGAAGACGGATTGGGCTTCCTCGAAGGTAATCCCATGCTTCCGGACGTTGGCGGTTGCTTTGGCAGGGTCCCATTCAAACCTGATCATACATACATTGTATGTATCAGCTCCCGTCTGTCAAGAATTTGCCCGATCGAGACTCGCGGCGGTTTACCGCGCGCCATGAAGTGCCTTGGCTGCGCAGGTATGGCCGGGAATCGCATACGACTTGCAAGGATCTTGCAAAGTTGCGACGCACGCTTACCGAACCTTGATCTATAAAGGGAAAAGTAGCCGCACCCCTCACCAAATCACGTTTCGAAAGAAGTGTGGGTTCGAATCCCTCGCCCGACACCAATATCCCTGCGTTCTCATGCGTAGACGTCGATCGTTGCGCCCAGGGCGGCCCCCGCCCCGTGAAAACGCTGGCCGGGTGAAGTCGGCGCCGTGGACGATGTGCCGGACATTGCAGCGTCACGGTACGTGGCATCCCGGGTCGTCGCATCAGGCTGACTCGATTTCTGCATCTGTGCCTTGTTGTCCCGCGCCTCCAGTGCACTGACTTGGGCCGTGTATTTCTGGATCTTGGCCTGCCCCGCGGACGTCTTTCGGGAAGGGCACGATTCCCAATCGGCCAGCATGCGCCGGGCCTTTGCAAGCTCCGGGTCGGCCTGCGGCGACGGTACATGGGCGACGCCGACAACGGCATTGATCATGACTTTCCCCTCTTCGTACCGCGGACGCTTGAAGGTGCGGCCCGCCCCAAGCACCGTGATGCAGGCGCCATGGGCTCCCCAGTAAGTTCGCGCTAGCGGGGCTGGCGGTTACAGCTTGAATGGGCGATTTGCGTTTCCCACCCGCATTTATCGCCAAATGGTCTTGTCCAAATTCAGAACTACGTTATTTTTGCCCTGGATATCGAGCGGTGCCGTCATGCAAGCGGCACAAACCCCTTCACCGCGCCACGCTCCGGGAACGAAGCCCGGACGGCTTGCCCGCTGGCCGAGCGGCGTCGAGCAAACGCCTCGGGATCTCCTGGGCCAGCAGGTCATACGCGGATCGAATCGCCGGGTTGCCCTTGATCTCCCGGTGCACCAGCAGCCAAAGCGGCAACGAGGGTCCCTTCAAGCTCGGCAGGAGTCGCTCGACCCCGATCAGCCGACTCCCCACGAAGACCGGCATCATGCCGATTCCCGCGCCTTCCTCGACCATGCGGTTGTAGACAAGCTGATCGTCACAGCGAACGGAAAACGCATCCCGGGTCAGTGCGAGACCGACCGCCTGCAGCCCGCGGATGATCGAGTCGTCCGCGTCCATGCCGACCAGATCGTGGTGCGACAGGTCCGCCAGTCGGTTCGGACGGCCACGCCGCTGGATATACGCCGTGGCGGCAAATGCCCCGATCGGCAGTTCCCCGAGCCGGCGCCCGATGACCGTGGCTTGCGTTGGTCGAATCATGCGCAAGGCGATGTCCGCTTCCCGGCGCAGCAGATTGCTGACCGCGTTGGACGCCACCAGATCGATGTCGATGCCAGGATGCCGCAGGCGCATCTGCGTCAGGCAGGGCGGCAGGAGATGGAACGCCATGGCCGCGCTGGCGGAGATCCGCACCGAGCCGCGCGTCGATTCCGCCTTGCTGCGCAGGCTGGATTCGACGGCGCCGGCTGCCTGGGCCATTTGCCGCGCGGCGTCGACTATCGCACGGGCGCCCTCGGTGGGCAGCAGTCCCCGGCCGGTACGCTCGAACAAGGGTACGCCCAGTTGCGATTCGAGCTCGGCGATCTGCCTCGAGAGCGTCGGCTGGTGCGTGCCCAGCCGCTTGGCGGCGCCCAGCAGGCTGCCCGCGTCGATGACGGCGAGGAAGCTGCGAAGCAGCGTCCAGTCGAGTCGATCGGTTGATATCATTTTTGCATATCAGAATTGATGCGATATGCAATTGTAAATAATTGGCGCGACCGCCATGATGATTCCGCCAATCTCAAAGGAGGCGTCATGAGCGACATCCCCAAGTTCCGCCATCGAGTCCCCGCCGTGCTGGCCGTCGCGTCCGCGCTCGGCATCGCACCGGCACGTGCGGCCCAAGTGCAGTCGATGGCCCAGATAGAAATCAACGCGCCGGCAGATCGCGTATGGCGATTGTTGACCCGGATAGACGGGTGGCCAAAGTGGAATCCGGCCGTCGATTCCTCGGTGCTGCAGGGCCCGCTTGGCAAGGGATCCATCTTCGTCTGGAAGTCCAAGGGATTTACCGTGACCTCCACCCTGCAGGACGTGGAGCCGCTCCGCCGGCTCAGCTGGACCGGCGCCGCTTTCGGGACACGGGCATTCCATTCCTGGGATTTGAGGGAGCTCGATGGCCAGGTCGTCGTGAGCACCTTCGAGAGTTTCGACGGCTGGGTGCCATGCTTGTTCAGCAGAGCGATGCAAAAGACACTCGACGACACGCTGCCCGCGTGGCTGCAGGCCTTGAAGACGGCCGCGGAGCGCGGCACGTGAGGCAATCGGCCGGGCCAGGGCGTGGCCCGTGGTCCGGCCGGCCATGCCGCTGGCTACCTTGCGAAGATCTCTCGGAGCGTATCCAGCGCGGCTGTCGGCGTCTTGGCGGATACGGTACCGGTTCGCCACGGGCGCAAGCACCGCCCTACCAGAGATGGATGCGCTTCTCCGGGGGCAGGTACATCTTGTCGCCGGGTTTCACGTCGAACGCCTGGTAGAACGCCGCCTGGTTCATTTCCGGCAGCAGTCCGCGGAATTGGATCGGCGAATGCGGGTCCGACTTTATGTAGACGATCTCCTGGTTGTCGCGCACCTTGCCGCGCCACGCCTGTGCCCAGCCCATGAAAAAGCGCTGGTCGCCGGTGAGCCCGTCGATAACCGGCGCCGGGCTGCCGTGCAGCGATAGGTGGTATGCCTTGTAGGCGATGGCCAGGCCGGAGTTGTCGGCGATGTTTTCTCCCAGGGTCAGTTCGCCGTTGATCGGGTAGCCCGGCAGCGGCGCGTACGCCGAGTACTGCTGCACCAGCCCCTTCGTGCGTTCCTTGAAGCGTTCGAGGTCGGCCGGCGTGAACCAGCCCGGTGGTTCGAGCAGATTTCCCGCGCCGTCGTACTGGCTGCCCTCGTCGTCGAATCCGTGGCTGATCTCGTGCCCGATCACGGCGCCGATGGCGCCGTAATTGGCCGCATCATCGGCCCGGGGGTTGAAGAAAGGCGGACGCAATATGGCGGCCGGAAAAACGAT
>Ga0116231_10015132_pt1 | contig 10068 bp, 7 predicted proteins | sample S1TSphgellanicum_2_FD_89695 | JGI IMG/M metagenome (GOLD analysis project Ga0116231, IMG submission 89695) | Host-associated microbial communities from peat moss isolated from Minnesota, USA - S1T2_Fd - Sphagnum magellanicum MG | ecosystem: Host-associated > Plants > Peat moss > Unclassified... | reverse complement strand
GAAAGAACTACCAATTCCAAATATTTGAAAAAATTATAACAAAAGAAACATAGGTTTTGGTTATTTCAAACATCCAAAAAAAACTATTGGGCTTCATCATGATAGAAAGAATAGTTTTAAAAGCAATTATTTGATTTTTTCAAAGAAAATTGAAACTTGCTATTACATATGGGAATTAGGTTTTTGGCTTTTGAAAATCGTGATTATCATTCCTAAGAATTGCCTTGATACCCAACAGGGGTTTGGTGTAGTTTCTATTAACCACTAAACCCTGGTAAAAGTTGCCTTCAGCTAGATGCAAACTATAGTCCATGTACTTGCATGTTTTCTTATCTATCTACCTTTACATATGTGACCTACTTCTCGAATATCCTAAGATTTCTACAAGGGTCAATATAAAATATGACCGATTATGGTTGTTCGATTTCAGTAATTGGTCCATAGAGGGTGGGGTCAATATGGTGTTTAACTTTATATAATCTAACTTTTCATTTTTGTGGATAGGATTAAATCATAGTTTTACCATGTGCAACGTCACAATCTAGAAAGGTTTTCTTTGGGGAGTGAGAATCGCATGTGAGATTGGACCTCAAAACCCAAAACAACATTCTTCATGGTTTTTATATGGCATCGACAATTGGTAGAACTTTTTATTTCCCGAAATGGAAGATTGTCATTCATTTGAGAGGAGAGGGGCAACCTTGTGTGTGTGATTCCCTGGTTTGGGGAATCTCACATGCAAGGTGCTATCCTCTTTGGAGACAAATTTTTTATTGGAATTAAAGTGCTCTCCAAATACACTATAATAATCCTATGGATTCTTTTTGTTTGACGTGGTTAAGATTTGTAAAGGCCAAATAAGCGGTGCGTATGGAGGTGTTCTCTCCTTTGGAAGGAATTTCTAATTTCAAAATATGTTTATCTTAGTCACAAATGGATGAAATGTTAGATTTCTTTTTTTCACTTTTTGTTTTATTTTGTTATGAACTTGGAAAAATTATGATCTTTGTCATCTATGTCAGATATCAACGTCTTATCAAGTTGTTTTTGTCAAATTATTTTCGCTTTAGATACTTTTGTCTCATTACACTTTAACTTTTAGATTTGTGAAATGCTTTAGTTAAAATTAGTGAAAATATTTCATTGTGTCAGATGTTCATCTCAATGGTTGTGGAGGTAGCCTTTGGACGAAACACATGACCTTGTGCATTTTAAGAAAATCACTAGCCACACACAAGGTTGTCACTTGTTGCAAAGGATATTGAATGAATATTTTTTAAAAAATGGATATATATAAAATTTTATTTCTTATCAACAACGTTATTGAGTGGTTGGCAACATCATGATGGAGTTTTCTTGCTCCTTCCATAAAGGTAACGAAATTATAGGACGTAGATCCTGTTTAAAATGGTTTGAGTGAATATTTGAAAAAATTATTAAATATACTTCTATAGGCCTACCCACACATCGGACCATCTGAAGCTGATGAAATCATTGGGTAGTCATGACAACTCATCAATGTTATTTGCGATTAAGGGTATGGTCTGACACTTTGTGTGTGATTGTTGTAAGTTATGATTACACTTGTTTTCACGTCAGCTTCAAATTGTTATTGTGGATATTTCTAAGTTTGTTTTAGAGATATGTGACTGACAATGCTCTTCAATAACTCATCATTTTTTTTTCTCTACATTTAGGGTTGGGATCCTTCCATTTCCTTTTCGTCGATTTGTTTTGGTACTTGAAACTCATGATAAAGTTATTCTAGGTTGATTTGGGTGCAAGTATCGATGTTTTTAAAATTGCTTATGAAGATATATGTTCTATTAGTTCGTACGACAAGATGCCCCTTTTTGGGAAAAAAATGTAACCCTGCTATAAATGGTTTTCCTCTTGCCTTTTTTCAGTGAATCAAGCAGACCTTGCAAAGCCAAGATCTCGGTTTCTTGTTCATGTACAACCTGCAACCACCATTGAGCTCTTGTCCCAGAACTAACCATTCCATTCCATTAGCTTGATTTAACTTTTGTTTTCAAAATTTTAAAAACATTAGGCAAGGAACAACTTCTTGATGATTTTGGCATCAGTATTGGATAATCGTGCAGAACTTCCTATTGTCTGGGGGAACTTGCAAAAATCCATGTCCTGGCCAACTGGAGGTAAGAAAAATCTTGTCACAAGCATGGGATGGCTTTATGTGTGTGGTTGGTCAACGCCCCAACACATTATGATCTTTGAGTCTTAGACTTGTAGCCAGGCAAACACAGGAATAGGTGAACCAATTTGGTCTCCCCTAACATCCATGGGTTAACTTACTAAAATTTGGCCATATTTAAATTATAATTTGTTAGTTATATTCCCCAATTCGTACATGAACGATGCACTACAAAATTTAGTAGGATCATGAGTTCTAGATCTACATTTTGGTTTGTCACATAACCCATTAGTTCCAGATCCCTTGATTTAAGGGGGTAACTATTTTTATCGTAACTCACAACGTACAATATATCATAATGAAAAATGCCAACAAGAATTTTAGGAAAATGAATATTAAGAAAACGATTTTTTGTCCCATACCCATATAAATATTACATAAAATTACAAATATCGCTCATTTCCTTTGTATCAATTCAACAAAAAAATTGTTAATTTTTTTGCTATTACAACGAACATGATATTTTGTATCTTTTGCAGGAGCACACCACCACCGACTCTCTCATCACAAACAAGGCATTCAACTATAATGTTATGTGCATATTTCACCTACACATATTGACACGCTCCCAAGTCCTTGGTTAGTCCCAAGTTGGGATTAACTTGCTCTAGTTGCGGAATTGGGAAGGACTCGGGGCACGTTCCCAACTTTTAGCATTAAAGGGGGTAAGAGGGGCGTGCTGAAAGCTTTAGGATTAGACTAGGAAGAGGGACAAGCTACTTAGTTATTCGGTCCTACATCCAAAACCAACCCACAAGTTGGTTAGAACTCAATCTGCACCCTTTTAGTGTTGGAATAAGCCACGGGCAACCTTGGATTCACTTGATTCACCACGGCCCGGATTCGGGGGAAGCCACCACCTTCCCCCATATAGTATTCTCTGAGTCTCACTGCCGCACTTGCATCCTAATGGCATTTTTTCTTGGGACTCCCAAAATGGAGTCCCGAAACTGTCTCGGTTTGGACTCCTGGGACTTTGGGCGTTCATAACTTCTTGCCTCGACCTTGGATTGGGACGAGGTTTAAAACAAAGTTGTAGCTTTCCTCGAGAGCTTTCCAACAGTGTATCGCACTTCACCTGCACGCATCAAGATCGGGTCGATTCTCGACTTTTAGTGGTCGGGAGTCAAACTGCCAATTTGACTCCCGGCCCTTCTTTCGACCATAACTTGTGCTACAGATGTCTAAATGGCTCATGCGAGGCCATTTTGGACATCTACATTTCAAGACCTTTCCAACGGTATAAAGAACACCCTAATGCAAGGTGTGTTGACCCCTGCAATAGAACTCTGAAGTTTTGACAGTCCCGGAGGACTCCCAAGTCCATTTTTGGGAGTGACGCGCTCCCAAGTCACAGGGTGAAACCCACTTGAGGGTTTCACAAAGTTAAGTTGCGAAAAGTTGAGACTTGGTAGCACGCTCCCGGCTTCCAACTCTAAAAAGGGGTAAAGGGTCGAGTTCGGAGCCCATGGATTAGACTAGGAAGAGGGACTAGCTTAACTCGTGTGAATCTGCATCTAAAAACCAACCAAATCGGGTTAGTTTAGCATTCGGAACACCCTTTGGTGTTGGGACTTACCACGGGCATTTGGACACACAAAACTCACCACGGCCCGGACTCGGGGGAGGCCACCACCTTCCCCCATATAGTATTCTCTGCGGCTGGTCGCGAAGGCTACATTCGAATGGCACATTTTGTTGGGACTCCCGAAATGGAGTCCCGAAAGTGTCCTGGCTGGACTCCCGGAACTTTGAACGGCCATAGCTCCTCGCCCCGAACTCGGATCGGGACGAGTCTTGAATCAATGTTGTAGTTCTCGTCGAGAGCTTTCCAACGCCGTGTCGCATTCTTCAATGCGACGTCGGGAAGAGGTCGATTCTCGACTTTTAGTGGTCGGGAGTCAAATTGCCAGTTTGACTCCCGGCCCTTCTTTTGCCCATAACTTGGGCTGTAGATGTTTGAATTGCCAATGCGAGGCCATTTTCGATATCTACGTTTCAAGACCTTTCCAATGACATCAAGAACACCCCAATGCGAGGTGTTTTGGGCCTTGCTGTCGAGCTCTAAACATTCGGGAGTCCCGGAGGACTCCAACCTCCAACTTTTCCAAGTGTTGGGCTTCACCCCACACTTGGCCAAAGTGGGGTTGTGACTGGGAATGTGAGTGGCGACCTCACATTTCCCTCGAAGTGGGGTTGTGACACATATATTCTAATATGCATCTCCTCACTCCTTTTCCATTAACAAGGCGACACATGTCCAAAGAAGATCCCAGTGCTCCCAATTTATAAAACAAGGTTTCTTTTACTCATGTTGTGAAGGAATCAGAATGGTAATCATCTTGTTTCTTCCTTGCAATGAAGGTTGTATTCATTTGTTTCAAGAAACGAAAGGAAAATCTTGTGAATGAAGTGGCGATCATCTAGAAAATAGTTTAAGCAAATTTGGCTACACATAAAATGCGAAAGTAGGACAAAAACAAAAATTGTTAATATATTTTTGGGTACCTTTCATAATTAATCTATCATGAAAATTCAACGATCGAGAAAAAAAAAATCTCCAAAATTTTCAAAACTTAAAGAAAAATAATATAAAAAATACAACCTACCACAATGATCTTAAAATTCCAACAAGAAATTTCCTTTGATGCTACTTAGCTCCAAAAAGGTACTCCAGTATTTAGTTTCTAAGTGTTTTTATTAAAATCTTCAATAACCGTTGAGTCAAGGGAGGGTTATTAATTGGATGAGAACCAAACAACGATAAACGGACTATGGACAACGACTGTCGATTCTTGGATGGAACCCTAAAACAGAGGTTTATGGTCGTTGTGGCGACAAAATTTCATTTTTGGGCGATTTTTGCTCTCCTTCTTCTTTGTTCTTCTTTCTATCAGAGATCCCTTTCATTGTCCTTCTTCAGTTTCCTGTCTCTTTCATGTTTGGTGTTCCTACTTGTTCTTTGTGGAGCTATGTCTTTCACCTTCTTTTGTGATAGTGTGCAAATTTTTTTGGGGGTTGAAAGTTGTACAAAGAATAATCCCCCGTGGGAGGAGAGGAGGAGAGGATTGCGAGAGGAGCGTCGGCACAACAACAGAGGAGGCTTAATAGATGAATTGTCGAAGGAAGGGTCGTTGAAGTCGGGGATAGATGGAAGGTGGTGGGTTTGGTATTCAAAATCCCTTCCCCGATCTTATCCCCCGGTGAAGGAGGGTACGTTGCAAAGTTGCGACAGCCATAAGGAGGCTAATCTTTTCAAGTTGATTGTTGTATGTTGGAAGGCTATTCTACCCCGTGTCTTCCTTTTTTGTACATGGGTATATTTTTTGAGACTATGTTTCTCCTGAAGTTTGACGAAACATTTAGTGGCGTTGCATTTTAGTCTGGGCGAGCTTTTGAACTTTTTTTTTCACTGGTCGCAATGCACACAGCCCATGCATGCTATGGTCTAACGTCTTGAGATGGTTTCCGCGACTGTCGAGGAGGAAGGGTCCTTTGTTCTAGGCATAATCCCTTGTTCTTTGCATATTGACCGGAAAGATATTGCAGGTGTTGTGTGTGATGCACCACGCACAACAATATTGCTTGTAAGGATTGTCTATCACATCTTCTCGTGACGTAGTTTCTACCACCCTGAAAACCTCGCATACTTACATTTACATCTAGAGAAAGCTTCATATTTTTTGAACATATTTTCACTACATACTTTTCTAGGGTCTGTCCACCATCTCTTCCGATGCAATTTCGATTACCTTCACGTTTTGGTTTCAAAGCTCACATGAAACAGGGTACAAAAGCTTCTTGTTGGCCTCGCGGTGGTTGCTGCTGGTGGGGTGGGCAATCATAGTAAAATTCGTGAGCAAGAACGGAATTAAATGGTTGAATGACAAGTGTTGAATTCTTCGGTGTTATGTATCATGTTTTGTGAGCTTTATGTCGAGGGTTTAAGCTTAATCAGACACCAATACCTACTTTCGGGCTTTTCCCCCTTGTTTATCTTACCATGAGTACTAGATTGTTTTCTACACGATCCCCTGAGGTGGTTGTTTTGTTGTTGCTGCTTGTATGTGGGCTCACAGAAATCATACGAGACGGAATAGGACGAGAAGGGTTTTAAGGTTTTTGATTCAATCCTCAAATGGATCCCCGAGCACGGGGTATTTCTTTGCCAAACTTTCTAACTTCATCTCAAATAATTGCATGTAGGGCACTGTTGGAAGTTGAGCCATAAACCCTTTTTTGCCTATGCAATTATCAGGACGAGGCGGAAGGGTGGCTGTATAATTGTGTCTCATGGCAGAAACTCTGTAATGAATGGATTGACACCGAATTGCATGGATTGCAAGACAGAGGCATATGACCTTGTTCGGAAAGGTTTGAAGGTGGGTTTAAGCACATTCATGTTGTTGTAAGATTGAACAAGTGGTTCGGTCATAGTCCAATTATTCCAATTTTTAAGGTGTATTTGTAATCTTCGGTTGAAGGTTTGCAAAAATGATGCTTATGGTATCCAGGTTTCTTTGTTGCACAATTATTTATAGAGCCATGTTTGTTGGCATGTTTATGGACTCTTGTATCGGTTCAACAAAGAGTACTCAAAGGCCATGAAATGTTACAGAAATGCATTGAAAATTGATCCAGAAAACATTCAAATTTCACTGGACTTGTCACTTTTGCAAGTGCGTCCTTTTGACCTTACATCTTTCATTTCTTCCTAACCTTTCTTCCTCCCTTTGGTCTCATGAGTCATTTGGATATAGGTGCTTATCTTGTCTCCGTCCTTCTCCCACACTGCTTGAATCATTCATACGAGTTCAAACTTTTTGCACTTTGCCATCAATTTCAGGGTTTAGTGTTTTTTACCATCAGAACTTATCCACGGTCCATGTTATTGCAAGCAACAAGTGTCTCCAACAAGAAGTTATTTTAAGACTAAGCCAAACAAAATGTGATGATGTTTTTCAAGCACAGACGTGTGATTTAGCAGGTTGTGTGGAAACAAGGAGACAACTATTAATGATAAAGCCTAGTCACCACAACAACTGGATTGGCTTTGCAGTTGCTCACCACATGAGTGCAGAGTGAGATTCTTGTATTCTCCTATTAAATGGCCAGGATGCATAGCACAATGAGTTACTTGCGTTTTCAAAGTGTACAATATACAACAAAACAAGGTCCTCAACTTTGGATATGTAGGATGAATTTGAATTACTTTGTGTGTTGTGGGGCTAGGCGAACAAATGAGAACATTGGATTGTTATTTATTGATGCTATAATTATATTTTGCATGCTTACAATATTGTTCAAGCTTTGTTGTTCTTGGTCCTATTTTGTGGGAACGGAGGCGGCTATATTAGAAAAGATAATCTGTGATGCCAAATTATCTCTTCAAGCCATTAGATCCAGGTTTATGGGTTTTTCGCCCTCTTTATGGGTGCTTGCCTTTGTTGCTATTGTTCTATCTGTTTTTTTCTTATCTCCTCCACTATCACCTGCATTTCTCTTCTCGTCAGTTTTTATGGGTCTCTCCTCTTCTATGCCATTTATCCATTTTGTATTCATTCCACTTCCTTCTTGTGTGTATCGTTCTTGTTTTTGTTTCCTGGATGTGTGAAGGGGACTGCGGTTCTTCAAGAATGCAGTAGATGCGACAGGAAGGGTGCAGAGTTCGTGTGTGAATGTGATGGAAGCGTGCATTTCCTAAATTGGAGTAGGCTGCGAAAGAGGACATGGTCTTATTTCTTATTTCCCTCTCTTTTCTGTTCTTTTGGGAGACTCGTCGAGTTCCTCAATGTATTATGTAAATGATCTTCGCTTTGTCTTTTTAAATAATTGTAAATGCTTATAAATGCCATGTAAATGTCCTTTGCGTAGTCTTTTTAAATAATTGTAAATGCCATGTATGTGTAATTCATGGTTTGTTCTTAATTTCAAAGTTATGTTATTAGATTTATTGGTTTGTTGTAATAAATTTTTTTATAAAGAACAATTTTAGAAATTCATTTCAATATGAGTTCAGTTACATGTATAATTTTTTATGTTATTGGATGAGGCCCCATTAACATTGTTTTTTAACTGATTTGTTAGACAATGTTTCTGGGGGCTGGGTTTTACCCGATGTTTGTTGATAGTTTAGTTGGCTCATCGGTCACTCAATTAGTTAGCGAGCTCTCATCCTATGACATCATGCATGTAATCTAATCTCATCAAATTGATGTTCAAGTGAAATGGATTCCTCAAATTTTAGGGGACATCGGAACTCGTAAAGACTATTAACTTGTCTATTTGAAAAACATGTGTAGAGAAAATGATTTTGTAAGTTCATTTGTGTTTTAAAATGTGTCACATGTTTGTGTAAGGTTTGCCACTGTTATGCATGTATCATCATTGCCCATTGTAAAAAATAGTTTTAGAAATTCATTTCAATATGAGTTCAGTTACATGTAGAATTCTTGATGTTGTTAAATGAGGCTCCATGAACATTGTTTTCTAGCTAATTTGTTAGATAATGTTTATGGGGGTTGGGTTTTACCCAGTGCTTGTTGACGGTTTGGTCGGTTGATTGGTCCCCGAACTCATTAGTGTGCCCTCATCTTGTGACATCATGCATGTAATTTAATTTCACCAAATTATTGCTTAAGTGAAATTGATTTTTTAAATTTTAGTGGACATTGGACCTAGTGAAGACGTGTTAAAATCCTGTGCATTCAAAAACATATATAAAGGAAATGGATGTGTAAGTTCACCTGCATTTTAAATTGTTTCACACGTTTGTCAAGTTTATAATTATGTCTGACGTGTCTCTTGTTCTTTTCGCCATTGCCATGGCATCAATATTTCCTCAGGAAATCACTATGAATATCTAAGAATGGATGATATCCACAAATATCAATATGCACATATTTTCACTAAAAAAACAGTTAAACTAACCTTGTCCAGAAATCATGCATGGATCTTTTAAATTCAATGATTTTGACCCATACATCAATCTTCGTCAAGGAGAGATAGGTTACTTAGGTTTAGGTGCATAAAGCAATAGAAATTGTTGGAAGTAAAAAAATGAAGATTAAAAAAAAAGGTTATCTATGCTCCAAAATAAGAGACCATTATGTCATTCATCCTTCTTGAGAAAAGATGATAGAAAATTCAAAGTTGTCCAGTTGGAACGATATTGTTATGAGGCTTCTTGTCATAACTTCTTCAAATGTGTGCATACACCACCAATTCTAAAGTTATATGTTGAATACACTTTAATGTCACACATAATAATAATTGAACAAAGTTCAATCTTCGTGAGATTCAAGTTTTCACCTTTATGCCCCTTGGTTGCACATTGAGCTGAGCCTGGGTTGGACCATCCATCGTAATAAAAACTAGCTTGAAAGAACTCGTCCAACTTTGGAATAATGTGCCATGGTGGAATTTCCTTTCCTTTGCAGTAACTTGCTGGAACCACCATCTGACCTAACAAGACTTCGTGATGCCTTATGCTAGGAGCTTAATTAAATTTTTTTTTTCTACTAGGAACATCGTTTTAAAGCTAATTTCTTTGGATGGGTTTCTTACACCAATATAATGTAACAAAAAACTCTAAGCAATATCATTAATAAGATTAAAAATATGTACACCTATGTTCATCACATACACTTGGGTCAGCGCTGAATTTTTTTTTCATATTTAACAATTTGAATCAACCTAAAAATAGACTTGAAAAATGACATTTATAATAATTCATTAATATATATATATATATATATATATATATATATATATATATATATAAATATAAAAAAAAAAAATAACAAACATAAAAAAGGAAAAAACTCACTGTGAAAAAAATGTGAGTATTTTCT
>Ga0116231_10015131_pt1 | contig 10068 bp, 12 predicted proteins | sample S1TSphgellanicum_2_FD_89695 | JGI IMG/M metagenome (GOLD analysis project Ga0116231, IMG submission 89695) | Host-associated microbial communities from peat moss isolated from Minnesota, USA - S1T2_Fd - Sphagnum magellanicum MG | ecosystem: Host-associated > Plants > Peat moss > Unclassified... | reverse complement strand
GCGCCGGCGACGTGCGCGCGTTCGACGACGAGCAGCGCTGGCGCGCCGCCGCGACGCAGGGTCTCGCGCGGGACTTCGTCGAGCAGCTGCCGCTCGGCTATCGAACGCAGCTCGGCAAGTGGTTCAAGGACGGCCGCGAACTGTCCGGGGGTCAATGGCAGAAGATCGCGCTCGCGCGCGCCTTCATGCGCAGCGATGCCGACATCCTCGTGCTCGACGAGCCGACCGCGGCCATCGATGCCGGCGCCGAAGCCGAGGTGTTCGAACATTTCCGCGAATTGACCAAGAACCGCATCGCGATCGTGATTTCGCACCGGTTCTCGACGGTGCGCATGACCGATCAGATCCTGGTTCTCGACGAGGGACGCATCATCGAGCGCGGCAGCCACGAAACGCTCATGGCGGCGCGGGGGCGCTACGCGGAGCTGTTCACGCTGCAGGCGCGCGGGTATCGTTGAGCCCCATGCCCTCCTTCGACGTAGTCTCCGAAATCGACACGCATGAACTCACGAATGCCGTGGACCAGGCGAGCCGCGAGCTGTCGCAGCGTTTCGATTTCAAGGGCACCGATGCGCGCTTCGAACTCGAGGAGACGACCGTGACGATGGTTGCGCCCGCGGAGTTTCAGCTCAAGCAGATGCTGGAAATCCTGAAGCTCAAAGTGGCGAAGCGCGGCATCGACGTCGTCTGCCTCGACGTCCAGGACGCGACCGTGAATCTCGCGCGTGCAACGCAGCTCGTCGTGCTCAGGCACGGCATCGACGCCGAGACCGGCAAGAAAGTCGCGCGGCTGCTCAAGGACTCGAAGATGAAGGTCCAGGCCCAGATTCAGGGCGACAAGGTGCGGGTCAGCGGGAAGAAGCGCGATGAACTACAGGAGGCGATTGCGGCTCTGCGCAGGGCGGAGTTCGACGTGCCGCTGCAGTTCAACAATTTCCGGGATTAGGTGCAGCATGGCCAAGACGGCGACTTCGAATATGACGGAGCGGCAGCGCAAGTGGTTTGCTTCGGTACGGGAAGGATTGCAAAGGGACACGGGCAAGTCGCTCGCGGAATGGGTCGCGATCGCAAAGAAGTGTCCCGAGACCGGTACCCGCGCGCGGTTGAAGTGGTTCAAGGATACGCACGGTCTGCTGCAGAACCGCGCGATGCAGGTGTTGAAGGAGGCCTTCCCGGCTCCGGTCGGCTGGGATCAGCCGGATGCGCTGCGCGACGCGCTTTGGGCCGATGCGGCCTCGCGGGCGATCCTCGAGGCCGTCGAAAAGCGGGCAATGGCGTTGCCCCAGGCAATCGCCAGTCAGCGCAAGGGCTTCACAGCCTGGTCGCGAACCTATCAATTCGCCGCCTTGCGTCCGGTGCGCGGCGGCCTGGCGCGGCTGGGGTTGGCGCTTCCCCCGGATGCTCACGCCTCTCTGCTGCCGGCGAAGAACGAGGGTTGGTCGGAACGCCTCAAAGCAGCCCTCGTGCTGCAATCGCCGCGCGATGCAAACCGGCAGATTGCCGCGCTCTTGAAGGCCGCTTGGGAGGCGAGCTAGCGCAAGCTCGCCCGTACCGCGCCGACTAAGGTCGCGGCGTCGTCGCCGGGACCGGCGCGCCGGTAGGGCCGCCGGCCGGCGCGCCAGCGGCGGTGCCGGCCGGAGTGCCCTGCGGCGCGGCCGAGGCGGCCGGGGTCGCAGCGGGCGTCGGCACCATCGCGTCCGGCGGCGGCTGCGGCGCCACCCCGGGAGCTGCCGCGTTTTCCGCGGCGGGTGCCGCGTGCCGCATGCCCTTCGAGTAAACCACCGTGCCATCGAGCTTCACGATGAGGGCGTCGACGTCGTCGATGCGGTTGTAGATCTCCAGGGCTTTCTCCGGGCCGAGTACGAACGCGGTCTTCGACAGTCCGTCCGTACGGGTCGCATACGGCCCGATCACGGTTGCGCTGCGCACCTTGCTCGCCGAGTGCCCGGTGTGAGGATCGATGATGTGGTGGTAACGCACACCGTTTTCATCGAAGAATCGCTCGTAGTCGCCCGAAGTCGAAATGGCCGCATTCACGAGCGGTATGCGCAGGAGCACCTCGCCGGGTCCTTTGCGCGGGTCGCGGATGCCGACGATCCACGGCTTGCCGAAGCGGTCGCCGATGATGCGGCTGTCACCGCCCGCCGACACGTACGCGCGCGTGATGCCGAAGGACTTCAAGACATCGATGCCGCGATCGACGGCATAGCCCTTCGCGATGCCGCCCAGATCGATGCGCACACCTTTCTGCGAGAAGCGCACGGTCTGATGTTCGGGGTCGAGCAGCACGTGCTCGTAGTTGATCGCGGGCAAGGCCTTGTCGATTTGCGCCTCGCTCGGTCGCACGCGCTTGCGGAAATCGTAGAGGTAACCCACGCTCGCATACGTGATGTCGAACGCACCGTCGGTCAGCCGCGAGTAGTCCTTGGCCGTCACGAGCAGGTCGAACAATTCCTTGCTGATCGGCACGGGTGCATCGGCGGCCTTGGCGTTGACCAGCGAGACCTCGCTCGTGGGCTTGTAAGTGCTCATCGAATCGTCGATGTGCCGCATCTCGGCGAGCAGCGCTTCGATCGCGGCCTGTGCGTTCGCGTCGTCGTCCGACCACAGCTCGACCGTGATGCGCGTGCCCATGATGCCGTCGGTCACGCGCGTGACCCACTCGGCGTGCGCCGCCGCGCCGCCGAGGTAGGCGACGAGCCCGATCATCAGCGTGCAAATCAGCCTCAGACTCATTCGCGCTCGACTCCCCGCCAGGTCACGACCACCATCGCGCTGCCGAGCATACCGCCGATGTGCGCGAAATGCGCAACGCCCGCCAGCGTGCCGGTGACACCCAAGAGCAGTTCCACTCCGGCATACAGCGTCGCGAACAGCCACGCCGGCATTGGAATCGGGGGAATCAGCGGCACGACTTTGCGGCGCGGGAACAGCAGCGCATAGGCCAACAGCAGCCCGAATACGCCGCCCGACGCGCCGATCGTCGGCGCCGGCTCCATGGGCAGCACGCTCGGGATCCACAGCTGGCACAGGGCGGCGCTCACGACCGACGCGAAGTAGCAAGCGAGCAGGCGCGGCGCGCCGACGCGTTCTTCGACCTGCGCGCCGAACATCCACAGGCCCAGCATGTTGAACGCGATGTGCGCAAGACCGCTCGTGTCGTGCAGGAACGCATACGTGAGAATTTGCCAGTAGTGAAAATTGACTTGTCCGTCGATCGGCCGCAGTGGCCATAGCTCGAACGGGATCGAGAGCCCCGGTTGGGCGCGTTCGAGCAGATAGACGCCGACGTTGGCGGCGATCAGAGCGAGGACGGCCGGATAGCGCATGCTAGTCATGGATGCGGGCGTCGCGACGCCGGCCGGCATCGCGCGTGAAGCTCGAGCCGGCGACGGCCGTTGCCGACGCGTCGCAGGCGGCGCGAGAGTCCCGGCCACGATCGGGGCCGCGACCTCGCGCCGCCGAGGGCTCTTTAGCCGCGGCTCGCCTTCTTTTCGCGCTTCGCGGCGCGCTTCTCTTCGAGCGTCTTCGTGGGCTTTTTCTTACCCTCTTTCTTTCGGTCCATACTCTTGGCCATGCTTCCTCCTCGTGCTGGGGTGAAGAATCGGATCTTGCCGCATCAACGGCGCGACAGCAGCTTGCGTTCGGTGTGCCGACCCGCGGGATTGCGCGGCGGTTTCGGCGGCTTTTCCGCGACGCGACTGATGCGCAGTTCCCGTCCTGCCACGCGCACCTTCTGCAGCTCCTTGAAGATAGTCTTCGGCATGCCCTCGGGCAAGTCGACGTAGCTATGATCTTCGCGGATATCGACGCGCCCGATGTGCACACCCTCGATGCCGGCCTCGTTGGCAATCGCGCCGACGATGTTGCCGGGCTTGATGCCGTGGACCGCGCCGACTTCGAGCCGGTAGGTCTCCATCTCGCCGGCCGGCGCACGCCTCGCGGGACGCTCGCCTCGCGCGGGCGGCGCGGGGGGCGCGGGGGGCGCGGGCGGCGGCTCCGGCTTGCCCTGGAGCAGCAGTGGCGTCGCGCCTTGCGAGAGGGACGCGAGCGCCGCCGCGATGTCGATGAGCGGAGAGCCGGTTTCCGCCTCGATCTGCTCGAGAATGGGCCGGTAGGCGTTGCCGTCGCCTTTGGCGAGCGTCTCGGCGATGCGCTGCTTGAACTTGGCAATGCGCTGCGAGTTGACCGCGTCGACGCTCGGGAGGTTCATCGGCTCGATCGTCTGCCGCGTGGCTCGCTCGATCGCGCGCAGCATGTTGCGCTCGCGCGGCGCGATGAACAGGATCGCCTCGCCGTTACGACCCGCACGCCCCGTGCGGCCGATTCGATGCACATAGGATTCCGTGTCGTAGGGCACGTCGTAATTGACGACGTGACCGATGCGCTCGACGTCGAGACCGCGCGCCGCGACGTCGGTCGCGACGAGGATGTCGATCTGACCCGATTTCAACCGCGCCACGGTGCGCTCGCGCAGCGCCTGCGGGATGTCCCCGTTCAGGGCCGCCGCCGCGAACCCGCGCGCCTCGAGTTTCTCGGCGAGCTCGACGGTCGCCTGCTTCGTGCGCGTGAACACGAGCATGCCGTCGAACGGCTCGGCCTCGAGGATCCGCGTCAGCGCGTCGAGCTTGTGGACACCGCTGACGACCCAGTAGCGTTGCCGGATGTTGGCCGCCGTGCTCGTCTTGCTCTTGATCGTGACTTCCACGGGCGATTTGAGGTGCTTCTGCGCGATGCGCCGGATCGGCGCCGCGAGCGTCGCCGAGAACAAGGCCACCTGTCGCTGCGGCGGCGTCTGTTCGAGGATGCTCTCGACCGCGTCGAGAAATCCCATCTGCAGCATCTCGTCGGCCTCGTCGAGCACGAGCAGCGTGAGTGCCGCGAGTTTCAGCGTGCCGCGGTTCATGTGATCGATGACCCGGCCCGGCGTGCCCACGACCACGTGCACGCCGCGACGCAAGGCATTGAGCTGCGGCTGATAGCTCTGGCCACCGTAGATCGGCAGTACGTGGAAGCCCTTCATGTGGGCCGCATACCGCTGGAACGCCTCGGCGACCTGTAAAGCCAGCTCGCGCGTCGGAACCAGCACGAGCACCTGCGGATCGTGACGGGCCAGATCGATCTTGGTGAGCGCGGGCAGCGCGAAGGCGGCCGTCTTGCCTGTGCCGGTCTGTGCCTGGCCGAGCATGTCGACACCCGACAGCAGGACCGGGATCGTGGCCGCCTGGATCGGCGACGGGGATTCGTAGCCGACGTCGGCGAGCGCCAGCAAAACCGGCTCGGAGAGTGCGAGTTCGCGAAAGCTCAAGGTGCCGTCGATCGGCACCGGGGGGACTGCACTCATAAGGAATACCTGAAGGAACTGACGTCAAGTCTAGCTGTTTAAATCGGTATTGCTACCATGTACACCATGGGACGCATCTTCGAAGTCAGAAAACACGCCATGTTCGCGCGTTGGAACCGCATGGCGAAGCAATTCACGCGCGTGGCCAAGGACATCGCGATCGCCGTGCATGCCGGCGGTCCGGATCCGGCGGCCAATCCGACGCTACGCCGCGTGCTGCAGAATGCACGCGCGGTCAACATGCCGAAGGACAAGACCGACGCGGCGATTCGACGCGCCTCGGGCAAGGAAGCGGCGAATTACCTGGAAATACTCTACGAGGGCTATGCCCCACACGGCGTGGCCTTGCTCGTCGAGACGGCGACCGATAATCCGACGCGGACCGTGGGCAATCTGCGCAACATCTTTACGAAGGGCGCCGGCAATCTCGGCAACACGGGCAGCGTGAGCTTCCTGTTCAAGAAAATGGGCGTTTTCCGCTTGGATCCCGGCGTCGTCAAGGATCAGGACGAACTCGAGCTCGATCTCATCGATCATGGCCTCGAGGAAATGGGCGAGAGCACCGGTGAGAAGGGCGAAGCTCAGCTCGTGATTCGCTGCGCGTTCAACGATTTCGGCAAGCTTCAGGAAGCGCTCGAAGCGCGCGGCATCACGCCCCTTTCGGCCGAGCATGAGTATATTTGCTCGGTGCCCGTCGAACTGCCCGAGGCCGAGGCGGCCGAGGTGCTCGCGCTCATCGACAAGCTCGAGCAGGACGACGACGTGCAAAAGGTGTTTCACACACTAGCGTAGAGCACATTACAGCTCGTTCATGCTGTCATCCGACCCCGGCCGCGCCGCGTTGCTATTCCTCGAGATCGCTCACATTGGAGGAGTAGCCAACATGAAAACGCTCATCAAAATCATGATTCCCTTGGGTTTAGTCGCTCTGTCAGGGTGTGTGGTCGTCCCGGCGCGTCCGTATCATTACGGTTACGGCGCGCGCGTCGTCGTGGCCCCGCCACCCGTCGTCGTCGTACGCCCGTAATCACGAGGTCCGTTACAATCGGAACGTGCCCGAGTATCGCTTCCGACTGGTCAACGTCTTCACACGCGAGCGGGCTGCGCTGAGCGGCAACCCGCTCTGCGTGTTCGAGGATGCCGAGGGCCTGAGCGACGAGACCATGCAGGCGCTCGCGCTGCAGTTCAATCTCTCGGAGACCACGTTCCTTTCGGCTTCCAAGCGGGCCACCGCGCACGCGCGCATCTTCACGCCGCGCTACGAGATGCCGTTTGCGGGACATCCCACCTTGGGCACGGCGCACGTCGTGCGCGCACTCACGGGCTTCGATGCCGTGACGCTCGAGTTGCCCGTCGGTCTCGTCGCGGTGCGCGCGGAATCGGATCGCTGGACGCTCACGGCGCCCGCACCGACCTGGCGTGAACTCGGAGTACCGAGCGCAGCGGTCGCCGCGGCGCTGGGGCTCGCCGAACAGGACGTCGGGTCGCGGCCTCTGTGGGTCAACGCCGGCCGGGAGCAGCTCATCGTGCCGCTAACTTCCGTTGAGGCCGTCCGGCGCGCCGCGCCGCGCGTCGATGCCTTCGAGAACCTCCAGAGCCAGGACGGGATTTCGATGGCTTACGTGTTCGCGCCGAGCGGCGTCGGCGGCATCGAGTCGCGGTTCTTTTTTCCTCAGGGCACCGCGATGCTCGAGGATCCGGCGACGGGATCGGCCGCGGCGAATCTCGGCGGCTGGTTTCTCGCGACTCGAGCAGCGCCGCCGCTCGCGCTGCAAATCTCGCAGGGCGACCGCACGGGGCGCCCGTCCACGTTGCACCTCAACGTGGACGTCGAGGGGCGCATTTTCGTCGGCGGCGATGTCGTCGAGATCGGTCGCGGCAGCGTGACGCTCGGAACTTAAGGGGGAGCCGCGGGTGGGGCCGCGCGCGCCGGCTGGCCATGCGTGATGATGCTGTATGACCAACGTACGACGGGCTGGAGCCGCGCCGTAACCATCTCGAGCGCCCCGTCGACACTCACCCAGCGGGCTTCCTGATGCTCAGGCTTCCCCAGCTCGGGACTGACCGGTAGCAGGATCTGGCGCTCCTTGCTGCGTGCGATGTAATAGCGCGCGATCTTGCCCTTGTTGTAGGGACCCGTGTCCATGTAGACGAGACCCCAGTCGAACGAAATGTCGTCGAGCGTGGTTTCCTCGCGGACTTCACGCAGTGCGGCATCGATCGGCGATTCGCCCGCATCGACGAGACCCTTGGGGAAGTCCCAGTTGCGATACGAACGCAGCAGCAGGAACTTCAATTTACGCTCGACCAGACTGACCACCACCACCCCGGCGGATAATCGCGTTGGGCTTGCCTCTGCAGCCATCGAACTTCCTTGGTGCGGAATCGGCGCGTGGATTCTATCCCGGCAGGACGCCGATTACCCACCCGTTCACCGTCAATTGCTTTTTTCGATTATGATCTTACATCGGATAGATACGTTCTATTGGTTTCCTTTATGAACCTCAAAGACCTCAAGTACCTGGTGGCACTCGCGGATACCGGCCATTTCGGCAAGGCGGCCGCGCGCAGCTTCGTGAGTCAGCCGACCTTGTCGGCGCAGCTCAAGAAACTCGAGGATTACCTCGGCGTGAAACTCGTGGAACGCCAGCCGAAGAACGTCCAGCTCACCGACGTCGGCAAGCAAGTCGTGATCCGCGCGCGGCGCATGCTCGAGGACGGTGAGGAAATCGTCGCGCTCGCGCGCAGCAACACCGACCCGCTCGCTGGCAAACTCAAAGTGGCGCTGATCCCGACGATCGGCCCCTATCTCCTGCCGCGCATCATGCCGAAGATACGCAAAGCACTGCCGCAACTCGGCCTCATGCTGTACGAGTATCAAACCGAACCGCTGCTCAAACGGCTGCGCGACGGGGAGATCGATATGGGTATCATCGCGCTTCCGGTCGCGCAAGACGGGCTGGAATCCGAAGAACTGTACGAAGAGGCGTTTACGGTGGCATTGCCGACGAATCACCCCTTGAGCGAACGCGCGACGATCAGGCCGACCGACCTCAAGGGGCACACCTTGCTGCTGCTCGAGGACGGGCACTGCATGCGCGACCAGGCGCTCGAGGTCTGCAGTCGCGTCGATGTGCGCGAGTCGGAGGACTATCGCGCGACGAGCCTCGAAACCTTGCGGCAGATGGTGGTCGCTGGCCTCGGCATCACGCTGCTACCGGAACTCGCGGTCGAAGCCCCGTTCGGTTCCCAGCGCGGCCTCACGATTCGCCAGTTTGCGAAGCCCGCCCCTTCGCGCACCGTCGGCGCCGTCTGGCGCAAATCGAGCACGCGCACGCTCGCGGTCGCCGAACTGTGCAAGGTCGTCCACGCCACCATGTCGGCCAAGAGCTGAAGGCGGCGGCGGCGTGGCGGGATCGGAATGGGCGTTCCGCGCCGACGAGCAAGCGATCGTCGCCGCTCTGCGGGACGGCAGCCACGCCTCCGCGTTGCGCGAGTACTTCGGCGTCGATGCCTACGCGGAATTGCGTCGGCTCGCGCAACTCGTTCCGGCCCGCGGGCCACGTCTCCGTGTACCGGTCCTGATCGTCCCCGGCATCATGGGTTCGCGCCTGGGCGGCCCCGTGGGACGAGGCAAGGCGGCGCGCGTGCTTTGGATCGATCCCAAGTCGATTGCGGCGGGCGGCGTCCGCGATCTCGAGCTGCCGAACGGCCGGCCTTTGCAGCCGATGGGCGTCTTGTTGTACGCCTATGCGAAACTGCTGCTGGAATTGCGGATCGCCGGTTTCGACGCGTCCTTGCATGCTTATGACTGGCGGCTCGGCCTCGATGAATTGGGCGCCGCGCTCGCGGCGCGCATCCGTGCCGGCGGCGTTCCGGTGCATCTCGTCGGCCACAGCATGGGCGGCATGGTCGCGCGCATGGCGCTTGCGACTCTGCCGCGCCGCTGGGTGCGCAAATTCGTCATGCTCGGCACGCCGAATTTTGGTTCATTCGCGCCCGTGCAAGCCTTGCGGGGCACGTACCCGTTCGTGCGCAAGGTCCTGTTGCTCGATCCGCAGCATTCGCCCGAGGAACTCGCCGGCTCGGTGTTCAATACGTTCCCCGGCCTGTATCAGTTGTTGCCGCCTCCCGACCGTCTGGGTGGCGCGAACCTCTACGCGCGCCGCGGCTGGCCCGCCGAGGGTCCTGCGCCTCGCATGCCTTTGCTTGCCCAAGTCGCGGCGGTCCGGTCGCGACTGGCGCCGCCCGACGCGCGCATGGTACAGATCGTCGGCGTCAATCGGCCGACGGTGGTGGGCATTCGCCGGCGAGCCGCCGGTTTTGACTATGAGCTCGATATCGACGGCGACGGTACCGTCCCGATCGCGCACGCCGCCTTACCCAAACTCGCGACGTATTTCGTCGAGGAATGGCACGCGGATCTCGCCAACAACCCACGAGTGATCCGGGCGGTGGTCGATCTCTTGCGCCGCGGACGCACGCGGGCGCTGCCCCGGCAATGGCGCGCACCGCGCCCCCGCGCCGCGCGGCAACGCATCGACGACGCGGCGCTACGCGCCGCGGACGGCCCCAAGATCGACTGGTTGCGACTCAATGCGGCCCAGCGTGCTTACGTCCTGCGGGCATTGAGCGAGTAAAAACCGCCATTTGGCGGCTTCTGCGGATCATTTCACATATTGCTGGCGCGACTCCCGGCAGACTAGCCGCCTCGAGGAACTCGT
>Ga0116231_10015130_pt1 | contig 10069 bp, 10 predicted proteins | sample S1TSphgellanicum_2_FD_89695 | JGI IMG/M metagenome (GOLD analysis project Ga0116231, IMG submission 89695) | Host-associated microbial communities from peat moss isolated from Minnesota, USA - S1T2_Fd - Sphagnum magellanicum MG | ecosystem: Host-associated > Plants > Peat moss > Unclassified... | reverse complement strand
ATGCCGGCGATCATGTCGCGGAGTTTTTTGAGGTCAACCTCGAAGCTGGTGACGATATGTTTCGGTTCGTTCGGCATGGGATTGTCCTTAGAAGGAAGCGGTCGCTTTTTTAAAAAAAAGCTCCGCAAAAAATTTTTGTTTATGCTGGCGCGCTGCTGGTGAAATTGGCTGTCCCCAAGCAGACCAAACGTTTTTCTGGGGCCTGGCGTGCCGGTGACGACGCGGCGACGCTGCGCCGTCTGAATCGGTCCGCCAAAGAAGGTTTAAAAAAGGAAGTGATTGCTGACCTTCCAACATCCTACCCAAAGCGCCCTGTGATATATTCCTGCGTTTTGCGTTCGCGCGGCGCGGTGAAGATCTGGCTGGACGGCCCAACCTCCACCAGCTCGCCCAGATAGAAAAACGCCACCTGGTCCGCGCAGCGGCCGGCCTGCTGCATGTTATGGGTCACGATGATGATGGTGAAATCCTTTTTCAGCTCATCCACCAGCTCTTCGATTTTCAACGTGCTGATCGGGTCGAGCGCCGAGGTCGGCTCGTCCAGCAGCAGCACCTCCGGCCGCACGGCGATCGAGCGCGCGATGCAGAGCCGCTGCTGCTGCCCGCCTGAAAGCCCGATGGCGGAGGCGGAAAGCCGGTCTTTCACCTCGTTCCACAAAGCCGCCCGGGTCAGCGCCCATTCCACCCGGTCATCAAGCTCGGATTTGGAGAGTTTTTCGTGCAGGCGGACGCCGAACACGACGTTCTCGTAGATCGATTTGGGGAACGGCGTCGGCTTCTGGAACACCATGCCGACGCGCCGGCGCAGCCGGTTGAGGTCCACGCTGGCGCCGATGATATTATCGCCGCCGATCATCACCTCACCCTCGGCGCGCTGGCCGGGATAGAGGTCGTACATCCGGTTGAGCACCCGCAGCAGGGTGGATTTGCCGCAGCCCGAGGGCCCGATCATCGCGGTGGTCTTACGGTCCGCGTAGTCGATATTGATGTTCTTCAGCGCATGCGTCGCGCCGTAGTAGAAATTCAGGTTCTTGATCGAGACGCGGGGGCCCGTCCCGGCGTCCAGATGTTCGGGGCTGAGGGGAGGCGCCGTTTCGGCCATGGGGTGACTCGCGATTTCCATAAGCGCCTCCTTAGGCGGGTTTCGTGACACTACGATGACAGTACGATGAAGCTTCTATGACGTGCGGCGGGTTGTTAATTTTATTAGCGGGTTGCCCGCCATTGCGGTAGTCTGCTGCAAAATCCGGAGGGAGACCATGACCTATAATGAATTCTGGCTGCGCTATTTGCGGGCCCACGCAAAACGGGAAACCCGCGCTTTGCATTATTGCGGCAGCGCGCTGGCGCTCATGTGCCTGGTGCTCGCTTTGCTCACCCGCAACGCCTGGTGGCTGCTCGGCGCCCCGCTGGTGGGCTACGGCTTTGCCTGGACCGCGCATTACCGCGTGGAGCATAACCGGCCGGAGACCTTTGGCCACCCGCTCTGGTCGCTGGTCTCGGATTTCAGGATGTTCTTCCTCTTCCTCGCCGGCGGCCTGGCGCCGGAGCTGCGCAAGGCTGGAATCGGCTAGCAAGGCAGGCAATTATTTGTGAAGCTTGGCGGGCGCGCTCCACCAGCACCGCCCGCCAGGAATTAAAAGTTTTTGGCGTCGCTTTTTTTCAAAAAAGCGACAGCTTACTTACTTCACCACCTTCGGCGGCAGCGCCGTGGCAATGGAGAGCTCCTTCAGCCGTGCCGGTGTGGTGGGGGCCGGGGCGCCCATCATCAAATCCTCGCCCTGCTGGTTGAGCGGGAAGGCGATGACCTCGCGGATATTCGGCTCGTCGGCCAGCAGCATCACGATCCGGTCGATCCCCGGGGCGGAGCCGCCATGCGGCGGCGCGCCGAAGCGGAAGGCGTTGAGCATGCCGCCGAAGCGGGCCTCCACCTCCTCGGCGGGGTAGCCCGCAATTTCAAAGGCTTTCAGCATCACCTCCGGCCGGTGGTTACGGATGGCGCCTGAGGAGAGCTCAAAGCCGTTGCAAACGATATCGTATTGGAAGGCTTTGATGGTCAGCGGGTCCTGGGTCTCCAGCGCCTCCAGCCCGCCTTGCGGCATCGAGAACGGGTTGTGCGAGAACTCGATCTTCTTCGCCTCTTCGTCATATTCGTACATCGGGAAATCGACGATCCAGCAGAATTTGAAGCAGCCCGGCTCGATCAGCCCGAGATCCTGGCCGAGCTTGATGCGCACGCGGCCGGCGAATTTGGCGGCGTCCAGCTTCTTGCCGGCGGCGAAGAACACGGCGTCTCCGGCCTGCAGGCCGCAGGCGGCGCGAATGTGCTCGGCGCGTTCCGGGGCGAGGTTTTTCGCGATCGGCCCCTGCGGCCCGGCCTCGGAGAAGGTGATATAGCCGAGCCCGCCCGCACCTTCGGCGCGCGCCCATTCGTTGAGTTTGTCGAAGAAGCTGCGCGGGTTGGCGCCGGCGCCGGGTGCCGGAATGGCGCGCACGATGCCGCCGCCGGCGATAATTTTCGCGAACAGCCCAAATTCGGAGTCGCGGAACGCCTCGGTCACGTCGGTAATGATCAGCGGGTTGCGCAGATCCGGCTTGTCGATGCCGTATTTGAGCATCGCCTCGTCATAGGGGATGCGGATGAAGGGCGGCTGGCTGACGGTTTTGCCGTTACCGAACTCCTCAAATACGCCGGCCAGCACGGGTTCGATGGTGTTGAACACGTCCTCCTGCGTCACAAAGCTCATCTCGAAATCGAGCTGGTAGAATTCCAGCGAGCGGTCGGCGCGGGTGGCCTCGTCGCGGAAACAGGGCGCGATTTGGAAATACCGGTCGAACCCCGCCACCATCAGCAATTGCTTGAATTGCTGCGGCGCCTGCGGCAGCGCGTAGAATTTGCCGGGGTGGTTGCGGGCGGGGACCAGAAAATCCCGCGCGCCCTCAGGCGAGGAGGCGGTGAGGATCGGGGTTTGGAACTCGGTAAACCCCGCCGCCACCATACGCTGCCGGAGCGAGGTGATGACGCCCGAGCGCAGCACGATGTTTTTGTGCATCTTCTCGCGCCGCAAATCCAAAAACCGGTTTTTCAGCCGCAGCTCGTCCGGGTAGCTCTCGCTCCCCGCCACCTGGATCGGCAGCACGTCCGCGGCCGATTGCAGAGCGAGATCGGACACCCGCAGCTCGATCTCCCCGGTCGGCAGCTTGGGGTTGGTTGTGCCGGGCTGGCGCGCCACCACCTCGCCGGTCACCGTGATCACCGATTCCACCCGCAGCGCCTCGGCGGCGGCAAATGCCGGCGTGCCGGCCGCGAACACGCATTGCGTCACCCCAAAATGGTCGCGCAGATCGATGAACAGCAGCCCCCCATGGTCGCGCTTGGCGAGCACCCAGCCGGAAAGCCGGGCGGTGGCACCAAGATCAGTGGAACGGAGGGCGGCGCAGTGATGGGTACGGTAGATATGCATGGGCGGGTAAGAAACCGGAGGCGGGGGGAAGTCAAGCAAGCGGCTCTTTTTTGAAAAAAAGAACCAAAAAATTTTTATCCCAAGGCTATAGCGGTCCGGCCAGCACCGGCTCAAAGCAATCAGAAGTTTTTTGCCGCACTTGGCGTCCCGATGACGGAGCGGGGACGCCGCGCCGTCTGAGTCGGGCCGCCAAAATCGGCAAAAAAGCGCTGCTTTCTTCCCTTTAACCGCCTGCGCCGGGGCCATACCCCTGGGCCGGGGGTAGCGGGCGCGCGGCGCCACACTATAAGAGAGGTCATGAACGCTCCCGAGACGGTTTTTATCACCTCTTCCGAGGACCTGGCTGCACTCTGCGAACGGCTCTCCACCGAGGAATTCGTCACCGTCGATACCGAATTCATGCGCGAGCGCACCTATTACCCGGAGCTCTGCCTGGTTCAGCTCGCCGGCAGCCATGATGTCGCGGTGGTGGACGCGCAGGCCAAAGGGCTGGATCTGGCCCCCTTGGGCGCGCTGCTCGCCAACCCGAACGTGATTAAAATTTTCCACGCCTGTCGGCAGGACGTGGAAATTTTCCTGCTGATGTTCGGCGCCGTCCCCACCCCGCTCTTCGACACGCAAATCGCCGCGATGGTCGCGGGCTTCGGCGACCAGGTGGGGTACGACGCTTTGGTCCAGGCCCTGACCGGCGGCCATATCGACAAGGCGCATCGTTTTTCGGACTGGTCCGCCCGGCCGCTCACCAAGGCGCAGATCGACTATGCGGCGGCGGATGTCACCCATTTGCGCGTGGTTTATGAACGGCTGATGGCCCGCCTCACCGTCGATGGCCGGCTGGACTGGGTGGGCCAGGAAATGGCTGTGCTCGCCGATCCCGCCACCTACCGGGTGGACCCGGCGCGCGCCTGGGAGCGGCTGAAGCTGCGCACCGGCAACCGCCGCCAGCTCGCTCTGGTGCAGGCGATCGCCGCCTGGCGCGAGCGCGAGGCCCAGCGCATCAACATCCCCCGCCAGCGTCTGCTGAAAGACGAGCAGATCCCCGAAATCGCCGCTTTGGCGCCGGAAACCGCGGACGCGCTCACCCGCGCGCGCGGCATCTCGGCTGGCTTCGCCGCCGGCAAATCTGGCATCAGCCTGCTCGCCGTCATCGCCGAGGCCCGCGCCATCCCGGAAGATGAGCTCCCCCGCGCCGAGCGCCAGCGCGACACGCCGCGCGCCTCGCCTGCTTTGGTCGCGCTGCTGAAAGTGCTGCTGAACGCGGTTGCCGAACAGAACAATGTCGCCGCCCGGCTGGTCGCCAGCGCGGAAGATATCGAAGCGATGGCGCTGGATGAAACCGCCCCCAACCCGGCCTTGGAAGGCTGGCGCCGGCAAATGTTCGGCGACGACGCGCTGCGCCTGATCCGCGGGGAGATTGCGCTCTCCACTGCGGGTAAGCGGGTGAAGATCGTGGAGCTGCTTGGGGGGTAGCCAAGCGGTCGCTTCTTTAACCAATTTTGCCGGCCCAATTCAGACGGCGCGGCGTCCCCCCTCCGTCATCGGGGCGCTAAGCCCCGCAAAAATTTTAACTCCACGTGGGCGGCGCCAGTGACGCGGCGATAGCCCTGAGTCACCAAAAGTTTTTTGCTTCTTTTTTTCAAAAAAGAAGCGCTTGCCTTCCCTTACTTTTCCATACTGCTCCTTACTTTTCCTTGGGCGGTTAAGGAATTTCCCGCGCACGCAAGGAACTTCCTTACCCGCCCAAGGATTTTCCAGAATTCCTTACTTTTCACCGCGCCGCCCAAATTTTTCAGCTTTCTTTAAACTTCCCCCGCCACATTCCGCGCATGATCACCTCCAAACTCACCTCCAAGGCGCAAACCACCATTCCCCGCGCGGTGCGCCGGCATCTCGGCCTGCAAGAGGGGGATGTTTTGGGCTTTGTGATCGAGGGGGCACGCGTCCTGCTCTGTAAACCGGCCAACACGGCCGCAGCCCCGCCGCAGGTTGGCCGCAAGCTTTTTGCGGAGTGGGAGAGTGAGGTGGACCGGCGGGCCTATGACGGTCTTTAGGCGCTGGGACGTGGTGAAAATCCCGCTGGGCGAGGGTGAGCAGCGCCCGGCACTCGTCATCGTCGCCGGCGAGATTTTCCGCCTGCACGGCCTGCTCTGGGTGCTGATGATCACCAGCGCCAAAAACCGCGGTTGGCCCGGCGATATCGAAATCGCGGACATCATCTCCGCCGGGCTTGGCGTCCCCAGCATCATCCGCACCGCCAAAATCATGACGATCGAGGGCCGGGAGGCCTATGTCATCGGCTCGCTACTGGGGCCTGAGCGCAAAGCCGTCGGCGAGCGCGTGTTCGAGAATATGGGGCTGATGGGCGTGGCTTAGAGCCGGATGACATTCTGTGGAATCGCTTTGCGATCCCACAGAATGTCTGAATCCGCCTCTAAAATATATTTAAACGCCGTCCCGCCGCAGCGGCATCGTCATGCAATGCACCGAGCCTCCGCCGCGCGCGAACTCGTCCAGCTCGGGGTCCAGCACCTCCACCCCCTCCGCCCGCAAGGCCGCGTTCAGCCGGGTGGAGTGCGCGGGCGAGATCACCCGGTCATCTCCCAGCGCCAGCAGATTGCAGGACATGGCCATGACTTCCGCGTAGCTCGCCTGGATCACCCGGATTTGCCGGGCGGCCAGGAACGCCTCGAACGGCTCGCCCAGCGCGTCGATGCAGGCCACCGCCAGGCGCGGTGTCGCCATGCAGAACAGCACGTCCAGATGCAGAAAATGCGCGGCGAACGGGACGAGTTGGGTCTCCCACCCGTGCTCGGCGAAGAAGCCGGCGAACTGCGTGGCGCCGGCAAGGTCGGTCCGTACCCCGGAATGGCCGATCACCAGCAGCCCCGGTTGCACGACATGGATATCCCCGCCCTCCACCGTCCCGGCCGAAGCGTATTTGTAGAACCCGCCATGCCGGGCATGGAAATTCAGCAGCGAGGCATATTCGCCGCGCCGCTGCGGCATCGCGAGCTGCGTCAGCACCGGCCCCCATGGCGTGGTCTGCGAGGAATCGCGCGTGTAAACCTGGTAGGGCAGTTGCGGCTCGGGCGTGGTGTAGTGCAGCGCCACCCCGGCCTGGGTGAGCGCATGCTCCAACTGCGCGTATTGCGCCGCGCGCCGCTGCGGGTCGGCGGCGCTGCCGGCCTGCAGCGTCGCGTGCGCCACCGCGTTGGTGTCGATCCAGCGGTAATGCACCGGCTTGCACAGCAGCACATCGCGCAGCCGGCCGGTCTCGGACTCAATCGTGAATTCGGTCAACGCCGCCGCCCCGCGCCGCTAAGCCGCCACCGCCTTCTTCGCCAGCATGTCATGCGCGACCAAATACTCCGCAATCTGCACCGCGTTCAGCGCCGCACCCTTACGCAGATTATCCGAGACCACCCACATCGCCAGCCCATGCGGCACCGTCGGGTCCTTGCGGATGCGCGAGACAAACACCGCGTCCTCACCCTGCACCTCAATCGGCGTGATATACCCGCCATCGATCCGCTGGTCCTGCACGCTCACGCCAGGTGCCGCGCGCAGCACCGCACGCGCCTCGGCCGCCGTCACCGCCTGTTCAAACTCCACAAACACCGCCTCGGAATGGCCGATGAACACCGGCACGCGCACGCAGGTCGCAATCACCGCAATCGCGGGGTCGAGAATCTTCTTGGTCTCCACCACCATCTTCCACTCTTCCTTGGTGGCGCCATCATCCATGAAGGACGAAATCTGCGGAATCACGTTGAAGGCAATATCCTTCTGGAACACCTGCGGCGGGTTATGGTCGTTCACATACTGCACCTTGGTGTTGGCCAGCAGCTCATCCATGCCCTCTTTCCCGGCGCCGGACACGGATTGATACGTGCTGACCACCACGCGCTTGATGCCGAACTGGTCATGCAGCGGCTTCAACGCCACCACCATCTGAATCGTCGAGCAATTCGGGTTGGCAATGATGTTGCGCTTGGCAAACCCGGCCAGCGCGCCGGGGTTCACCTCCGGCACCACCAGCGGCACCTCCGGGTCCATCCGGAATTGCGAGCTGTTGTCGATCACCACGCACCCCGCCGCCGCCGCCCGCGGCGCATGCACGGCGGACACCGCCTCGCCGATCGAAAACAGCGCGATGTCCCAGCCGGTGAAGTCAAAACTCTCCAAATTCTTCACCGTCAGCACCCGCTCCTCGCCGAACGAGACCTGCGCCCCGGCCGACCTGGCGGACGCCAAAGCCGCAATATCCGAAACCGGAAAGCCGCGCTCGGCCAGAGTCTTCAGCATCTCGCGCCCAACCGCCCCGGTGGCACCGACAACCGCAACCCTGTAACCCATCTCACATCACTCCGGAATAAAACTGCGAAAGGCGAGGTAATCCCAATGGTTGGTAAGCGCAATATAGCCGCGCGCGCAGCTATATTGCGCCGCCACGTGCCCTCTGGCAGGTTCACGTTAACGATAGCGGGGAAACAAATATGTCCGACTCACTCCTGGTGGAAACCAAAGGTGCGGTGCGCGTGCTCACCCTCAACCGGCCCGAGCGCCTGAACGCCCTGAACGCCGAGCTGCTCGCCGCGCTCAACGCCGCGTTCGACGATATCGCATCAGACGATTCAATCCGCGCCGTCCTGCTCACCGGCGCCGGCCGCGGCTTCTGCGCCGGCGCGGACCTCATGCAAAACATGGGCGGGAGCGGCAAACGCGACCTCGGCGCCTCGCTCGACTCCACCTATAACCCGCTGGTCCGCAAAATGCGCTCCTTGCGCAAACCCATCGTCACCGCGTTCAACGGCGTCGCCGCCGGGGCGGGGATGAATCTCGGCCTCGCAGGGGACATCATCATCGCCGCACGCGCCGCCAACTTCACCCAAGCCTTCATCCGCATCGGCCTGATGCCGGACGCAGGCGGCACCTACTTCCTCCCCCGCTTGATCGGCGAAGCCCGCGCCCGCGCGCTCGCCATGCTGGGCGAAACCATCACCGCAACCCAGGCCGAAGCCTTCGGCCTGGTCTGGAAACTCTACGACGACGAGCATTTCGCAACCGAAGCCCTGGCGCTCGCCACATCCCTCGCCGCCAAACCAACCCAGGCCCTCGCCGCCATCAAACAATCCCTCAACGCCGCCGCAACCAGCACCCTCGATCACCAACTCAACCTCGAACGCGACCTGCAACGCGAGCTCGGCAACACCCCCGACTTTACCGAAGGCGTCACCGCGTTCATCGAAAAACGCCCGGCGGTGTTCACGGGACGCGCTGGGTAAAGCAAGGCCAGGGGCTCCGCCCCTGGACCCCGCTGGGGCCGTAAGGCCCCAGACCCCTAGACTTAAGATACGGGTACCCTGAGGGGAGGGCGCTCGATCCCGTATCGATGAACACCCGTGCGGCGAGCGCCCTCCCCTCAGGGTACTCATTATTCTTAAAACTAATGGGGGTCCGGGGCCTCAGGCCCCGGCGGGTCCAGGGCGGAGCCCTGGCCTTGCTTTACCTAAACGCCTCCCGGTGAATCGCCGTATGGCGTGTTCCGGTGGGCCCGGTGAAGCCGCGGTACATGCCGGTGGTGTTGAAGGGCAGGGCGGGGGCGCCGGTGGGGCTGATGGCGATCAGGCCGCCGTCGCCGCCCTGGGTTGCGAGTTCGCTGATCATGGATTGTGCGGCGTGGGCGAGGCTTTGGCCGGCGTGGCGGATGCGGGCGGCGATTTCCGCGGCGGCGGTGTAGCGGATGAAGACTTCGCCGGTGCCGGTGGTGGAGATGGCGCAGCTTGCGTTATCGGCAAAGGTTCCGGCGCCGATGATGGGTGTATCGCCGATGCGTCCTGGACGTTTGGCGGTGAAGCCGCCGGTGGAGGTGCCGGCGGCGAGGTTACCGGCGGCGTCCCGCGCGACGGCGCCGACGGTCCCGTGCCGGTCCGCGTCTGATCGTGTATCCGGCGCGCCGGTGGCGCGGCGGTTGAGTTCGAGGGTGAGGGCGGCGCGGCGGCGTTCGGTTGCAAAATAGCTGGGTGGCATGAATGTGAGGTTTTGGCCGCGCAAAAACGCCTCGGCGCCGGCGCCGGTGAGCATGACGGTGCCGGCGTGTTCCATCACCGCGCGCGCCGCGCGGATCGGGTTTTTCGGGCCGTTGATGTTGGCGAGCGCGCCGGCGGCGCGGGTGATGCCATCCATAATGGCGGCGTCCATTTCGATTGTGCCGGCGGAGGTGAACACCGCGCCGTGCCCGGCGTTAAAGAGCGGGTCGTCTTCCAGCGCCGCCACGGCCTCGGTCACCGCGTCGAGCGCGGCGCCGCCGCGCGCGAGGATTGCCCAGCCGGCGCCGAGGGCGGCGCGCAGGGCTTGGTGGTGGGCTTCGGTATCTTGCGGGTTGAGCTGTGCGGCCGGGATGGTACCGGCGCCGCCATGAATGGCGATACAGGGATAGTCAGCCATGGGGTTAAGCTTTGGCGGCTTGCGGCAGCAAGGCTGCATGGAGATTTGTCATGGTTCTCATTTACGTCTTGCGGGTGATATAGCCAGGGGATGAGTTCGGACATCATTATGCGCCCGGGTACGGCCGGTTTGCTGCAGCACCGGCCGTTTTTATTGTT
>Ga0116231_10015129_pt1 | contig 10069 bp, 13 predicted proteins | sample S1TSphgellanicum_2_FD_89695 | JGI IMG/M metagenome (GOLD analysis project Ga0116231, IMG submission 89695) | Host-associated microbial communities from peat moss isolated from Minnesota, USA - S1T2_Fd - Sphagnum magellanicum MG | ecosystem: Host-associated > Plants > Peat moss > Unclassified... | reverse complement strand
GTTTGCATGGGGTCGGCTTCCTCGGGGGCGGGCCTCGTTTCTCTGGTATGAGTTCTTCGCTAACGATCGACATCGGCTCGACCCTGCACGCAGGACGGCCGCTGTCACTCGACGAGTCCGTCGGGATCCCACCGTTCGACGACGTGACGTTCCCGCAAGGAGCGCACGCGCAGCTTGAGCTGCGGCGGGTCGATCGGGGGGTCCACATCGACGGGAGCATCGAGACGACCGTTTCAGGCGAATGCGGCCGGTGCTTGGAAGCGGTAACGCTCCCGATCGCGGTCGACGTCGAGGAACGCTTCGATCCGCCCAGCGGCTCGAGCGACCCCTTTGGCGAGAACAACGTGCTGAGCGGCACGATGCTGGACGTCGGCGATCTGGTCCGTCAACTGGTGACTAGCGCCCTCCCGTACAGCCTTGTGTGTTCGGAAGACTGTGCGGGCCTGTGCTCGCAATGCGGACGTAGTAAGAACGCGGGCGGCGGATGCACCTGCCCCCCAATGGAAGGCGATCATGGCGAATCTTAAGTGGAAGACCCCGCGCTCGAAGACGCGCAGCCGCCGGGCGGCAAACTGGAAACTCAACCCCGTTACGACGATCGAATGCCCGCAGTGCCACCAGCCCAAGCTGCCGCACTTTGCGTGTCAAAATTGCGGGATGTACGACGGCCGTCAGGTCATCACGCCCAAAGACGATCACGTCGGCCACGACCACGGCTAGTTGACTCTCCAGGGCGTCCGGATCGCCGGCGTCGGGCACTACGTTCCCGAGCGAATTCTCACCAACGCGGATTTCGAGAACATGTTCGAGACGACCGACGAATGGATCGTCTCCCGGACCGGGATGAAAGAGCGTCACATCGCACGTGACGATCAGCCCACGAGCGACCTCGCCTACCGCGCGGCCGTCGATGCCCTCACCCGCTCGGGCCTGGCGGCCGCCGACATGGACCTCATCGTCGTCGCGACCGTCTCGCCGGATTATATGTTTCCCGCGACGGCGTGCATCGTCGGGTCGCGGCTTGGGATCGCCGGCAAACCGGCGTTCGATTTCGAGATTGCCTGCACGGGCTTCATCTACGGACTGACCTTCCTCTCGCAGATGATCCGCGCCGGGCTCTATCGCCGCATTCTGTTTATCTGTGCGGACAAGCTCAGCCACTACGTCGACTACACCGACCGCACGACGGCCGTGCTCTTCGGCGACGGCGCGGGCGCCGTGATCCTCGAGCGCAGCGAGGCCGATTCATTTCTCGCCGCTTCCCTGGGCGCCGACGGCACGAACCCCGATCACTTGTGGGTCAAGTCCGGGGGCACCGCGCACCCGACGACCGCCGCCGCGATCGAAGCCGGGGAAGATCGCATCCGTCAAAACGGCAAAGAAGTCTTCAAATTCGCCGTCGTCAAGATGATCGAATCGCTCGACATCGTGCTCAAAGACGCGAACCTCGTCGAATCCGACGTCGCCTATCTGATCCCGCACCAGGCGAATAAACGCATCATCGACGCCGCGGCAAAACGCATGGATCTGCCGGCCGAGCGGATCGTCGTGACCGTCCACAAGTACGGCAACACCAGCGCCGCCTCGATCCCGATCGCGCTCTCGGAGACGGTGCAAGAAGGCAAGCTGCACGACGGCGACAACGTTGTGTTCGTCGGCATGGGCGGCGGCCTCTCATGGGGCGCCGTCGTTTGGAAGTGGGCCAACTGATGCGGATCGGCGTCGTGTTCCCCGGTCAGGGTTCGCAAGTCGTCGGCATGGGCGTCGATGCGGCCCGTACGTATCCGGCCGCGGCCGAATGCTTCGCGCAGGCGCAGACGGTCCTCGGTTACGACCTCCTCCGGCTTTGCGAATCGGGTCCCGAAGAAAAATTGCGCGAGACGCGCTACGCGCAGCCCGCGATCTTCGTCACGAACATCGCGCTTGCGATGGCCATCGGCGATCGGCTCTCCCCCGTCGTTTCGGCGGGACATTCGTTCGGTGAATTCTGCAGCCTCACGCTCGCGGGTTCGCTCACGTTCACCGAAGCGCTGGCGCTCGTGAACGAACGCGGCCTCGCGATGCACCGCGCGGCGGAGAAACAAGCCGGCGCGATGGCGGCGATCCTGGCGCTCGATCCGCAGCGTTTGCGCGAGATCGTCGCGCAGACGCAAGCCGACGGCGTGGGCCGAGTGCAGCTCGCGAACTACAATGCACCCGGCCAGATCGTGATCAGCGGCGACGTCGATGCCGTGCGGATCGCCGGCGAACGGGCGCTCGAGGCCGGCGCGAAGCGCGTCGTGCCGCTCAACGTCGCGGGTGCGTGGCATTCCATCTTGATGGCGCCGGCGCGCAAAGAGTTCGAGAAATTCGTCAAAGCCGCGCCGCTGAAACTGCCGGCGTTCACCGTGATCTCGAACGTCGATGGTCGCGCATATGACGACGTCGCGACGATCCGCGAGAATTTGATCCGCTCGGTGACCGATGAAGTGATCTGGCACGACGTCGCGCAAGCGATGGCCGGCTACGGACTCGACCTGATCGTCGAATTCGGCGCGAGCCCGGTGCTGGCGCCGATGATGAAGCGCATCGAGGGTGCGCCCAAAGCGATGTCGGTCGCCGACAGCGCCGGCGTGGCCAAGCTGATCGCACAACTCGACACGGATCTGGTGTAGTGGTGTTCGCAGGGAAAGTCGCGCTCGTGACGGGCGCGAGCCGCGGGATCGGCCGGGCCATCGCCGTTGATTTCGCCCGCCAAGGTGCCGACGTCGCCGTCTTCGGCCGCGACGCCGCCGCGCTCGACGAAACGATCGAGGCCTGCCGTGCCGCACGCCCCGACGTCAAAGCCGTCCCGTACGCCGTCGACGTAACCGTCGAGGCGGAGAATGCGTCGGCCGTCGGCCGGGTGCTCGAGGATTTCGGCCGGCTCGATGCGGCGGTCGCCAACGCGGGGCAATCGATCGACGGCTTGATCCTGCGCTTCAAAACCGCCGATCTCGACCGGCTCCTCGATGCCAACCTCAAGTCGGCGTTCTATCTCAGTGCGGCGGTCTCGAAGCCGATGGTCCGGGCCCGTGGCGGCGCGATCGTGTTCGTTTCGAGCATCGTCGGCCTTGCCGGCAGCGCCGGTCAGTCGGCCTACGCCGCGACCAAGGCCGGCTTGCTCGGCTTGACCAAGTCTTTAGCGAAGGAGTTGGGGTCGAGGAACGTAAGAGTCAACGCCGTCGCGCCGGGCTTGATCGAGACCGCGATGACCGCGCAGATGCCGGACGCCTCCCGGTCGCACTACCTCGCACAGATCGCCCTCGGTCGTGCCGGGACGCCGGACGACGTCGCCCCCGCCGTCACTTTTCTCGCCTCCGATGCCGCCCGTTACGTCACCGGTCAAACGATCGTGGTCGACGGCGGCTCGGTGATGTAACGCCCCCCGTTCAGGAGATAATCAATCCACATCATGGCCGCAACAGATACCTTCGAAAAAGTCAAAGCGATCATCGTCGAGCAGCTCGGCGTCTTACCGGCTGAAGTGACGCCGGAAGCGTCGATCACCGACGACCTCGGCGCGGATTCGCTCGACCAGGTCGAACTCGTGATGGCGTTCGAGACCGAATTCAACATCGATATTCCTGACGAAGAAGCCGAGAAGATCAAGACGGTCGGCGACGCGGTCACGAAGATCGACGCCATGGCGGCGCCGTAAGGACGACGTGCTCGAGGCCCTCAGTGCGCGCTTAGGCGCGATCTTCGACAAACTCGGCAATCGCGGCCGTCTCACCGAGACGGACGTCGCTGAGGTATTGCGCGAAGTTCGCGTCGCGCTGCTCGAGGCCGACGTCTCGCTCAAGGTCGCCAAAGACTTCGTCGCGGCGATCAAGGAGAAGGCAACCGGGGCCGAGGTGCTCACCTCGCTCTCGCCGGCGCAGACGGTCATCAAGATCGTTCACGACGAACTCGTGCAGCTGATGGGCGGCGCCGAAGCGCGCCTCACCTACAGCGATGCGCCGCCGACCGTGTATCTGCTCGTCGGCTTGCAGGGCTCGGGCAAGACGACGCATGCGGGCAAACTCGCGCTGCGGCTCAAGGAACAGGGCCGGCGGACGCTGCTGGTGGCGGCGGACGTCTATCGTCCCGCCGCGATCGCGCAGCTGCAGACGCTCGGCAAGCAGATCGATCTGCCGGTGTTCGATGAGGGTCAGGGCGACCCGGTCAAGATCGCGCGCGACGGCGTCGCCGAAGCGAAGCGGCTCGGAATCCCGACCGTCATCATCGATACCGCCGGCCGGTTGCAGATCGACGATCAGCTCATGGACGAGCTCGCGAAGATCAAAGCCGCCGTCAACCCGAAAGAGATTCTGTTCGTCGCCGACGCGATGGCCGGTCAGGAAGCGACGAACGTCGCGCTCGGCTTCAACGAGCGGCTCGGCATCACGGGCGTCATCCTGACGAAGATGGACGGCGATGCGCGCGGCGGCGCCGCGCTCTCGATCTTCAAGACGACCGGCGCGCCGATCAAGTTCGTCGGCGTCGGCGAGAAGCTCTCGGCGCTCGAACCGTTCTATCCCGATCGCCTCGCGCAGCGCATCCTCGGCATGGGCGACGTGCTCACGCTCATCGAGAAGACGCAGGCCGTCTACACCGAAGAGCAAGCGAAGTCGATCGCGCAAAAACTCAAGAAGTCGGAGTTCACGCTCGACGATTTCTTGCAGCAGTTGCGCCAGGTGCGCAAGATGGGCTCGATGACCGAGATCATGAAGATGATCCCGGGCCTCTCGAAAGCGATGCCGAACGTCGAGATCGACGAAAAAGACGTCAAGAAAGTCGAAGCGATCATCTGCTCGATGACGATGCGCGAACGCGCGCGCCCCGAGGTCCTCAACGGATCCCGCCGCAAGCGCATCGCCGCCGGTAGCGGCACCCAAGTCTCCGACGTGAACCGCCTGGTCAAGCAATTCGAGGCCGCACGTCAGATGATGAAACAATTCGGAGGCGGGAAGCGTCCCCGCCTACCGTTCCCCGGCATGCCCGGGCTTCCCGGACGCACCCACTAGAAAAGATAGATACAGGAAGTCATGGTCAAGATCCGCCTGCGCCGTATGGGCGCGAAAAAGCAACCCACGTACCGTTTCGTCGTCGCCGACGCACGTTCGCCGCGCGATGGCGCCTTTATCGAAATCCTCGGTCATTATAATCCGCGCACCGAGCCGAAAACCGTCGTCGTCGACGCCGATAAAGCGAAAGAATGGATCGCCAAGGGCGCCCAGCCGTCCGACCCGGTCCGCCGTCTGTTCGCCGAGCTCGGCATCTGCGAGCGCGGCTTCGTGCCCGAAACCAAGCGCAAGCCGAAGTCGGAAAAGGGCTCGGAGTAACGCGTGTCCGCGTTCGACGACGAATTCGGCCTCTTCAGCGACGAAGCACCCGAGGAAGACGAACGGAAATCGACGCTGGGCGCGCGCAAGATCGCGTCCGGCAACGAGACGATCATCGACGAGATCGAGCCGGAGGACGAACGTCCGGCCCGGCGTCCGCGCGGCGGCCCCGGCGGTCGCACCTCCGAGGATCGCTATCCGCGCCGCGAGCGCGGCTCGCGTCCGCCCGCCGACCCCGCAGCCTCACAAGCGCGCGCGGCCGGCCTGCTCGAATTTCTCGCGAAGAAACTCGTCGATAACCCCGATGCGGTGGTCGTCGCGCAGCTCGAGAGCGCGCGCGGTCCGATCATCGAACTCGAAGTCGATCAGGACGATATCGGCAAAGTCATCGGCCGCGGCGGCCGCGTCGCACAAGCACTGCGCACGCTCGTGCGCGCGAGTGCCGAAGGCCGCGTGATCGTCGACATCGTCGATTCCGGCGACGACGACGTCGCCGAAGAAGAAGATCTCGAACACGCGGCCACGCCCGCGGAAGACGACGACACCGCCGAATAGCGCCGGCACCATCGTCGGCCTCTTCGGCTTACGCGGAGAGTGTAAGGTCGACGTGTCTCGCCTGGGCAGCGACAGCCTCGCGCCGGGCCTCGCCGTGCGCGCGACGCTGCGCGACGGTTCGCAGCGCGAGTTGCGCGTGCGCGCGCACCGGCTGCACAAGGGTCGGCCGCTGGTCGCCTTCGAGGGATTCGACGATGCAACCGCAGCCGACGCGCTCGTCGGCGCGCGTCTCGCGCTCGACGCCGCGGACCTCGTTCTCGGCGACGGCGAATACCTCGACAGCGATTTGATCGGCTGCGTCCTCGTCGATGAAACGGGCCGCGAGCTCGGACCGGTGGTCGACGTCGCGCATCATACCGCGCAGGATTTGCTTGTGGTCGGCGAACGCCGTGCATTCGTACCGCTCGTTCGCGCATTCGTACGGCACGTCGATGTCGCCGGAAAACGGATCGACGTTACGCTGCCTGCCGGCTTACTCGACGACGAGCGGGCCGAGCGCGCGTAAGCGCGCGCTGGAGCGAGGCGTGCAAGGTGCTAACGTCTCGGGCGCGGGGGTCGAGCGATCGCGGCGGCCGCGTCGGCGATCACGCGCTCGACCGCGGCCTGTTCTTGACCGGCGTCGTGATCGTAGGTCTTTTTCAAGAGGACCTTGCCGCTGCAATCGGTCACGCTGATATCGACGGTCGCCGTGTAGACGGTTTGTCCGAGCGTCGTTGCTTCGGTCACGGAAAGCGTGCCGTTCGTCAGGCGCGTCACGCCGCTGCTGCAGGTCGTGCCGTCTTCGGTGACGGTTGGTACGTTCGCGGCGGCCAGATCGGTCGCGAGATCGGCGCGCGCGGCGTCGCGGAGCGATTCGCTCGCGCTGCCGCCGAATCGCACGAGGCCCAGCGACGACCCCGCATTGACGCTCGAACTCGCGGGAATGCTGACGGTCGGCGGTGCGACCGCAACCGAGGTTGGTCTTGGGGTCGCGCTGCTCGTCTGGCGGACGGCGACGGGTGCGCGCGGCACAGGTGAGGTCGATGCGGCGGGCGAGGGTGCCGGCGTTCCGGCGGTGGTGGCCGCGGCAGCGACGGTACCTGGCGTCGCACTCGGGGCGGGTGTCGGCGCGGCTTTGCCTTTGTGACGGCCGAAGAGCTTGCCGAGATCGGCTTGCGCGGCGCCGGTCGGCTCGGGTGTGGGTGTTGCGGCGGCGGGCGGCGGCGGCGCTTGGAAGGCGTCCAAGTTCCGGTTGTGGTGTCGCAAAATCTCATCGCCGAGCGTCGCGCCTTGGCCGGTGGCATCGGCGTAGGTGGTGAGCTGCGCGGTGTTGCTTGCGATGAGGATCCCGCTTTGCGTGCTCACGATCTGTTCCACCACGCTGACTTCATCGCCGAGCGGCGTGATGTAACCCGAGACGTAATAATCGGCGCCGATCTGGCGCGCGACGGTGAGGTAGTTCTTGCGTTCGGTCCCCGGCGGGGCGGGTTTGAGAACGACGCCGCCGTTGTTCGCGATCCCCGTCGCGATGATTACCGCGAGGCGCGAACCCGACTCCTTATCGACGTCGCTCGCGCTCAGGGTGAACGGAAACACGACAACGGTCGGTAGCGGGACAAGCGAGCTTGGGGTGACGCCGAGGAGGGGAAGCGCGGCGAGCAAGCCGGCGATGAAGGTCCGCAGGAAACGCACTTGGCGCGGTTCGTCGTCCAGCGGCGAGGTCCTCATCGCAAGAGCTCGGCGCCGCGAGGCGAACGACGCGAACGATCAATGCTGCTCCCGGTAACGGTGACGGTCGTCCTCAACGGAACGATCTTGGCCAGCTTCGCACCCGCTCAATTGGATGCCGGCCGGGTCGTCGCGCCGCTTCAGACGATCGTCGATGATCTGGCCGGCTGCGCATCCTACGTGCCGGGCGCGCGAACGATCGCGCTCGTTCGCGATGGTCGCCGGATCGTTGCCGGCGTGCTCTTCGTTCGCGACGGGACGCCGTACGTGCTGCTCGGGCCGCTCGTGCGCGATTTCGGCGGAAGCATGCAGTTCGATGCGCGCTCGAAGACGCTTGCGATCGCGCTCGCGCCCGATCGCCGCTTAGAAACGCCCGCACCGTTCGATCCGCGCGCTCCGCAGGCGTCACCGGCCGCAATCTTCACCCCGGAGCCGCCGGAGCCGCCAGAGCCGACGCCGCGCGCGGTCGCCACCGGTGTGCCGCAACCGCGCCGGACCGCGATCCCCGCCGTGCCGTCCTTGCCGCTACAGTCCCCCGGCGGAGAGGCCGGCCAGCCATTTTTGCACGACCGGTGATTCGTACCAGCTGGCGACACGCGCTTCGGCGTCCTTGACGCCGCGCAGCCGGTCGACGTGCTGCGCGATCGTCGGCGGATGGGGCTGCTCTGCGTTCATCGAGGCGTGCAGGTCGTCGACGGCGGCCAGTGCCTCGGCGTCCTGGCCGGCGGCGCTGCGGAATTCGTCGTAGGGCGGATGGGGGACGTTCATAGCCGGAAAGCAGCGCTGAGGTCGATGACGAATCCTGCCGAATGTCCGATACGCTCGACGCCGCAACCCCCAAACGGAACGCCTACGACAGCGAGCCCCCGCCGAAGCTGCTCGAGTTCATGGTTACGGGCTGGGCTCCGCGAACGGGGATGCCCGAGCGTCTGCCGAGTGCGGACGCGTTCCGCGCGCGCCGCGAAGCGCTTGGCCGGCAATTCGTCGGCGAGACGCTCATCGTTGCAACCGGACATGAGAAAACGCGCGCCAACGATACGAACTACCGCTTCCGGCCGGGGACCGACTTCTATTACCTGACGGGCAATCTCGAGCCGGACTGCGTGCTCGTCCTCGAACCGCAGGGCGATCGGCACCGCAGCGTGCTCTACGTCGAGCCGAACCCCGGCAAGGGCGACGCGACGTTCTTCACCGATCGTGCGAAGGGCGAGCTGTGGGTCGGCCCGCGGCTCGGCGTGCCGGAATCGCAGCATCGGTATGGTGTCGATGAGGCGCGCCCGATCGAGACGCTCTACGATTCGCTGCCCGCGACCGGTTTCCGTATGATTCGCGGGCTCGATGCCAAACTCGACCGTCTGCTCCCCGAGCAAGACGAACGCGATAAGGCGTTTGCGGCGACGCTCTCGGAGATGCGGCTGCTCAAAGACGAACAGGAAGTCGCGGAGTTGGAACGCGCGATCGCGGCGACCGTTGCGGGCTTCGAGGACGTCGTGCGCGCAATTCCGCGTTCCACGACCGAACGGCACGTGGAAGGACATTTCGCGCTGCGCGCGCGTGTCGACGGCAACGATGTCGGCTACAACACGATCGCAGCGTCGGGCGCGCACGCGTGCATCCTGCACTGGAACGCGAACGACGGCGATCTCCACGCAAGCGATCTGCTCTTGCTCGACGCAGGCGTCGAAGCGCACACGCTTTACACCGCTGATATTACGCGCACGATCCCGCTCTCGGGGCGCTATTCGCCCGAACAGCGTGCGATCTACGATCTCGTCTATGCCGCCCAAGAAGCGGCGCTTGCGGAGTGTGCGCCCGGGAACGATTTCCTCGAACCCAACCGCGCCGCGATGCGCGTGCTCGCGACCGGGCTCGAGCGGCTCGGCATCCTTGCATCGGCCGAAGAGGCGCTCGCTGACGAACACCAATTCTACAAACGCTACTCACTCCACAACGTGAGCCACATGCTCGGCCTCGACGTCCACGATTGCGCGCAAGCACGCATGGAAACGTACAAGTACGGAACGCTCACCGCAGGCATGGTTCTCACGGTCGAACCCGGCCTCTATTTCCAGCCCGACGATCTCACGGTGCCGGAAAACTATCGCGGCATCGGCGTGCGCATCGAGGACGACATCCTTATCACGCCGAGCGGCCACCGTCTACTCTCCGCGGCCTTGCCGCGTGAAAGCGGCGCCGTCGAGGCCTGGATGCGCGATCTACAGACGCGCTAGCGAAGCGCCGGGCCGAGGTCGTTGTTTTCTTCGATGCGCAACATTCGAATGTCGCGAACGCAAGCGGAAAACCAGGGCAGTTCTTACGAACGCGGCAACACGACGAAGAGGTTGGTCAGACGGCGCTTCGGGTGTTCGAGGACGTGACCGCGGTAGGTCATTGCGAGCGAGGCGCCTGCATCGAGATTGAGCGCGTCTTGCGCGCCGAGCGCTTGCATGACGTGTGCCCAG
>Ga0116231_10015128_pt1 | contig 10069 bp, 8 predicted proteins | sample S1TSphgellanicum_2_FD_89695 | JGI IMG/M metagenome (GOLD analysis project Ga0116231, IMG submission 89695) | Host-associated microbial communities from peat moss isolated from Minnesota, USA - S1T2_Fd - Sphagnum magellanicum MG | ecosystem: Host-associated > Plants > Peat moss > Unclassified... | reverse complement strand
GAGACACCCAACAGTGACATATGAGAACAATGCTGCTCACCTGAGACACCCGACAGTGACATATGAGAACAATGCTGCTCACCTGAGACACCCAACAGTGACATATGAGAACAATGCTACTCACCTGAGACACCCGACAGTGAATATGAGAACAATGCTGCTCACCTGACACCCAACAGTGACATATGAGAACAATGCTGCTCACCTGAGACACCCGACAGTGACATATGAGAACAATGCTGCTCACCTGAGACACCCGACAGTGACATATGAGAACAATGCCACTCACCTGAGACACCCGACAGTGAATATGAGAACAATGCTGCTCACCTGAGACACCCAACAGTGACATATGAGAACAATGCTGCTCACCTGAGACTGTCTGCTTGCTGATTACGCATCACCTGGGCAATGCTACTGCTGTCCTTCAACTTGGAATTTGAGCTTCTTGTGAAAACTATTATAAGAGCCTGTGTGAAACAAAAGACACAAAAAGCACCCACAGACATAGAAAGTCACAGCATTTGGAAGAGATATGGAAGAGATATAAATGCAGAAGCTCCTAGACTCCTCTCTGTGTCTCTGTGTCTGTGCATCACCGAACATCATCTCTGCAGCTCGGTCTTTCAACTTGCATTCTGAGCTTTTCTGTGAACTTCTTCTTCTTCTACTCACAGTAAAGAGATCCTTTGCAAACCAAGACACATGATGAGAGGCTAACATTCTGAGGTAAATATGCAGCAAGATACACAAAAGGGACAAATCTAGAAATGTGCATCTCTTCACAAAAAGATGTGATAATAGATATTGAAAGAAAGAAGCAAACCTTGTTCACCAAAGCACCTCATCAACAAGATCACCTGCACATACAGACAGAGCGAGAGAGTCAGAGACAGAGAGATGGTGAGTTTCTCCAAGAATTAGGGTTGCAAGATGCCCTAGCAAAGGTAGCAAACCGAGAAACAGAAGAGATTTGCCCCCTGGAACTACAAGCCCCACGAATCTGTGTTCCTACAGAAGAATAGAGTAGCAGCACCAGCACCAGCAGCTGTAGCTGAACAACAACAACAGGACACAACAGATTTCTGTAGAAAGTAAGATTTACAGTTTGGGGATGTCCGAAGACTGGAAGTTCTTCTTCTTCTATTAGGTCAGATCCAGGGTTGACGAAGGAAGAAGAAGAAGAAAGGATCTGGATGTCTGGATGGCACTTTTCTCTACTTCACTGGTGATCTCTTCTTCTTCTTCTTCTTCTTCTTGAGAAGGTGAGTGGTGCTTCTTCTTGAGGAGGATTCCTCCTGGAGATGTGATCTCTTCTTCTTCTTCTTCTTTGTCTTCTTCTTCTTGAACAGGTGGGTGGTGGTGGTGCTTCTTCTTGAGGAGGGAGGATTCCTCCTGGCAGAGAGCTTGCAAGCAAATGCACATGTTGTTTGAGAGAAGATGATGGAGTCAATGTGGGAAGCTGAGAGCTATCCAGCTTTGCAAGACTACTACTTGGTCTGTTACTTCGCATTCGCCTTTCCTGTGGCGCGATTCCTTCTGAACTGTCTCTTCTATCAGGTGGGTACTCTTCTTCTTCTTCAAATGGGTTTCTCTCTCTCTCTCTCTCTCTCTCTCTCTCTCTCTCTCATGAACAAGCCCTAGCCACCATGAGAGTTGTTCTGAAGTCCAGAACAACCGCACTGAATCTCATTCTCTCCCTTTGTTCTGGATTGCTTCAGTTTCCCATCTGCATTGCTCCAGTACCCATTTTTCTTATCTTTTTTCTGAGTGTGACCATCACAACACAAGAAGGTTTTATAGACAAGCATGTGGAAATGATGATAGACAAACAAAATCCCTTCTCTTGGGGTTTTTGTGTGTGTGTATCTGTCTGTGTTTCTGTGTGTGAGTCCAGAAACTTGCAAGGTTGTTGATCTTGCCAAAAGGAGAGAAGGATTTGAAGAATGGTGTGAAGGAAGCAGGAGCAAAGAAGATTTGTAAATTCACAGAGTCAGCATGGAAGCTCACATACTATCTGTCAACCGAGATCTGTGTAGTTTGGATTACCTACAAGGAGCCATGGTTCACTGACACTTCAACATTCTGGCATGGCTGGCCTCATCAAACTCTCAAGTATTGAATTTTTTTCCCCCATCTTCCTTTCCAATCTTCCCAATTTTCCCAACTCTTCTTGTAGAACAGCATCTTTGCAGACAGCTTGAAGAGTTTTGTTTGCAGAGTTGTTTTTGTTTTATGTCTGCAGTTCGAGGTTTTGTTGCAAGGTTTCAGTGAGGGTTTTGACAGGGTTTTTGAACAGAAAGCAGCAGCAGCATTGAAAGCTTAGAATGGTACCAAACCCTCTCAAAGATCTGCTGTTTCTGTTGAAATTCAATGATGAAGGGGATCTGTTCTTTGTTGTCAGATGTTGTCAGACAATAATGACAACAAACAGCAGAAGTGGCACTTCTTCCAAGAAAAGCCTAATTTCCTTGGGACAGGAGAAGAGGGGGGATTTAAACTTATTGATGCTGAATCTCTCTGCTGGTGAAATGATGGGTGTTGTGGTGGGACAGATATCCATTGAAGTTATTCTACACATTTCAGTGCGGCTTCTACATTTATAGTGTGGCAGCACTGCTTGTTTGGGAGACTCGCCGGAAAGATCACAATGTCATGATGTCTCACCACATTGTGACAATTGGACTGATTGCCTACTCCTATATCACTGGGTATGTGTGTGTGTGTGTGTCTCTCTCTCTCTCATTCAGCTGTCACCCTTACCATGGCAAAAAAAATCCTTGGAGTCTGCTGTACTGCAGTAGTAGCAAGGCTGGCCATGAAAATATGCACATAGAAGGTATTGCTGCATTGCTTGCAAAGCTAATTCTAATCAACTAGCATATCAGGAGGCTGATTTTGTAGGGTTTTTCAGGTCATTTCGTGCAGGAACGGTAATCCTTGCACTACATGATGTCAGTGACATATTTATGGAATTGGCAAAGCTGTTCAAGTATTGTCGAAGTGAACTTGGGGCCAGTATATGTTTTGGCCTTTTTGTGCTTTCATGGGTTCTTCTGCGCCTCATCTACTTCCCATTTTGGGTCATCTGGAGCACCAGGTCTTCTTTTGTGCCCCTCCTTTTTTTTCTGTTTTGTGAGTCCTGTCATAGATATATCTTTAGACAAAACTTCCAAGTTTTGTGTAGTGCGGGAAGTCAAGAACCTAAACAAGAGAGAGTCCTGGCAATGTGCTGTTCAGTTTTCGAAACATACTGGTCAGTACCAGAGCATGTCTTTATAATGTTAATGAAATTTGGACAGAAACCCTAATGCAAAGTCAAGAGGCTCATGGAAAGAGGATTTGATGGGATGTGTGGATGGTGACAGTTACAAGGTCATATCATACGTAGACCTCAGCAATGCACATATTTCCTTACTGTACTATGTGTGTAATACTCTCCTGATAACCCTGCTGGTGATCCATATCTACTGGTGGGTTCTCATATCGAGAATGGTGATAAGGCAGCTACGGAACTGTGGGAAGGTTGGTGAGGATGTGCGATCAGGTCTGTCTCTCTCTTCTTCTTCTTCTTCTACTTGCCTTAACTTATGATCATTCTCCAACCATTATATGATAGCAGACTGCAAATATGTGAACTTCTGAACTTTGATTACATGGTTGTATTTATTGCTGATAAACCCTAAACCCTAAATCCAGAGCATTGAATTGGAGCTGATGAGAGAAATCGATTAGAGACATCTATGTACTTCTCAAATTGAGAATTTTACAGAATCTTGACTGGCAGTGGAAGGCCTGATGTTTTTTTGATGTGACAGATTCAGAAGAGCAGTAGGAAGAAAAGCAAATGAGTACTCAATTTATGATGAAGAAGGTGGTTGCAAGCAGAATGGAGAACACGACGCTTTGCAGAAATCTTGTCCAATTTTTATTCATTTGCTATATATCGAAGACATTCAGCATACAGACTGTCATATTGACCCCATTACAGGAGCTAGAAGCTTTCTCAGCATCTTGCTTGTATAGCACAAATCAGTGACAGTGGACTCAAGAGAGCTCTGCTGTTGCTGGAAGCTGCAATCTGTACCTGTTTGGATTTCTTGGGTCGTTTTTTAGATTAGCAGCAACTAGTGAATGTAGAACTTAGAGAAGTCTCTGAGAAGCTCAGGTTGGATTTTGCACATTACATATGCTGAGAAGGCCAAGCAATTTTGCACATGCGTATCCCCACCCCACATGGAGAGATCAGGAATTAAAGCCCAAGGAGTTTTCGAGCTGGCTTGTCTTCACAGCATTTGGTTTCTATACATTCATCATAGCATGTTTCTCCTTGTTAAAAGTTACTGCTTTCTTTCCTTCCTTCACTACCCAGCCTACCTGCTTTGCATTATTAGCCTAGGTGAAAAATGGAGTGCTGAATACAGTTAGGAAAATATTTCCTAGGCTTCCAATGAGGTGAGCCAATAGTATAGTGACTAGAACAGGGTTGGGTGGGTGGGTGGTGCAAAGAGGGTTTTATTGGTTTTGTTCCTCAATTTGTTCTCATTGTGCTTTCCAATGTAGTCATGAATTTCATCCCCTATACATTGTCACATGTTCCTTATATTATTCATTTAGTTCTGATGGTTCTCATATGGTGTTCTGAAGATTTACCTCATATTTTGCTCCTTTCAGTTCTTTCATGTGTTTTGTTCCCAATAGTCTCACATTTCGACCTCTTTGTCCAAAGCCCTGCTCTTTAACTTCAGTTGCATAAGTCATCCAAAGAGATGATAGCTTCTTCAAGATGATAGCTTATTGAGTTCCCAAGTAAGCAGGAATGGAAAGATTTCTTTTCAGATTTGTTTGTATCCAAAGTTATTGTTTTGCAACACCATAATTGCTAGCAAGTTTTCAAAATGCTTTACACAAAATTTGCATCACATCTCTCTTCAATAGAATTTGAATTCTATTCAATTCACAAATTCGAATTCAATTGAATTAAATCTGAATTCAAGTTGCATGCAACATCATTCAATATTTTCATTCAATTGGAACTTAATTTTCACAAAATAAACTCATTTTCCCCATCAGTTGATCATCACTAGTAGGGTACAATAGCATAGAGCCCAAGTTAATAGACATCACACTAACACTATGTACAACACCGAGCACCACATACTAGTATCTTTTGAAAGACAAATCGTAACTACTGCACTTGCTCAAAGGCAGCTCCTAATCCATACCCCAAAGAAACCATGTCACCAATGAAAAGGGTATCGATCATCTACTTCATGTCTTCTACAATCACTTCATGCTTGTTCTTAGTTCTTAACCTCTAATTGGGTCTCTCATGGACATTCCTGGCATTAACAAACAAGTGTGTTAATCGATTTGAGAAACACAAGGCTTTGGAGCTTCCTAGAACTCCAAAGTAGGATTTGGAAACTAATTTCGGTAGTGATTAATTAAGTTCTACACTAATCAACAAATTTTCAGGCTTCTTGGAGCTCAAATTTGTTGTGTGGTCTGAGATTCTACTAGGGTGGGGGTTGGCTACACTCGATTCTCGTAGCTGGCCACTTGATCAAGAAGACGAAACCCAGCAGCTCGATTGAACTTCCTTGCAAACAAATAACAGGGCATTGCTTCTCCTTCTAAGCTACACAAGTCTGTTCGTGCTTCTGCCTCATAGTGAATCTTATAAATATCCTGTTACCCAACAACAACAAAAATCCATTTTGCACCGATATTCATTGAGTCATCAGATTAGCTAGTAAGCAGTAGTAATCTGTGGCAATCAATCAACAATTCAAGCCTGAAACATCTGTTGATACATTTGGTGGAAGAAGTGAATTGGTGAAACAAGAGCTTAAAAAGAAGAGAAAAAAAGAGAGAATCGGTGGAGGAAGGAGAACCTGAATAGCTCTAATTGTCTCAACTGTTGCAGCAGCAAAGTTGAAGGTCATAGGATGCCATCCTCTTCGGCCTCCTTTGTCTTTCTTTGTCTGTTCCCACTGACTGTAGGTCAGTGTCCGTCTTTCTATTTCTGCCTCTTTATTCTTTACCTGCAGGGCACCATCGGCACACACCACTTATCTGTCACAGTCCTTGACAAGAGAAAAAAAAGTTCACCTACCCAAGTTCAAGACTTTAACCATAGCGAGAGAGAGAGAGAGAGAGAGAGAGAGAGAGAGAGAGAGCATTTGAAAAATTCTTAAATTTTTCCTCTCTGACCAGTAGCTGAATTTGGCTAATTCCTCTTGTGGATGATCACCAATGTGGCTATGCAAGAAATTGCAAAAAAAGAAAAAACCCTGATGAGAGAGAAATGAGGTCACACCGCTATGAGAGTCTGTATGTAATGCTCATCTGGTATGCAATTGTGATTCTCATGTGTCTTGTTTGTCTGAATTCACCACAAAGTAAACTGACATAATCATCACTCCAAGTTTTTGCATTGTGAACAAACCAGAACCTTTGCTTTGCAATATGAAATACTCTAGAACTTTGCTTTGCAATCTGAAACACTCTAGAACTTCATTTGCAAAATCTGAATAACCCTAGAACTTTGCCCCACAATCTGAACAGATCTAGAACGTTGTTTGCAATCTGTTCAACAATCTTAAAACTTTGCTACACTCTCTGATAGCAGCAGCATGGAGAGCTAGAAAAACCCTAGCAAAACTGCAATGTGACAAGAATTGGAATTAGGTCTTACAGAAGCAACTTCTCTCCAATTTTCGGGGAGTAGCATCTTCTGCAGTTTCAAATACAGAACTCTTTCCATCAGCCATTTTCCAAAGAAAGATCTAAGTACCAGGCATTAAAACAAAAAACCCATTTGCATAAAAACCAAGCTTTATTATGTTTGAGTGGCAAATAATAATTTGTAAAACACATTTCATGACAATGCAATTACATAGGTAACTCAAGCCAAATAAAATAAAATAAGAGGAGGATATTCTCTACCCGGCAGTGCTTTTGGAAAATTGCAAACACAGAAGAGTCAGATACAACTGCCTGTGCATGACTTCGTACCAAAACAAACCACTGCAGAAATCCCCACCCAGCCAGGCCGCCCGCCAGTGCTCTCTGTCAATTTGGAGACTAACATGATGATCACATCTCCCACATACTTGAAGATGGATGCCTCGGGACACAAATGCTTATACACAGAGAACGATGAGAGAAGAAGTGGGAAAAACCAAGTAAAGCAGCTATCATGAAGATCACCAAGTGCACAATGAATACCTGGGACCCCTTCCGCCATTTTTCTCTTGGTACCACATTCCTCATCTTGGGATTGTACTGGTCATCTCTAGTGTGAACAAAACTGCAAAGAAACCCCAGAAACCAAGACCCAACAAACAATTGGTTCACAGATTCAGATGCTGCCGGCCCTAGGAATTTCCCAACATAGAAAACCACAGTGCAGTGAATGGGTATCCGAGAACCTTCTTGTTCCTGACCACATATCTGGGCTTCTTGTTTAAAAACAATCTTCAGCCACCTTGCAGATAGATAAACATACCTGTCTACGAAGCTTTTCGGCGAGGACATAACATAGTTGTATGTGTAGTCAAAGTTGTAAAGCGGGATACAACTGCCAACATATCAGATTTTCCCCTGAAGCAGCATCAGAAGAGACCCTATCGTACTGTTGTTTTTTCCTGCACTACTTCAGTGGCTAACACATAACACCTTAGAAATGTTCTAAAGATGGGAAAAAGAATGGAAAACACATCTATGAGAAAAACTCTCCTCCATGATAACATGCTTTGTGATGAATCCATACTACCTGTCGGAAAGAAGAATGAATCGCTTATTGAGAGGATCTTGCAAGGCTTCTGCCAACAGTAAGCGCTCAGCTTCTACCATGCTTGCCTCTCCCCACTCTACCTGTAGTGTAATGCCACATCACCACCACCACCACCACCTGTGAGCTTCATGATAAATGGCAATAATGTGCCCAGTGCCCCCCCCCCAAACCCCAAACTCAACAGGGGCAAATGAGCTTTCTGTGGTGCATACTTTCTTACAATTGCTAGCAGTATTGAAGCAACACTGGAACTGAACCCAACACAAGAAAAATAGTGCATACCTGAACAGAGTTCTTCAGCTGGCGATTGAGAAAAGAACGGCATTGTGTGTTCTCTGTGGTGTAGACGTATCCAGGTCGCGCATGTATGTATACACTGTACTTGTGCTTTTGCGATTCCTGTTGATTGACACTCCCAAGTTGAGTTTTTCCATTTCCACAAGTGTGCTCAAAGTCAGTAGTCAATTGTGATTTGCATCGCTCCCACGTAGTGTAATCTTTTGCAAAAACCTTGAGTTTATTTTTTGTGTGGCATCCATCCTGTTGTTGTCATCCATCGCAAAATCCTAAAAAGAAAACCCTGATCAACAACACTCCACCTAGGAGCAAATGGGTGGTTGTGAGGGAGAAAGTGATCTACCAGGAAGAAATGCTCCCACAGGATGTCCAGTGGGATGGAATGCCGAGCAATGAACAAGAATGCAAGCTTGTCACCGTTGCCATCATTCTTTGATGAGTTTTCTCCTCGCTGCCTGGAGCTTTTTGGCAGGAAGGAGAACTCTGGTGAGTGATGATGCCGATGATGATGAACAAGCTTCAATGTCTGTTGTTGCATCTTCAAAAAGACCACTAACATGACACCAAGTCCCATGAACAGCAGCCCTGTTGCCATCCATTTCCAACGTGGGAGGAGGCCTGGTGGTACCCTCCTCTTCATCCCTGCTCCACACTGCTCCTCCTCCTAGTCTTCTCTCGACCAAACCTTGAACCCAAAACACCACCAACACACAACAGTTCCAGTTCCACATCTATACACACACAAAAAAACCCTTGGCAAGCAAGCAAGGAAAAGTTTTGAAACTCCTCAAATGTCACCAGACCTGACAACAAAAGCAGCTGTTTGAAAAAGCCCAATTGCAAAAACAAAACCCAAATGCCAAAACCCCTTGGGAGCTCAAAAGATACAAAAGGAGCAGACCCATCCATCTAATCTTCTTCACCCATTTGGGAAGTTACCTTGCATGAGCTTGTGTTGCATAACTTTTTGGGTTGGCAGTAGTAGTAGTACTAGTAGTAGTACTAGTACTAGTACTAGTACTAGTAATGTCAGTTCTTCTTCTTCCCAACAACATCGACAACAAGAAAACAGCTGCAACTTTTACAACAACTCCAAATCACCATCTCTGGACCTAGATCACAAGCTCCATCTCAAGGATCCTTGATTGAGCTCTGGACACCACCAGATTATGTGTCTGGCCAGAGAAGAAAAAAGGAAAGAAAACAAAAACCCATGTTTGGGTTTTGTCAAAGACCCCCCTTTTTTCAGTCTCTAACAGCAGCAGCAACAACAACAACAACAACAAAAACAGCAGCAGCAACAGCATTATACATGTGAGAAATCTGGGAAAAAGATTTCATTGCAACAGCACCCATGTGAACAGTAGTAGGACTAGAACAAGTGGTAGTAGAACTGTCGTCTAGTAGTAGTAGTAGTAGTAGAAGTAGTAGCCAAGAGCAAGCAAGCAAGTGTTGTGCTGCACAAGCTGATCATGTGATAAGTAGAAAAAAGGAAAAACATTTGACAATTTTTTGCAACAACAAAACTGAAAAATCTTCTGCTGGAAAATCTCAGTCTCAATCTCTCTCTCTCTCTCTATGTCTCTTTCCCTTGTTTTTTTCTTTGTTTTATAACTTTTCTTTTGATTTGCTGACAGAGAAACTTGAGAATGTAACAACATTAACAACAACAACAACAACAAAGTATCATATCTCCTGAACATGATGACACATGGGAGAAGTAAGTAAAGTGGTAGTGTAGAAGCTGACCACTGACTGACTCAAACACTCCTTTGCAACAAAGGCAGCAGCCAGAATCCTTTTTCATAAGCATCATAATAATAATAATAATAATAATAATTTTTAAAAACCCACAGAAAAACCTTTCCAAAAAACAGAAATTTAAAAAAAAAAAAAAAAAAAAATTCTTTCATAAAACAGACACAAAGAACAAAATTATCCAAAATTCTAGATTTTATTTATATTTTTGTT
>Ga0116231_10015127_pt1 | contig 10072 bp, 10 predicted proteins | sample S1TSphgellanicum_2_FD_89695 | JGI IMG/M metagenome (GOLD analysis project Ga0116231, IMG submission 89695) | Host-associated microbial communities from peat moss isolated from Minnesota, USA - S1T2_Fd - Sphagnum magellanicum MG | ecosystem: Host-associated > Plants > Peat moss > Unclassified... | reverse complement strand
TTTTTTTTTTTTTTTTTTTTTTTTTTTTTTTGTTGTTGTTTGTTTTTTTTTCTTGTTAAAAATTTTTTTTTTTTTTTTTTTTTTCTTTTTTGTCTATTTTGTGATGTAGCCAAAGTGATGATCATACATGTGAAGATTTAGCCAAATGGTTTTCCAGGTCAAAAAATGATCTTTTTTTGTTTTTCCTCCTTTTTTTTCTTTTTTGGGCGAGATCATGTGTTTTTCAGGTCAAAAAATGATTTTTTTATTTTTTTTTTTGGGGACAATTTTGTGATGTAGCCAAAGTGATGTTATCATACATGTGAAGATTTAGCCAAATTTTGCAACAAGCTGAATATGAGAATAGAAAGATTTAAACATCCTTCTATATTTTTGGCTACCTACTTGAACCATGTATAGAAATCTGGTGATTATTATTCCTAAATTTTGGTTGAATTTTGGCTATTGAAAATCTCAAAAAACTCTTGAATTAGTCACTTTAAATTTAAGTTTTTCCTTTTTGACTATATATTGCCAACAAAAATAAAGGCTAGGTCACACATGTAGAGGATTATTTTTTGAAAACATGGCCCTAATTCACCAGATTGTTTTTTTTCTTTAAAACCAAATCACCAGATTTCTACAACAAGTTCCAGCAGAACAACAAAATATAAAAGGATTCTTAAACTCTTTTACTTTCATATCTGGTCTATAGCCAAATTTGGCTAAACCTTCTTGTCAATGATTTCCAGTTTGACTACATCACAAAATTGAAAAACAAAAAAACACACTAACCAAAAAAAATAAAATTGAATTTTAGCATTTTCTGATTTTATTTTTTTGTGTGCTAGACTCGGAGATTCAAAACCAAAGGGATAAAAACTTGAATTGGCCAATGATGTCATGTTAGGGTAAAAGGGTGGGAAGCAAGGTAAATGTGTAGAGATATCTTAACCTTGAGATTAAATATCTTCATTTTTTCTAGATTTGAGATCAAGTTAGGATAGAATAAGAAAGTTATTTTGACTCTTTGATTTCAATGGGTTAAAATACCCCTTTCATGTTCATAAACGCATATAATAGTATTAAACCAAAGATGTTGACTTTCATTTTTAAAAGCACACAAAATGTGGGGAAAAAAATAAAAACCAACTTTCATAATCTTCCTCAAATTATATATTAGGGTAGCATAACAATTCCCAAAACTATTCCAAAAAAAATTTAAATGAGGATTTTTCTCAAATTGCAATAAATAAAAGCTTTGTTCAACCTTAATACGGTGCCCAAAATTATGCCTACTAAGCCTTGGTGTGAATCTAGCTTTAAGCTTCAATAGATTCTAACCATAAATGAAATATTAAAAAGATTTTAATTGTAAGCTTCAAGTTATGTTGAAAATATTTTAACACAAAATCAAAAAATAAAAATAAAAATTCTAACCCCAAGCTAAAGTGCTAAATATTTTTAACCCCAAACCAAAGAAAGATTCTAACTTTACACTAGAATAGTAGCAAGATTTAAACCTTTAACCTAAACTGATTCTAACCTTAAGCCAAAATATTTAATTTTTTAAACTTTGGCATCAATGCTAAAACTATTTTAACCCTAAGCCAAAATAATAAAAATTTCTAACTCCAAGCCAAAGTGGCAAAAATATTCTACATCTAAGCCAAAATAATTTTTAAAAGTAACCGTAGGCTGAAATATATTATAATCATAGGCCTAAGAAGATTTTAAACTTAAGCAAAAAAAAAATTTTAAACCTAAATGTTAAGAAAATTCTAACCCTAAGTCAAAATGGTAAAAAATTTCTAATCCTGAAAAAAAATAATAAAAGATTTGAACCTTAAGCCTAAATGCTAGAAATGTTTTTAGCCCTATGCCAAAGTATTAACAAAATTTCTAACCATAGGTTATATAATTTTTAAAAAATAACCTTAAATCAAATTTCAGCCCAAGGCCAAAGTTTCAAAAGTACTTTAATTGCAAGTCAAAATGTTTAAAAAGCTTCTAAGTTTATGTAAAATTGCTAAAACGCCACTCATTCTGTCTCAAGATGTATAATGTTTAATCTTGGAAGCACTTTTTCATTATTTTCATATGATAAGATGAATACATCTTAGAATACATCCTAAATTTGAACCCTAAGCCAAACAAAACTCCAAACTTGAATTGCTTTGAATATGGCCCTTTTGGTTTTCCATAGCTAAACAACCTAGCCTAAGCTTCCCAAGAGACCTAGCCTTATTTGATTCGCCTTTGACTACCGTATGGTACGACGCTATTGGGCCAAAAAAGTTTCTTATTTCTTGGTGCCATGTGGCACATTGGATGTGTTTCCATGACTATCCATTACAACTACAAGCATAAGGGGTGCAATTGCAAATGACATTTATGACTATACCACATATATGTTTCATGGTAAATATGACATAAATGTTTGGATTACATAATCATGTAGTTATGTCGAGTCATATATGGTGGTTAGGATTACAATGCCAATCATTTTTCTAGTCTTTTTTATCATCTTTTGGTGTGTTGTTAGTCCATGCAATCGACATTCTTACCATTAAGGAGTTTTTTTAAATAACATTTTTTTTAACCCACAAGATTATTTCTTGGGTTAAGAAATCTAGGCAACCAATGACATTTATAAAGTTATTTTTGAAAGCCTCATGACAAGGTGCATTGAGGATTCTTCTTTAGTTGCATGGGTAAGCTTGGAGTTCCAATTGAACTTATTAATATAACTAAAATTTTGTTTGTGGGAGCCTCATCTAGCATCATGGCTAATGGGAACGTCACAAGGGAGTTTGCAATTGAATAAAAGGTCCCTCAAAGGTGACCACTAGCCCCTTATTTATCTTTTCTTGTGGGACATGCACTTAACTAAATAAGTGCCATAATCATTTTTTGAAAATAATGCATTCATTATCAATAATGGATTTTTGAAGTTCAAAAATATGGACTAGTCAATTGTTTAGATTGTTAAGAAATTTTTAAATTTATATTGAATTCAATTTCAAATTGTCTATAGTGACTAAAAATGGGTTGAAAAATGAAATCATAAACTTAATTGTAAATTGTTTTTTTGTGAAACCCTAACCAAATGATAGTTATGAACTTTTGAAGGGTTCAAATTACACCTTATTTTCAAAAGTCCTTTTGAAATGATTTTTTTTGTTTGAAATATCCAAATGGGGTTTTATTTTTATGAACATTATTTGTTTTTCTTTTAGGATTTCCAAAGTGGTTTCATCATACCAATTGACAACATTTTTCAATATGGGTTGTGACCTAGTTTTAAAAGGTTTCATAAATGAATGAAACTTTAATAGTCAAAGATTACACTAATGAAATCTTAAAATTTAAAACCATATCCATATAGATTATTTATAAAGCTTGCTAAGTAATCTAAGGAATGTTATATCTATCTAAAATGAACCATTAAACTTGCTAGGCATTCTAGGGAATGTTATATCTACCTAAAATGAACCATTAAACTTGCTAGGCATTCTAGGGAATGTTGTATCTACCTAAAATGAGCCACTATACTATGCATACACCTTTGTAAGTTCTATAGGCTACTTAAAGGCTATGTAAACTACCTAAAGGGTGATGTAAACTACCCTAAGGGTTGTTGTAAGTTACCTTAAGGGCTATCTAGGTTACATAAGTCCCTACTTAGGGTACATAAGCTACCTAAGGTGTACCTAGGGAGAACATAAGGTTATATAAAGTTTATATAGCTACTTAAGGTCAACATAACTTTAATTACTTAAAGACCATGTAAAATACTTAGGGTGTACATAGGGGTTACATAATTTACATAAGGCTTACCTCAAGGCTATGAAAGATACTTAAAGACTATGTAAGCTACCTAAGGCTACCTAAAAACTATGTAGGCTACCTAGATTACCCAAGGTGTAATGAGGGGCAACATAGCCTACCCATCATCTATTTAGGAACAACAATATAGGTCTACCTAGGGTTTAATTACCTATTTACTTACGACATAACTAGTTATAGATTTACTTATGTACATACCTACTTATTCACAACAAACCTATTTACCTACCTCTTAATCCCACTTTCTACAACCTATCTAACAATGACATCAAAACAAACCTATCTATATATTGTATTGGACTACTTCAACTAGTAATGAAACATGATGATTACATAATGATTGCATAGTGACATAACTTAGTTAAGGTGAAATGACTAATTAAGGTGGGGTTATTGAAAGTAGTTAGGTTTCATTAATTATTAGAGTAGGAAAGTAACTAGGTTACTTTCACAAGGTTGAATTACTTTCTTTACTTATATTAGTTTGGTTATTTGTGGTTTGGTCTTTTAGTTAAATACCTTGGTGTTGATGGTTTGGTTCTATTTTCTTCATTACACAAGTTTGTGTATTTCATGTGATAAGAACCTTAAGGAGTTCGTGATGTTATGTTTCGTGTTATGAGCATCATGTTGTAGTTTCCTTTCAATAAAGATTTATATTTGCACTTGAGTAGATCTCCTATTTGTTAACATGGTATCAGAGCTTAGGTTGTTGAATGAAAAAGTTGAAAGAGATTTAGAGCTAGAAAGTCTCTAGAACTAAAGCTTGAAAGTCTTTAGTAATATCATAGGAGTTTGTCAAGTGCAAAAAGAAATGGGGAAAGGAAAGAATGTGAAGAGAAAGAAAAGAAAAGAAAAGAGGTGAGAGGAGATTAACATATCAAGGTTGTGGAAGTAAAATCTTTAAATCTAGATCTAGATCTACTGTGAAAGATCTTGGAATGAAATTTGGAGACATTATAAAAGACTATAAGAGGCTTCTATTCTCAAATTTTCAAAAGAAAAGGATATGTTTTGTGAGAGTTATGAGCCTTTGAAAACTCTATGCCAGATCTGGTTTTTTGGTCATATTTCCTTTTTTTGAGCTTTTTTAGATTTATAGCTTTGGGATCATATAGATCATAAAAGAATATATATGTGAGAGAAATTTCATGTCATTTGGATCTGTATTGAGAGAGATCCAAGCATTTAAAGTTTTTGTTTCAATTTTGAAGTCAGTTCCTTTTGAAAATGATAACTTTTTGTGGTCACCATCAATAGAACTAAAATTTGTGTTCAGGTCCCATTTTGAAGTGAATTCAAGGAAGTAGCAAGATCTTTCATTTATGAAGTTAAATGAACTAAAATTTTGAGAGAAGGTAGTAGACATAGTTTTTCACGTTTCACTAAAATTTCAAATCGATCCAAGGTCATATGTGAGCGATGTAGCTTTGCAAAGTTGCTGTGATGGAAGTTTGTTTTGAAAGTGGAAGACATTAGAACAATTTTTTGAAGTGGAACAAATACAACTTGGGAGAACTTGAAGGAAGGAGTTTGAAGATTGGGAAGCGCAAATACATTATCAAAACCTTCATACAAAAGTGTGGTATGTAATCATGTACTTAATACCATACGAAATATTATACGAAATACATACATATACGTAAAACTTATGTATAATATAAAATTTCGTATAATACTCAAAACATACATACATATGCAAGGTCCATCTTGTTCAACCCTAACCCTAACCCTAACCCTAATCCTATAAACCTAAGGAAGGAAAACCCTAATCCTAATCCTAAAAACCCAAGGAAAGAATGAAAATCATTTGTGAAACCCCAAGAAAACATTGAGTGTTGCTTTGAAAGATGGCGGATGGTCTTTTTCAAATTGCAATTGAAAAACTAAATAAGAACAATTTCCAAGTGTGGAAATTTAAGATTATGAATTTCTTAATGGGGAAAGGCTACTGGGAATTCATAACTAGTGATGAAAAAGAACCTCCTCTCCTAGAAAACCTCACACAACAACAAATTCAAGCCAATAAAACTTGGCATGAAAAAGCAAGGAAAGTCTTGTATCGGCTTTCTTTAAGTGTGTCCGATTCCATGATTGTGCATATTCAAGATGCAAAATCACCTAAGCAAGCTTGGGATACATTGGTGAAGATGTATAACACCAATACACAAGCCTGCAAAATGTAGCTCAAACAAGAGTTGCATAATGTACATAAAAACAAAATGAACATCAATGACTACTCTACAAAGGTGAAAAACCTTGTAGATGCTCTTGCATCTATAGGAGCCCCTGTAGTTGATGAAGATTTAGTGGTCGTCACCTTGAATGGACTTGGAAAATACTATAGCCAGTTTCATACTTCAATTGTAGTTCGAGAAACATTTCCTGATTTCCAAGACTTAATAACACTACTTATAAGTGAAGATGTGAGAATTGTTAGTACTTCATCCAATGGAGGATCACAAGAAAATGTTTTCTACTCAAATACTAATAGAGGTAGAGGTAGAGGTGGTAAAACTTCATTTCGAGGTCAACAAAGAAGTTCGCATGGTGGACATCATCAACATGAAGGTCAAGTTCATGGAGGTGGACGAGGAAACTTTGGAGGAAGAGGAAGTCGAGGAAGTCATGGAGGTCGTGGTGGAAGTCATTGAGGTCAACAACCAAATAGCGATTCAAATTACTACTACAGTGGGAAACCTGGGCACATGGCGAAGAACTATTATCAAAATGAACATGATGCATGAAATGGAAAGCTGCAACAAGGGAATTATGCACCAACTACCAATCAAAGTGATGAACAACTGTTTGTGATGCAGCACATGGCAAATTCAATGATAAGAGGTGTATCAGACAATAATGTCTGGTATGTGGATTCTAGAGCTTCAAACCACATGACTAGTCATGGAGAATGGTTTAGAAACAAAGGATTTGAAGACACCGGGGTTTGTGGAAACTAGTGATGACATTACACATCCCATCAAACAAATTGGCAAGGTGCCATTATCCATGCAAGATGGGCAAACAAAGTACTTGAAAAATGTACATCGTGTTCCAACCATAACAAAAAATTTGGTCTCTGTAGGCCAAATGGTGGAACAACGTTTACAAGTGACATTCAACCCAAATGGATATTTTGTGGAAGACATGAAGAACCAAGGCAAATTGATTACAAAAGAGGAAAGGAATGGACAAATGTTCACCTTGGATGTGAACATGCTTGAGGTGAATTCCATGTTATTCACACATGGAAAAGGAGCTCGAGACATTAGAATTTGGCACAAGCAAGTTGGCCATGTTAATCTCCAACGTCTAAACTGATGGAAAACCAGAATCTTGTTGAAAGCCTTCCCAAATTTGGAACAGAAAAGGTGATGTCAGAAGTTTATGAAGCATGCCAATTGGGGAAGCAAGTTAAGCATCCATTCCCAGCATAAACAACTCATGTAAGTTCCAAACCTTTGGAAATGATCCACTTAGATGTGTGGACCACGAAGACACAATCCATTAGAGGATGCAAGTATTACGTGAGTTTCATTAATGACCACACAAGGAAGGTGTGGGTCTACTTCATGAAACACAAAAGTAAAGTGTTTCAACATTTTTTGAATTTCCAAACAATGGTGGAAAAGGAGAAAGGTGTGAGCATCAAGTGCCTAAGGTCCAATGGAAGGGGAGAGTATTTTTCAAATGAGTACTTGAAGGAGCATGGAATTCAAAGGAAATACTCATGTAGTTATTCCTCATAGCAGAATGGAGTTGTTGAAAGGAAAAACAAGCACATTGCAAAAATATCACGTGCCATGTTGAATGAGAAGAATTTGTCAAATTATTTTTGGGCTGAAGCGGTAGCAACTATAGTCTATATCATGAATTGAACACCCACAACAACAGTTCATGGCATGACATTTGAAGAAAAATTCACAAGCAAGGAACCAGATGTCTCACACCTCAAAATGTTTAGTTGCATTGCATACGTGCATGTTCCTGATGAGAAGAGATCAAAACTAGACCCAAAAGCTAAGAAATGTATCTTCATTGGATATTCCTTAGAACAAAAAGGATATAGATGTTTCAATCCTTCCACTCGGAAGTTGCAAGTGATTAGAAATGTTGTGTTTTATGAAATGGTTAACTAGTACTCACCACTAAAGGTAGCAAAAGATGGAGAGGTTAAAATTGATGATGTTTCATCAAATGTGGAACAAGAATCATAATTAATCAGTGGACCATAAGAGTCTTCAATTAATGAGTCTAGTAGCACTCCATGGAAAGGAAGATTAAGATCTTCAAACATTATACATGGTAGTTCTCAAACATCATCTAGAAATCTTCATGTCGATGATGAATTAAGTGATTCAAAGAAAAGTGTGGGTGAAGAATCAAAAATCCTTTCAGTTATTACTCTTGGAGTTCGGATGGCCAAGAAAGTTTTGAAAACACCTAACAACAACAGTGGAGTACGAAGATCCACACAAGTCAAGTACCCTATACAAAGACTCACATATGATGGCTTTGTAGCTCATCATTATGCATACATGGTGAGAATTATACAGGAGGTTGAACCCACTTGTTTTGAACAAGCGGTTAGAAACCCTAAATGGGACAATGCCATGGATGAAGAGATGGTGGCTTTGGATGCTAATGCTACTTGGGAATTAGTAGCTTTACCAGAGGACAAGAAAGCAATTGGGTGCAAATGGGTGTACAAAATCAAAGACAATGCAGATGGATCTATGAGCAAATACAAAACAAGATTGGTTGCCAAAGGTTATGCCCAAACTTATGGCATAGACTATGAGGAGACCTATAGTCCAATTGCCAAAATGACAACTATAAGAACAATCATTACTATGGCAATAGCAAAAAGATGGTCTTTACATCAAATGGATGTAAAGAATGTTTTTCTTCATGGAGATTTACATGAAAAAGTGTACATGGAGCAACCACCAAGTTATGTGGACCAAACACATCCTAATTTGGTTTATAGGTTGAAGAAAGCTTTGTACAACTTGAAGCAAGCACCTAAAGCTTGGTTAGACAAGATAGGTCAATATTTTGTCACAAGTGGATTTCAAACATCCAATGCTGATTTTTCACTATATGTGAAAAAGACAGATCATGGGATTGTAATCATAGTCATCTATGTTGATGACTTGATTATCACAAGAGATAGTGATGCAAACATCTTTGAATTGAAGAAGCTTTTGAAGCAAAAGTTTGAGATGAAGGATTTGGGAGAGTTGCGTTACTTCTTTGACATTGAGGTAATCTAATCCCCTAAAGGGATATGGTTACTACAAAGGCAATATGTTTTGAACAAATTGACTGAATATGCGATGACTGGTTGCAAACCCATTTCAATTCCATTGGAGCAAAATGTGAAGTTAAGTGCAGATGAAGGAGACATTATGGAGATACCACTGTGTACAAACACATAGTGGGGAGTTTGATTTACATGACCATCACAAGGCCATATTTGAATTATGCAGTTGGAGTGGTGAGTCAATTCATGCAAACACCACGAAAGCCACATTTGAATGCAGTAAGGCACATATTGAGGTATATAAAACATACATTATAGTGTGAATTTTTTTATGAAGTCAAGAGCCAGTTATAAATACATGGATACACGGATGCTAATTAGGCTAGCAATGTTTCAGATAGAAGATCGACCAATGGTTTCATGTTTTCTTTTGGAAGTGGTGCTATTAGTTAGAGTAGTAAGAAACAACCAACAGTTGCACTATCAAGCACGGAGGCAGAATACAGAGGTGTAGTAATTACTACATGTGAAATAATTTGATTACAAAAACAATTATCAGATTTGGGACAGTCAGTGGATGCTCCTGTTATCATTTATTGTGATAACATCAATAGCATACTACTTGCTAACAACCTGGTCTATCATGCTAGGACAAAGCACACTGAGGTGCACTACCACTTTATTAGAGAAAAAATTCTAGCAAAAAAAATTGACCTTATTCATGTCAGTACCGAAGATCAAGTTGCTGATATTTTCACAAAGGCTTTAGGTACAGACAAGCTAAGGAAGTTTAGAAAAATGCTTAATGTACTAGAAGTGAATTCAAACTTGAAAGGGAATGTTGAGAATTCAAGGTCAACTAGTTAGGTTTCATTAGTTACTGGAGTAGGAAAGTAACTAGGTTACTTTCACAAGGTTGAATTACTTTCTTTACTTATATTAGTTTGGTTATTTGTGGTTTGGTCTTTTAGTTAAATA
>Ga0116231_10015125_pt1 | contig 10072 bp, 6 predicted proteins | sample S1TSphgellanicum_2_FD_89695 | JGI IMG/M metagenome (GOLD analysis project Ga0116231, IMG submission 89695) | Host-associated microbial communities from peat moss isolated from Minnesota, USA - S1T2_Fd - Sphagnum magellanicum MG | ecosystem: Host-associated > Plants > Peat moss > Unclassified... | reverse complement strand
TCTGGACGAGCAGTCCTTCACCTTCCCGTCCCGCAACGCCGACATCTACGTCGTGGATATGGATCGGGTCGAAGTGCTTGAAGGACCGCAAGGCACCCTGTTCGGCGGCGGCGCCGAAGCGGGCGCTCTGCGTTACATCACCAATAAGCCCAAGATGGATCAATTCGAAGGCTATGCCGAGGCCCAGTACGGCATTACATCCGGCGGCGGCAACAACAGCAGCATCAACGCCACGCTGAACATTCCGTTGGTCGAGGACAAGCTGGCGGTTCGCGCGGTCGTCTACGACGACAACCGCGGCGGCTATATCGATAACGTACCCAGCAACTTCACCCGCTCCAACAACGACATCGGCAACTATTATTTCGGCATAAAGCCCAGCACGAGCGGCATCTGCCCCAACGGCGCTGCGGCCGGCAAATACGGGTGCACCCTCGCCAACGCGCCGTCGATCAACAACGCCTCGACGGCAGGTACGGACTCGAACCCGGTCACCTATCAAGGCGCCCGCGTCTCCGCCCTCTACGATATCGACAAAGACTGGAACGTCCTGATCGTCGAAAGCGTTGAGGACCTTAACGCCCAGGGCATGTTCCAGGAATACCCTGTCGGCTCGAACTTCCAGACGCTGCAGCCGCTTCAGGTTACCGAGTTCGCGCCGTCCTATGACAAGGACAATTACGAAAACACCGCCTGGACCGTGAACGGCAAGCTGGGCGATTTGAAGCTGATCTATACCGGCGGCTATATGAACCGCCACATCAGCCAGCAGGAAGACTATACCAACTACGCGCGCACCGGCGGCGGGGCCTACTATCAGTGCACCGGCGGCACGGGCGGTCTGTTGGGCAAAGGCACGGCCGAGACCTGCTACTCGCCCTTGGGCTACTGGGACGATACGGTCAAAAATACACACTTGAGCAACGAAGTCCGGGTCAGCACACCCGACACCTGGCGCCTGCGCTTCATCGGCGGTTTGTATCAAGAAAACTTCCGCATCTACGACGATATGAACTTCAACTATAAGACCATTCCGGCCTGCGGGACGGCGGGGTCGAGCATCCTGACGGCCGCCGCGGCTGGGGGCGCGCCCTGCCTCGGCGATGTGGCGACAGCGCCGTACTCCACAGCCAACTCGCCGGGCGTTCGCAGCGACGCCACCGCCTTCGGGGAAGATACCCAGCGCGGCTACGACCAGTACGCGGCGTTCGGATCGGTCGACTTCGACATCATCCCTCATGTGCTGACGGTCACGGCCGGCACCCGGTACTACCAGTACAATGAGTTTCTGGTGGGGTCGGTCTATGCGACAGGCGCGGGTTGCCTGGATCAGCCGAACGGCGGCTGTATCGGTGAGGACACCAACCTCAATGCTCACGGCGATCATGTGACCTATCATGGGTTCAAGAGCAACGCGAACATCACCTGGCATTTCGCGCGTAACTCGCTGGTCTACTACACCTTTTCCCAGGGCTTCCGTCCGGGCGGCTTCAACCGGACCACGAAGAGCGTGATCCCGGACGCCACCGGCGCAGACCAATTCAAAGAACCCAACAGCTACGCGCCTGACTCTCTGACGAACAATGAAATCGGCTTGAAGACGGAACTGTTCGACCGTCGCCTCCAGATCAACCTGTCCGCCTACTATATGCAGTGGGATAACGTTCAGGTCGCGCTGTTCAATCCGACTGAGCAGATCAACACCACATTCGGCATCAACGGCGCCAATTTCAACGTCAAGGGCATCGAGGCTCAATTCATCGGCAAGGTGATCGACGGCCTAACCCTGCAAGGATCCGCTTCGTATAACGACGACACCCAGGCCAATTCGCCTTGCCTCGTCGGCAACATTGCTGGAACCGCATCCTACGGCAAGTGCATCACCACGGTGGAGGTCAGCGGCGGCACGGTGCAGGCGTTCCAGAACCCCTTCGGGTCGCTCGGCTCGACGCCGGCCTTCTCGCCCGACTTCCAAGGCAATATGCGGGGTCGTTATGACTGGCATATGGGCGATTACAGCCCCTACGCCACCGCCGGCGTCAGCTACACGGGCGGCATGTACAACGAGCCCAACACCTATCCTTCGGGCGAAGGCGTCTTGATCCCGACGACCACGGCGCTGCGCTATTATCAGCCTGGCTATGCGACGTTTGACGCCTCCTTGGGCGTCAAGAAGGATAGGTGGACGGCGGAAATCTACGGCACCAACCTGTTGGACAACCACGCCAGCACCTTCACGACGGCCGCTCAGTTCATCAAGGCGGAAACGCCGCTGCGGCCCCGTGTCGTGATGCTGAAGGTGTCTTCCAGCTTTTAGCGGCTGTTTTCTGGTAAGGCGTTGCGTTACAGGTCGTGTCGAGAAATAACCCGACCATAAACCTATATCCGCTCATCCCCGCGAAAGCGGGGACCCAGGCTTTGGATTTGCCCTGTCTATAGGACGAGCGGGGCGGGTTTGAACCGGCCCGCCTGGAAAACCTGGGTTCCCGCTTTTGCGGGGATGAGCGGGTGGGGAAAGAGCCCTATGGACGCGACCGCCGCCCTCGCCCCTTCATCGCCGCCGGTAGGCGGATCCCAAGTCGAGTGCGAGCTAGAGCGGCTGCGCGGCCTGCAGAAGGCGGGTCGCCATGAAGAGGCCTTGGCCGGCGCAGAGGCTCTGCTGTCAGACCTACCCGAAAACCGCGATCTGTTGCTGGCGGCGGCGACAAGCCAACGCTGTCTGATGCGCATCGACGACGCGCTGGCGACGCTGGACCGGCTGGAGCGTACGCACCCGCGGTTCAGCCGCCTGCATCAGGAGCGCGGCCTCAGCTACATCGCGCTTCGCGATGCGCCCCGCGCGATCGAGTCCCTGTTGCGGGCCGTCAATATCAATCCCGCTCTGCCGATGAGCTGGCGGATGCTGGAAGGCGTCTATCGCCTGAGCGGCGAGCTCGACAACGCCGCCACCGCCGCCGCCCATGTGGCGACGCTCAAATCCCTGCCGCCAGAGGTCGTGACCGCGACGTCGCTATTTTCGGACGGCGATCTGGGTCCGGCCGAAGAGATCGTCCGCGCCTATCTGCTGCGGCACGGCGACCAGCCTGAGGCGATGCGGTTGTTGGCCAAGATCGGCCTGGCGCGCGACGTGCTGGACGATGCGGAGACGCTTTTGGAGGCGGTGCTGATTCTGGCGCCTGAGCACCGGGCGGCGCGCTACGAGTACGCCCAGGCGCTGGTGGGGCGGCACAAATATGCAAAAGCCAAAGAGCAGATCGAAGGTCTGCTCAAGCTGGAGCCTAACAATCCGGATTACCGCGTCACGGCGGCTACCGCCGCGGTGGGTCTCGGGGATCACGACACCGCGATTGAGTTATACCGGGGCCTCCTCGCCGAGGCGCCGGACGCCCCCGATTTGCACCTGTGGCTGGGGCACGCGTTGAAGACGGTCGGGCGTGCGGCCGAGGCGGTCGAGGCCTATCGCGCCGCCGCACATGCGCGACCGGCGTTTGGCGACGCCTATTGGAGCCTGGCCAATCTCAAGCTCTACCGGTTCGAGGACACCGAAATCGCGCGTATGCGGGCCGAGGAGGCGTCGCCATCGACCACGCTAGGGGATCGCTACCACCTCTGTTTCGCGCTCGGAAAGGCGCTGGAAGATCGGGGCGAAACGGCGGACTCCTGGTCCTATTACGAGCGAGGCAACAGGCTGAAGCGATCGGAAAGCCGCTATCGACCCGAGATTTTGGAGACGAACACAGCCGAACAGATCAAGGTCTGCACAAAGGCCTTCTTCCATCGTCGAAGCGGCTGGGGCGCCCCCGATCCTGACCCGATCTTCATCGTCGGCCTGCCTCGCTCCGGCTCGACGCTCTTGGAGCAGATTCTGTCCTCGCACTCAGAGGTCGACGGCACTCAGGAACTGCCCGATATCCAAGCGATGGTGCTGGAGCTCCAGGGGCGGGACCCCGATTTCGATCGTCCGCGCTATCCGGCGGCCTTGGCCGATATGAGCCACGAAGACTTCAGGCGTATGGGAGAAAAGTACCTCGCCGACACCCGGGTTTACCGGACGGGCCGGCCGCGCTTCATCGACAAGATGCCCAACAACTTCCGCCATATCGGGCTGATCCACCTTATGCTGCCCAACGCCCGGATCGTCGACGCGCGGCGCGACCCGATGTCCTGCTGTTTCAGCAATCTGAAACAGCTCTTCGCCCAAGGGCAGGAGTTCGTTTACAGCGTCGAGGACATCGCGCGGTACTACCGGACCTACCTCGACCTCATGCAGCATTGGGACGAGGCGCTGCCCGGACGCGTCCTTCGCGTGCACCACGAAGACGTCGTCGCCGACCTGGAGGGCAGCGTGCGGCGGCTGTTGGACTATTGCGGCCTGCCGTTCGAGCCTGGCTGCGTCGCCTTTCATAAAACTCAACGTAGCGTGCGCACGCCCAGCTCCGAACAGGTCCGTCGGCCGATCTTCCGCGACGGCCTGGATCAGTGGAAAAGCTATGAGCCCTGGCTGACACCCCTAAAGACCGCGCTCGGCGACGCCCTGGAGCGCTATCGGGCCTAGAGCGTTTGGAGGTGGTGGACGTAAACCGCTGAGGAAAGCTCCCATGCCCCGCGGCGATAAATCGAAGTACACCGATAAGCAGGACCGCAAGGCCGACCATATCGCCCACAGCTATGAGCAGCGCGGCGTCGCAAAGCCCGAAGCGGAGCGGCGCGCCTGGGCCACCGTCAACAAGGACGACGGCGGCGGCAAAATGCCAGGCGGCTAGAGCATGATGCGATTAGATGGACCCATCTAATCGCATCATGCTCTATCTTCAAAAGCTTAGAGCGCGTTTCGTCCGAAAGCCGGTTCCCACTTTTCGGAACGCGCTCTAGGGTCGCGGCGCCGATACGGGCCATCCCGCCGCCCACAGGGGCGGCCATATCGGCGGCGAAGCGGCGGCGCATCGGCCTGCCGCGGATCGATCCGCCTCGGCGAAGAAAGCCGCAGCCACGCGAAAACGTAGCGCCGAACCCAGCGCCTAAGTTCAAAATCTGAGGGCGCGTTTTGGCCGAAAGCGGGTCCCTACGCTTGGGAACGCGCCATCGTTGAGACAGGACAAATATGCGTACCGCAATATTGCTGAACCGAAACAATTATACGGTCAAGCAACGCATTCTTAGAATTGGGTATATAAGTCTTTTGCCTTACAATTGCTCCACTTCTATGCCTGCATTCATAAATTATATACCGGCGTTTCTTATACAGCGTACGATGTACAGCAGGACGGGGCGCAAAATGGAAGCTCAGCGGTTGATTAGACAATTTCTACGCGACGAGTCTGGCGCGACGGCGATCGAATACGGTCTTATCGCCGCGCTTATCGCCGTCGTCATCATCGGCGCCGTCACAGCAGTCGGTAGCAATTTGAACGGCACGTTCAACAATATAGCGAACAACGTCTCCCACTAGTCCAAGCTCAGCCGCTTGAGGCTTAGAGCCTTTCCGGTTCAGATGGCATCGTTTGAAGCGGGCAAGAGGCTATAAATCGAACGTCTGGAGCGTGCGGATCGGATAAGGTCGATAAACCCGAGCCGATCCGCACGCTGGCGTCACGGGCGTATCAACCGACGCCACGCTGCGTCGTTAAGGACCGCGCCGAAACGCGCCTCATGGGCCGTCAGGGTCTCGAACGCGCGTTCGCCGAGCCGCCTGCGCGCGAGGGGGTCGGCCTGCAACCGTCGTAGCGCATCGGCCGCCACGGCGACATCGGCGTCAGCCCAGGACCGATCGGGGGCGACATACTGTTTCTGGGGGTCCTTTACAGGAACACGGCGGAAGGGGATGGGCACGGAGTTGCCAGCATCCATAAAGTCCATATTGCCGGACCAGCCCGTCGCCACGACACACCGCCGCAGTTTCATCGCCTCCGCCAAAACCAGGCCATAACCCTCCGCCCGGTGTAGCGACAATAGAACGTCGGCGCTGGCGATCAGGCGCCAGACGCCCTCGTCCTCCAATCGCTCCGTGAGCAGCCGGATATCCTGGCGATCCCCAATCCGGCTTTTGAGCTTGGCGAATTCGGCCGGCGCCTTGTCCGAAGCCGTCACTTTGCACACCAGCATCGCGCGCCCATCCGGCTCGGGAAAGGCCTGGAGATAGGCGTCCACCGCAGCGTCTGGATTCTTGCGCGCCCGCGTAGAGCGAAGGTCGAACAGGATCAGCACGACGAAAGCGTCTGGGCTAAGGCCAAACCGCGGGCGGTCGCCCTGAATATGGGCCAAATCCGCTGTGGGATGCGGCATGACCGTTACAGGGATATCGTCGCCCACCGATCGCTTGACGGAGTCGGCGACAAATTGGCTGGGCGTCCAGATCTCATGCAGGGCGCGGGCCGTCGGGCGCCAATCCTGGGGCAGGCTTTCCAGCTCATAGGCCCAATAGCCGATACGATAGCGACTGCTGAGCGCAGTATTGGGATACATATAGACCATGCGCTTCAACTCGGGCGCGTTGCAGTGGCTGATCCACACGCCGCCCGGCTCGCTTAGCGGAAAGTCCCTGCGGGCGTAGAGCGGCAGCTCAAGCTGGGGCGCCAGGTCGTCGAGCCGAGGTTTGAGCCCCGCGCGACGCAAGCCCTCCGCCGTCAGCCGCGCCGCGGCGCCGACGCCTAAGACCTCGCCGAAAAAGCCCGACAGCAATAAGGGGCCAGGCTCCAGCGCCGCGATGGGGCGTCGTTCCGGCAAGGGCGCGCTGTTGATGGCCGCGACCATCGCCTTTGTCGCCTGCCGGCTGATAAGCCGACGCACGATGGCGGGCTTAGGGACACGCCGCCAGCGCTCGCCCAGCCGCTCGAGCCACCAGGGCCGCGCCCCGCTCACGCTGCCAGCAACTCGGCGATGGCGCAGGCGATATGATAGAGCGAACTGGCCGGCGCCGGCTCATCGACGAAGCGCCCCGACGGCTCCAGCCGATCCCACCAAAGACCGGGCGTGGGCGTGTTCAAGTAGAGCTGCAGGGCGGCTGCCGCCTTTGGAACCTGATCCGCAAGCTGGGGATCGTTGGGCTTGGCGGCGGACAGGGCGATCGCGGCCTTCAGCCATTCGGTTTGCGGCCAAAGCCGGGCGACAGGATCGTGCACCGAAAAGTCGTCCAGAAGCTGTTGTAGGGCGACGCCGCGGCCGATATCGAGACCGGGGCCGACGCCGATCTCGAATAGGCGCGCGGCCGCCGCAAGCGCATCCGGCCGATCGCGCAGCCGCGCCCAGCGGATCAACAACCAAGCCCATTCCAACTGATGGCCCGGCTCGACGATCCGTCCGTCGAGGCCAGGCGCCGGCGCCCATTGCGCGTCGAAGAACTCCCGCAAAGCGCCGGTCTCAGCGTCGATGAAGCGCGTCAAGCAGAGCTCTGCGATCGCATCGGCCTGAGCGTCCCAGATAGACCGGCGGTCGGGATCGGCGTCCACCTCGCGCCAAGCCAGCATCGCCTCGAACAGGTGCATATGCGGGTTGGACTGATAGGGCCGCTCCGGCGAGGACTCGACGAAGCCGCCGCTCGGCAGGGCAAGGGCGCTTTGAATCTGACCCAGGAGGTCTTTGGCCTCCACGACCAGCTCGCCCCGCTCCGGCAGAACGCGATAGGCCATGGCCAGGGCGAACAAGGCGAAGGCTTGATCGTAGAGCACGGCGGTGTCGTCCGCGACGGCGCCGTCCGCCTTCACCCGCGTGCGAAACAGGCCATCGGGCCGGCGATAATAGGTGAGGAAGTAGGACAGACCGTGCTCGACCGCATCGCGCCATGGGCCGTTCCAGCCCAGCGCGCCGGCTGCCGCGTAGACATAGATTTGGCGAGCTTGCACCCGGGCGCGGCGATCCCGATCCAGGGCCACGCCATCCTGGCCGATGACCTCGTGAAACCCGCCGCGCCCGTGATCCGCGCCAACCCGCCACCACAGGGGCAGGGCCCGATCGAACAGCCAGCGCTTGAGCTGGGTCTTCAAGTCTTCGATCTCGCTCATACTGCATCAAACCTTGGAAGGGGCGGCCTTCGCCTTGGCCGCATGGAGCTGCTTCACGCCGTCGACCAACGCCTTGACGTCCTGGGACCTGGCCTTGGGCAGCACCACCACGGCCCCTTGGGAAGCGACGACGATGATGTCGGTGAGGCCCACGACAGCCACCGTCAGGCCATCGCCCTGGATGTAGGAGCCCCAGGTGTCGATCGCGACGGCGTCGCCCTGCATGACATTGCCGTGGGCGTCGCCATCCACAAGCCGCCAAAGTTCGCTCCACGAGCCCACGTCGGCCCAGCCGACAGCGCAGGGGGTGACCGCGGCGCGGTCGGTCCGCTCCATCACGGCGATGTCGATCGACTCCGACGGCGTCTGTGAAAAGAGGTCCGCGTCCAACCGGATGACAACGCCCTCGCGAGTCGCCGCTGTGAGAGCGGCGGTGGCGGACTCAAGAATGGCTGGGCAATGGCGATCCATTTCGGCGACCATCGCCTGCGGCGAGAACAGGAAGATACCGGCGTTCCAGTCATAGCCGCCTTCGGCCAGATAGGCGTGCGCCAGCTCGAAGTTGGGCTTTTCCGTGAATTGGGCCACGGCATAGACGCCCGCGCTGAGCGGCTCGGCGCGTTGGATATAGCCATAGCCCGTTTCGGGCCGCTCAGGCTGGATCCCGAACGTGACAATCCGATCGACCGCGACAGCCGCGGCGCGGGCGATCGCGGCGCGAAAGGCGCTGGGGTCCCGCATGACATGGTCGGCTGGCAGCAAAAGCGCCAGCGCATCGGGGTAGAGGTCGGCCGTCATCCGCGCCGCCACAGCCGCCACGGCGGCGGTGTTCCGTGCGCAGGGCTCCAGCACGATGGCGCCCGGCACGACCCCGATAGCCTCCAGCTGAACCTGCACATCGTCTAGATGTTGCGCGCTGCAGATGACGATCGGCGGCAGGAAGGTGAGGCCGTGTTCGTCAGCCATACGCCGGCAGGTGTCCTGCAACATGGTCTGGTCCGACGCCAGAGCATGAAACTGCTTCGGCTTCTCAGGCGTCGACAGCGGCCACAGCCGCGTTCCCGCCCCGCCCGACATGATCACCGGCGCAATCTTAAGCTGAATAGCCAAACCCTCCCCCACACGCCTTCAAGCGCCTCAACGGCGTCAGCTTTAGGGGATCGCAGCGCGCTTGCCTATCTTGTCTCACGCCAGACGCTCATCCGGCGCAACCTCGCCGGCCAGCGCCGCCCGGATCAGCGCTTGACTGCGCTCCAGGCCGAAGATGGCGACGAAGGAGCCGAAGCGGGGGCCTTGGCTTTGACCGAGCAGGACCTCATAGAGCGCCGTGAACCAGGCGCGCAGGGGCTCGAAGCCCGCCGCCTTGCCCGCCTCATAAACCTCCGCCTGGATGGCCTCGGCGTCCTGACAACCCGCCGGAAGACCGCTTAGGCGCGCCAGCAAGTCCTCCAGCGCGGCGCGCTCCTGGTCCGAGGGCGCGCGGAAGCGTTTGTTCGGGCGGACGAAGTCTTCGTAATAGTTGATCGCATAGGTCGCGAGCCGGTCGAGCAGCGGCTGGGTCTGCGGCGTCGCGCCGGGGATGTAGCGCGACAGGAACCCCCACAGGATCGCCTTGTCCGACGCATTGGCGGCGGAGACCAAATTCAGCAAAAGGCCGAAGGAGACCGGCGATCCCTTGTTCGGCGGATGGCCGGCGTGGACATGCCAGACGGGATTGTCGATGGCCTTGTCGGGGCCCTGGCCCTGGACGGCGTCGAGCTGTTGCAGGTATTCGTCCGCCGCCTTGGGGATGACGTCGAAGAACAGCCGCTTGGCCGAGCGCGGCGACTGGAACATGTAGTAGGCGAGGCTTTCGGGCGCGCCATAGCGCAGCCAATCCTCCATGGTCAGGCCGTTGCCTTTCGACTTGGATATCTTTTCGCCGTTCTGATCCAGGAACAGCTCGTAATTGAAGCCTTCCGGGGGCGAACCGCCGAGCGCGGTGCAGATGCGGCCTGAGGCCTTGACCGAGTCGATCAGATCCTTGCCCGCCATCTCGTAATCGATGCCCAGAGCCGCCCAGCGCATGGCCCAGT